>Ga0209810_1001535_pt1 | contig 34085 bp, 26 predicted proteins | sample Coa_R1_7_FD_187159 | JGI IMG/M metagenome (GOLD analysis project Ga0209810, IMG submission 187159) | Surface soil microbial communities from Centralia Pennsylvania, which are recovering from an underground coalmine fire - Coalmine... | ecosystem: Environmental > Terrestrial > Soil > Unclassified... | reverse complement strand
TCGACCCGAATGGAGATGAATCTATTTGTATGGTTCGCTCCCCGAACGATGTGGGAGGAGGCTTCGCCATTCATTCGCAGCACATTCGCGCGTCTAACCCACGCCTCTCTTCCAGGGGTCCCCAAAGGACCCCTCCTTTGGAGGCAGAAGCGGCGGGGAATGTGCCCACAAGTAAGCAAGCGCGAAGCGCCTCTACTCACATCGTGAGCCAGAGCGAACCATGCGACGCGCGTGCGTGTTCAAGAGGATCAACTATGGAGCCAGAACCATTTGTGCAGGTGTGTTTTTCTCTTCGGGCCGATGTAGGTCACCTGATCATGCGGTTCTACAACCGTCCTGCCATGAGCAATTTCGACCCCTTTTGCTCTCCGGATATATAAAATGCGCATTTCGGACGGCAGGGTCCATTCCTGAATCGGTTTTCCGATCCAGGGAAACTGCTCGGGAATGACGATATGCTGCAGGAGCAACCCCGACTCCTCTAGAGTATGCTCAAAAACACGGACGGGTTCTTCCTCCGTCGATCGCTCTTCGACGAGGGTCAACTGGTTTTGAAGGGAATTGATCTCCCGGTCGAGATAGGCGAGGTCCGGCTCTTGCGAGAGGAGATCCAAATCGGTTTGGCCGATCTCCCATTTGCGGTATATTTTTTCTCCGAGTGTTGCATGTTGATTTCGGATCCGTCGCTCCAATTCCGTCATCTCTAACGAGATTTTGATCTGCTGGACGCGGTGGTGAACCCGCTCCGCAATCGCGATGGTGGCTTCCTGAATTCCGGTTGCAGCCAACATCAGGTCACGTCTGATCCGTCTCCACGTTCCCATCGTCGAATTTCCTTCTTGGATTCATTCAATTTGGCTGAGTAACGTAAAGATACCACACTTCGATTGAGAAGCCAAAGAGATCTCTTTGGCCGATCGATCGGCAGCGCCTTTGATCCGCTTCTAGGATCTTAGTCGGCGATTCTGGCCCGTTGCGCGGCCGGCACTTCGAAGCGGCGGTTGTCCATGGGGCGATCCTCCGGGCGAAGAGGGGGCAATCCGGTTCATCACCGGGGGCCTTGTGGACGGTGAGGCGCCTATGACCGGAGGATGATCGGGACGATTTGAAGGTACAAGGGGCGGTGCGACCCTTGTCCTTGGAGAGGCCGCAGAAGGCAAGGAGGGAGGAGGGTGAATGCGGGCCCCTTCCCCTATCTGAGAGAGGGGGGGTATTCCTGCATGGATTCCGGCAGGAGGGGGTTGGGGAACGGTCGATCGCAGATGGGGTCGCGGCGCCGGATCGACGGTCCGGTTGGGAGCGGGCGGTGCGACGGGGGTTCTCCATCCACGAAGGGAACGGGAACCGGGCTCTCTTCCGAAGCGATGGTCGACGATATGGTCATGAAAGCGGTGCTCGACGATTTCATGATCAATAAAGAAGCGGTGATGTCGGAATTCATGATGATGAAATGTGGTCAAAACAAAAAATCCGCCGAACCAAGTATCGCCCCACCAGAAACCATCGACGACAGGAACCCAAGTGTAATAAGAAAAGATAACGGGCGGGGGTGGCGTGACATAGACCAGCGGCGGCGGGATCTCCGCGTTGGGGTAGGGGAGTCGTGCGGTGGTTGGGTTTGGGTCGGTCGGAATGACCACTCCCAACAGGGCCGCGGTTGTGTCAAAGGAGAGAAGAGCCTGTTCAGGGGTGAGGGTGAGCCATCCCATTTGTGTGGCGGCGACGGTCAGTGTGCGGAATCGAGCCGTCAGCTCAGGAGTCATCGGCGCATTGAAATCCCAGCGACCGAACGGCGGCGCGATTCGGATGCGTGTGAGCAGATCGGACGCTTCTTCCGGGCTGCGCGGCCTGCCCAATCCAAGCTCGGTCACCAGTTGGATTGCGAATTCTCCCTGCGTTGCAGGAGTGGGCGCGGCCATTGGTTGCTGTTCCGGCATCGGCGGTTGGGTTGATTCCGGGATTGGTTCTGAAGAGTTGTTGTAGGATGCGGTCTGCGGGGCGGAATAATTTGACCAGACTTTCACCTCGGCGCCGTTTGGAGCGCTCTTCGGATCATCACTGAACGACGTCGTCCCGTTTTGATCCTGCCAAGTATAAATGGTCGAACCTGCCGGGATCGAGATCAATAGACTGATGATGACCGATACGGTGGTAACGGCTATTTTTGTTCGCATGGGGCATCCTCCCAAGCCTCACCCTATCTTACTCTTCATTCATTCCGATCGCAAGAGGCGCGGACCCCTCCCTGGGTGGTGCTTCCGGGATAGACCATCAGCATGTTGGAGCCGATGGAGACGATCTGCGCTTCCACCTGAGCCTTCGCTCCCTGGCCGACCGCGACCATGGCGATCACCGCGCCGACCCCGATAATAATTCCGAGCATCGTCAGCCCGGGACGCATCCCATTCCGGGTCAAGGCGCGGAAGGCAATCTTTAAACCGATTATGGGATTCATGAATCGTTTCCTCCTTCTCCTGCCGAATGCTTTAGAAGCGAAGCGATGGCGGACGGCCGCCGCTACTGGGGGATGAAGTCCCTTCTCTTCGACCTTTCTCGATGATGACGCGATCTCCCGCCTCTAGATCTCCGCTCACCACCTCGGTGAAGTTTCCGTCGCTCAATCCCAGGGTCACCGCCACCGGAACTTCTTTCCCTTTTCTCAAGACCCAGACCTTCGCCTCGTTGGACCTCGCTCCCTTCGTTGAGATTGTCTTGGGGCTTTCCACTTCTTTGGCGAGATTTTCCGGCCGGTAGCGGAGGGCGGCGTTGGCCAATTTCAGCACATTTTCTTTGTAGCCGACCCGGATCGTAATGTTGGCGGTCATGCCCGGCTTGAGCATCAGGTCGGGGTTTTTCACCCGGATAATGGCATCGTAAGTCGTCACATTCTGAACGATGATCGGCTGATTGTAAATATCATGCACCTTTCCGCGAAAGGGGCTGTCGGGATAGGCGTCGACGGTGAACTCGGCTTCTTGGCCGACCTGGACTTTTCCGATATCAGCCTCATCGACGCTGGTGTCGACCTGCATCTCAGTGAGGTCCTGCGCGATGGTGAAGAGGGTCGGCGCCTGCAGCGAGGCGGCCACCGTCTGCCCCACATCCACATTCCGAGAGATCACCGTCCCATCAACCGGAGAGGTAATCGTAGTGTAGCGGAGGTTGGCCTCGGCCATCTCGAGGGACGCCTGGTCTTGTTGAACCTGGGTTTGAGCGACCTTCAGACCGGCGATGGCCGAGTCGTAGGCGGTCTGCGCGGCATCTTTATCGCTCTGAGCGATCAACTTGCCCGCGAGGAGCGTCTCCATCCGAATCAGGTTTCGTTTCGCATCGACGAGGACCACCTCTGCTTTCTCCACGTTCGCCTCATCATTGGCGAGCTTGGCTTTGGCCTGCTCGACCTGGGCGCTGAAGAGGGCAGGGTCGATCTGACCGATGATCTGGCCTTTCTTCACCTGCGAGTTAAAATCGGCAAAGAGCTTCTGAATGGTTCCCGACACCTGACTGCCGACCTGAACGGTGACCACCGCGTTTACTTTCCCGGTCGCTGATACGGTGGCGACAATATTTCCCTCCTCCACCTTCGCCGTCCGGTACTCGGGCCTTTTATTGCCGCCTCGAAGAAAAAGAACTCCCCCTGCGATCGCAATCAGAAGAGCGAGTGAAAGAAACCCTATTTTCCAGCGTCGAAAGAGCGTCATTGGTCTGATCCACGCCGTTTTTCTCAAACGCAATCACGCCGCGAAATGCACTCAAACGGCAATGGGATTTTCGAGGGGAGGGAGAGCCCTGCGTCTTTTTTTGCCGAAGCCGTTTGGAAAGAGCCGAGAGCGCCATCGATTGATCAGAATGACCGAGTCTATTATATCGCCGCAATGGACACAGCGGACCATATCGATTTTTCCCTCGATCGTGAAGATATTGTGTTCCACCAATGTTCCCTGACATCTGAGGCATTTCATCGAACTCTCCGTATATTTGAATTTTTGATTCCACCGATGATGGATCATTCACGTTGCCGAACGTAGCAGGATTTAAGACGAGATGCTTTTCTCAGGCGTAACAAGTGGTAACAATTTGTAGGGGCCGGTTTGATTTGAGTTGGGAAAACTGAAAAATCTAGAAGCTGATCTAGACGGAGTTCACTCTATCACTCAGGGAGGAGAGTCTCCCAAAAAAGAGATTGTAGGGCCTTCTGCTGATATGCCTCGATCCCAGCATCAATTGAGTATATTAAAGTCGTTTGGAGAAAGGTTTGAAAGTTCTCTTTTCGATATTAAACAGCTGGTTCGAGCGGATGTATTTGATTCTGAGGTGATGTTGCAAGAGAACTATTAAAGACCAAGTCTCTAAGAACTGCTGGGGCTATTGCTGGTGTAATTCTTGAAAAGCACCTAATGCCGGTTTGTGCTAATCATAATTTATGAAACCTATGTGATCACAACAAAGGGAAGGAGCCAAGCCCAGATAATGTAAAAGATTTGGTTGTTGGTGTCGAGAAAATAACTAAAACAGTCTTTTGAATCAAAGTGAAAACCGTGACGAGTAGAGTCTGATAATATATATTATGTTAAGTTTATTATTGGTGGGTGAGGGTGAAGTTTGTTTGGTTTGATGTGTACTTCCATTTCTTGAGGTCGATTTGTTGTTCTCTCCCCGATTTGAGAAGGCCTTCCGCGCCGAGTTGTTGGAGGGTGTCCGGATAGCGACCATATCTTAAATAAAAAAGATCGAGCGCAAAGAGAAGTTGATCTCTCTCCAGATCGGATTTGAGGGCTCGGACTTCCAAAATCGGCTGGACGGCTTGGGAAACGGCGGAATAAACCGATTGAGAAATGTAGATCGAAATCACCGCCAGCCCCGTGATGGTAATGCTGTTGAAGATAATTCGGGTGATTTGCTGTTGGCGCGACAGCTCTTTGAATGAGACGGACCTGGATTTTTGCTCTTGCCCCCGGAGCGCATCTCCCATCGCTTTGATTTTTCCCTGAGAGAGAAGATCGCTCAGCGCTTTATAGACAGGAAAGGTGCCCATCTGCGCATGGTCAATGATCTCCTGAACCGTTCGTTTTCCGTTGATCCATGGAAGCAGCCATGCGCCTTCCTTTTCCTCAGGTTCCGAGGAATCTCCCATCGATTCGAATGAATCTTCGTCTTTCTTCTCCGTTTCTTCGACGGTGTCGGTCAGCGCCGGATCTTGAGAGACCACCTCGAAGACCATGTCGGTTGAGGGGATCCGTTTTTTCAGGAGCGGCCACTCATCGGTCCGCCGGACCCCTTCCATTAAAATGAATTCGGTGCTCAGCGGTTCGATGAGTTCGTGATCATACGACGTTTCTTTCGGCTCGAATTTATAGCTTCCTGATTTCCATTCGAAGAGCGCGAAGACCGATTCTTCTGTGAAGGTTCGATTCAACTTTTTAATTTCCGCCGCGGTAAACTGCCCCGATTGAACGAGGGCCGTCGCAAGCGATGGATGGCCGTTTTTCTGCGCTTTCAGCGCCGCTTTTAATTGATCGGTATTGATCCTTTCCGCTCTGACCAGAGAGTCGGCCAGCCGGGCATCGGGATCTCCATCTCCCGCCGAAATAATCTGCCCCTGTTTGAATTCAACCAGAAGGGTGGTTTTGTCACGGGTCAACTTGAGGATTCCCTCCTTCTTTTGAAGGAAGATCATCTGGAAGATCTCGGGGAGCCCGAATTCTTCGATCGAGCCTTCTAACGCCATGATTCATCGCTCCAGATTCGCATGAGATCGAGTGCAGAAACGGCATATAAAATCAAGATCAGAATAGAGGCCCAGATCCATTTGCCGCTTTGCAAGTGCCAATGGGTTGATGAGAACAGAGTTTCACCGAACAAGAGGCCGCTGATGGCCAAATAGAAGAGGGTCAGAAAGAAAAATCCGACCCCTGCCCGTCTCATCACAAGGTGTCCTCCTCCGGGAATCAGAAAGAAGGGAAATAACTGTCGCGGGACTTTCTTCTCCTCGGCTTCGAGGAGAGCCAGATCGCTTCTCTTGATCGATTTGAATTGGGTTCCGCATGACCCGCATACGCGGTAGCTCAGGATCGTCTTCTGGCAGCGTTTGCAGATCGCTTTGTGGCATATAATGCAAAACGAAGCGTTGTAAAACCGCTCCAGCAGGAGAGAAGAAATTGCCAATCCAAAAAGCCAGAGCAGGGCGAGAATCGGCGCTTGGTTGAGCGGAATCTTTCCCGCCACCCCGTGCCAGATCTTCTCGGCATAGGAGGTGTGCTTCGGATCAGGCGTCAGCGCTTCCTTCCAAAGATCGACCTTCGAGAAGGAAGGTTCATTAATCGCCGGAAGGGTGGGAAAGAGGACACTCTTTCGCGTATAACTTTCCACGCGACCGGCATCGATCCCTTTGGCAATGCCGTATTCCCGGTTTCCTTCATCGAAGGAGAGGGTCTCCCGATAGGCGAGGCTCATATTGTAGTGCGCCGAGACAAGAGATGGCGCCGCGGTGAGCGCCCGCCGATATAGATCGATCGCTTTGGGATACTCTTTCATGTAGAAAGCGATGTTACCGAGATTATTTAAAATCTTCGGTGAGCCGGGTTGCGCTTCGAGCACTTTTTGATAGAGCGATTCGGCTTGACGGTAGTCCCCTTTCTGCACCTGATAGGAGGCGTTGATCAGCGCTCCTCTCCAATCCGATTGGGCCGGATCGATCTCCGGCGGAGACCAGAAAAAGTCCTCCTGATAGCTCCGCACCATTTGATTGAGCAGGGTGTTCTTGGCCGTAAAAAAGGTGAGGAGAAGCGGAAGGCTCCAGGTGGAGATTCCGACGACGGCGAGAAAAACCAGCGCGATTCCTTTTTCGGAGCGGCTGTAAAATCCCCAAAAAATAAGAAACGAGAGAAAGATAAACCATAAGATCGAAAGGCCGAGGAGGAAAGGAGCAAATATCACCCCGGCAAAAAAAAGTCCGGCGGCGAAGGGGTGGAAATAGCCGCGTGATCGCTCATGGATTTTGTGAATCCAAAGCGGACTGTAGGAGAAAAATGAAAAAAGAAGGAATGTCAGCAGCGCCAGAAGAATTGCCGAGAGGGATAATATCAACAGGGTCCCGATGAGGGAATGAGAAAACCAAAAATCGCCGACCGCCAATTGAAGAGCGGTCAAGTAATGTCCGGCGATTCCGGGAAAATCGGTCTTGTTCTTCATCCAGGCAAGGTCGGACAGAAAAAAGTGAGGAACGGGTGAAGCGGGAGAGAAGGCTGCGGCCGCTTCTCCCCATTGCTGGGCTTCGTCGAGGGATCCCTTGGCCATCGCCTCCTCCCCTTTTAAGAGAAGGTAGCTGGCGGCCCGGTCGGATCGCTCGACGCCATGATCGGTTTTAAAAAGATTGAGCTGACCCGATTTGACGACCGCTTCAAAGGGGATCGGCGCGGTAGGCGCCGGCGCCGCGGGTGCAGCTTCGGCCGGCGGGACCGCTTCCGGAGAAGAAGGTACGGCGGGCTCTTCCGCGAATGTGAGTGCAGGGGTCCACAAAATAAGGACCACCCAAAAAGAAATAATTTTATCCTTCATTGCGATGGGCCTGCTCCTCCCGACCGGCAATCAGCCGCTGGATGTTCTCCTTATGTCGAATATACACCAAAATTGAAATTATGGTGGAGAAGAGCACAAATTTCATTTCGGGTTTCAGGAGAATCGCCAGGAAGGGAAGGGCAGCGAACGCCGAGAGGGCGCCCACCGAGGAATATTTGCTAAAGGACATCCCTGCAAGCCATATCAGCAGGGCGACCAGCGCGATGGAGGGAGCGAGGACAAGGAAGACGCCGAAACTGGTGGCGACCCCTTTTCCTCCTTTGAAGTTCAAATAGACCGGAAAGATATGGCCGAGGATGGCGGCGAAGCCGACCCAGAGGAGCGCCGCATCCGCGACGCCGAAGAAGCGGGCCGCCGCCACCGGAAGAAATCCCTTGAGGAGATCGCCGAAAAGCGTGAGAGCGGCCGCTTTCTTTCCCACCACCCGGAGGACATTGGTCGCGCCGATGTTTTTACTCCCCGCTTGGCGCGGATCGACCCCTTGGGTGGATTTCGAAATGAGAAGACCGACCGGAATCGATCCGAGAAGGTATGCGATAATGACCCACCCGATCTCAAGCATAGGCGGTCACTTCACCTTCATCAAATTCACCTGCCGGCCGAACTTGATGAAATATTGTACGGCGGAGTAGATCGCGAGGGCCGTCGCGACCAGAAGAAAGGATAAGCCGATCCGATGAAAGGTGGGCGAGGAGAAATCGGGGATCAAAAAGATCATTGCGACCGTTTGAAGGAACATCTTGTACTTGCCTGTTCCTTCCGCGGCGATGATCACCCCTTCCGAGGAGGCGATCGCGCGAAAAGCGGTCACGGCAAATTCTCGCCCGATGATGATGATCGCAATCCAGGCCGGCACGCGGCCGTTTGCGACCAGAAGGATCAGCGCCGATACGATCAGCAGCTTATCAGCGACCGGGTCCAAAAATTTTCCGAACTGAGTGACTTCTTTCCGCCGCCGTGCCAGGTAGCCGTCGAGCAGATCGGTCAGAGAGGCGACGAGGAAGATCACGGCGGCGATCATCGCAGAACCGCGCGAAGCAATCGAGAAGAAAAAAATAAAGAACGGAATCAACACCACCCGAATGATCGTTAAGAAATTGGGCAGATTCATGACAGATCCGTGGATCTGATTCTTCACGATCGGCGGAGTGGCAGGGTGGATCTCGCTGTTATTCTGTCTGACCATATTTCTCCGGCTTGGTTTTCCACCGCCGATGCATCCAGACCCACTGGTCGGGGTATTGTTTGATGTGCTCCTCAATGCGAGAGGTAAAACGCGCTGTGTTGATCTCCACATCCTTCGCGTGCTCCTCGCTTTGGACGAGCGCCATCGGCTTCTCGATGGTGATCCGGTGATGGTCGTTCGGAAGGCGGGTGATGAAGCACATCATCGTCGCCGCTCCGCTTCGGAGCGCCAGTTCGGCGGCGCCGGAAGGGGTATAGGCCTTTTTGTTGAAGAAATTCACAAAGACGCCGTTCACCTTCGTATCCTGATCGATGAGAAGACCAAGCACCTCTTTCTTTCTTAAAACGCCTAAGATTTTCTTTGAAGAGGAGGGACTGCCCCGACTGATTGTCTCCACCTGAAAGCGGGATCGAAGCCGCACGATCCATTCATCGATCCGCGGATCATAAAGCGGGGCGGCAATCACATGAAGCGGATATCCTCGAAGGGAGAGCGCCGCCGCCATCAGCTCCCAATTGCCGATGTGACCGGTAATGAGGATCGCCCCGTTTCCTTCGTTCTCCGCCTCATCGAGATACTCTTCCCCTTCGATGGTAATAAGCGATTCGATCTGATCCTCCTTCAGGTTTTCGAATTTGAGGATTTCGATCAGTCCCTTCCCCAGATTTTGGAAGCTCTTCTTCAAGATCTGCTGAAGCTCCCGCTCCGGTTTGTCGGAGCCGAAGGCGATCCGCAGGCTTTCCAGCGACCGTGCCCTCTCTCTGCGAAGGAGATAATAAAGGAGGGTGCCGATGAAGCTGCCCAGTCGAATTCCCCATTTCCAGGGAAGGGGCCGGGTCAAGAACGCCACCGAAGTCAGTGATGCAAAGATAAAGGAACGGACCAACTTTTTCGAAAATTTCATGGCAACTCTTTTTGATTAATAACGTGAGGCGTTAGGCGTGAAGCGTGAGGGGTAAAGATTTGAAAGCTTTTGACTTGACCCCTTACGCCTTACGCATTACGCCTAACGTCTTTTAGATTCCTGAATAGAGAGGATGAAATCAATGACTTCCCGAATCGCCCCCTCCCCTCCCTTTTTTTGGGTAACCCAATCGACTTCCCGTTTGACCGAATCGATTGCGCTGGCGACCGCGATGGAGAAGCCGACGCGCCGGAGCAACGGAATGTCGATGAGATCATCGCCGATGAAGGCGACCGCCTCATCTTCCAGGCGATGTTTCGCCCGGATTATCTCATAGGCGGCCACCTTGTCCCGGCTCCCTTGATGTACATCTTCAATGCCGAGGTCTTTGGCCCGCCATTCGACCACGGCGGACGTTCGGCCTGAAATAATCCCAACGCCGATCTGGGCCTTTTTTAAAAGGCGGATGCCATGGCCGTCATAGATCGAAAAACCTTTGATCTCCCTTCCGCTTTCATCAAAATACAATGTCCCGTCGGTCATCACGCCATCGACATCGAGAAGAAGATAGCGAACCCGCTTGGCTTTCTGCCGTCGTTGAGAAAGCGTGGCCCCCGCGCGCTTCAACTACACCGCACCTTTCTTCAACAGATCGTGAAGGTGAAGAATGCCGTCGACATGGCCGTCCGGACCGGCGACCACCAGAGCGGTAATCGAGTGCGACTCCATCATGTGAACCGCCTGGGCGGTCAATGCCTCCCGTGAGATCGTTTTGGGGTTCCGATTCATGACTTCTCGGGCCGGCAGCGAAAAAATGTCGCGCCCTTCATGATCGACCTTTCGAATCAGCCGACGAAGATCGCCGTCGGTGATCACCCCCATCAGCTTTCCGGCGCCGTTCAATACGGTGGTCATCCCCAGTTTTTTGGCGGTCATCTCCAGGACCACCTCTCGCATCGGGGTCTCTTCCGCCACTTTCGGAATATCATTTCCGGTATGCATCGCATCTTCCACCTTCAAAAGGAGCTGACGTCCGAGGGCGCCGCCGGGATGAAAGAAGGCGAAGTCTTCCTTCCGGAATCCCCGCTTCTGAAGCAGCGCGACGGCGAGGGCGTCTCCCATCGCCAGCGTGGCAGTGGTGCTCGCCGTCGGCGCCAATCCGAGCGGGCAGGCTTCCTCCTTAATTGAAATGTCGAGAACCACATCGCTCATCTTCGCGAGGGTTGATTTGAGGTTTCCGGTCAGGGTGATCATCTTCAGGTTCAGCCGCTTGAGCGACGGCAAGACCCGGAGAATCTCTTCGGTCTCCCCGCTGTTGGAGATCAGCAGCGCAACGTCTTCTTTCGAAACCATCCCCAGGTCGCCGTGGATTCCCTCCGCGGGATGAAGGAAGAAGGCGGGCGTGCCGGTGCTGGCGAGGGTGGCCGCGATCTTCTTCCCGATCAACCCCGATTTCCCCATGCCGATGACGACGACACGGCCGCGGCTGTTATAGCAAAGTTCCACCGCTTCGACAAATCGTCCGTCGATCCGTCCGATTAGATCGGTGATCGCCTGCGCCTCGATTCTGAGGACCCGTTTCCCCTCTTCCAGGATCATGGTCTTTTCCCTTTTGATGATGAGCGCTCTGTTTCTTCGAGCACTCGGAGAATGCGCCCGACTTGAGTGAGGAGTTGGTCGAGCTGCGCCGGATCGATCATGTTCGGTCCGTCCGAGGGGGCCTGATCCGGGGAGGGATGTACCTCCAGAAAAAGGCCATCGCAGCCGGCGGCGACGGCGGCGCGCGTCAGCGGAAGAACAAACTCCCGCTGGCCGGAGGAGACCTTCCCCCCCCCGCCCGGCAATTGGACGCTGTGGGTGCCGTCGAAGACGACCGGATAGCCGGTCCGCCGCATGATGACCAACGATCGCATGTCGCTGACCAGGTTATTATACCCGAAGCTGGCGCCCCGTTCAGTCAGAAAAATTTTCCGGTTCCCGGTCGATTCGAGCTTCTCAACCACATTGGCCATGTCCCACGGGGCGAGGAACTGCCCTTTCTTAACATTCACGACCTTGCCGGTCTTTCCGGCGGCTACGAGGAGATCGGTCTGCCGGCAGAGAAACGCCGGGATCTGAAGAACGTCGAGCACCTCCGCGGCGGCGGTCGCCTCTTCCGGCCCGTGGACATCGGAGAGAACCGGCGCGCCGATTTCCGACTTGACCTTCTGGAGAATCCGCAGTCCCTCTTCCATCCCGATGCCTCGGAAGGAGCTGATCGCGGTTCGATTCGCCTTGTCATAAGAGGATTTGAAGATCAGCGGAATCCGATGCGCCGCGGCGATCCGCGCGATCTGCTCCGCCGTCTTCAACACCAGATCCTCCCCCTCGATCACGCAGGGACCGGCGATGAGAAAAAAGTTTCCATCGCCCAGCCGCATTTTTCCGATCTCAACCGAATGAGGCAATTACTTCCCCTTTCTTCTTAAAGGCCGGCGCGCCGATGTTTTAAAGAAGCTTTAATGAACTCACGGATAAGCGGGTGAGGATCTTGCGGCCGCGATTTGAACTCCGGATGGAATTGAACGGCGAGGAACCAGGGGTGCTCCGCCAGTTCAATGATCTCGACCAGCTTTCCATCCGGTGAGAGACCGGAGAGGATTAATCCGTTTTTCGTCAGCAGCTCCCGATAGTTGTTGTTGAATTCGTATCGATGGCGGTGCCGCTCGGAGATATTGGTCTGCTGGTACGCCTCGTAGGCCTTCGTCCCCTTGACCACGCGGCAGGGATAGGCGCCGAGGCGCATCGTCGCCCCCTTCTCCTCGATGTGGCGCTGATCGGGAAGGAAATCGATCACCGGGTCTGGGCCCTTCGGGTCGAATTCGGAGCTGTTCGCTTTGGAAAGTCCGGCGACGTGCCGGGCGAACTCGATCACCGCGCATTGCATCCCAAGGCAGATCCCGAAAAAGGGAATTTGCCGCTCTCGGGCATATTCGATCGCCGAGATCTTCCCCTCAATCCCGCGATTGCCGAATCCGCTCGCCACGAGGATGCCGTGAGAGCCCTTCAAGACCGTCTCGACCCCCTCTTCTTCCAAACGCTCGCTGTTCACCCAGTCGATCACCACCCGCGCCTTGTTTCCGATTCCGCCATGAATCAGCGATTCACAAAGGCTCTTGTAGGAATCCTTGAGATCGACATATTTGCCGACGAGGGCAATTTGAACCTCGTCCTGAGGATGTTTGATGATCTGAACGATCTTCTCCCAGGCCTTGAACTGCGGCGCTTTCGCTTTGAGCTTTAATTTTTTAACGATCGTCTCATCGAGCTTCTCTTGGTGGAAGACGAGCGGCACCTCGTAGATGCTGTCGACATCCTTCGCCGTGATGACCGCCTCTTGTTCCACATTGCAGAAGAGGGCGATCTTCCTTTTCAGATCGGCGGAGATAAACCGGTCGGTCCGGCAGAGGAGGATGTCGGGCTGAATTCCGATCTCGCGCATCTTATTGACGCTGTGCTGGGTCGGCTTGGTCTTCAACTCCTCGGCCGCTTTGATGAAGGGGACGAGGGTCAGATGAATATAGAGGACATTCTCTCTTCCGACGTCGAAGGGAAACTGACGGATTGCCTCCAGGAAGGGGAGACTCTCGATATCACCGACCGTCCCGCCGATCTCCACGATCGCCACATCGACGCCGTCTCCGACCCCCATGATGCAGCGCTTGATCTCATCGGTGATGTGGGGAACGACCTGCACCGTTCCGCCGAGGTAATCGCCGCGCCGCTCTTTGGTAATGACGTTGTTGTAGATTTTTCCGGTGGTATAGTTGTTCTTCTTCGACATCGTCGCCGAGGTATAGCGCTCGTAGTGGCCGAGGTCGAGGTCGGTCTCGGCGCCGTCGTCGGTGACATAGACTTCGCCATGTTGATAGGGGTTCATCGTCCCCGGATCGACATTAATGTAGGGGTCCAGTTTGAGGAAGGTGATCGAGAGCCCGCGCGATTCAAGCAGATTCCCGATTGATGCGGCGGAGAGCCCTTTCCCCAAGGAAGAGACCACCCCGCCGGTGATGAAGATATATTTTGTCTTCGATTGCTTTTTCACCTGAACCTCCGAAGTGCGAAGTGACGTGAGGCGCGAGGCGTGAGGGGTAAAAGATAAAAAAGATTTTGTCTCGCCCCCTTACGCCTCACGCTTCACGTTATTTAGTATTTCTCGTGCCCTTGCCAGATCTTCCGCCGTATTGACCTCCCACAAGGAGAGGGCCTCTTTCTTTTCGATCTCGATCACGCGGACCTTTCCTCCCTGTTCCAGAACGCGGAGTTGTTCGAGCCGCTCCATCCGCTCCAGACTTCCCTCCCGCGATTTCGCAATGTGAAGGAGAAAATTTTTGTGATAGAGATAGATCCCGTAATGCTTATAAAAAGTAAAGGCCCCTCTTTTCTCGAAGCTCCCTCTTTCAATGTAAGGAATCGGAGAGCGTGAAAAATAAAGGGCGTCCCCTCTTTCGTTTGTGACCACTTTGACCGAATGGGGAGAGAAGAGCTCTTCCTCGTCGAGGAGGGCCGATTTCGCCGTGATCAGATCGGCCTCGCCGCTTTGGATCAAAGCGCCCCCGACTTCGATCAGCCGATCGAGCGTCGCGGGTTGAAAAAGGGGAAGATCTCCCTGGAGGTTCACCACCTGCTCGGCCGGAAACTGCGCGGCGACTTCCGCCACCCGCTCGGTCCCGGTCCGGTGCTCCGAGGAGGTCATCAACACTTCGCCGCCGAATCGCCGAACCGCCTCCGCAATCCGCTCGTCATCGGTTGCAACAAAGACCTGGCTCGGCCGCTTCGCCGCAACGGCCCGCTCCCAGACATGCTGGATCATCGGCTTTCCGTTGAGGTCGGCCAACGGCTTTCCGGGAAACCGAGTGGATGGATACCGTGCTGGGATGACTACCAATGTCGCGTCGGCCGTCCATTTCATGAGAGCGCTTTCTCCAGCATCGCTTTTTCAATCGCCGTCGTTCCGACCATCCCGACGACCACCCCCGCCGCATGGTTGGCCAGGCGCGCCGCCATCGGCAATGGTGCTCCGGCCGAGATGGCGAGCGAGAGGGTGCTGACCACCGTATCGCCCGCTCCGGTGACATCGAACACCTGCCGCGCCTCGGTCGGAATATGGGTGATCTCCCCGCTTTTATCGAAGAGGCTCATCCCCTGCTCTCCCCGCGTGATTAAGACCGCTTGGCAGCCGAGCTTCTTCAGGAGCGTTTTCCCCGCTTGCTGAAGGGTCGCCTCATTTTCAATTTCAATCCCGGAGGCCTGCGATGCTTCCAAATGATTCGGCGTTATCACCGTGACTTTTTTATAGAGAGAGAAATGATGGACCTTCGGATCGACGATCACCGGAATGCCGCGTCGCCGCGCGAGGGGAAGAATGGCACCCAAAAGTCCCTTCGTGATCACCCCCTTGGCGTAATCTGAAATGACCAGGCAGTCAATCCGATAGATCTGATCATTGATAAATTGGATGAATTTCTTTTCGGTCTTTGCTGAAATTTCGGCCTTTTTCTCGTGATCGTATCGGACGATCTGCTGCTGGTGGGCGATGATTCTCGTTTTTTTGGTGGTGGGTCGCTCTTCTTCGATGACAATCCCCCCCGACTCGATTCCTTTGGAGCGCAGCTCGTCCGACAGCCACCGGCCGGCGTCATCCGGTCCGACCACGCTGCAGAGGATACCTTGTCCTCCCAAGGTAAGAATATTATGGAGGACGTTTCCGGCGCCGCCGAGCAGCACCGATTCGCGCAGCACATTGACGACGGGAACAGGCGCTTCCGGCGAAATCCGCTGGACGCTTCCCCAGATGTAGTGATCGAGCATCAAATCGCCGACCACCAAGACACGATGCCCCTGGAATCGATCGACATAGGGGCGAAGCTCTTTTTTCGAGGTGACGTCGGCGGTGCCTGAACCGTTCTGTTTTGGAATCGGATCGGCCGGTTTCTTTGCATGCGAAGCGGTTTTCTTTTTCCTTCCCGAAGAGGACATCGCGGCGGCCTGATTTACCTTCATTTAGTGGATCAGTTTTCCGATTCGGTTCCAGCGGACCCAGTTGCTGTCGCTGTCCCACGACCAATAGATAATGAACGCCTGACCTTTGATCTTGGAGAAGTCGACAAATCCCCAGAAGCGGGAATCAAGGCTGTGATCCCGATTATCTCCCATCACGAAGTAAGCATTCTTCGGGACCGAGACCGGACCGAAGTCGTCCCTCTCCGGGATGGAATGCGCGGGGTTGTTATCCTCATGGATGGCGTACGGCTCCTCCTGTTTTTGACCGTTGAGGTAGACCTCTTTGTTTTTCACCTCGACGGTATCTCCCGGCAGGCCGACCACCCGTTTGATGAAATCTTTTGTTTCATCCTTCGGGAAACGGAAGACGATGATATCTCCCCGATGCGGCTCGCGGATCGGAATCAACGTCACATCGGTAAAGGGGAGACGAATGCCGTAGATGAACTTATTCACCAAGATATGATCGCCGATATCGAGCGTCGGAATCATCGAGCCGGAGGGAATCTTAAAGGCCTGCACGACGAAGGTCCGGATAACCAACGCCAGGATGATCGCGATGACGAGTGTTTCGGCGTACTCGCGGATCGTCGATTTGATTTTGTTCTCTTCGGGCAAGGCTAATCCTGTACTTTCAGGACCGCAAGAAAGGCTTCCTGTGGGATCTCCACCCGACCGACCTGCTTCATTCTTTTCTTGCCCTCTTTCTGTTTCTCCCATAATTTCCTCTTTCGCGTAATGTCGCCGCCGTAACATTTGGCCGTCACATTTTTCTTCATTGCGCTCACCGTCTCCCGCGCGATAATTTTGCTTCCGATCGCGGCCTGGATGGCGACTTCAAACATCTGTTTGGGGATGAGCTCTTTCATTTTCTCCGCCAGCTGTCGCGCTCTCACTTGCGATTTGTCACGCGCGGCGATGAAGGAGAGGGCATCGACCGTCTCCCCGTTGAGCATAATATCGACCTTGACCAGCTCGGCCTCCCGATAGCCGATGAATTCATAGTCGAGCGAGGCATACCCTTTCGAGAGCGATTTCAGCCGGTCGTAGAAATCGAGAATCACCTCGTTCAGCGGGAGCTCATACTTGACCATCACCCGTCCGACGTCGAGGTACTTCATATCCTTTTGTGTCCCGCGCCGGTCTTGGCAGAGCTTAATAATCGACCCCAAGAACTCATCTTTCGTGATGATCACCCCTTCGATAAAGGGCTCTTCGAAGCCGGCGATGTGGTTGGGCGCGGGAAGCTTTGCCGGATTGTCGATGTGAAGCACCTCCCCCTTGACCGTGGTCACCCGGTAGACGACCGTCGGCGCGGTGCTGATGAGGGAGAGCCGATATTCCCTTTCAAGACGCTCTTTGATGATCTCCATGTGCAGGAGACCCAAGAAGCCGCATCGAAATCCGAAGCCGAGGGCGAGCGACGTCTCCGGCTCATAGCGGAAGGAGGAGTCGTTGAGACGCAGCTTTTCGAGCGCGTCCCGAAGATCTTCGTAGCGGTCGGTATCGATGGTGTAAAGACCGCAGAAAACCATCGGCTTCACTTCTTTATAGCCGGGAATTGCCTCCGTCGCCGGGCGATTTGCATCGGTGATGGTGTCGCCGATCTTCGTCTCGCTGACGTTCCGGATGCCCGACACCAAAGAGCCGACCTCTCCGACCGAGAGCGATTGAACCTCTTCTAATTTAGGGGTGAAGACGCCAAGGGAGAGGACTTCGTGTTCGATTCCGTTCGACATCAGCCGGATCTGGGAGCCTTTGCGGACAGTCCCGTCGACCACTTTCACGAGGACCACCGCCCCCTGATAGTTATCGAACCACGAATCGAAAATCAGGGCCCGAAGCGGCGCCTCCGGCTTTCCCGACGGAGGGGGAACCCGACGGATCACCGCCTCCATAATCTCTTTGATCCCCTTTCCCTCTTTCGCGCTCGCCAGGATCGCCTCCGAGGCGTCCAGGCCGAGGATATCCTCGATCTGCTGCTTGGTTTTCTCAACGTCGGCGCTGGGAAGATCGATCTTATTGATCACCGGGATAATCTCAAGATTATTCTCGATGGCGAGATAGGCATTGGCGATCGTCTGCGCCTCCACCCCCTGGGTGGCGTCGACCACCAGCAGGGCCCCTTCGCACGCGGCGAGGCTTCGGGATACCTCATAAGTGAAATCGACATGCCCTGGCGTGTCGATAAGGTGGAAGATATAATCATGTCCATCATCCGCCCGATACTTTAACCGGACGGCGTGGGCCTTGATCGTGATCCCCCTTTCCCGCTCCAGGTCCATGTCGTCGAGGAGCTGATCTTTGAATTCCCGCGGTGTCACAGCCCCGGTTTTCTCCAAGAGGCGATCGGCCAGTGTTGACTTTCCGTGGTCAATATGGGCAATAATCGAGAAATTTCTGATATACTCTTGCAAGTCTGACTTCCCAATTCTATAAACCTTAGAATTATATTGATTTTAGATCCCATTGTCAAAAGGGAAAAGCGCTTGAAACGATCCTCACCATCCGGGACCGGTTTTCCTCCCTGTCCGCGCCACAGTCGAGAAGGTCAAAAAACACCGTCATTTTTCTTGCAAAAAGGAAGACAATTTAATACCATTTTAATAAGCTTTTCATTCCCTTTTAATTCGAGTGACATAGACTGCATCAGAGGAGGACTCCTGCTTCATTCCCGTCATGCTACCCAAAAAGTTCAATCTCAAATTTAAATTTTTGTTTCTCATCGGCTCTCTGCTCGGCCTGACCCTTACGCTCTCCTATCTGATCACCTCTCGGTTGATGACCGACTCTCTGACGGAAGAGGCGACGCTCCGTGCGATGACGATCGCTCAAGGGATTTCTCAATACAGCCAAGAGGCAATTTTAACAAGAGATCGACTTGCCCTGGAGACGATGATCAATGAGGCCTTCAAAGATCCCGCCATCCTTTATATCTTCATTGTCGATACGAAGCAGACGATTCTTGCCCACACCGACATGACCCAGCAAGGACGGACCTATTTCCCCTCATCCCTGGGGGGGCAGCACCATCTGAAGGGAAGCGTCGAGTTGGTGACTTCCAGCGATCTGGAGGGAAGAGAGCGGCTCGATGTGATCACACCAATTCTTTTTGCCGGGCAGAAAATGATCGGGTCGGTCCATGTCGGATTCTCCAAGCGGCCGATTTACGAGACGGTGGCTCAATCTCAGAAGAAGATCCGTCTCTTCATCCTCCTGGCGCTCTGTGTCGGTCTTCTCGGGGCCTGGTTGTTGGCGTATATCATCGTGAAGCCGATCCGCCGGTTGGTTCAGGGGGTGAAAGCGATCACCGAAGGAGAGTATCCTCAAATTCAAATGAAGTCGAATGATGAGATCGGCCTTCTGGTCTCGAACTTTAACGAGATGTCGAGAAATCTTCGGGAGAAAGAGCTGATCAAGAGGGCTTTCTCTCAGTATGTTTCGGAAAATATTCTGGAATCATTCCTGCAAAATCCGACGAGCCTCCAATTGGGCGGGACGAGAACGGAGGCGACGATTCTCTTCACCGACATCCGCAGCTTCACCGCCCTGGCGGAACATTTGGAGCCTTCCGAGGTGGTCCATATTCTAAACGACTATTTCGCGGCGGTGGTGGAGATCGTCCAAAAATATGAGGGCACCCTCGATAAATTTATCGGCGATGCGGTGATGGCGGTCTTCGGGACACCGATCTCTCATAAAAACGATGAGGAGAGAGCGGTTCGGGCGGCGCTTGAGATGAACGATCGTTTCCAACTGCTGAAACAGAAGTGGGTTCGCGAGGGGTATCCGGAAATTGAGATCGGGATCGGAATTAATACCGGAGAAGTCATTGCCGGGAATGTCGGCTCGTTGCAAAAGCTGGCCTATACCGTCATTGGGAACAGCGTCAATATGGCGGCGCGGATCGAAAAATTAAATAAACGGTTTCATACTCAGATTTTGATTTCCGCGAGCACCTATAAACATCTTGAATCGATTCTCGATGCGATTCCCCTCCCCCCGACTCGGGTTCGAGGAAAATCCGAAGAGATTCAGGTTTATGTTGTCGTCGGATTTAGAGACGAACCGATCTCTCAAAGAAATGTTGAGTTCGGCACCGAACAATATAAATTTATCTAATCGACCGTGAGGTTTTGTTTGAGGGTTCTCTCTCTCTTTGTGTTCCTCTTCGGAGCGATCTTCTTCGCTTCTTGCGCTTATTTCTCTTCTCAAGAAACGGCGCCGAAAGAGAGTTCGGTTCCCAAAGAGACTTCGAAACCGGCTCCCAAAGTCGAAACCCCGGCAGACCCTCATTTGGAAGCCGGCCAGCAATTCTTGAAACAGGGAAAGAATAAAGAAGCCGTTGCCGAGTTCGAGGCGGTTTTAAAAAATAATCCTTCCAATTCCCAAGCGGCGAACGGCCTTCGGCTGGCTCAAAAAAAATTGAAAGACGATCGGGAACGGACGATTCAGAACCTCACGCAGCTCAACGACAGGGCGCTTGAGTTTTATCATCGAGAAGACGCGGTCATGGCCGGTCTTGCCTGGAGAGAGGCGATCGATTTACTCCGATCCCAGAATGATCCGACCTTGGAGCATGAACTCCCCTTCCGGACCGAGGAGGTAACCGGCCGTTTGGATCAGCTCGCTCGGGTGCTCGTCGATAAGGGGGTCCTTCTCTATCGTCAGGGAGATCTTCAGCGCGCGATTGCCGTTTGGCAGGATGTGCTTCTGATCGAACCTGAACACCCCGAAGCGAAAGATTACATCCACAAAGCGCGCATCAAATTGGATACGCTCGAAAAACTTTCCACCACGCCCGTCCCTCCCGAACCCCCTCCCGCGCCTTGACACCCTTCTTCGGACTTCTGTATATTAGAAATCAGGAGGAAGGAAAAACTGATGAATCCAAGCGAAGAAGAACCGTTTGAGAATGAGCGTCTTCAGGCGCTGGTGAAAGAGCTAACTGAGAAGATCAGCCACCTCTTCGCTGAGAATGATCAAATCAAGAAGATCCTCGAAAAAATTGAGAGTGAGGGATATCAGGTGGACCTCGTTGTTGCGTCCCTCAGCCGTATTTTATCCGAGCAAGAAGAGTCCGACGTTGAAGAGATCGACGATGATGAGCTCGATGAAGAAACCGAGTACGAGCTGAATCCATTCGACTATGCCTTTCTTCAGGCGATCAAGGTCAAACCGTAATTTCCCCGCTCAACCAAAAAACTATTGACAATCTCTCCCTCGTTTGTTACTTTCTGCCTCATTGCCGAGATAGCTCAGTCGGTAGAGCAGAGGCCTGAAAAGCCTCGTGTCCGCAGTTCGATTCTGCGTCTCGGCACCACTTCTTTCAAACGGTTGCAATCCGCTCCTTTCTTTGAGCCTTCCGCCGGCGACCTTTCCACTCATTTCAAATGACGAGTTCCCAAAGCCCGGGTGGCGTGTTTCTCTGCCGCCCGGCGATGGGTCGCCCTATCAAATCCCGGGATACATCCATACTGCTCCGGAATCTGCTTGGGATGTTTTTTGTTCCTAAGCAGGAGATTTGCGAAGGGAGGACGGAGATGTGCCTTTGTCCGTTCTCTCTAAGCGATCTCTCGCTTCGCGAAGCGATCCGGCGATTTCGGTTCTGAGCCCTCTGTATTCCCTCTTGCGGGGGTATGGCGGACTCAAAGCAGCCGCCCAACCTGATTCAACCATGATCGGATCAAATAATACTTGCATCGAATCGGATGATTGTGCTTATTGTATAAGCAGGCGAATTGATACGAGATCTTCGATGGCGCAGCGAATTCTGATCGTTGATGATAACGAAGACAGCTTAATTATTTTCTCATTGGCCTTAAAAAGCGCAGGTTACGAGGTGATCACAGCGAAAGCGGGCAAAGCGATCTGGCCGATGATGCTTCAATGGCGTCCCGATTTAGTCCTTCTCGACATTCAGTTTCCCAAACTCGACGGGTTCTCAATCTGCCACATCATTAAAAGCAGCCCTTTATTTCGCCCAATTCCCGTTCTGATGATTAGCCCCGTCAGAGATGTCGACGCCCGTCTTGGAACGCTCTGTCGCGACGCCGGAGCAGAGGAACTAATGGTTAAACCGATTGAGCCGAAAGATCTGATTGTGAAGATCGGAAATTACCTTAATCCAGGAAAACAAGACTCCTCCCCGCTCTCTGCATAATTTACCGTCTACTGACTCTAACATAAGAGAGATTGAATTCTTTGTTCAAGCCTTTCACCGATTTCTCTGGATCAAGCCGATCAATAACGTGAGCGAACCGTTCTAACGGTCAAACGTTCTAACGGTCAGAGGAGGATTCGAGAGGGGTTCGTTTGGAATAAAGTTGGAGCGTTACCGCGGGCCCTTCGGCGGCTTGCAGACAATCGCTGCCATGAAGAGCACAAAGATACATGCGGCAACCAGGACTAAGTTTCCCATTGAATTATTCCCGCCATCAGAAATTGAACACGCACGTGTGTCATGGTTCGCATTCGCTCAGGAGGTGAGCCGAGAGACTTTGATCTTTTTTTCAGCATAGCTCAGCAGTGAGAATAGATCAATAGAAAACAGTGGATTTTCCCCCTTTCACCGTTTTGGGTTATAATGACACTTGTAATGGGTTTTCTTTTAAGATAGAATGGTTTTCATAAAGATGTACTCACACCCACCTTTTTTTTACCATCCTTAGAAAGGAGAATTTATGTTCAGAAGAGTGACGATCATCGCTCTGATGATAACCTTGCTGCTCCCGGGAACCGCCATTCTGTCGCAGGCGAAAGATGAACCGATTCCTGGAATAAAAATGTTGGAGGACTTCCAGAATGTCTTCATCGCGCTCGCAGATCGGGTGAAACCGACCGTGGTGAATATCTCTCCTCTCTCTGGAAACCCTCACCCGACCCGTCCCGATGAGGGACCGAAAGAATCTCCGCGTGAAAGAGATCGGCCGCCGGAAGCCCCTCCCGGATCAGGATCGGGCGTCATTATCGACAAGCGCGGCTTTATTGTGACGAACAATCACGTCGTGGGCGATGCAGAGGAAGTCGAAGTTCGTCTCTCCGACAAGACGAAATTCACCGGTAAGGTGATAGGGAAAGATCCCGATACCGATCTTGCGCTCGTGAAAATTGAAGCGAACCGGGATCTTCCGTTCGCGGTGATGGGCGACTCCTCCGCGATTAAAGTCGGCCAGTGGGCGATCGCCGTCGGCAATCCCTTTGGGTTGGATCGAACGGTGACGGTCGGCGTGGTCAGCGCGCTCGGAAGAGAGAATGTCAACCTTTCCCGGTATGAGGATTTCATTCAGACCGATGCGTCGATCAATCCGGGCAATTCCGGCGGACCGCTGTTTAATATACGGGGCGAGGTGATCGGAATCAATACGGCGATCATTAATTTCGCTCAGGGAATCGGATTTGCCATTCCGTCGAACATGGTGCAATCGGTGACCGGGCAGCTCATGACGAAGGGAAAAGTCACCCGAGGATGGTTGGGAGTCGGTATTCAACCGTTGACGGCGGAGCTGGCGGGGAAATTCGGCGTGAAGGAAGGGGAAGGCGTTCTGGTGAATGAGGTCTTCGACGGCGATCCGGCGAGCAAAGCGGGGGTCCAGCCGGGTGATGTCATTCTGAAGGTCGATGGGATCACGGTCGATACTCCCAATTCGCTGGCGCGCGTCATTGCCGGACTGGTCCCAGGCAAGAAAGCCAATCTCGAAATCTTGCGGGATGGAAAGAAGAAACTCCTCCCGATCGAGTTGGTGGAGCGAAAAGATGAAGCGGTCACCGCGGCGATTCCCAAACGGCCCGAAAGTTTCCTGGGGCTGAACGTTCAAGATCTGACGCCGGATATCGCGGAGCGCTTTAAGATCAAGGACGACAAAGGGGTGATCGTCACGAAGGTGGAGCCGGGAAGCGCCGCCGAGGCGGAAGGTCTGAAGGAAGGAGACCTGATCAAAGAGGTGAACCGAGAGAAGGTGAACAGCGCGGATGAATTTAAGCAGCTCATGGAGAAGACCAAGAAAACCGAAGCGGTTCTTCTCCGGATCAGCCGTGAGAATCGCGCCTTCTTTATCGTAATAAAGCCGAAAGAAAAATAGAACGATCCCTGGATCGATCTCGTCGACGGCCCTCACGCATCAAGTGAGGGCCGTTTATTTTTATCAGTGACGATGCGGAAGGGCCTTATCGCTCTCGCGACGAAGGAGAGGAAGGAAGCACGGCCGGGCGGTCCGATTTTCTCCGGTTGAACTGGGTGAGATTAATCGGCAAGTGAATGGTCATGGTCGTTCCCTTGCCGAGTTCCGATTGAACGTCGATGTTTCCGCGGTGTTCCTCGATCAGATGATGGCACATCATCAATCCGAGTCCGGTCCCCTCGTTTTCTTTTGTCGTAAAGAAGGGGTTGAAAAGCTTTTGGAGGTTTTCTTCGGAAATGCCGACGCCGGTGTCTTCAATTGCGATATGGAAGAATGAATGTTTCCGATTTTCTCGATCAAAGGAGGTCTTCACCAGGATGTGACCTTGAGAGGTCGCTTGGATCGCATTGAGAAGGATGTTTAAGAAGACTTGCCGAATTTTTTCCCGATCAATATAACCGTCGGGAAGTTCCGGATCAAATTCCTGCCGAATCACGATCCCTTTCTTCTTTGCCTCATTATCGATAAACGTAATCGTTTCGTAGAGAAGGTCGTTGATATTCACCTCGCTGAGCCGGAGGCCGTCCCCTTCCGGAGACTTGGAGTAACGAAGAAGCCGGTTGATGAGCATCTGAATGCGATGGGTTTCATCCAGAGCGACCGTATAAAATTTATCCCAGAATTCGTCGTCTTTCGGCGTCTCGTCATACTTCTTCGGAATCATTTGCAGGAAGGTGTTAATCGCGACCAAGGGATTATTAATCTCGTGCGCCATGCCGGCCGCCAAGAGGCCGATGGCGGTCAGTCGATTGGTCTGGGCCATTTTTTTGAGCGTCTCGATTTTCTCCGCATGGAGGCGGTCCCGTTCTTGAGCGAGATAATAGCGCTCAATCCCCTGCTTTAGGATCTGCTTTAATTCTTCTTCATGATAGGGTTTGCTGATATAGCGATAGATATTCCCTCGATTGATCGCGTCAATGATTAATTCAATTTCGGTATAGGCGGTGATCAGCATCCGAATGAGATCGGGTCTTTTCGCGGAGACTTGGCGGAGAAGGTCGATGCCGGTGAGCCCCGGCATCCGTTGGTCGGAGACAATCAACGCCAAATCCGGGTGGGCGTCGATCATTTCCAGCGCCTCCTCCCCGTTTCGAGCGGTATAAATCGTGAATTCTTTCTTAAAAAGATTTTTAAGGGTGATCAGGGCCATCTCTTCGTCATCGACGAAGAGAATCGGATAATCTTTATATCGGGGTGCTTCCGGCATAAAGCCCTCTTCCTGCTTTCTCATCGGAGGACTCGGGCTGGGAGAGGGGGAGAGAAATGAGGACCTCTGTTCCCGAGCCGGGTTGACTCTTTACTTCTATCTTCCCATGATGGCTTTCAATGATCTTATACGTGATCGTCATTCCCAGGCCGGTTCCCTTGCCGACCTCTTTGGTGGTAAAGAAGGGGTCGAAGATGCGTGGAAGATCTTTCTCGGCAATGCCTGTGCCGGTATCACGAATGGAAATCCGGACCACACTGTCGATCTGTTCCGTTTTGATGAAAATCTCTCCGCGGTCGGGAATGGCTTGGACGGCATTCTGGACCACATTCATGAAGGCCTGATTGATTTGGCCCGGAATCGCTTCAATGGGGGGCACGGTCCCGAATTCTCGATGAATCGTGATTCGATGAGAAACTTCGTGGTTAAAGAGCTGAAGGGTCGATTCGAACCCTTCGTGGATATCGAATTGTTTTAAAACCTCTTCATCCTTTCTCACGAAATTCTTTAAGTTCCGGATAATATTTTCGGTGCGGTCGAGCCCGTTTTTGATGATACCGACCGAAGTCTCGATGTCTTTTAATAACTCGGTCATTTCGGCCGGGCTCAGGCGATCGGCCTGCTTTAACTGCTCTAGAGAGCGGCGGACAATGAAGAGACTTCCCTTGGCGAAGCTGACCGGATTATTAATTTCATGGGCCACTCCCGCGACCAAAAGACCCAATGCCGCCATCTTCTCCGACTGGACGAGTTGGCTCTGCGTTTCCTTGAGTTCCCGCAGAGTCTCTTCTAATTGCTGGCTTCGAAGCTGGATTTCACGCTCCAATTTTCGAAGATTGAGCAGCGAGCGGACACGCGCGCGCAGCTCCTGAGAGTGAAAGGGCTTGGTGAGATAGTCATCCGCTCCATGTTCTAACCCCTCGATCTTGGTGGACAGATCGGTCTTGGCGGTCAGAAGAATGATCGGAATGTGGCATGTGCGCGGCTCCTCTTTGATCTCCCGGCAGAGCTGATATCCATCTTTATACGGCATCATGACATCCGAGATGATCAGATCGGGGACATTTGACTTTGCCCGATCGACCCCCTCTCTTCCATTTTTTGCGAAGAGAAGTTGGTAGTCGTCTTTGAGCTGCGAGGCGATATAGCTGAGCATGTCGGGATTATCGTCCACCAGAAGAATGCGATGAAGGTTTTTCCCGTCGCTCGCGACGTCCGGTTCTTCCTGAATCGAGGTCGGCTCCTGCACAACCCCCGCTTCGGTATAATCCGCCTGCACTTCAAGCGACTTGTCCCAGTCTTCTTCCCGTCTCTTTTCGGGAACGGGAACCATTTCGGTGCGCCGATCCAACGCGCCCGGGACATCTTCCAACCGAGTGTAGATCGGAATCGTAAAAAAGAAGGTGGTTCCCCTCCCCTCTTCGCTCTCCGCCCAGATTTTTCCGTGGTGAAGCTCGACCAACTCCTTCGCGAGGGCGAGACCGATGCCGGTCCCTTCATACCTTCGGCTGCTGGAACTGTCGGCTTGGGAGAATCTGCTGAAGAGTTTGGGCATATGCTCTTTCGGAATGCCAATTCCGGTGTCCGATACTTTGACCAAGACCTGGTTTTCCTGGTATGTGCAGGAAACGGCGATCTCGCCGCGCTCGGTGAATTTCAAGGCGTTGAATACGAGATTCAATATCACCTTCTCGATTTTATCGGCGTCGAAGAAGAATTCCGGAATTCCCTCATCACTTGTAAATCGAAGCGCCAATGATTTTTTCTCGGCCATCGGACTGACGGAAAAGACCACGCCGCTGACATAGGTGGAGAAGTCGGCCCGGTTATAATAAAGCTCCATCTTCCCCGCATCGATCTTCGCCAGATCCAATAAGTTATTGATCAGCTTAAGAAGGCGGAGGGAGTTTGTCTGCATGATGGTGAGATATTTTTCCTGATCCTTCGTCAGTTTCCCTAAATTCCGATTGAGCATCATTTCGGTCGGCGCGAGAATGAGCGTGATCGGCGTCCGCAATTCATGACTGATATTGGCGAAGAATTTCGATTTGATCTGATCGAGCTCTTGAAGTTTTTGATACGATTCTTCGAGTTGATGCTTGCTCTCCGCCAATTCTCGGGTCCGTTCATCGACTTTCCGCTCCAACTCTCCGGCCCACCGACGGAGCTCCTCCGACATTTTGCTGACGTCATCGTAAAGGAGGGAATTGCTCAACGCAATGGAGGCTTCCGCGCGAAGATTGGAAAGGAAATCAAGATCCATGCCGGAGAAGGCTTTGAGATTATCTTTCTCCCCCAGGTTGACCAGTCCGATCAGTTTTCCATCATGAATGAGGGGAAGTGCGATCTTCGCGTCGAATTTCTTGAAGTAGGATTGGGCCAGGGATCGCATCGATTCATACTTCGGATCGAGCTCGATTTCATCAAATTCGATGACCCGGTCTTGCTCTTTCATCCAGGAGAGAAATGGGAAATCGGGGGTGATCGGATCTTCTCCCTCCTTCATTTCCCCTTTTACAATCTTGAATCGCTGTTCCTTGCGATCCCATAAAACGACACTAATTTTGGAAACGTAAAGCACTTCCTGAATGGTGTGGGCCATCTTGGAGATGAGGCTATCGAGGTCCTTTAAGGCGGCGAGTTCTCGGACGAGCCCTTGGAGAATTTTCTGCATATCATATTTTCGCCGCTGAAAGAAATGGTCGATTCTTGGTTGCACCGTTTTTATATAGACAACAATAATGGAGGAGAGCGCGGCGATGAGCGCAGTGAAGTGAATATCCGAAAGGCTGGTCAGAGAGGGCCTGACCCAGTAAGCGCCCAGGAGAATGGGCAAGATAATAAGGGAGGATGTTCCAATCCAGAGGGCGGTTTTATGGACGACCGTCTGGATGTCCATCACCCGATATTTTCCGATCGCATAGGTCATGATGATCGGATAGAGGACAATTCCGAAATTGCCATAAGGATAGAGATCCAGACCGAAGATCGGAAGATAATCGAGGGAGCCGGTAAAATAGGCTAAGGTGAACGCAATGAAAAAGAATTTAAATTGATTTTTCCGTGCATCGGAGGATTGGCGATACTTTTTGAAAACTTGGTAGTGCGCATAGACCACGAGTCCGGTCCACCAAGCGAAAAATAGGTAAAATAAAATTGAACCGGGCGTCGCATAGTAGAAGGAGGAGAAGACAAATCGCACATCGTTATAAAAAAGAGGTGAGAAGAGGATAATGGGAAAAAACAACGCGGCGATGAAATAGTTGAGACGGAGGATGAATTTTTCGCGCAGATCACAAAAGATGTAGACAAAATGGTAGAAGAGAATCGGTATCCAGACGACCCCAAACGCGAAAGCCGCTCTCCACGCTAAGATTGCGATCGATTCCTTTTTCTCTAAAGCAATCCACATTCCACCGAAGCCCCAGGCCGCGACAGAGGCTGTAAAAGAGAACCAGAGTCGGTTCAGCCGGTTGTCCATTCCTTTTGAAAGGACAAAGGCCCCCATCCCAAAAGAGGTTAGCCCGGTTAAGAGACCTGATAGCGCGAATAAATTCATCTAATTTAAACGTTTTTCCAGTGCGCCGCGTTCTATATTTTCTGGAGCATACGCAAGATAGGTTGCATCCAATGCCCTTAAAAGATACTCAAGGCTTCGTTGCGCGGCGAACTTGGCCTTTTGTTGTAGATCTTGCGTTGTGGCATGTTTTTTTATGATTTCCAACGCTTCGAGCGGATGGAGATCATCGTAACTTGCATGCGCTTCCATCCACCAATACGCTTTCTTATCGAGATAGATTCCTTCTTTCCCATGGTATTTATCAAAGCCTTTGATCATGGTTGTCGCGATGCCTTGGGTAATTCCTTCAATGGCGAAGTTCGTTGCTGCAATTCCTTCGATCATGCTGCCATGGCTATTGATCGACCAAAGCCAGTTGATGAGCGCTTCCACTTCCGGAAGGATCGACGCCCGTAAGATCTCTTCTCGACCGACGCCGAATCCCATTGACATATCGATCCATTGGTCCGCATGTTTCTTTTCAACCCGTAAATTATCGATGAGGAAGACCCTTGCCGCGGGATCGGGCGCTTTTGCAAGGGTGAGCGCCATAAATTGTGGAAAGCGTTCTATAAAAGAATAAAATTGAATGTTCCACCCGCGAATTTGTGGAATGGAGAGATCCCCTGTCGATGTCTCTTGGACCAGTTTTGTCTGGAGGACGGCTTGTTTGTGCGGTTCAAGCTCTTTTTCCATCTCAAGGATCCAAGTCGGATTTTCCGTAAATTTCCGACCTCTCCTGACATTATTTGATTTTCTGTGCGCCTCCGCATTCGCCGATTGTTTTGCGGTCCGTTCGGGTGGATTGAGAATTGTTTTTGGGATAGAGCTCTCTTCGGAAACAACGACATTGAGGACCGATTTTTCCTTCGTTAAAGAATGGACGATTAATTCGGCCACCGCAGACATCAGGAGTTTTTTCTCGAAGTCTCGCATTCCGGCAAATTTAACTCGGAGCGCGTTCAATCGACGCGGTTGATTTTCGGAGGGATTGCAGAAGAGCACCTGTCCGGGAATATTCAGGCGACAAAAGCTCTCGCCGATTAAAAATTGAAGAGAGGCGGAGGTTCCTACCTCCAACGTTATTTCACTGAAAATTAAAAGACCTTCCGGGCTGATGTCGTGAGTATACCCGACATATTCCTTCCCTTTAAACGCGATCCGAACGTCAATTTTAAACGGTTCGCGTTGATATCGGCGGGTCTGAGAAGCAAGGCGCCTTCGTTGAATATGGGCCTCTCCATTTTGATTCCGCCGTTGCACGGTTCTTCTGTCAAAAAAGTCGATGGGTGTGTTCTTTTGCCTGCGCTCAAAAAAACCTGTCGTATTCATCTTCCCCTCTTTCAAATCCCGTTCATCTTTTCTGTTTTCAGTTTGTATCTCTTTTCTGGATATCTCAAAAACAAATTTCATTTCAAGACAGAATACGCTCGCGCGTCTTCATTTTCTACCGCCTTGAATATTGTATAAAGGAATGTGTTAATTTACTTTCGATGTTCCGGAAGAAAAGTCCGACGGCATCAAAAGTAAAAATGTAAAAAGTAGACGACGGGTGGGTTCGGCATTGCGTTCGTAAAAGTGCCAACAACAAAATGGGGAAAGAACGAAGAAAAGGATGCATATCGATCTGATTCATTGCCCTTGGTCTCGCCTTGCAGTTCACGTGGAGCTCCGACTAAGGTCGCAAAAGCAATCAGATACATATGAAGAAATTTATACAATATGTTGAATATACATGAAAAAAGTATTTTGTCAAATTAAAATATTATTAAATTATTCCTAAAAATCGAACGAAGAATGGGTTATCCTTAGAGCTTTTTTAGGCTTCAACGTAGGGAGTGTGGGACTGAATACTGCGAGGTGTGTATCGGTTTTTATGTACGACTTTGTTGGAAACCTGGTGGGCCGCCCGGGATTCGAACCGATAACAAATACGCTGAATAGATTTGTCTTATTTCGTATATCCCATTGTGTGATTCAGATCACATTCGGACGGTACTCACGACAAAGGCGAACATAGGAAAAACTTTTCAAAAGCGATATACGTATGGAGAGTGGGCCTTACCTCCTGATCATACTGCCGGGCCTGGGGGCCGGGTCTCCAGAATGAACACGGACATAAATACACAATGACATGGGAATTATTATTTGGGATTGGCTTAATTTAGAAGATATTAAAATATTGGTGAGCCGCCCGGGATTCGAACCCGGGACACCCGCCTTAAAAGGGCGGTGCTCTACCAACTGAGCTAGCGGCTCGCTTAATGATGAAAATGAGAGGGGATCTCTTTGAAGGTCGAGATCTGAAATGTGAAAGTTTACTTTTAGCATTTCTTAAAACCAGTGTCAACTTTTATCATCGAGGCCGGTTTGAATTTTCTGATGAGATCGACTATGATAAGGGGTTCTATTTTTTGGAGCATGGCGCGACATGGCATTGATTCTTTTCTTTTTTTCAGGTGTGACCGCTCTGATATACCAAATGGTCTGGATGCGGGAACTGGTTCTGGTCTTCGGCGCATCGATGTTTGCCATCTCCACCCTTCTCACCGCCTTCATGGGGGGGCTGGCGTTGGGGAGCGATTTCTTCGGCCGCCGCGCCGACCGCTACCCCAATTCCCTCCGCGTTTACGGTCTTCTTGAGCTTGGGATCGGCGGATATGCCTTTTTGGTTCCGCTGCTCTTATCTTCATTGATCCCGATCTATCAATACCTCTATCAATTCTTTCACTTTTCATTTTACGTTTTTAGTCTGGTCCGATTTGTGATGGCGGTGCTCATTCTCTTATTGCCGACCGCGCTCATGGGGGGGACCCTCCCCGTCCTCGCACGCCTTTATAAAAATAATGCTGAAGTCGGTAAAGGGGTGGGGCTTCTCTATGCCGTGAACACCCTGGGAGCCGTCGCCGGTGTTCTCGGCGCCGGGTTTGTCTTGCTGCCGACCTTGGGTCTGCAGAAGACGGTTCTCTTTTCGGCGATGCTCAATGCCGGCGTCGGGCTGGCCGCGATCGGGCGCGGGAGAAGCAAAACGGTTTCAGTGGAAGAATCGATTCATAGAACCGCCGCATCGGCGCCGAAGCGCGATTCCTCCCTTCGCCGTGCGCTCTTCATCACCTTTGCCCTCTCCGGTTTTGCGGCGATGATTTATGAGGTTGTCTGGACCCGCATTTTAACACTCATCCTCGGTTCCACCCTTTACTCTTTTGCCACCATGCTGGCGACTTTCCTCATGGGGCTTGCGATCGGGAGCGCGCTCTTCTCATTCTTCCTGAAGCGGTTCTCGCGTCCCCTGCTTCTACTTGCCTTGGTGCAGGGAGGCATTGCGTTGTTTGCTTTCGTCGGCGAATTTCTCTTTCCACTCATCCCGGTCCTTTTCTTCAAGCTCCTTGAGATATTCCATTCAGAGGGAGGAATCCTCTCGGCTTCCAAATTTTTCATTGCGGGCTCGGTGATGTTGATCCCGACCCTTTTGATGGGCGGGGTTTTTCCGCTGGTGATCCATCTTCTTACTTCGGGCGGTTCGACCGAGTCGAAGCGACGGGATCGGGCGGTTGAGACCGGACTCGGTTCCATCGTCGGCCGGGCCTATGCCATGAATACCGTCGGAACCATCGTCGGCTCGTTCGCGATCGGATTTATCCTTCTCCCCTCGCTCGGCATTCAGAAGAGCCTTCATGTCGCAATTCTGACCAACGCGGCTCTCAGCCTCCTTCTCTGGATGCGGATGCGGGAGATGGGCGACGCGCGTCTCTGGGGAGTCGGTGGGGTCGGCGCCTTTCTGGTCATCGTCAGCTTTTCAACGCCGGCCTGGAATCCCTTGCAGATGTCGAGCGAGCTCTTCGGAAAACTCTCGACCCTCGATCTGCTCTACTACAAAGAGGGAATCTCATCGACGGTGACGGTGGTCGAGCATCCGACCCTTGCGAAGCAGCCGCATCTCACCCTGGCGATTGATGGAAAACCGAATGCCTCCACCACGGGCGATATGAAGACACAGGTCCTGGTCGGCCATCTCCCGATGCTCCTCGCACCGCAGGCAAAAGAGGTGATGTCGATCGGGCATGGCTCCGGAATCACCACCGGCTCGATTGCAACCCATCCTCTCTCAAAGTTGGTCACGCTCGAAATCGAGCCGGCGGTTGTCGAAGCGTCCCGCTTCTTTGATCGGTTCAACGGAAATGTCCTCGACGATCCGCGGGTCCAACTGGTCGTCGATGACGCCCGAAATTATCTGATCCTCTCCAAGGATCGCTTCGACGTCATCGTGTCGGAGCCGTCGCATCCGTGGCGGAGCGGCTCTTCCAAGCTTTTTACGGAGGAGTTCTTCCGTCTGGGCCGATCACATCTTCGGCCGGGTGGAATCTTCGCGCAGTGGATTCATTTTTACGGCATCCGCGCGCCTGAATTGAAAGCGGTCGTCCGAACGTTTCATTCCGTTTTCCCTCAGGTCTTTATTTTTTACACCGATGCCGGGGATCTGATCCTTCTCGGCTCGGATCGCGAAATCGTTCTTGATCGTGAGGAGATCGCCCGGAGAATCGCCCTGCCCGCGGTGAAGAAAGACCTCTCCCGGGTCGACGTTTCCTCCCCGTTTGATCTCTGGACTTATTTTCTCCTCGGTCCGAATGAGATCGACCGCTATACCGGGAACGGAATTTTTAATACCGACGACTACACCGTCGTCGAATTCCAGACGCCGAAATCGCTTTTTGAAGACACCCTCTCCATCCACTTGGCCGACATGAAAGGGGCGGCGCGCGGGGGAGATCTCTACCTGATCCATCCGAACGAACCGAACGATGTCAAAGCCGCCGCATATTTCGACATCGCCAAGGGGCTCATTCGGAACGGAAAAGAGAACGATGCGCGCGAGTTGATCCAAAAGGGAATGCTGCTCAATCCGGTCGCCGAGGGGGATTGGCTCCGGGGGCGGGTGTTACAAAAGCAGGGAGATCGAGACGGCGCGGCGCGCGCCTGGCAGGCGGCGCTGCAGAGAGAACCGTCGCATCCCGACGCATTGCTCAGCTTGGCCCAGTATCATCAAGAGCAAGGCGCCTTTGCTCAGGCTGAACCTCTTCTCGCTCGACTCCGAAAGGATCATCCGGAAAAGTTGTCGGGGGCCTTTTATCATGGGGTCAATCTTTACTATCAAGGACAATATCAAAAAGCGCTGGAGGAGCTCAACCAAGGGATCGTTTTCTCCGAGCCGTTCGTCTACTATTATCAGAGCCTCGTTTTTGATAAGCTGAAAAAGGAAGCGGAGGCGAAAGAGGCGCTCGGGCGGTTCATCAGTAGTCTCAACGACTGGCGAAAGGAGTTGGAGCTCGATCCGAAGCGCTTCTCCACCCTCCCCTACGCCAAGCAGGTCGAATGGCGAAAGAAGAACAACATTCAGATCCCGGAGGAAGAGCGGATGGCGCTCCTCTTCG
>Ga0209810_1001534_pt1 | contig 34180 bp, 24 predicted proteins | sample Coa_R1_7_FD_187159 | JGI IMG/M metagenome (GOLD analysis project Ga0209810, IMG submission 187159) | Surface soil microbial communities from Centralia Pennsylvania, which are recovering from an underground coalmine fire - Coalmine... | ecosystem: Environmental > Terrestrial > Soil > Unclassified... | reverse complement strand
ACCGGGGTGTACGAGCAGCACCTCCACCTGGCCTTGTTGTTTTCGGTACATGATTAATCCGGCGCTTATCCTCGGCATCGGACACAGTCTTAGTGAAAAGCTGCAAAAGTCAAGCGGGCTGGCGGGATTATGGTCGCGGCTCGCTTCGATCAGCCAATATGTGAGTGCAGATCAGAAGTGATTCTCAAGTTGGAATCGCAGCCCTTTCCCTTTCAATGCTTCGCCAGCAATGGCGCTAAAAATCTGCCTGTATGAGAAGCAGGCTGCCTCGAAATCACTTCCGGCGGTCCGGCGGCCACGACGTAACCTCCGGCGTCCCCGCCTTCGGGGCCGAGGTCGATAATCCAATCGGCGCATTTCAAAACATCGAGGTTGTGTTCGATGATCAGGACCGTCGATCCTGAATCGATCAACTTTCGGAAAGCAGTCAGAAGTTTGTTGATATCATCAAAGTGCAATCCTGTGGTGGGCTCGTCAAAGATGAAGAGCGTATTGGCGTTGCTCTGCTGCGCCAGGTGAGCGGCCAGACGCACCCGCTGTGCTTCGCCGCCGGAAAGTGTGGTGGCTGATTGCCCCAGGCGCAGATATCCCAGACCGACTTCCTCCAGAATGTGCAGCTTGCTCGTGACCTTCGGCGTGCCGGCAAAAAATGCCAGAGCTTCGCGGACCGTCATCTGTAGAATTTCCGCGATATTCTTTCCTTTGTAACGAACTTCCAGCACGCTCGGCTTGAAGCGCTGGCCGCGGCACTCTTCACAGACCAGCTCGACATCGGCAAGGAACTGCATCTCGATGGTGACGGTGCCGTCACCCTGGCAGACTTCACAGCGGCCGCCGGGCACGTTGAAAGAAAAAGTGCCGGCTGTATAGTTGCGCCTGCGCGCCTCGGGCGTCGCGGCAAACAGGTTTCGAATCTCGTCAAAGGCTTTGATATAGGTTACAGGGTTCGAGCGCGGTGTGCGCCCGAGCGGCGATTGGTCAACCAGGACCACATCTGCCAGAGCAGTGTCCCCTTCGAGTCGGTCGTATTCGGCCCGGGGCGCTGCCACGCCACGGCGCGAGAGGATGGCGTTATAAAGAACATCATGCACCAGCGTCGATTTCCCCGAACCGGAAACGCCGCTGATGCAAGTCATGGTTCCGAGAGGAATTGCGATGTCAATAGATTTCAAATTATGCTGGCGGGCGCCGTAAATTTTAAGCCAGCCTTTTTCAGGCTTTCGCCGGAGGTGAGGAAGGGGAATGCTGAACTCTCCCGCCAGATAACGGCCAGTGAGGGAATGCGAATCCCGCAGCAAGCCGGCAAGGTCTCCGGCATAAACAATGCGTCCGCCGTGCTCACCGGCTCCCGGCCCGAGATCCAGAATCTTGTCGGCTTGCCGCATCATGGCTGGATCGTGCTCGACAACCAGGATGGTGTTGCCGAGGTCCCGAAGGCGCTTGAGAATAAGAATCAGCCGGTCAGTATCGCGTGCATGCAGGCCAATGGAAGGCTCGTCCAGCACGTAAAGCGCGCCAACCAAGTTCGATCCCAGCGATGTGGCGAGTTGAATCCTTTGCGCCTCACCGCCCGACAGCGTGGAAGCCAGGCGATCCAGAGTGAGATATTCCAGACCGACTTCATCCAGAAATCGCAACCGCGCAGAGATTTCTTCCAGTAGCTTCTCCGCCACAGTCATCTTCGCAGAGGAGAAGCGGAGACTTGCAAAAAATTCGCGAGCTTCGCGGATTGACATCCGGCAGACTTCCGTGATGTTCTTTCCGCCAATCAGCACGTTCAGCGCTTCCTGGCGCAACCGCCCGCCCTGGCATTCCGGACAGAGAGTGTAACCCCGATACCGGCTGAGAAAGACCCGCACATGGAGCTTATATTTTTTATGTTCAAGAGCCTCGAAAAAACCGCGAATTCCGATGAAGTCCTCGTCACCTTCAAGCAGCCATTGCTTTTGCGCCTCGGTCAGCCGATGGTAGGGCACATCCAGGGGGATGCCGCGCGATCTTGCCAGCCGCTTCAGGGCACTGAAGAACTCGCGATAACGCGGCTTGGTCCAGGGTTCGATGGCGCCTTCTTGCAGACTCCTGTTTTTATCGGGGATAACCAGATTTAAGTCGAGGTCAATTGTATTCCCGAATCCCTGGCAACGCGGGCAGGCTCCAAAGGGATTGTTGAACGAGAAAAGCCGCGGTTCAGGCTCCTGAAATCGAGTTCCACACTTTTTGCACTGGAATTGTTCGTTGAAGACAAGTCGTTCAGGCGGCGATTGCGGTTCATGCGCAGGAAACTCCAGGATGGCTTCTCCAGTTTCGCGGAAACAAAGTTCGATGGAATCGATCAGGCGCTGGCGGATTTCAGAGCTGACAGCCAGGCGATCCACAAGCACAAAAACCGGCTTCGCAAAATCAATCTCCAGCAGGGATTCGGGCACAGAAAATTCAAAGACGCGACCTTGCTGATAAAGACGATTGAAACCGTGCTGACGCAGAGAGAACAGGCGCTGCTTAGTAGGCTCATCCGGTGACTGAGGACCCTGAGCTGGCTGGGAAGCCTCTGGGGCGAAAGAACCTTCCCGAGGGAGTCGTGATTTCCGGGCGCTCTTTTGCGTGCGTGATGGCCGAAGTTTCTCAACCTTCAGGCTTGAAGAGAAAGATTGGGTGATGGAATCGACAGGGTTGAGCAAGTCACCCAGTCCGTCAATGTTGTCCGTCGGTTTGGAAGCAGGTGAGGGTTGCGCGGCTGGCGGCGCTGGACCAAGTTGGAACATCACCTGGAAACGGCGGCCTGTTTCCAGGGCCATAATCCTATCGGCAATCTCATCCACCGTATCTTTCCGCACCACCTCGTGGCATCTCGGGCAGACTGTGGTACCCGCTCGGGCGAAGAGCAAGCGAAGATAGTCATAAATCTCTGTTGCCGTCGCCACAGTAGAACGAGGGTTGCGTGTGGAGTTTTTCTGGCGGATTGCGACAGCGGGCGCAATGCCGCTGATTTCGTCCGCATCGGGCTTTTCCATGCGCTCGAGAAACTGCCGCGCGTAGGCCGAAAGCGATTCCACATAGCGACGCTGACCTTCGGCATAGAGGGTATCGAAGGCCAGGCTGGATTTCCCTGAGCCGGAAACTCCTGTAATCACGGTGAGCTGATTGTGCGGGATCTCGCAATCAATGTTTTTAAGATTATGAACCCGCGCCCCGCGGACGACGATGGCTCCCTGATCCTCGGAGGCAGGGAGCAGAGAGTTATCGATGGGTGACGGGGGGAAAGATGACTTGGTGGGCGTTTCCGTGAGAAGCGCGGAATGATTTTGCGTCTTATTCATCTCGATACGTGCGCGTCAGGACAAATACAGATATCTCTGTGGATATAAAGTCAGAGCACGCAAACTTCTATTATATATCGCAAAACTTGCAATACCCCTTGTCTTCGAGCGTTGATGTCCCCTCTCTCCGCATCAGAGGCAATGGTTCCTGGCGCTCTAGGCCGGCCATACATCATCGCGGACCCATCGGGTACGAGGTGCGGGAATGCCAAGGCGCTCACTCACTAGGAAACTTTCTCCGAGCGGAAAATACCGGGATTCTGCTTCGTCGAGGCGAGAAGCCGCATACGGCCAATCGTGAACCTCGCCAATATCAGGCTGGTCGAATCGGTTCCCACCGACCAGAGATTTATGAACGCTGAGGGCTCCGACAGGAAGACTACGGGATCATGGGGTGCTGAATTAACATGCGATGTTCAAGAAGCCTGGCTTCATTCATCAGGCTGATTCATGCTCTCGCGGGCATGACCGCTGTGGAGAAGATGTCTAAATATCAGAAGCAAATAAGGCTAGGCAAGCTGGGGCTGGCTGATGTCGCGCCGGATCCAGCGGTAAGCGGCGATGGAATTCTTCCAGAAGACCTTCTCGGCCGCGGCTCGGCCTTTGCCTAATACATACTCGCGGACGAGGGTGAGTTCCTGAGGGTAGGTCTCAATGTGGTCGCTGTTCGGCCAGTCGCTGCCGTACATCAGCCGATTCTCGCCGAACGTATCCCAGATCTCATCGAGCCTTGGCCGATAGAAATCCAGATCTTGGGGAACGCGGTCATTGATGCGGCGAAGGACTTCGGAGATTTTGACATAGACTTGGGGTCGCTTACCCAGTTCCCGCAAGTTGGCCTCATATTCGGCGCGCGCCCTCCCCCTGGGGGGCGGATTAAACTGTGGCAAATGATCAATGACCACCCGCAAGTTGGGAACCAGGTCGGTGAGCCGGACGACGGCTGCCAGCAACTCCATGTCGGGATTGGCCGTGTCCAGTTCCAAGTCAGCTTCGGCAAGAGCTTTCAGGCCGGAAATGAATTTCGGTTTCGCGAGTTCCTCGCTCAGGTTCCTGCCCCACAGGTTTCCGTAGCGAATGCCGCGAAACAGTGGATTACGGTGAAAGCGTTCCAGTTGCTTGTGGAAATCAGGCTTCCCCGGTTCCAGGTCTCCGACGGTTCCGACGATGATGGGATCTTTGGCCGCAACGTCCAGTACCCACTGATTATCCTCCAGCCACGGGCTGCACTCCACCTCAATCGCGCCCACCACTCCCAAACCTTCCGTGAGCTTGCGATAGCGCTCAGGCAACGCCGGCCGGTAAAGGACAGGGTCATCCTTGGGCGGCCAGGGAATACCCTGTGGGCGCCGAGGATCGAACAGATGAATATGGGTGTCGATAATGGGTATGGATGATGATGTTTGTGCGCTCATAACCCTCTCTGCGATTACGGCTGCAACCCCCAGGAATGTCCTTCGATTCACGCTGGTTATTGTATCATCAGTTTCAAGGCCCTACAGGTCGCTGAAAAACCCCGGCAATCTGCCGTTGTGGGAGCCAAGAATCGGCTTATTGATGGATAACTTCCGTTCCAGGCGGAGGAGCAAACGAAAAGAGAGAGGGGGCCAGCGGCTGATTATGCTCGACATGAGTGAAGGTGAATTGCATGGTGCTGTTGTCAGGATAGAAGACTACGAGACGGCGAATGTCGAACCGGGGTGAGATCTCAATCAGGACGCTGCGAAAGTCATGCTTGAACTTACCCAGCGGATAGCCGCGAACGACACGATCGCCGGGTTCTGCCTCAAGCGCCTGGTCTGCAAACTCCACCCGCGAAAAGGCACGGCTCAATTCCAGATGCGACACCAGAAGGCTCAAAGGCACGCGTGCATCCCCAATATCGCGGGTGGAGGAAATCGTAAGCTGTTTTTCGGAAGGAATGTAAAGGAAAATTTGCTTCCCATCGGAAAGAAAGATCTTTGTCTCCGGCTTCTCATAAATCCATCGCATCTTTCCGCCACGCGCCAAATAAACCTTCCCTGATTCGGTCTGGCTCTTTCCCCAGGCAAACGAAGTCTGCGTGAAATCGGCCTGAAGCGTGCGCACGTCACGATAGTGGGCCTCGAACTGATGAACATACTGCCTGATAGAAATCCCCGCGCGCGGGGCGCCCAGCGTGGGGATGATTGAGGCGAGCCCAAAGCATGTCAGCCCCATAAAGATCACAGGCAGCTTCCCCACACCTGCGAGGCTTGAACCAGCTTCCAGAACGAATCTATGCTTGAAACGCGAATTCTTTCTCATACCCATTCATTGTGATGCTGAAAACCTCAGGCGGGCAAGACTCACGGGATCATGGAGATTTTGATGGAGTCCCCCGCCCTTTGAGCTTGGCAAGAGCCGCCAGGGCAACATGATTGGTGGGATCAACCTTAAGCCCTGCCTCATATTCCCGGATTGCGTCCGCTGTGCGGCCCATTGAACCATAAAGCAGCCCCAGCATGAAGTAAGGTCGTCCGTCAGAGGGGTCAAGGCGAAGTGCTGTCTTGAAGGCTTCTTCCGCAGCTGCCCGGTCTCCCCGAACCCAGTGGACGAGGCCGAGACCGAAATATCCGCGTAGCGTCGGCAGAGCCCGAATCGAAGCCAAAAACTCTCTTTCAGCCAAATCGTACTTTGCTTCATCAAAATAAAGCTCTCCCAGATGCACGAGGGGTCGGACGTCCAAGGGAGCCAGCGCGACGGCTGTCCGTAGTTCCGTCTCCGCCTTTTCCCGCAAGCCCATCTTGGCATACGCCTCGCCTAGGCCAGTATGGGCATCGACATCCTGCGGCGCAATATCGAGCGAGCGCTGAAAGTAAACGACGGCTTCCTCATAGCGTTTCTGGCGGACGCGTAGCAGCCCCAGATTATCGAGAATATAGGTAGCTCGAGGCTCTATCTCAAGCGCCTGCTCCCATTCCTTGCCCGCCGCTTCAAGGTTCTGCCGGTCCCAATAGTACATGCCCAGATTATTGTGCATCTCAGCGGCGCGGGGAGAAGCTCTGAGCGTTTCGGTGTAGAAGGTGAGATCGTTCTTCCAGATGGAATTGCGGGTCACGATGCGGACGATCAGGAGAATGGCCAATGCAGCCCCCCCGGCCGCAAGCGCCCATCGCCATGCCCGAACCTCTTTGGCCACACCCCATAGCCTCCATCCAAGCCATGCGCCAACCCAGCAGAGGCCGACTGAAGGTAAATACAAATAGCGCTCTGCAAAAACATTGGTCGGCATCCATCTCGCATTCAAGACGGGTGCGAGCGTCACAAAGAACCAGATAAAACCGAAGCACACCGCGCGCTCGCGGTTCCAGAAATAGAACATGATTCCGATACAAACGATCAGCGCAGCGCTACCTGCGATGATGCGCGGTACAAGGATTGCAAACGAATTCGGGAAGATATAGAAGGCACACAGACGGAAAGGCCAGATCATCTTTTCGAGGTAATGCCCCACCAGCGCGATAGCCGAGAAAATCACCGCGTCGGCTGGCATCTGGCGTGATGAGGGAACAGGAGTAAATGCGCCAAGCGCCGCAATACGGAGTATGAGATAGGCGATCAGCAGCAGCCAGAGGGTGGCATAGCGACGCACTTTCAATGAAAATCGCGTCTGAAAACGATCTGGTCCTAAAGCATGTTCGTAGAATGTTGCCAGAAAGGGAAGCGTGACTGCAGGTTCTTTGGAAAGCAGCGCCAGCCCGAAACTCACAATCATTCCAAGTTGCATGATGCCGCTTTCCCGGGCTTCAGTCTCCCTTAGGCGAAGAAAAAACCAGAAGGCAAGCAGGAAAAAGAAGGCGAGTTCTAGGTCTGTCACTGCGGCAATCCAATCCACGGCCTCTGTGTGGATAGGATGCAATGCAAACAACGCCGCTGAGCCAAAAGCCACGGGAGTGCTTTGAAAGATGCGGCGGGTGACGATAAATAACAGGCAGACCACGGCTGCATGGAAAATCAGGCTGGTCAGATGGAATCCCCAGGGCTGATAACCAAAAATCTTGTGACAGAAGAGATAAGTCAAATCCATGACGGGACGGTAGTAATTGGTGGAGCCTTGCACGCCTCCGGCATAGGACCATACGGTTGTGACAAAAATTGCTTTCAGATGGCTGAAGTCCCGAATGTACGGATTTTTAAGAACCTGGATATCGTCGTCATAGACAAACCCGTTCCAGAGCGTGTTGACATAAGGAAGGAGAGAGAACAGGACCAGGAATCCGGTCAGAAATCGATCTGAGCGCCAGCCTAGAGAATTCCCTGCATCACGACTGGAAAGCGCGGAACGATGCTGCAAAAGCCAATCTTCCATAACCTCATGAAGAAACTTCCTGAAAAGGAGGCCAGCCTTTGAAAGGCTCGCCCGCACGCTGCTGAAGGAGTCATCTCCTCTGGCATTTCCCGAGAGCTGAAGGAAATTCTGAGCGAGAACGAAGGAAAAATCCCCATATTTGTTTGATTCGGCATCCGTTGGGATACTTCGCAGACCTTATCCCTGTCCGGAATCCAGGAACCCTTCCCCAGCCCTTAGGACAAGCGAAGGACTCAGCAGGAGGTTTGTCCTATCGATATTTGTCACGGAACTCAGCTACAAGCTTTCAGGAGTTTTCCTCAAATTTTGCGCTCGTCACCCCCAGTCTTCGAACCCGCTCAGCCCACGCACGAGGCAGGGGTACGGGAACCAGCAGACGGCCATAGCGCGGATAGAGCCAGTTCGCAAGCCAGTAGCATGGCGGCGCCAGAAGAAACCCGGCTACACAATCCACAGCATAATGATAGCGCAGATAAATCGTTGAACACCAAAGACTTATAATTATGGGGCAGAGAATCCAGAATAGTTTCTTTGAGTTGCGCCAGGCATAAAGCCATACCAGGAACGAAATACCCACGTGCAAACTGGGAAAACAATCGCGCCGGATGCGGGCGAAGTTCATGAACTCGATTTGTCGGTTAAAGAGAGAAAGAGGTTGGGTAAGAGGCACTGTGTAAAGATTGTGTAATGTATATTCCGGGCCGATGGCGGGAACCATCAGATAGCCTAGAATGCCGAAAAAGCTGATCACAACCAACCCGCACATCATTTCTCGAAAACGATTCCACGAGCGGTAAAGATAGATGAAGCAAGCAACCAGAGGAATCGCGTAGAGATGAAAAGCGTAGGCAAATTGCATCCAGGCGGTCAGCGGTGGGCTGACGAATCGCTGAAAGTAGAGTGTAGGATCAGCTCCAAACAGTCTTCGATCCCATTCCAGAAGCATCGTATCCCGGTCATGAGGCACCAGCAACAAGGTGCCCTTTCCCCAGAGGGAGTAATACATCAGCGTGGTGAGAAGCAATGGGAACCAATCGCGAAATGTGTCCCAATATGGCTGAATTGACTTGAACAAAGCGGCCTTTCGATCGAGCTGGACTGCCTTTCCCGCTATAAAATAGTTCGCAGTCCCTACAGACAACACCAAGCCCATAGCGGAAAGAACAATTGCGATATCCGATGAATCCAGCGGCTGCCCCCGCAGCTCGCGGAAAGACACTTCCAGAGTGAGATCGATGGTGAAAAAAAGCAGCGCCACCACCTCTTCGAGCCGTAATTCGAGCGTCAACGAATCATCAAGAACCATAAGGAGCTTGCCACGGCTCAAAACCCTGCGTCACTATTCTGATCCTAGCAAAATCATTCAGCATAGTGGAATCCATACGGCATCAGAATGTGCCATGCCGCCTCGCGCCAATGAAATATTCCGCACAAGCAAAACTTTTTCGTTTCATTTTGGCAAAGTCCGTGTAGAATACCCCCTCTGTGCCAGCAGCTTGCTGAATAAAATCTGCAGCCCGTCATTTCGAGGAGCCGAAGGCGACGGGAAATCTCTGATGCGTTCCATTTTCAGAGCGAGATTCCTCGCTTGGATGGGAATGACCGATGTTGAAACGTTTTTCAGCAACCTGCTAGACTAAATGACGCAGGTGCTTGAGCTCCACTTCGTTGTGTGCCGTTAGGATTGATTCGAAGCTTGCGCTGACATTTGTGGAGAGTCTGAGGATAAGGGAGTCGTTTAATGCCAGAAGTCATCCGTAGCCCCCAAGTTTACGATGCTGTGATCGTCGGATCAGGAGCAGGCGGTGGCATGGCCGCGTATGTCCTGACCAAGGCGGGAGCGAAATGTCTGATGCTGGAAGCCGGAGATTGGTGGGACACAGCCAAGCAATCCACCATGTTTAAATGGCCCTATGAGGCTCCCCATCGAGGCGCCCCCACGCCTGAGAAGCCCAATGGCTACTTTGATCCCGGCTATGGCGGCTGGCATATCCCTGGCGAGCCCTATACCAGTGCTCCCGGCAGCGATTGGCGGTGGTGGCGAACACGCGCGCTGGGAGGCCGCACCAATCATTGGGGAAGAATCTCACTGCGCATGGGGCCTTACGATTTCAAACCTTATAGCCGCGATGGGAAGGGATTCGACTGGCCCATCTCTTACGAGGACTTGGCGCCTTATTACGATAAAACCGAGGAATTAATCGGAGTGTTCGGCTCCGTCGAAGGATTGGAGAACACGCCGGATGGAAAGTTTCAGCCCCCGCCCCGTCCACGATGTCATGAACTGGTCATTCAGAAAGCCTGCCGGAAACTGGGAATACCCTGCATTCCGTCGCGCCTTTCGATCCTGACTCAACCGCTGAATGGCCGGCCCCACTGTCATTATTGCGGGCAATGCGGCCGCAGTTGCGCCACTTCTTCCAATTTTTCTTCATCCACCGTACTGATTCCTCCAGCCATGGCGACGGGCAATCTGAAAGTCATTTGTAATGCCATGGCGCGCGAAGTGCTGGTCGGCAAGGACGGTCTGGCGACCGGAGTTTCCTATATTGACAAGAAAACCCGCAAAGAAAGGGTCGTGCGGGGTAAAATCGTGGTGCTGGCGGCGAGTTGCTGCGAGACAGCACGCCTTCTACTGAACTCCAAGAGCCCCACTCACCCCGACGGCCTCGGAAATTCCAGCGGCATGGTCGGCAAATACCTGATGGATACTGTGGGAGCGGACGGCAGCGTCGGCTTCTTTCCCAACATGCAAGACCTACCCCCCCATAACGAAGATGGCGTCGGCGGTATGCACCTTTACATGCCGTGGTGGAACTACCAGAAACAATTTCGACACGAGTTGCCTTTTTCGCGCGGTTATCACATTGAATTTGGGGGAGGCCGGGGCATGCCTTCGCCGCATATGTTCTCCGGTTCCCAGCGGTTGCTGGGAGGCGGTTATGGCTTGGAGCTGAAACGCGCGTGCCGGAAAGTTTACGGTGCTTTTATGGGTTTTTCCTGCCGCGGCGAAATGATTCCCAACGAAGACAGCTACTGCGAAATTGACAAGGATGTGGTGGATGAGTGGGGCATCCCTGTGCTGAAGTTCCACTTCAAATGGAGCGAGGAAGAGATCCAGATGGCCAAACATGCGCGCGAAACCTTTCGCGAAATTATCCTGACTGCCGGCGGCGTGCCGCTGGATACCTTTGGGCCGGAAGACAACTGGGGGATCTCAAAGGGAGGCGAAATCATTCACGAAGTGGGTGCGGCACGTATGGGAGCCGACCGCAGGACTTCCGTGCTGAATCCTTATTGCCAGGCATGGGATTGCAAGAACCTTTTTATCACCGACGGTGCTCCTTTTGTGAGCAATGCGGATAAAAATCCGACGCTGACCATCATGGCCCTGGCTTGGCGTACCTCAGAATATGCTGCCGACCAGGTGAAGAAACTGAATGTGTAGTGACGTTCCACCCCGGCTACTCCCTGTGCCCTGACCCTCTTCCCCAAGGTACAAAGGCGATGCGAAACATCGCGCGAAGGAGTAACAAGACACGCGACCGAATTTATGAAACACGGTTTTTAGCAAAGAGGCAATTATGAGCAACGAAGAGAACAAGAAACGACCTGGATCAGTAACCCGTCGGGACATCCTGAAGACCATCACGGTTGCACCCGCGGCGGCGTTGGTTCCGATTTCACCGGCGCTGGGAGCGATTGCAGCTCCGCCATCCGCCGGGCCCGAACCTGCCGGGCAGTATCAGCCCAAAGTTTTTAACCCGCATGAATGGAAGACTCTTCATGTCTTGTGCGATCTGATTATTCCCGCCGACGAGCGAACGGGCAGCGCCACGCAGGCCGGTGTACCGGAGTATATCGATGACACGTTGAATTTAAGGGGCGGCCTGCTCAAAACCGAAGTCCTCGGCTGGCTGACCTGGGCCGATATGGAGTGCAACCGGCTTTACAACCACGACTTTGTGGATTGCTCCGAAGCTCAGCAGAAACAGATTCTTGACCGCGTTGCCTATCCTCCCAAAGCCGCTCCGGAAGATGCCAACGCGGTTGCAGCCTTCAATCACATCAGAGACCTCGTGTTGGGCGGCTTCTATTCCAGCAAGATGGGTGTTCAGGATTTGCAGTACCTGGGCAACCAGATGGTGGAGGATTGGCAGGGCTGCCCGGAAAACGTCACATCTCGATTGGGCGTCAATTATTCAAATTGGATGTACTGGAACAAGGGCGCCGGGACAGAATCTTAAACGTCAAAGGGCGTTGGATGACCAGAGGAAGAGAGTAGCGCTCTGTGTTGGAGAGGGCGAGTTGAGGGTTGAGTGATGCAGCAACCTTCACCCACATGCAGCCGCCCTGGCTGACCTGACCGCTTCCATGAATTTTTTAGCGGTCTCTGTAATCGTCTCGAGTTTGCCTTCCCGCAGCACTTTCAGATTCATCAGTTCGCTGCCCACAGCTACAGCTGAAGCCCCGGCCTTAATGAACTCCGGCGTTGTTTCCAGGTTGACACCCCCCGTGGGAACAAATTCAATCTGTGGCAGCGGGCCTCTGAGCGCCTTGATGTATTTCGGTCCGCCCACCGGCCCGCAGGGGAAGATTTTCACCATATCAGCCCCGGACTGCCACGCCGTCACCACTTCTGTTGGTGTCAATGCGCCCGGGAAACAGGGCTTGCTGTAACGGCGAGCGGTTTCGATCACCCGCACATCGAGCGATGGCGTCACGATGAACTCCGCGCCGGCCAGAATCGCCGCGCGGCAGGTTTCAGGATCCAGAATAGTGCCGGCGCCTAGCAGCACCTCATCGCCGTATTTCTCCACCACTTGCTCCATTACACGGATCGCATTGGGAACCGTCATCGTGACTTCGGCAATGCCAATTCCGCCGCGAATAATGGCTTCCGCCGCCCGTGAAGCATCTTCCGGTGAGGGTGTCCTGACGATGGGGATCAACCCGACTGAGCGAATCTTCTCTAGCGCTTCTTCCTTATTCCAAGCCACAAGAACCTCCATCAAATAGCAGAGACTAGAGAGAAGAGGTGTGTCAACCGCAAATGATTGACGAACAGACAGCGAACCAACTCGGGCTTGCTTTAGCTGAAGCTAAAATCCGATAGCTGTAGCCTCCTCTTCTCGTCATGGGTCACTCGTCTTTCGTCCCTCGTTTTTACCTCGCCACTCTCAGACTCGCGCCCTTCAGCAATTGCTCCACCTCAGTCAGCGTCGCCCAGTTGAAATCCCCCGGATTCGTATGTTTAAGCGCGCTGAAGGCGTTGCCGTATCGCACGGCAGCCGCATAGGACTTGTGTGTAATATAGCCATAAATAAAGCCCGCGCTGAAGGAATCGCCTCCGCCAATACGATCGACAATTTCCAGATCGTATTTCACGTCCTCGTAGAATTTGCCATCCGCATAGGCGATAGCCGTCCAGGTATTCCGCCAGACCAATGGATTCTCGCGCAGGGTGATCGCTACCGCGCGAAAGTTGAATTTTTCCTGCAACCGTCTGGCCACCTCCTTGTAAGGCTCGGCGGAAACCTGCTCGAAGCCTTTCTCTTCGCTGCGCGACTCCGCTTTGATCTTAAAGACTACGTTGGTATCCTCTTCCGTGGTGATCAGCACATCTACATATTCCATTAAGGGTTCCTGTACACTTTGAGCTTTAGCCGGCGACCAAAGTTTGCCGCGATAATTGAGGTCATAGCTTACCGTCACGCCCGCTTCCCGCGCGGCCTGGAGAGCCTCACGGGTGACTGCGGCAGCCGAATCGCTCAAAGCCGGAGTGATGCCGCTGGTGTGAAACCATTTGGCCCCGGCCAAAACCTCTTCCCAGTTCACCTCGCCCGGCCGGATGGTGCTGATCGACGAATAGGCACGGTCGTAGAGCACCGAACTCGGACGCGGGGCAGCACCGAATTCCACAAAGTAGAGGCCCAGTCGTCCCTCGTCGGTCCAGAGAATCTCGGAAGTATCCACGCCTGCCTGTCGGGCACGATTTTCGAGCAGCCGTCCGAGCGCATTCTTTGGGAGCCGCGAAACCCATGCGCTTTTCAAACCCAACCGGCTCACGCCCACGGCGACATTCAACTCGCCGCCGCCAATTTGGACATCGAGAGAAACTGCCTGTTCGAGTCGTTGAAAATTTGGAGGCGAAAGCCGAATCATCGCCTCTCCAAACGTCACCACATCCGCCATCCATATCCTCCAGGCTCAGACTTCGATTGGATTAACCGCAATCGCTTACTATAGTGGATTCCACTTAAAAATACATCCAACGGGTTGCGCGAAGGGCGATCCCGTCTGCCATTCCGAGGAGCCTCAGGTGACAAAGAATCTCAGTATTGGCTTGTTTCTGAAAGACAAGGTGACCCTTCGCTTCTCTCCGCTCGGAATGACAGTCGGAAGAATCCCGCTGGTTGAAACCGTGGCTCCCTGAGCGGTAGCATCGATGTATGAACGCCCCACGCGCAATGATCAAGGTTCTGGCGTTGATAGCGATGGGATGGATGGTCTTTCCCAGGCCGGCGTCCGCGCAAATCAAACTTTATCTCAAAGATGGCAGCTATCAGCTTGTCAAAAGCTATGAAGTTCAGGGCGACCGTGTGCGCTACTACAGCATGGAGCGGTCGGAATGGGAAGAAGTTCCGGCCTCGCTTGTGGATTTCGCCGCCACTCGACGCGCCCAGACGGAAAAACAGGTGCAACAGGAGAAAGTTTTAGAGGAGGCCCGAAAAGTTGAGAGACAAAATTATCAATTGCCGCAGAACGGCGGATTTCAGATTGCTCCGGGCGTACGGCTGCCGACTGCGGAGGGCGTTTACGCCTGGGATGGCCTGCGAGTGATCACTCTGCCTCAATCGCAAAGTTCGCTCGAACGAGACAAAAAGCGAATGGCTTTAAATATCGCTCTCCCAGGACCCATCCTGAAGAGCCGTTCGCTGGTCGTATTGCCTGGGAAGGAGGCTGCGGTTCGCATCTTCAATCCCCAACCTGTTTTTTACGCGCAGTTCGCTGACGGAGCCGGTGGTCGGATCGAGCTGCTCCAGATCAAAGCGCGAAAAAATGATCGGGAAGTCGAAGGGATTGAATCAAGCCTGAAAGGGAAGCTGAGCGAGTCGCGATCCGCCTTACCGCTTGAACGTGTCCAACTTACCCCCGGCCTCTACAAACTGAAACCCAGGCAGGAGTTAGCGCCTGGTGAGTATGCGCTGGGGGAAATCGACCAGAACAAGTTGAACCTGGACCTCTGGGATTTTGGCATCGACTCCCCAAATAATGTTGTCCATCATTAGATGGAGAATAGCCCGCGGTCATTCAGGCGGCAGATTCGCTCTTCAATTCCTCCGACGGGACCAGGGCGGGCCGCACGCCGGCCTTAGCCAGAATCCAGTAGAGCACAAAGCCAACAATGAAAGACCACAGAACGGCGGGCCGATCCGCCTTGACCCAGGAGGAAGGCACGCCGGGAATATCATTCAAAATCCCCACGACAAAGCCCACGGCCCAGGCGATGTAGCCCGCCCAGTTGATGCTCCGGCGAGGTCCGGACCATCTCTTTCCTGCCAGCAGGTAGTCTGCCGCCATCGCGCCACAAATCGGCCCGAAAGAAGCCCCTACAATTGAGAAAAACGTAATCAGGTGTTCAGCCGCTCCGGTAATGGCGAGCAGCACGCCAATCGTCACGCCGATAAAGGTTGAGACGCTGCGCGGAACCCTCGGGATCATGGTGGCGAAACTGTTTGAGGCGATAAAGGTACAGAAACATGTGGGAGCAACGGAAGCCGCCGCGAAGAGGAAGAACATGACCGGGGCCAGGCTGCCCACAGCGGAAATCGCAGCTGCATACTCATAGCTGGGACTTCCTCCCAATTTCCCGATGTGGCCCGCCACAGAAAGAATCGGTAATCCGCCGGCCACGATAATTGCCGCCGTAATGCCAGTGAGTCCTCCCAGCACAATGTCCCTTCGGTTTCGATTACTCATGCCGAAATCGGCCCCGGCTGCGCCTGCTGTTGCAAAGAAGCCGATGACGACCGCCAACGTGGCGAGGAAACCGCCCCAAGGGTCGTGATGCTCCGGCTTGTAATGGGAGATGCCGCCCCGGTTGGCCCAGAAAACGATGATGATCATAATCAACGGAACCCAGTTGAGGAATTGCGACAATCTCGCAACATAGCTGATGCCCTTGATGGCAACCCAGGCCAGAGCGTAAGCCCAGACCAGCGCGATGATTGTAAACAGCGCCTTCGAGTGGTTATGCAAACCGTTCATGATGTAGTCGGTGGCAAAATAGGTCGCTACGGCAAACCAGCCCAATTGCAACAAACCCATCAGCAATCCGGGAATGAAATAGCCGCCCGCGGCGCCAAACGTCGATGTGCCGACAATGTAGAGCGTGCGGCCTGTCTGCATGCCCAGCATCCCCGGCACGTAGTAATAGAGGGCAAAACATAGCAGCCCCGCAATAACCAGGCCCAACAGACAGACTCCCAGACTTGCCTGACTGATCGTAGGGCCGGCAAGACCCAGATAAAAACCAACCCATAGAAAAATTCCTGCATAAGATGGGAAGGTGTTTTTGTACCACGGTGCTCGGTTTGAACGAGGGTTAGGGACAGAGGACTTCAAATAGCCTGGCAAAGAGGCTGCCATAGGAAGCTCCCTTGATGAAGATTGCTTGCAATCAAGCTGGCGGAAAGGATAGAACGGATGCGGCCAAGATTCAAGAGCTTTCAAGAGGACGTTCTCGAATGAGGGCTTCGTTCCCTTGGAAGGACAAGTGTCGTGAAGCCAGGGTTTGTTCTTCCAAGGGCTCGCGAGTTCCCGCTCAAGGCTTTCTCAGAAGAAAAACATATTCTCGCTGGTCTGTTGCCGGTTCGCCGAGCACATATCTTCTCTGACCCAGCCAGGGAGAGCACCATTGCTGAACCTGTTGGAAGTTTTCGACAAGCTTTTCGAGCTTGGGCAGGGTCATGGAATAAGGATGACCCGCCTCACGTCTGCCTCTGTCCTCGCCGAAGGTTTCGCATGTCAGAATGAAATGACCTCCGGGCTTTAAGACTCGTCTGACTTCCTCAACAACCCGCCTGGGGCTTGCAGTATGATCGATACAGTTTGAACAAAATGCGACATCAAAAAAGGCATCTGAAAACGGGATGGATTCTCCGTATGCGCGTCGGATGTCAATGTCATCGGGATAATGATAAATCGTTTTGTACCGCTCCGCGAGCGGATCGATGCCGTATCGGTGCCCAGGCAAATAGTGCAGGACCGTGCTCAACCCGCACCCGACGTCGAGTATGGTCGAGTTCTGGTCCATGGGGACGAGCCGTCGGATATCATCCAGATGCCGATATCGGATCCAATACTCTTCAACCTTTCGTTGATTCTCGGGCTGAGAGAAAAGAGAAGACCATTCCCGTTCTTGCCACTCAAACTCCCAATCCTCTTTCTGCTTAACGGCTCTGGTTTTAAAAATCATCAGGTAAAAACGACTCACTGTTTCAGACCGGGCCGTTCTACCCAAAATCCGCCTCAGTTTCCTGGCTGCACCCATTTCATCTCCTCCTTAAGGCATTTGATGCAGGTGTGCTCTGAATGGCGGCAATTCATTGTTTTCCAGTCTGTCAAGCTCTGCGTCGGCACTCACACCGCCGCGTGCTCATACTGGCAGGCTTCGTTGGGGCAATAGCGGACAGGCCCGGACTTTTGCTTGACCTTCTCCAGCAAGATGGGCGAGCCACAATTCGGACAGGGTTCAGCGATCGGCTTATCCCAGGCGGTGAATTTGCATTCAGGATAGCGGGTGCAACCATAGAAAGTTTTGCCTCGTTTGGTCCGCCGCACGACAATCTCTCCGCTGCAACCCTTTTCCGGGCAGGGGATACCCAGGGTCTGCCGCTTGACAAATTTGCAATTGGGATAATTACTACATGCGGTGAATTGCCCATAGCGGCCATGCTTGATGACCAGTTGGGAGCCGCACTCAGGGCACTTTTCATCCAGCGGTTTATCTTCCACAGCTGTCACCTGGCCCTCGCCCATCACAATGCGTTTGGTGTTGCGGCATTCCGGGTAACCGCTGCAAGCGAGAAAATAGCCGAACCGTCCGCGTTTGACGACCATGGGCTTGCCGCATTTTTCGCAGGATTGCTCCGGCACTTCTGGAGCAACGGAGCCTCCCCCGTATTGCTCCGCAAGCTCCGGCGTCAAATCGCGCGTGCCGTCGCACTCCGGATATCCCGTGCAGGCCAGAAAGTTTCCATTGCGCCCCAGGCGGATCACCATGGGCTTGCCGCATTTCTCGCATTTCACGTCCGTCGGAATTCCTTCGCCCTTCACATCAGCCATCTCGCGTTCCGCCGCGCGAAGCTCCTTCTTGAATCTCTTGTAGAATTCTGCCAGCGCATCGGTCCACTTGAGTTTGCCTTCCTCGACTTCGTCCAGCTCTTCTTCCATGCGCGCCGTATACGCCACGTCAAAGATATCGCTGAAATTTTTGACCAGCAGGTCGCTGGTCAGCATGCCAAGCTCCGTGGGATAAAATCGACCCTGGAGTTTCTCGACATATTCGCGGTTCTGGATGATGGAAAGAATGGTGGCATAAGTGGAAGGCCGCCCGATGCCTTTCTCTTCCAGGGCCTTCACCAATGTGGCCTCGTTATAGCGGGGAGGCGGCTCTGTGAAGTGCTGTTCCGGCGTCAGCTTCTGAAGCTTGAGACGTTCTCCCTGCGCGACAGCCGGCAATCGATGTTTCAGATCTTCAGCTTCTTCCTCGCCTGCCTGATCATCCTGGCCTTCCTCATAAACCGCCCGGAAACCATTGAATTTCTCAACCGAGCCCGTTGCACGAAAGAGGTAATCGCCTGCGCGGATGTCAATGGTTGTCTGGTCGAAAATGGCAGGATTCATCTGTGAGGCCACAAAGCGCTGCCAGATGAGCTTATAAAGCTTGAATTCATCGGCGCTCAGGAAGGCTTTCACTGATTCCGGCGTACGGTGAACGTCCGTCGGTCGGATGGCTTCGTGGGCATCCTGCGCATCTTTTTTGCTTTTGTAACGCACAGCCTCGGCCGGGAGATAATCCCTGCCATATTGTTTCAGAATATAGTCGCGCGCTGCGGCCAGAGCGCCCTCGGCGACGCGCGTGGAATCCGTGCGCATATAAGTGATCAGACCCACCGCACCTTCATCACCCAACTCGATGCCTTCATAAAGCCGCTGAGCCAGCATCATGGTTTTCTTGGCTGAGAAATGCAGTTTTCTCACCGCTTCCTGCTGAAGCTTGCTGGTAATGAAGGGGGGTACCGGATGCTTCTTTTTCTCTTTGGTCGTAACCGATTCAACAATAAATTCGGCCGCCCTCGCGGCTGCCACATGTTGCTCAGCCGTCGACTGATCCGGAATCTCAAAACTATCACCCTTGATCTTGATCAAGCGAGCGTCAAAAGCCGGGGGATGCTTCCCCAACAGATGCGCCGTGATGGTCCAATACTCCTTTTTCTGGAAGGCGCGAATTTCACGCTCGCGCTCTACAATCAGGCGCAACGCCACCGTCTGAACCCGACCCGCGGAAATACCGCGCTTCACCCGCTCCCAAAGCAACGGGCTTACCTGATAGCCCACCAGCCGATCCAAAATCCGCCGCGCCTGCTGGGCGTCCACCAGCCGCGAGTCAATCTCTCCGGGATGCTTGAAGGCTTCTTGGATGGCGTCGCGCGTGATTTCGTTGAAGAGCACACGGTAGATTTTCTGTTTCTGCGAATCCAGCAGTTCGCGCAGATGCGCGCAGATGGCCTCACCTTCACGATCCGGGTCAGCCGCCAGATAGACAGCATCCGCTTTTTTCGCGGCGCTCCGAAGTTCCTGGATCACGTCTTTCCGGCTGGGGATAATGTGATAGGTCGGTTTGAAATTCTTCTCAATATCCACGCCCAAATCTTTCTTGGGCAAATCCATAACGTGTCCCATGGAGGCCTTTACCATGTAATCCGGCCCCAGGTATTTGTTGATCGTTTTCGCCTTCGCCGGCGATTCCACAATGACGAGAGATTTTGCCATAATCCAACTTGCCTCAATCATGCTTTCGGCTTCAATCATCAGCCTTCAGCCCCAAAACCTCCCTTTCTGATGATTCCCCTATTCGATGCAATTCCATTTGAATGGATGCATCCGGTGTTTGCACACGTTCCGCGGAAGGCAGCCAACTTGCGGGAACCTGCCCTGATAAAGTGTAGCAGCAGTAGATCCGAGATCTGTGCGCAGATGCCCTTGACGCCTGTCACGGGTTCAGCCAAACGGTTTGCGCCAGTGGGAAATGCCGGAACAAACCGCCGTGATGAAACACTGCGGCCTCACATTACAATGTACGAATAAAATTCATTCCGGGCAATTGCCGGACCAGCCCGCTGATTTCAAGTTCCAGCAGAGCCGCCAGAACGCGCGGCTGGGGAAGCGTCACATTGCTGCAGATAGCATCTACAAAACGCGGCTCATCCACGCGCAGAACCTCATAGACCGTCTTTTGATCTCCGCTCAGGGGAGGGGCGAGCGGCAGCGTTACGGAAGTCCCAGAACCACCTGATGTTTCGGAAGACGGGAGAAGTTGTGTCCGGATGGAAGCGGGAAATTCTTCAATCACATCCAGCCACTGGTCCACCAGCTTGGCGCCTTGCTTGATGAGCAGGTTCGGCCCGAAACTCTGCGGAGACGTGATATTTCCCGGAACCGCGAAAACCTCCCGATTCTGCTCCAGCGCGAGCCGCGCGGTGATGAGCGAACCGCTGTATTCCGCAGCCTCCACAATGACCACGCCCAGCGAAAGGCCGCTGATGATCCGGTTGCGGATGGGGAAGTTTTCCGGCGCAGGGTGCGTGCCCAGGCGAAACTCCGAAATCAACGCTCCATTTTCGATCACCTGGTCCGCCAACTTTATATTCTCGCGCGGGTAAATCACATCCATTCCCGAGCCTAAGACGGCCACCGTCTTCCCTCCCACGTCGAGAGCCCCGCGGTGGGAGATGGAATCGATGCCCCGAGCAAGCCCACTTACAATCACCAGTTGTCTTTGCGCCAGATCACCCGCCAGGCGGCGCGCCACCGAACTGCCGTAAGCGCTGGGGCGGCGTGTCCCCACTATGGCAACCGCATGCTGAGAAAGTGTGCGTACATCGCCCCTCACATAAAGTGCCAATGGCGGGTCCGCAATCTGCCTCAGCAGAGACGGATAGGCTTCCATAGAGGGCGTCACCAGACGCACGCCGAGTCTCTCGGCTTTCTGAATTTCCTGCTCCGCCTCTTTTAATCCCTTTTGGGCTGAAATATCCCGCGCTACTCGCGCTGCCAAACCGCAGCCTTCAAGCTCAGTGAACGAAGCGGCATAGACTGCCTGGGGCGATGAAAAACGCTGCACCAAACTGTTTGCCCCGCGCACCCCAAGGCCTTCAATGTGGCCAAGCGCCAGCCAATACAGGATGTTTTCGTCCATCTGCCTCCTCACCAGAACTGAAACCTGCGATCATGCAGCGGCGATTTTAGGGTCATCAATTAGACATTCTTTATGCGTCGTGACAGCCTGAGCCTGCCACGACAGGCTCTTGTCTTCGCATGATGGCGACTTTAATGATGCAGCTTTGTCAAAAAAGTGCAATAGATATTTCTATAATCTGCAAAGGTTGCTCTTTCCAAAGGTGCATCTCTAAAATTGCAAAATTTCCGCGCACTCTGCAAGCGTCAATTTCCTCATTTGCTTAAGGGAATATCCAGCCCTTTCGAATGGCGGGGCAGGGTAAGTTTTCAGCAATCAGCCAAACGTAACTTACGCGAGGGGGGAATTTCTATGATTTGCGGGGAGTGAAAATCCGGAATCACAGAAAGCGAGAGTGAATTTTACGTTGAATGTCAGGGCCGGACTTATCAACAACCCAAAAACCCACTTCTGCTGAAGCCGCAAAAAGTTGGTTACAGGTTGATCGTACAAGTCTCAAGATCGCGTCCAAAATCTTTATTCCTGTCCACACCAGCAATCTCTCGCCTGAACGAGCGGGCTCCGTCCAGCGCAACCGGGGTTGATAATGAGGCCCCTCAGTTACATAGCCAGTAAAGACCAAGCCTGCATAAAATAATCCCAAGATCGCTACCAGGAGTTTCATCGCATCCCAGGCAACTACTTGGGTGAGCATTGTCATCGTGTACCTCCTTCAAACTTTCCACTTGATTAGATTCGCAAGGAAGCAAAAAAGTTTTGACTCAGGCGCGGGATGGTCTGCTTCAGCCCCCCGTCGAATAATCTCTATAACCTGTTTGATATCAATAGATTGTAATATATAGGCGTCGGAGCGTTAGGGGTTGCTATGGTGCGGAGCTATTGAAAGGTTCACATCCGTTTGATACCAAACTTCTCCAGCCGATATTGAAGGGTTCGGAAGGTCATTCCCAGTAACTGAGCGGCTCGAGTAATATTCCCGTTTGTTCGCTGCAAGGCTTCGAGAATCTTTGCCTTTTCGTGCTCTTCCCAGGAACTCTCGGGAATCACCGGCTCCAATCCGCTCGTATCGCCTCCACTCTGCGCGGCGGCAGAAACCGCTTCGACTGCCTCAGTGGGGTGAAGGATCTCAGGGGGAAGGTCCTGCAGCGTAATCTGTTCGCCTTCTCCGAGCAGAACTGCGCGCTCCATTGCCCATTCCAATTGCCGAATGTTTCCGGGCCAATCATAAGTTTTGAGTGCTTCAAGAGCGTCGGGGGCTATTCCTGCGATCTTTCGTTTGCCGTCGAACGCCGCCCGGCGGATAAAATGCATCGCGAGAACTTCAATGTCTTCGCGGCGTTCGCGAAGCGGCGGGCACACAATCGGAATCACCTTAAGCCGGTAGTAAAGATCCTCCCGGAATCTGCGTTCCTTCAACATTTGTTCTAGGTTCCGATTCGTGGCGGCAATAATGCGCACATCCACTTTGATCGGCTCGGTGCCACCTACCCGCATGATCTCGCGCTCCTGAAGCGCGCGCAGGATTTTTGCCTGCATGCTGAGGCTGGTGTCTCCAATTTCATCCAGAAAGAGTGTTGACCGATTCGCCCGCTCAAAGAGGCCTTTTTTCTGCTGATGAGCATCCGTGAAAGCACCCTTCTCGTGACCGAAAAGCTCGCTTTCCAGCAGCGTTTCGGTCAATGATGCGCAATTGACAGCAAGAAATGGATGATCGCTGCGCGGGCTGAGCTTATGGATTTCTCGCGCCACCAATTCCTTTCCCGTACCGCTTTCGCCCAGAATCAGTACGGTGTGCGAAGTGCCTGCCACCTTCAGAATCATCCGCAGCATGCCCTTAGTCGCGGCTGAAACCCCCAGGATCGTCTTACGCAAAACCGCCATGCGGGCAAAGACTTCCCCGACCACCTCCAGGAGTTTGTCACGATCAACGGGTTTTTCAAGGTAGGTATAAACGCCTTTTTTGGTGGCCTCAATAGCAGACTGGATGGAGGGATAACCTGTGATGAGGACCACAGCTACCGTTGGGTCAGCTTGCTGAACTGAACTGAGCAACTGAATTCCGGTCATGCCGGGAAGGTTCAGATCGGTAATGACCAGGTCGAAGCGCTTCTGCCCCAGTAGCCGCAGAGCCGACTCGGCATTGGGAGCTGTTTCAGCGGAATAACCCTCATCCAGTAGGATATCGCGGTAAATCTCCCGCTGGCGTTCCTCATCATCAACAACCAGGATGTTTCCTTCAGGCATGGTTCAGGGATTCAAACGGTTCTTAGCAATCGCAAGGCCGAAAAGTGCGCTCACCTCTCTTACGCGGTGTAAGCAGAAAACCTGGCGCTGGGGTGCGCCAGAACTCCCCCATTTAAGGTCGCTAAATCATTCACTAAATCTTGCATTTCAGAAGTTTGCCCGCATTTCTTGCAGCCTCTCACCCTTCGTTTTGCTCCCTCTTTCGCCCTGCGGGCAGAGAGAAAAAGGCAGCCTCCACCTTTCTTACAACGTAGATTGGGCAGTGGCTATGGATCGTCCGAAGAAAGATGATGCGAATGCGCCACCGTAATTGCAGATGGTGGTGCTAAGCTACCGGGACAGTCTGACTGGCTTCGGCTGGAGCGGCAACCGCAGACTCAACCGGAAGTTCCATGACCATCACAGCTCCGGGCTGGTGGCCGTCACGGACGTAGATTTTTCCACCATGGTCTTCCACAATCTTTCGGGTAATGGCCAGACCCAATCCAAATCCCGTGGTTTTTGTGGAAAAGTAGGGGGCAAAAATTCTTTCGCGATCCTTAGGCGGAATGCCCGGCCCTGTATCTGCAAACTGCAGTTGCAGTATTTCAGAGCCCCTGTCTCTGAAGGTGCGGGAGGCGCTCACGCGAATCTTGCCTCCCTGAGGCATCGCTTGAACGGCATTGGTGAGAATGTTCACAAAACAGGTTTTCATTTGCTGTGCATCAGCTCGGATGACCGGGAAATCCTCTGGAAGTTCTGTTTCGATTCTTACGCTCTGGGTCTGGGCGTGCTTTTCAATCAGCGCGACAGCCTGTTTCAAAGCCTCCCGCAAGTCGCAAGCCTCCAGATGAGGAGGGTTCTGGCGGCCGGCAGAGAGAAACTCATTCACCAGGTGATTGAGCCGGTTGATCTCTTCCTTCACATTCGTCAGATTGCGCTGAAATTCCCGCGCTGCGCGTTCCGCAGCCAACGTGTTTGCGGCGTTAATCAAGACCGCCTGTTTGGCGCGCATCTGATCCATGCTCAGGTTGATGTAATTCAGCGAGTTCCTGACCTCATGCGCAACAGTGGCCGCGAATCGGCCCATCAGAGACAGCCTTTCCGCCTCATTCAGACGTTCCTGCAAAAGCCTGTTTTGGCGCAGACGCTCCACCATCTGATTGAAAGTCTGCGCCAAGCGGCCAATCTCATCTCGCCCCTTGATCGGCAAAGAGACATAAAGATTTCCCTGCGCCACCTGCTTCGCGCCTTCCAGGAGCAGATCGATAGGTTTAGTGAAAAGAAACGCCAAATAGACCGCTGCAAAAATGCCCGCCAGCAAAGTGACCAATATCCAGGCGGAACGAAACAGATAAGTGCGGCGGAGAAGAGTATCGATCTGGTCCCCCAATCCGCGCACCCGCGCATAGCCGATGACTTTATCTCCCTGCACAATCGGGAATTCCACAAAATATGTTTTTTCACGGATCGCGGCATCCACATCCGTTTCCGGAAATTCGGCTGAAATATCAATAGGACTCGACCGAATCGTCCGATGATGCTTTTTGAGCTTGATTTTCTTGCCTACCTGGTGTGGATTCGTGCTGGCGATCACTTCGCCGGTCGGAGACGCAACCGTAATCGACGAAAGCCCCGCGCCCGTCAGGGCATGCATATACGCCTCTAGAGCTTGCGTGCGGGTAGCCTTGGCAGGGAGTTTTGCCTGAGTCAATTGGCTGATCGCGAGAAGGTCTGAGGTAATTCCGGCCACGTAGGCCTTCGTCCGCTGATTCTGTCGAATATAGGTAGCAAACAGGATGCCGCTGGAAATGGCGAGCGTTAAGAAAAGCACCAAAGCCAGACGCGTCCTGAAGCGCAGACCGGAAAAGACTTGACCCAAACGCCAAACCCTCATGCGGGGGCCCCCTCTCCTCCCATGATCTTGATTGTAGCGAAATGAATAGGGAGTGTAAATTGATTCATGCCGCGCGGGTTACCACCCGAAGCCGGCACTTTGAGGGCCTTGGTGCAACCTTGCCTCTTATGGCTTCAGGTCAAAGGTGCCGCTACCTGGCCTGGTTGGCGGCAAGAGGGCCAATGATGGGCAGCATAAAGCGCTCGTTGTTATAGGCCTTGTACATCATAAAGAGCCATATCAGGAAGAATCCCAAACGAATGAGGAGCCAGGCAAGAAGGACGAAGTGCCACAGAAAACCCAGGCTCACTGCAAATAGAATCCCTGAAAGGATCGCCCATCCAATGGCGCAGAGGATACATGCAGCAGAAAGGAAGATGGACTGAAACGCATGAAAACGGACGAAAGAGTCTCGCTTGTAAGGCTCAATTACGAGGAAAATGATCCCGGTGATGAATCCCAGGATATAGGCCAAGAGTCCAGCGATGTTGGAAGCCATCGCGCATGACCCTGCTGAGGGCGGCGAAGATGCTGGACTACCTGGGGAGGTTCCCGTCGTCGCCCCGCATGATTTGCAGAAGGCTGCCCCCGCATCAAGCTGCGCACCGCATTTGGAACAGAAAGCCATGGGCGATCATCTCCCCCTTGTCTTCAGTTATATGTCTGCTTCTTCCGGTCTGAAGTCCAGGCCGCGCCTCGAATCAGGTCCATTCGGCCCGAGCAGCCCGCGCCCCTTCGCTCCATGCTAGGTTGCAAGCGATAACACAAGGACTCAGTGAGTTGCACTATAAGAAAAGAGCTTTGCGGGATACAATACCCTAAAAGATTACCCTTGGGGGTACTGGGGGCGCGATCGAGATCGGCCATTATGGGTCTTGAGCTTCGGCTCTCTCACACCTTTTTCAGGACTTGGAACCATGCGCTTGCGCTACCGACCCCTTGAACCCCAGGATATCCCGATCTGCCTTCAGCTCTCAAAGGAGCGTGCCCGGTATGGGGGTCTGTTTGACCAACTGGCACCCATCTGGGCTGAGCTGATTCGTTGTGAATCGTTAATTGGCGCGGTGGTTGAAGACCTTGACTGCCCGAAGAGGGAGTGGGTGGTGGCCTTCGGTGTCAGCGTTTTCCTTACCGACGCGTTTGTCCAGTATGCCAAGACTCCGCCCCTCTTCTGGATTGGTCCGGAGCTGATTCGAAGGTTTCATCAGGGCTGTTCACCCATTCTCAACTTCAAAGCCATCCAGAAGGCGAATTCTGGTGGCGGTTTAAATTTATTCATATGGCAAGCGGCGGCCCGCCAAGCCAGCGGCGATGATCTGCACGCGCTTTCTTACGAACTGAATCGTGGCGTCATTGAGCTGCACCGCGGCTACCTGATTCAGGAAGTTCTGGCACAAGAGGCGAGTGATGAAGAAGTACGGCATGCGGTCAAGGCAGGCGGGTACTGGTTAAATCCATCAACCGGCAATTATGAGGATTTGCCCGAAGCCCCGGAAGGAAAAATGACCGACCGTCCCTTTATTGTGGGGATCACGCGCGAAATGGCCGTAAAAAATCCAGGCAGTTGGTTTGCATCGATGCTTTTTCATCGCACGCCACCCCGAATCTACTTTCGACCTGGCGAGCAACGCCAGCTGAAAGCGGCATTGGCAGGAGGCACAGACGAAGAGCTTGCAGAGAGGCTTGATGTCTCAATCCATGCTGTCAAGAAGTGCTGGATTTCCATCTACCAGCGGGTGACTGAACGCTTGCCAGAACTGCTCCCTGAAAACCTCGATCACGTTTCCGCTCGGGGCGCACGTGGCATGGAAAAGAAGCATCGGTTGTTAAGTTACCTCCGCGACCACCCCGAAGAGCTTCGTCCCATTTTACCGAATGGAGGAAAAGGCTAGCTTCCTGTAACATAACTGCGCTGCATCGGACCCGTGGTTCTGACATGGCCTCGATATACATACATGGAGCCTAACAAGCCTCCGTGGAAAATTGACCTTAATGATATGGACTAACCCGCATGAATCAACTTACTCGAACTTTTGGGAAAAAGAACGTTGGCCAGTTAATCCTGCGAAATGTGTTTGAGACTCCCGAGTTTGGAGTGATGCTGCGAAACGCAGGGAAGGGTTTCCACATGGGCCCCCATGCTCACATAGAGCATCGCATCAGCTTTGTCGTTCACGGGGCTCATAAGTGCCGTCTTCCTACATCCTCGGTACGTTTGAACGCGGGGGACTGCGGCTTTTTAAACCCTTACGAACTTCACGAAGACTTGCAGACATGCCAAGGATACGAGTACCTTACGGTGATTCTCCGCGCAGAATTTTTCACACGGACTCTGGGCGAAAAGGAAAGTTCTCTGCGCTTCCCCGTTCCCAAACTAGCTCGGGATGCTTTCCTCGGCTCCTTATGCGGAGCCATTCATGAGGAACTCACCGGCAACCGCTCGTGCAGGAATGCAATGATCAGAAGTTTAGTCACAAGGCTAGCTGTTGAAGTGACGCGAAAATTTTCATTCAAATCCTACAACATGAATTCTTTCAGCCGGCCACTTATGCCCGATGTGCGCGTGGCTAAGGCAATTGATTATCTGAAGGAGAACTACAAAGATCATTTCAACCTACACGTCCTTTGCCGAACAGTAGGGTTGAGCGCTTCCCAGCTCGAAAGGCGCTTTCATCGGGCGCTCGGGCTGACTCCTCGTACATTCTTGGCCATGTTGCGGGTAGAGGACGCGAAGCGGCAGCTTGTCTCCAGCCCTGTACCCCTTTGCCAGATTGCTTATGATCTCGGCTTTGTCGACCAAGCTCATCTTTGTCGTGTGTTTAAGAAATTTGCTTCTCTCACTCCAAAAGTATTTCGCGAATCTATGAGCGCAATTCAACCTCGCCCCTAAGTAGCGTAAACCGCTACATTTGAAACCTTCCTTGAAACATCACACCAAAAGCCATTGGTGCGCCCGCAGGAATCAAAATTCATGATAGGGTGGCAGATGATGCCGTACAAATTCTAATAAAAGAATACAAGACAATGATAAAGATCGTCCCCCAAAATCACCCCCGATGGTTGATGCGAATGGGCTGCTTAAAGGTCAGATGAAAACACGAAGCGATGAATGTCAAAACCCCAAGTAGCATAGGCGAACCTACAAGACTCTGAATTTCAGGAGGAAAACGGAGGGAGCAATGAATTTTGATTGGAGAAAGCGACACAAAATGATTGCGCAAGCCTGGATATTGGCCATTTGTGTCTTCTGCCTTTCAGCAGGATTGCGGGCTCAATTATCAACCGCCTCGGTAAATGGCACCGTAAGAGACAGCTCGGGCGCGGTCGTCCCCGGGGTTTCGATTGTTCTTCAAAATCTCGAGACCGGAGTAATTCAGCGTACAGTCACCAATGGGCAAGGGAATTATGTCCTGCTCAATGTTCCCCCGGGTCGTTATCAGCTCGAGGCCAGCAAGGCTGGGTTTGTTTCCCAGACGCGTTCGAACCTCATTCTGACAGTAAATCAAACCACCACTTACGATTTCACCCTTGCAGTAGGCTCGACACGACAAAGCGTTACGGTACAAGCTGCACCTGTGCGAGTCGAATTCTCCACCGCAGAGCTGGGCACAGCCGTTATGCGCCGGGAGGTGAATAACTTGCCGCTAAATGGAAGGAACTTTACCCAACTACTGGAACTGACCCCTGGGTAAGCCGGCTCAACGTTGCACAAAACGGCCCGGGGGGATTTAATGTTAACCCCGTCGGCAACTACAATGTCCCATCGATCAATGGCCAGGAGAACCGCAGCAACCTCTTTTTGCTCGACGGGATTAATAACGAAGGATCCCTCACCAGCTCCTATGCCGTGCAACCCATCGTGGACGATCTCGAAGAGTTCAAAATCGACTCTCACAACGATCAGGCTCAATTTGGAGGGGTCATGGGAGGCATCGTTAATCTGGTGACCAAATCAGGTACCAATGAATTCCACGGCACATTATGGGAGTTTCTGCGCAATACCATGTTTGACGCCCGCAGCCCATTTCTCCAGAGTGTTACCCCATTCACACAAAATCAATTCGGAGGCAACATTGGTGGCCCCGTAATCCTGCCTCGTTATAATGGCAGGAACAAGACATTCTTTTTCTTTGGAATTGAACAATTCATCAATCATACTGCGGGGCAAACGCTATTCCTTGATCCGACTCCGGCCCAGTGGTTAGGGGATTTCAGTGCGATTCCTCAGATAATTTACAATCCATTCAGTACCCAGCCGGATCCTAACCATCCGGGTGAATTCATCCGCACCCCATTTAGTAATAACCAAATTCCTTCAAGCCTCCTCGACCCCAACGCACTTGCTTATAAGGCTCTGTATCCGGCTCCGGTGAATACAGGGATTGCCGGCATTAACGGTCTTGTAAACACCCCAAGCATCGACGACGCGCTGGGCTACGATATTCGTGTTGACCAGCAGGCTGGTAAAAGGAATTCGTTTTGGTTTCGTCTGAGCCGCTTCCGAAATGTGACGAGTTCACGCGGAATATTTATGGGGTCTCGCAACAGCAACGTCTACCCTGCCTACAACCTGGGCGTGAACTGGCTTCACACGTTTAACCCCACGTCAATCCTGCAGGCACAATTCGGACGTGTTTACGCCTTTGACCAGACGAGCACGTACATTTCCGGTGCGCCCGACATCCCGGCCGGCTTTGCGCCCTCCTTTGCGTGTGGATTCGGAGGAATTAAGAGCTGCCTAATCCCAAGTATCGCGTTGACAGGTTATGCGGGGGGAGGGGAGGGTCTGGCTCTGAATAACTCTTCCAACATCTACCTCGGAAAGGCTAATTTTTCTCTGATCAAGGGCAAGCACACACTCGCAATGGGAGGAGGGATTAACAGCAATAATAACAATGGCGTGCTGGCAAATGACAGCATCGGTTTTACACCCTTTCAAACCTCCAATCTCGAAAGTCCGGCCAGCACGGGCGATGCATTCGCGTCGTTTCTGCTGGGAGTACCCGGTAACACGGAACGGCGCAGCCGGATTAACAACCTCACCGACGGCTGGGTAGATGGGTTCTATTTTCAGGACATGTGGAAATCAGCACCGCACCTCACGGTAAATCTGGGTATCCGGTACGATGTCACCTTTTTGCCTATCCTCAATCCCACGCCCACTCACAGCAATTTAAGCGGCGGTATCAACTTCAGGAACGGGACTTATATTGTGACTAAAGCCGTCGGTAGCTTAGGCTCTTGCGACACGTTGGGTCAGGCACCTTGCATTCCAGGAGGTACACTGCCGGCGAACGTCGTGGTCTCCGCGAGTCAGGCAATCCTTCATAATGACTACAGCAACTTCCAACCCCGGCTTGGGATCGCTTATGGTCTCAACAACAAAACCGCGGTTCGCGCCTCGTTTGGAATGTTCACCGATAATTGGGCAGCCATTACTCAAATGTCGCAGAACTACGGGGGATTGTGGCCTTCCGTACTGCTGGTCCGAGCGGCCAATCTTAATGCCACGTACGTAACGACGCCAATGGAAAATCCTCTTGGACTCGGCAACAAGGTGAATCCACTTCCTCCGCCTGATCCTTTCTCTCAGGTGGCCTTTTACACCGATCCTCACGCGCGTAATCCTTATTCTGAGCAGTGGAACGCTGGCTTTGAGCGCCAGTTGAGTGGAACCACGCTCTTGACGGTGAATTACGTTGGTTCGCATTCACTCGCCCTGAACTGCTGTGGGTTTTACAATACGGCCCTTTCTCCTGGAAAGGGATCACCCCAATCGAGGGCTCCATTTTCCTATATCAAGCCCACCTGGTACGATCGCAGTGTGGGATGGGGATTCTATAATGCCCTTCAGGCCTCGCTGAATAAACGTTCGAGTCATGGCCTCTCCCTCTTACTTTCATACACTTGGTCAAAATCCACCGACGTCGGTTGTGATGGATATTTCGCGGAGGGCTGCATCATGCAGAATCCATACAACCTGCAGTCCGGCTACAGTGTGTCAGGATTTGATCTCCCTCAATCCTTCACTGCAAGTTGGGTTTATGAGCTTCCAGTCGGCTCCGGCCATCAGTTTGTGAGTAGCAACAAAGCCGTGAACGCTGTGATTAGCGGGTGGCGGCTTAACGGCATCGCATCATTCACCTCTGGCCAGCCCTATACTATTCAATATAGTGGAGACGTCGCAAACACGGGAAACAACGTCCAACTGGTGGACATTGTTGGCAACCCGAACCTTTCTAATCCCACCACAGCTCGCTGGATCAATACAGCCGCGTTCCGGGCACCCGCACCATTCACATGGGGTAATATCGGAAGGAACACACTGCGTTCGGATTGGTTTAAGAACTGCGACTTTTCGATCTTTCGTGATTTCCGAATTCAGGAAGGTAAGGAGCTTCAATTTCGGGCTGAGGCTTTTAACACATTTAACTGGCCGACTTGGTCCGCACCCGTTTCAACCTTGAACAGCCCGAACTTTGGCCAGGTTTTGCGAACCGTCAGCATTCCACGCCAACTCCAGTTCGCATTGAAATTCTACTTCTAGTGCGTTTCCCTGGCAGATGCGCGTCTGGAATGAGAAAGAGGAAGAGTCGGGTGTCCCACGACGTTGCAATTTGCATCACCATTACCGAGCACCTATGAATCGACGTCACTTTATTCAGTCGGCCGCTTCGTCGCTTGCGGCTGGAATTCTTAGGACTGACGAGTCAATGGCCGCAACCAATCAGCAGACTCGTCCGAATTTCCTTTTCATGATTGCCGACGATCTCACTTACCGTGGTATCCGGTCGCTGGGAAATGAGGAAGTTCACACACCGAATCTGGACCGATTGGTAGAGAACGGCTGTGCCTTCACTCACTGCTTCCAGCAAGGGAGCTGGACGCCGGCAGTCTGCATTGCCAGCCGTATGATGCTGTTGACCGGTCTTACCACCTTTCGGGCACTGCGCAATTCGGATTTTACGCCGTTGTGGGGCCAAACTCTGCGGAAGGCTGGATATCATTCGTATATGGTCGGGAAATGGCATCTTGACCCCACCATGCTGCAACGGTGCTTTGACGAGATGGGGCCGATCGGCTTGGGTATGTTCGAGTCAACCCCCGAAGCCTATCATCGCCCGAGACAGGGGGATACATGGACGCCATGGAATCGAGAACTGAAGGGGCATTGGCTCCATACGCAACTCTGGCAAAATGCGGCTACGGATGAGATTCGCCACTCGGAAGCTATTTGGACCGACTGCGCCGTGGATTACTTACTTCACAAGGTGTCCAAGTTGCACCAACCATTCTTCATTTACATCGGATTTAATTCACCTCACGATCCCAGGCAGTCCCCAAAGGAATTTGTAGAAATGTTTCCGCCGGAAAGGATTCAGATTCCTCCTAACTACCCTCCTGAGTTTCCTTTCAACAATGGTTTCTTGTATGGCCGGGATGAACAACTGGCACCATTCCCCAGAACCCACGCAGCTATACAGCTCCATCGTTCCGAGTATTACGCGCTGATTGCCTATCTTGACAGCCAAATTGGACGCATTCTAGACGCTTTGGAGCGCTCCGGGAAAGCTGAAAACACCTACGTCATTTTCACGGCGGATCATGGGTTGGCGGTCGGCGAACACGGTCTCATGGGAAAGCAAAACTTATTTGATTGTAGCATTCGTATCCCCTGGATCATTACGGGCCCTGGAGTGCCCAAGGGCAAAAAGGTTCGCGAGTTGGTTTACCAGCATTGCACGTTCGCCACCACCTGCGAATTAGCTGGCATTCCCGTCCCCGGATCGGTTGAGTTCCCCAGTTTTGCGAACCTGATCAAGGGTGATGGAAAACCTAAATTTAATGCCGTGTTTTCGCGTTATCAGGACTACCAACGCACTGTTCGCACCCGGGATCACAAGCTGATTTTCTATCCCCAGGCTAACAAAATGCAGCTTTTCGATTTGAACCAGGACCCTTGGGAGATCACCAATCTTATTGAAAGGCCCTCTGTGGCGCAGGTGAGAGATGACCTCACGCAACGACTCCAAATCCTTCAACAGGAACTTGACGATCCCCTGACTTTAGGCGGGCGTCCCCAGTATAACTCACACGCAGTAAATGGCTAGAAGCTATTTCAAAAACCTCCGCAAGACGATCATCAACCAGGCGATATGAAAGAATACTCAATAAATTTCCAGCAACCTTTCATACCGCACCACCAGGCGGCGAAAGTCGCCTAACCAGGTCGTTTTTTGTTCCACAGCCCAGGGCCGCTGATAACGCCATAGCGCTCGACCGTCTTGGGTCACCGACTTCCCCAGATCATTCCAATGAGAGCGATCCGTTCGATGCCCCACTGCGTAAAGGGCTTCCGCAGCGGGTCACTGTCATAGCTCATTTGGGCTTTTCATTTGAGCGGAGCACTTCAGCTTCGGTCGGACCTTCCCTTTTGTTGCGGGCGGTAATTTCTGTGGAACTGCTTGACATGAGAAGGGTTGTGCGTTCGGCGCGGGTCGGACCGCCTGACTACATGGCCGGAAGGCTGACGCCGAAAGCCTGGAGAATTTCTCTCTGCCGAGCGTCCGGCTGCGGCAGTTTGGTCACGGTCGTTTTTTCATCCACCCGATAATGCAGCAGGCAGAGACGCGTTAACGACCGTAAGGCATCGGGCAGCGTGAGGGCGTCGGCTCGGGTCTCGGGGGTGCCCAACGCGGCCTGCAACTGCCGCTCCATCTCGCGAGCGACTTTCAGCGCCAGCAGGCAGCAGAAGACGTGTCCTCGCGTCCGACTCTCCTTGCGCACCCACACCGGTCGGACTTCCAGCAAGCCCGTCTTCAGGGTGCGAAAGTCGCGCTCCACCTTCGCCAGAGAGACATAGCTGTCATGCACCTGTTGCGCGCTCATCGCGGTCGAAGCCACATCGGTGGTCACCACGTAGCAGC
>Ga0209810_1001525_pt1 | contig 34249 bp, 33 predicted proteins | sample Coa_R1_7_FD_187159 | JGI IMG/M metagenome (GOLD analysis project Ga0209810, IMG submission 187159) | Surface soil microbial communities from Centralia Pennsylvania, which are recovering from an underground coalmine fire - Coalmine... | ecosystem: Environmental > Terrestrial > Soil > Unclassified... | reverse complement strand
TCTTCGTCTACCACCGCGTGGGCAGCGAGCTGCTCGCCACCGTCGACCAGACGCTTGTCGCGCAGTCGAAGGAGGAGCTGTCGAGCAGCCACTTCGACGCCGACGCACGGGGCGGGGCGACGTTGGCGCAGCGCTTCGGCTCGGACGGGACGCCCCGCCGTAGCCAGCCGACTGGGCTGCCGCCGCTCGTCCCACGCCGCGTCCTGACCGAGGCGCTGACCGGGCAGCGCGTGTGGCGCGAGGAGCGTGTGCCCGGCCGGCCCGGCTCGTGGCGCGTCCTCGCCGTCCGGAACCGCTCGGGGACGGCCGTGGCAGTCGTCGCCCGCTCGCTCACACCCCGGGCCGAGTCGCTGGACCACCTCCGCCACGAGCTCCTCATCTTCCTTCCACTCGCGCTGCTGGCGGCATCGCTCGGCGGCTACGGGCTCGCGGCCGGAGCGCTGCGACCGGTCGAGACCCTGCGCCGACGGGCGGAGACGGTCACGGCCGGCGAGGAGAGTCGCCTGCCAGTGCCGCCTGCCGGCGACGAGATCTCCCGGCTCGCCACGACGCTGAACGACATGCTGGCGCGGCTGCAGAGTGCGGTCGAGCACGAGCGGCGCTTCGTTGCGGACGCGAGCCATGAGCTGCGGACGCCGCTCGCCTTGCTCCGCACCGAGCTCGACCTCGCGCTGCGACGGCCGCGCTCACGGGAGGAGCTCGAAGGTGCGCTCCGGTCGGCGGCGGAGGAGACGCTGAGACTCTCGCGGCTCGCCGACGACCTGCTTCTCATCGCGCGCGCGGATCAGGGCTCGCTGCCGGTCCGCCGGGAGGTCGTACCTGTCGGCGATCTTCTCGGCGAGGCAGCGGAGCGCTTCGCGAGCCGCGGCCAGACGCTGGGTCGAGAGCTGCGTGTCGAGCCCGCCGATTCGTACGCCGAGGCGGACCCGATCCGGGTGGGCCAGGCGCTGGTCAACCTCCTCGACAACGCGCTCACACACGGCGACGGCACCGTCGAGCTCGCCGCGGTGGAGCGAGACCGATTCGTCGAGCTGCACGTCCGCGACGAGGGCGAGGGGTTCCCCGAGCGGTTCCGCGACCGCGCCTTCGACCGCTTCAGCCGCGCCGACGAGGCCCGCGGCCGCGGCGGCGCCGGGCTGGGCCTCTCGATCGTCGATCTCGTCGCCCGCGCCCACGGAGGCACAGCGGGCGTGGCCAACCGCCCGGGCGGGGGAGCCGATGTGTGGATCTCGCTCCCGCGGGCCGGTGCGGCTCTAGGGACTGAGCTGGATCTGTCCGACGACGCTGAGCCCGCCCTGCTCGTTCGGCGTCCACGCAGCTGAGACGGTCCGGGGCTCGCCGTTCGGAAGGCGGCAGGTCCCGCTGAACGTTGTTCCCCCGACGTTGGTCACACGGCCCCGGCAGACGTGGCCGCTCGGTAGGTACTCGAGCTGAAGCGAGGTGGACTGGAGCGCCTGCGGCGACACGAGGAGGTCGGCGCGGACGAGGAGCTTTTGCGGCTTCTGCGCCTGGCCGACGAAGGAGACGATCTGCTTCAGCTGTGTCCCGTTGCGGATCACCTGGCCGGTGATCTGCTCGCTCACGTTCGCGGCGTCCCACAACGGTGGCGAGCGATGGAGCGGGCCGATGATGAGGAGGGGCAGCGCCACGAGCGTGACCGCTCCCGCCGTTGCGACGCGCGGCGAGCCGAGGACGAAGCCGCCGAAGCGCCAGAACAGGAGCATCACGACGCTCGCCACCGAGACCCCGTAGATGATCGCCAGCCAGACGGCGCCGCGATCGGTGCCGGACATGAGCCCGTGCAGCGAGGCAAGCGTCCAGATTGCGAAGTTGAGGTAGTGCGCGGTGCGCCAGAAGCGGTACGGCAGCCGGCGGCGATAATGATTCGTGACGGCGAGGGCGAGGAGGAGCTCGGCGGCCGCGATTCCGAGGCCCGTCCAGATCGGGCGATAGGTCGCCGTGAACGGGACGAGGAGCTGGGTGAGCGAGAAGGGCAGGAACGAGTCCAGCGCGATCGTCAGCACGTGGATCCCGATCAGCGAGCCGACGAGCAGGCCGCCGAAGCGATGCACCTCCTCCACCGAGAAGCGGGGCCAGCGCCGGCTCTGCGCCTTGCCGCCGAGCGCCAGCCCGAGTGAGACGACGAGGCTGAGGACGACGTAGGCGGCGATCCCCGACGCGCGTGCCGCGTACCAGATCGCTGGGCTCGAGGTCAGATGCACACGGCCCTCCCGCGACTTGCGCAGACCCAGGCCTCGTTCTCGATCGCCTCGCCGGCGCGGGTGAGGAACCTGCCCGGGATGCCGCGCTCGTCGAGCCATGCCGGCCCCTGATCGCCCAGCAGGAAGCCGGCTTTCGCGGCGACATCGGCGGCTAGGCACGTCGCTCCCGAGGCGGTCACCTGCTCCCACGGCGACCGGCTGGGCCGGCGGGTCGTGGGATCCACGAGGTGCGCCCCGCGCGACGTCGTCCCGCTCGTGGCCAACCCTCCCTCGACGACGCGGATTGCGCCGCCGCCGGGTAGCGCGACGTCGACCGGGCCACGCACTGCGAGATCGCCGCCGACGGATACGAACCCGGGCCCGTCGAGCGCCGCCGCTGCCTCGTCGACGGCGAGTGCTTTGACGACGCCGTTCAAGTCGAGGGCGAGCTCCGCAGGGCGGGAGAGCATCCGCCCGCAGACCAGGATCTCCCGCGACCGGCCGCACAGGGTGGGATCGACCAGCCCTTCGGTCTCGTGGGCGACGTCCAGTGCGACTTCCAGCGTCTCTGCGAACAAGGCGGACAGCGCGACGACGCGTGCGCTCGAGCGATTCACGCGCGAGAGCTCCGAGTCCGGCCGGTAGAGGCTGAACGCGGCTTCCCAGCGCTCGAGGATGCCCGCGACCGTCTCCGGCCGGCCGCCGGCGATTGCGACGTCGCACCCCATCGCGCGGAACCGGTGAACCGCCTGGGCGCTCACGAGGTGGAGGTCGCGACGGGCGGAGGCTGGACCGCGGGCGCGATCTGCCCGCCCTGGGCGATGCTGCGGCGGACGGCCCGCTCGAACGAGGCGGGCGCGCCGAGCGGCTTCGCCTTCCCCTTCGTGTGGCCCGGGGCGTGGGTTTTCGCTCCGACGAACGCGGCGCCGAAGACGAGCAGGGCCAGACCACCGATGGCCGCCTGTGCCCCGCGGGCGCGGCGCCGGGCCCGTTCGATGCGCGAATCTCTCGCCATGCTGCGTCTGAGCGTGCCCGGCGGCGATGAGAAAGCGGTGTGACGTGCCTGCGATTCACCTGATTCTCACGGAGCGGGGCTGGACTGCCGCGATGCGCTCAGGGGTACAGCGGCCGACGCTGGGAGGCGCGCAGGGCAATGCCCTTCTCACCGCGCTGCTCGCGGCCGTCCTGCTCGTGCTCCTGGCCGTCGAGGGCGCCACCATTCCTCTGATCCATCAGCTCCTCTCGGTCCACATCTTCGTCGGCGTCCTGCTGCTCGGGCCCGTGGCGCTGAAGCTCGCGAGCACCGGCTACCGGTTCCTGCGCTTCTACGGTCGCAGCCCCGAGTACGTGCGTTTGGGCCCGCCGACGTCGTTCATGCGCTTCGTCGTCGCGCCGACGCTCGTCGTCTCGACCCTCGTCCTGTTCGGGAGCGGCGTGGCGCTGCTCGCCCTCCCGCAGCGTGGCTCCGTGCTCGCGCTGCACAAGGCGAGCTTCGTCGTCTGGTTCGGGGCGACGAGCATCCATGTCCTCGGCTACGCGCTGCGGGTGGGCCGGCGCCTCCTCCTCGAGGCGACTCGCCGGGTCGACGGGAGGAGATACCGGGTCGCGCTCGCGGCGCTGGCGATCGTGGCCGGAGTGGCCACCGCGCTCGCGACCTATCCGCTCGCCAACCCCTGGCTCCACGGACTGGCGAGGTGAGGCCGCCGCCGCGCCGGGCGGCGCTGCTCCTGACGCTCGCGGCCCTCGTCGGCTGCGGGTCGCATCCTTCGTCGCACGGGAAGACGCGTTCGGCCGTGCCTCCTCCCAGGGCGTACGCACGCCGTTTGCCCTGGCGGCTTGCCGCGCCGATCAGCCGCGAGGTGGTGGCGCCGCGGGCCCGAGCCCGGGACCTGCTGATCCTCGGCGGCCTCGACGCGAGCGGCTCGTCGGCGTCCGGCGTCTACATCCTCGACACCCGCGCCGGCAAGCTCTCGCAGGACGGCTCCCTGCTGCAGGCAACCCACGATGCGGCGGGCGCGGCTCTCGGCGGCCGTGTTCTAGTCGTGGGTGGGGGAACCACGGCGCCGGCCTCGTCGACGCAGATCGAGGCGCGCGGCCGGACGGTGGCCGGCGGTGCTCTCCCGCAGGCGCGGGCGGACGCGAACGCGGTGACGATCGGCGATACCGCCTACGTCGTGGGCGGATACGACGGCCCGGCGATGGATCGGCAGGTGCTGGCGACGAACGACGGCCGGACGTACCGCGTGGTGGCGCAGCTCGCGGTGGGGATCCGTTACCCGGCCGCGGCCGCGGTCGGATCCCGCATCTACGTCTTCGGCGGGCTGGACCAGAGCGGCCATGCGGTTCGCGCCGTCCAGCTCGTCGAGCGGGGCTCGCCCACCGCGAGGGTCGTCGGACGCCTGCCCGCTCCCCTGGCCTCCGCGGCCGCGGGCGTCCTCGGCCGGACGGTGTACCTCGCAGGAGGCGTCACTTCGGGCGGCGCTCCGTCGCGGCGGGTCTACGCCTACGACCCGCAGAGCCGTGCGTTCTCGCGCGTCGCCTCGCTCCCGGTCGCGGTCGCGAACGCGGGCGCGGCGGTCAGCGGCGGCCGGCTGTGGATCGTCGGCGGCGAGACGGCGGGCGGCCGCCCGACGGCCGCCGTGCAGATCGTCGGTATCGCTCCTCGCCGGGGCTGACTCGAGCTCACGGGACGGCGGGAAGGAGGTCGAGCCCGTCCGGCTTGTCGAGATGTCCGGGAGCAGATCCCGGCCGGTTCAGGTGGCCGTAGGACCAGACGACCTTCTTGGTGCGCGGATCGACGACGAGGACGCGGTGGTGCCAGTCGTCGGTGATCGCGATCATCCCGTTCGGCCAGCGGACGGCGAGCGAGGGCCGGTCGAGGGACCAGTACCCGCGAGGCGCGAACGTCCAGAGGATCCTCCCCCGAGGCGTGATCACGTCCACCCGGCCCGGAACGTCGTAGCCGGCGACGAGGATGTTGCCGCCGGGCAGGAGCTGCGCGTCGGACGGGTACGTGGTCGGCGTGCGGACGGTGTAGTCGAGATGGCCGCTGCGCGAGAAGCGGTCGACCCAGCCGCCGATCTCGGTCACGAGCACTCCGCCGTCCGGGAGCGGCGTGTCGCCGTTGGGCGACGAGAGGGAGTGCGGCGGGTCGTGGGCGCAGTCCCCGGCGTGGCCGATGGAGCGCACGATCCGTTTGGCCCGGTCGACCCAGAGCACGCGGCAGTTGACGATGTCGGCGACCTGATAGAGGCCATCTCTCAGCCTGTAGAGGTCGTCGGGGTTCGACAGGTAGCCGGGCGCGGAGCCGGAGACGTCCGGGTGCCCGTAGGACCAGACGATCCTGTGCGCGCGCAGGTCGATCTGGGCCATCGCCTGGTTGAACTCCTCATTCGTCGTGATCGAGCGGTAGCCGGGCGTGAAGAACGCATCGTCGGGGCCGTTGAACGACTGGCCGGGCCGGACGTCTCCGTGTTGCGGGAAGCGCCAGACGATCCGCTTCGTCCGCGGATCGACGAGGATGATCCGGTTGTTGTCGCGGTCGGCGATCAGCACGTAGCCCGGTACCGGCCCGCGCTTGAGGGCGGGTAGGCCCAGCAGCCGCTGAGCAGGCGTCGTCCGCGCAGGAGGGGGGCTCGTCGTACCCGCTGCCGCCGGGCTCGTTGCATCCCGGTGGGAGCCGCCGCAGCCGGCGGCGAGGACGGCGAGCGTCCCGAGAAGCGCCAGGCTACGGGTGGTGGACACGGAACCAGAGCGGCTTTTCGTGGGGGCCGAGCGGGATGAAGTCCATCCCGTCCGGAGTGCGGAGGAGGCCGGGGCCGCGACCGGGTTTGCCCCGGTGGCCGTACTGCCACACGATCCGGTTCTTCCGCGGATCGACGACGACGACACGGTCGTTGAAGTCGTCGTTGATCGCGATGTTCCCGTTGGGGAGCATCATCGCGAGCGAGGGGTGGTCGAGTGCTCCCCAGCCCGAGGGCGGTCCGTAGCGCCAGAGCACCCTGCCGTGCCTGTTCAGGATCACCGCGGCGCCCGGGTTCGCGTAGTCGGCGAGCAGGATCCGGCCGCCCGAGAGCGGCTGCGGGTCCGACGGGTACGAGACCGGTGCCTGAAAGGACCAGCGCAGCCTCCCGTCGCGCGTGAACGCGTCGATCCACGAACCGTTGATCTCGGAGACGAGCACGCCGCCGCCGGGAAGCGGGGTGTCGCCGTTCACCGAGCCGAGCGTCCGCGGCGGGTCGTGCGAGCAGACGGCGGTTTGGCCGATCTGGCGCACGATCCGGTGCCGGCGGATGAAGAGGATCCGGCAGTTGTAGGCGTCCGCCACGGTCAGCGTGCCGTCCGGGAGAACGTACGCGTCGTCGGGCCAGTTCAGCTCGCCGGGCCCGCCGCCCTTGACGCCGGGGTGGCCGAACAACCGCGTCACCCGGTGGGTCTTGATGTCGACCGAGAGGATGTCCTGGTTGTCCTCCTCGTTCGTGACGATCGCCTTGCCCCCGGGCTCGACGAAGGTGTCGTCGTCGAAGAAGAGGTGGACGCCGCGCGCGCGATCGCGGGCGTCGGGGAAGCGCCAGAGTGTCCGGCGCCTCGGATCGACGAGCAGCATTCGGTCGTTGCCGCGATCGGCGATCAGCAGGCCGCCCTGCAGCGGCCCTTTGATGGTGACGACCCGGTTCGGGTTCGGCTTCGGTGGCGCGGGAGGAGTTGTTCTCTGTCGTCCGCGGTGGACGAGCGCCCCCACGATCGCGATCGCGACCAGTACCGCAAGCACGAGCACCAACCGAGAGACGGGCCGCCTCCGCGGCCGACCGCGTGGCCCAGGCACTCGCGGACCCTACGTGCGATCGGGTGAGAGCGGCGTGAAGCTCAGGCGCGGCGACCGATGAGCCGGGCGCCGGTGGCGCGGAGCTCGCCGCGGGCGATCGCGTCCTCCTCCAGGGCGCGCACCGTATCGCCGAGCCTCCAGCGATGGAGCCAGGCGCCGCGAAGCGGTGGACCCAGCTCGAAGTGCGGCTCGAGGGCGGCGACGATCCGCTCGAGTGGGTGGAGATGCGAGCGGTGCTCCTCGACGAGCTCCTCGGCGGTCTTCGGCTGCGGCTCGCCGATCGCGCGGCACTGCTCGAGCCACCAGGCGGCGGCGTCGAGGTCGAACGCCCCGATGTCGAACTCGTCGACGACGAGCGTGCCGCCGGGCTCGAGCAGCTCGGCGAGCCGGCGGCAGGAGGCATCGAGGGGATCGACGTGATGAAGCGACACGATCGCCACGGCGGCCGCGAAGGAGCCCGCGGGCTCGTCCAGGTCGACGAGTGCGACGGCGCGTACGTCGTCGCTCTCCGAGCCGGGGTCGATCGCCAGCACGTCGTAGCCGACCGCGCGGAGCGCCCGACCGAGGCGGCCGTCGCCCGCACCGACCTCGAGCACACGCGCGGGCGGCTCGGGCAGGTTCGCGCGGACGAAAGCCCTGACGTCGCCGGACGCGGTCAACGCTCGCCCCACTCCACGCCTGGCACGGTAGTTGGGCAAGATCTCCTCAGGAGCGAAGTCCCGCAAGGGCAGGGGAGCGGTGTGCTGGCGGTACGGCTGCACGATGACGGGTTGAAGGTCGAGGAGATCGAGACTCCGTCGCCGGGTCCGGGCGAGGTGCTGGTGCGCGTGCGCGCTGCGGCCATCACGCGTGACGAGCTGGAGTGGCCGGTCGATCGACTGCCGGCGATTCCGTCGTACGAGCTTTCGGGCGTTGTCGTCGACAGCGGCGACGAGGTGTATGCGCTCACGCCTTTCGATCGCGACGGCGTGGCCGCCGAGTACGCGGTCGTCCCGGCCGAGGTGCTTGCACCGAAGCCCGCGCGGCTGAGCCACGTCGAGGCGGCAGCGTTGCCCATGGGCGGGCTGACCGCCTGGCAAGCGCTGTTCGTGCACGGACAGCTCGTTCGAGGCGAGCGGGTGCTGGTCACGGGCGCCTCGGGCGGGGTCGGGCACGTCGCCGTCCAGCTTGCGCGACATGCCGGCGCAATGGTGGTGGAGGGCGGTCCGGTCGATCTGGTCTTCGACACTCGTGGCGGAGATGTCCCCGCGGGCGAGCGCGTGGTCACGATTGCGGAGGAGATTCCAGGCGCGATCTACTTCATCGTCGAGCCCGACCACGAGCAACTGGTGGAGTTGACCAGGCTCGTCGACGCGGGCGACCTTGGCGTGGAGGTCGACTCGATCTTCCCTCTCGCGGAAGCCGGGGCGGCGTTCGAGCGGGTCGCGAGCCGCGGCAAGCGCGGCAAGGTCGTGCTCGAGGTTGGTGCCGACTAACCCGCGGGCGCCGAGCAGAATGCGAGTCGCCGGGATCTCGGCGCTCGGCGAGCCCGTCGAGATCTTCGAGGTGGACGAGCTCGCAGCGCCTGCCGAGGACGAAGTCCTGATCGACGTCGTCGCCGCCGGCATCGGCAACTGGGACGAACTCGTCAGGATCGGCAGCTGGAAGGTCGGCGGCCCGGCTCCGATGGCGCTCGGGACGGAGGCGGCCGGGACGGTCGCAGCCGCCGGCCCCGGCGTGGCCGAGCTGCGCGAGGGCGACGAGGTGATGACACATCCGCTGCCGCTCCGGCATCACGGGACGTGGGCGGGGAGAGTGCTCGCGCCCGCGGCAGCCGTCGCGGCCCGGCCGTCGGAGACGTCGTGGGAAGCAAGCGCAGCGTTTCCGATTCCGGCGCTCACCGCTGCCCAGGCAGTCGACGAAGCGCTGGAGGTCGAGAGCGGCAGCTGGCTCGTCGTCAACGGAGCCGGGGGAGTCACGGGAGGCCTGCTCGTCCAGCTCGCCGTGGCTCGGGGCGCCCGCGTGATCGCAACCGCAAGCGCCGGGAAAGCGGAGCGGATCCGTGGCTACGGCGCGTCGGAGGTGCTCGACTATCACGGCGACTGGCCCGCCCTCGCTCGCGAGATCACCCACGGCGGCGCGCCCAAGGCTGTCAACGCCGCCCGAGGGCAGGCGGCCACGACGCTCCAGGCGGTCGTCGACGGCGGGCGCCTCGCCACGATCACAGGCGACCCGCCGCGGGAGGAACGGGGCATTGCTGTATCCGACCTCTACGTCCGGCCCGACGGGCGGCAGCTTTCGGCGCTCGCCGAGCTGCTGGGCCGCGGCACCCTAACGGTGCCGATTGCGTCCGTCCGACCGCTCGAAGACGCGGCACGAGCGCTCCGCGAGGTAGTCGCTGGAGCAGACGGCGCGATCGTCCTGTCGCTCCGAACCTAGCCTGGCCCGCGCCTTTTGCAGATTTCAAGCCCTCTGACGGACTCGAACCGTCGACCCCTCCTTACCATCGAGCAACCAGGTGGGAACGGAGGGCCGTCCGTGCCCGCGCTGGTGTTCCCTCAGTGTTCCCTTGTCGATGTCGTCGATCGGTTGACGACCACGCCGCGCGACGCGGTTGGGGTGTCCCTGATCGGGCAGACCCTTGTGACTGTGGGCATTGCAGCGGCGATCGCTGAGCGAAGCGCGTTCTCGCGTGCTGCGAACGATCGCGTGTGCGCGTCGGCGGTCCGGCTGAAGTTCGAGGACGATCAGCGGGTGCCGTTTGTTTGTGAGTGTGGGGATGCGCGTTGTCTTGGCACGGTGATGTTGACGCTCGCGGTGCACGCGCGCCTGCGCCGGGAGAGTGGGCGGCTCGTCGTTCTGCCTGGTCACGAGAACGCTGCTGAGGAGCAGGTCACCGAGGGCAGGCCAGATCTGGGCTACGTCGTTGTCCAGAGGCCCGCCGACCCTGCGGGCTGAGTTCGCAACTGAGCTGGCTCGCGTGCGGCTCGCACGTTCCGAGCCGGTCTGGGGAGTCAGCGCCCGTTGCCGAGCTTCGCGGCGGCGGCGGTCGCCGCGGCTTGGAGCGTGTTGATCACGTCGTCGTGTGTGCGTGTGGGCCGGTCGTTCCAGTTCGTGAGCGAGTCGTCGTCGATGAGTGCCGCGAGTTCTTTGAGTGCCGCGGCGAGATCGTCGAGGGGTAGGTCGCGACCGTGGTCTGCCTGTTCTTCCAAGGCTGCGACGAGCGCGCCCAGGAGCGACCAGGCTGCAGCCGTCTCATGCCAGGGCTGGACTTCGACGCCTTCGGCCGAGCGAGCGTCTGCATGTTGGCTCCAGCCGCCGCGGACAAGGTCGCAGGCGCGCTGAAGCAGCTCGACCGAACCGCGATCCACTACGGGCGGTCTTCCTCCACTTGCGGGTTTCATTCTTCTCGCGAGCACCGGCGCGTCCCGTCTTGGGGTGGTCTTGGGGTGGTGCGCGGCTCAGCTTTCCGGGGCGCTGTCGTCTCCCTGTGGCGCGAGGACGAACACTTCTGCGGCCATGTCGGGTTCGAAGTGCACTTGCGACATGAAGGCGATCACGGTGCGGCCGGTGGCGTCCTCCACCGCATCCCGGAATTTCGGGCCCATGGCGTCCTGAAAGATGTTGCGTGTCTCTCGGACGGCCTCGAGGCGGCCGGCCTCGATCAGGGTGCGCTCGACCGGGGTGTAGATGTCCTCGAGAAAGCAGACGACGAAGTTGCGTTGCATGATCGTCCTGACCGTGGTCGCGCCGCGGCCGTAGTGGTCGCGGTGCAGGCGGGTGATCGCGTTCGAGATCGACGCCGCCTGCCGGCCCCGCTCGGAAACGTCGCTTGTCATGTCGGACTCGCTGACCCCGCTCCCGGAGGGGTGTGCGCCCGAGAGGAGGTAGGAGCGGCGAGGCGACCCGGCGGACGTTCGTGCCCCTCCAGGCTAGCTCGAAATCTGCTTTAGCGGTGATACTCTTGCTGGCGGTGACGGTGTGGAGATCCCGCGCCGACACTGCTTGAGCGAAGTGGGTGCGCCGCCTATCCCTGGCGGTAGGCAACGAGCCCTCGGATCGGGCAACGTGATTCCGAGAGGAGGGTTCCGTGGCGCAGCCGATAGACGAGATGGATCAGCGGGCACGCGAGATCGGCCGCCACCAGGCGCTGTTCCGCGAGGTCAACGAGCGAATCGAAGAACTCGCCGAGACGTTCGATCTCAAGGACGAGTTGACCATTCTTTGCGAGTGCGGTTGGGGTGAGTGCGACGAGCGGATCGCCTTGCGAGAGGACGAGTACGACCGGCTGCGCCGCATCCCAACCCACTTCGCCGTCCTGCCAGGGCACGAGATCCCGGACGTCGAGCGCGTCGTCGAGCGGCACGACGGGTTCGTCGTGGTCGAGAAGTTCGGCGAGAGCGCGAACGTCGCAATCCGGCTCGACCCACGACGACGCGCCGACTGAGTCCGGCTGCCGCTAGCCGCCTTGTTCGGTGGGCAGGGGCTCAGCTTCGGGCGCCCTGTCGTCTCCTTCTGGCTCGAGGATGAAGATCTCGGCCGACATGTCGGGGTCGAAGCAGACCTGGGACATGAACGCGAGCACCTTCCGTCCGAGCGCAGCCTCGACGATCTCGACGAACTGGCTCTTCATCGTGTCCTGGAAGATGGTGCGCGTCTCGCGTACGGCGTCTTCGCGGCCGGCGTCGATCAGCGTTCGCTCGATCGGGGTGTAGATGTCCTCGAGCACGCACATGACGTAGTTGCGTTGCATGATCGTCCGTACGGTCGTCGCCCCACGCCCGTAGTGGTCCCGGTGCAGCCGGGTGATCCCGTTGGAGATCGCAGACAGCTGCCGTCCGCGGTCAATTGGTGTGGTCGCCATTGCCCTCACTCACACCGCCCCGGGCTAGGTCCGAAGGCGGCGTGGGCGGGTGGAGCGCCACCAAGCGGAGTCGTGCACCGCAAGGGCTCGACGGCTGCCCGGGACAGGACAGGGGTCGCGCTCCACAGTTTGTTGCAGCCCCGACACGGGATCGCCGTGCCGGCGCCGGCCCGACACTCTAGACGACGCCGGCCGAACCGCCTTCCGGCCCGGTCTGGACTGCCCCCGCCCGCGGGAAAATGAAGCCCGGCGCTCGGATGCAGAGGACGTGCGAGTGCTGACGCATCGTCGGTGGGTGCGGGATCGGTCCGGCTGAGGCTGATGGACGAGCCCTCGATTCGCTCAGACAGGAACCGAGGAGGTCTAGATGCCCGTAACGAGCTCAGCCGACGCCGTCGAGCAGACCGCCGCCGAGGAGGCGGCCGCCGACCGACCGCAGCTTCTCTTCTTCTATTCGGTCACCTCCGGGAGGTCGCGCCGGGCAGAGGGGTTCCTGGCCCAGGTGCTGCAGCGCCGGCGCAACCATCAGGCGTTTCGGCTGCGTCGAATAGACGTCGATCAGCACCCGGAGCTGGTCGAGCGGTTCAAGATCGATGCGATTCCGGCTTTGGTCGTCGTCGAGAACAAGCGCGTTCGCGCGCGTCTCCACGCTCCGCGCGGCTGCGCGCAGATCGCGCGGACGTTGGCGCCGTGGCTGAGCTGATATACGCAACCCCGCCGGCGAGCGAGGCCGTTTACGGCACGGCCGAGTCCCCCGGCCAGGACAGACCGGCTCCAGCCGCCGAGCGGCTGTCGAAGTTCAGGTGCGTCTCGTGCGGTTATGGAGCGAGCTGCAAGATCGCACCGGAGCGCTGCCCGATGTGCGGCGGCGGATCCTGGGAATACGAAGAACGTGGGCGCCCGGAGAGCGTCACCTCATCCTCGACTCCGCCACCCCATGAACACGGGAGGTTCTGATGCCGAACAAGAGCTCGAACGTCAAGAACGAGAAGCAGTAAGAGGCCTGAAGGACAAGGGAATCGAACCTGCGGGCGCGGCTCAGCGGCGGGCCAGTCGGCGGCCGCGTTCGGTGTCGGGTGGGGTGTAGTTGAGCTGGTAGTGGTGGTAGAGGGTCGATTCGTCCGCTGGGGAGAGTTCGTCGCCGTGCAGTTCGATGTTGGGGGCGGCCTTGATCTGCTCTTTGGTGACGGTGACCTGCAGGTTCTCGGGGCCGATCGTTATTCCGGCCAGCGGCACAAAGGTGAGGTGGCGACCGATCAGGCCTTCCTTGACCGTGCCGAACATCGGCTCGTTGGTTTCGACGTCGACGTAGACGTCCTCGAGCTTGCCGATCCGCTCTCCGTCCCGGTCGACGAGTGACTTGCCGTGCCATTCGCCGATGTCTTGGTGGTAGGCCAATGCGGGTCGCCTCCACGACAACTAAAGGGTTGTTTTGCAGGGCTTTCCGTGAAGCCCTCTGACGGACTCGAACCGTCGACCCCCTCCTTACCATATGCTTGTGCGCGCAACTAACGGCAACCGGCGGCAACGGCTTTGGCTTGTTTGAGCCGTTTGCGGGCCTGGTCGGTTTGCCACCGGTTGCCACTGGTTGCCCCCGCTCTGCTCCATTAATGCTCCATCCTCGGCGCCTGGATCGCTGATGGGAAGCGGACTTCGAGGTCCCGTCCGCGCGGCGTCGAGTCTCCTAGTCCGTTTCAGTATGGAGGGGGTCGAATGGACCGAGAAACAGGCGACTCGTTCTCGGAAGTCGTGGCAGAGTCCGATGCATGCGCGACCGGAGAGACGGTGTCCGCTAAGCAGGTCGACGAGTACCTGCGAGGGCTCGAGGAACCGAAGCGCAGCACGCTTGAGGCGCTGCGGCGCACGATCCTTGAAGTTGTTCCTGATGCCGAGCAGGTGATCTCGTACCGTGTGCCGGCGTTCCGTGTCGGTGGAAAGACGGTCGCCGGCTTTGCGGCGTTCAAGGATCACCTGAGCTATCTGCCGTTCAGCGGCTCCGTGCTCTCCCAGCTTTCCGATGAGCTTGACGGCTACACGACGACGAAGAGCTCGTTGCACTTTCCCGTCGATCGTCCGCTCGCGAAGAAGCTCGTGAAGAGGCTGATCGCGGTGCGTCTCGCGGACGCGGGTCTCCGCCCGCGTTAGCCGCACGTCGTTCGCCGCCTCGGCCGACAAGCGTGCGCAAGGTGATCTATCGCGACCCCGACGGCGGAAACAAGGTCGCATTCGGCGGCACGCCGCCCGACACCGACTCGTCGTAGGCGCTCAGCTGAGCTGACGGAAGAGAGATGCCATGTCGGAGCAGATCCACTCTTCGGCAAAGAGGCCGTTCTCGACGCGGTAGAACTCGTGGCTGACGTACTGGATCGGGCGGCCGGTGGCGGGGATGCCTTGGAACTCGCCCTGGTGGGTGCCGCGAAAGCTGACGCGGATCGCGACCTTGGCCTCAGAAGCGACGAGATCGTCGACGTGTGCCTCGAGGTCGGGGAAGGCGTTACGCATGAGCTCGAAGCCCTGCTGCCAGGTCTCGCGTCCGTGCAGCGGCTCTGACATTTCGGCGTAATGGATCACGATGTCCGGCGCGACGACGGCAAGCAGTCGCTCCGTGTCGCCGGCATTGAGCGCGGCGATCGACTCGCGCACGAGCGCGGCGTTCGTCCCGGCCGCTCCAGACTGGGTCGTCATCGGTGCCTCCTGTCGTCCTCGCATATGGTTACTATGCTTCACTATAGAGGAGGTACAGCAATATGAGGTCGCACTCGATCGCGTGCTCGAGCTCGTCGTTCTGCTGAACGACGACATGACGCAGGCGATCGAGGCGCTCGACCTCACACCATCCCGGACGCATCTGCTTTGGGAGCTCGGTCAGCGCGGGCCGGTGACCCAGCGCGTCCTCGCCGACGCGCTCAAGGTGACGCCACGGGCGGTCACCGGACTCGTGGACGCGCTCGCAGACGGCGGCCTCGTGACACGGGAACTGCACCCCACCGACCGTCGCGCGACCCTCGTGACCCTCACCACAGAAGGGCAGAGGCTTACCGCCAAGCTCAAGCGCGACCACCGAACGCTCGCGCGCGCGCTCTTCGCCCAGATGTCATGGCGCGAGTTCGACAGCTTTCAGCGCGGGCTGGCGGATGTCATCGCCAGGCTCCGCGCGCACCTCGCCTCCACAGGGCGCCGATAGGAAGCCCGAGGCGCCGCCCGTCGCACGTCCTAACCCCGCGCCGTCGGGTCGCTCAGTCTTCTTGGATGCTGCTGCCTCCGGCGGGTGGAAGCGCGAGCGGCTTCCGTTCCGGAGGCGCGAGCTGCGGATGGGCTTCAAAGAGGTCGCCCAGTTGGCGCCCGACCTGGCTACGGCGTGCCGCGCTGTACTTCCACTCATGTGTGTAGATGCGCAGGGTCGTGTCGGGCTTGCGATGGCCGAGCCGCCGCTGGATCTCGACGATCGAGACGTCGAGCGCGATGAGCATGCTCGCATGGCTGTGGCGGAGATCATGCAGCGTCGGCGCGGGGCCGGTGATGCCTGCCTTGCTAACGGCCCGCTTGAGCGCCTCGCGGGCGACCTTCCGTTCAATGCCGCTGCCGTTGCGACTCGCGAAGACAAACGCCTCGGGGTCTGCGTGGGTTCCGCGCTCGCGGGTGAGGGCGACGAGTCGCCGCATCAGTTGCGGTGGAATGTCGATCGCGCGGCGTGACTCTTCGGTCTTGAGCGGGCTGCGGGTTCCGTCGCGGCCGAGCTGGCACTCAAGGCGGATCACATTGTTCTTGATGTCGAGATCGCCGACGGCGAGTCCGAGCGCCTCGCCGATTCGCAGCCCCGTCGTGAACAGCAACTCGAGGAGGCAGCGGTAGAGCGTGCATTCGCTGTTCGCCAGGACGGCCTGCATTTCGTCGAGGCTGAGGATGCGGTGTGGCCGTTTGTCGTTCAGCTTCGGCCGCTCGCCGCGCTCGAGCTGACTGCAAGGGTTGATCGGGATCGCGCCACGCCGCGCGGCGTGGGAGAGGATGCGCGACAGCGAGCGCAGCGCGGTGTTCGCGGTCGAGCCGCGCAGCCCCTTGTCTTGCAGCACGACAATGAAGTCGGCGACGTCGTCGACGGTGATCTGATCGATCCGGCGTATGCCGAAGTAGGGGATTAGGTGCTGGCGGAGCGCCCAGCTGTGCACCTCGCGGGTGCGGTCGCGCGTTGATTGCCGTTCAAGCCAGGCATGTGCGTACTCGGCGAAGCGTTGCGTGGTCGGTTCGATCCGTTCGCCGCGACGGCGGCGCAGCCGCAACTCGGCGCGTTTGGCCTCGGCGTCGGCGAGTGAGCCGTGGACGACCGCCCAGCGGCGTCGCCCGGTCGAGTCGAGGTAGCTGATCTCGTACGGCGGTCCGACACGGCCACCAGAACTTGGCCGGTAGTAGATGCCGGGGTGGCGGGCGACCGGCCGCCGCCGCGGGCGCGGGTTAGCCTTCGTTTGCATCGGAGCTCAACCCTCCGTTGCCGGCCCCGGGGCGTTTCGGCGCCGCCGGGGCATTTGTTCAGCGGGTCGACGACCTTAGCTCGATCCCGAAGACACATCCAGTCAGCGGCGATAGCCGCCGCCGCGACATCTTCGGCTTATCAATGCTTTCCACCACCATGTCGCGACCTCAGCTCGAGCACCGAAACGGCCGGTGTGCAGGAGCTTCGACCGTGGAGGGGTGGGCCGGTCCGGACCGGCCTACAGAGCGGCCCCCAGAACGGCCGACAGAACGGCCCGCAGAGCGGCCCGGCCGGTGCGCGCGGCCGCGCCAAGCTCGGCCCTTACGACGCGCTAGGTGGGGTTGAGGGCGGCGATGAATTCGGCGACCGCGCCGACGGCGTCTTGGGCGAGCTGTGCCGGGTCTGCTTCCGGGTCGACGCGGCGGGCTTGGTTGACGTAGCTCTGCACGGCGTAGTCGGATGGGTCGCTGAATCGAGCTTCAATCTCGCGGAAGAGGTTGCGTGAGGCGCTGACGTCGTCTGCGAACTGACCGCCGACGAGTTGGGCGCCTGCCTGTGCGGGTCCGCCGGCGCGGTTATAGAGGAGGACGTGCACGAGGTCGTAGTAGTCCTTCTCTGCACCGCGGTGGCGAGCGGCGTAGGACTTCGCGAGCAGGTAACCCTCCAGCCCCGCAAAGCGGGCCTCGTAGGTCACGGTTTCGCCGTCGACGACGCGTTCGATCGGTTCTTCGGCCCAGTCGCGCGCGACGAAGCCGGTGCCGCGGAGGTTCGCCGCTCGTAGCCGCTGGCAGCCGGGAAGGGAAACGGTGACGCCTTCGGGCTGGTCTTCGAGGTCACAGAGAAACTCGATCCTCACGCGACTTCCGCCGGAGGGGATCAGCCACCGCCAGCCGTCGACTCCCGCATCGGGTTCTGCGCCGATCGCCTCGAGCGCAGCCTCGAGCGGCCCCACATCACTTTCCGCGTCCGCGAAGAGAGAGATGTGGATGTCGATGTCGGTGGTGCCGAGATGGGTCGGCGCTTCACTGCCTTCGCCGCCGGTGAGGAGCTCGGGCACGAGCCCGCCGAGCACGACCAGGTTGAGGTGGTGGGTGCCTAGTGCGCCGAGGAGTTGAAAGAGCGCGTCTTCGGCGAGCTCGCGCGCTTCGGGTGAGCGTTCGAGTTCGAAGTCAGACATGGATCAGTTCCTGGCGTACGTGCTCGGCGGCTTCCTCGCCGCGGCCGCCGAGCGCGCGCAGGTCGGCATACAGACGCGGCGGACTCACAACCGGCAGCCCGTGGAACTCGCGCGAGAGGGAAAGGGAAAACTCTGAGAGCGCGAGGAACTCGATCCGCGCGCCCTCCTTGACCTCGCGAATGCCGAGGCTGCGCATCGCTTCGCGCAGTCGGCCGTCGACGAGCGCGTCGGCGTCAACGGCGACCTGGATGACCGGGACCGTCGTCACGAAGGGAGCGGCGAGTTCGAGCCCCGCCCATCCCGAGAGCGCCCAGTGCGTGTCCGAGCGCAAGGCCTTCGCTAGCTCTGTGCGCGCGAACTGCATCGGGTCGCGCAAGACGCGATGTGCACCAACCCCGTCCGGGCGATGGCTCACCAGATATGTGGTCCACGCTTCCAGCAGGCCGGCCGCGTCAGCGAGCTGCCAGCCGGAGCCGACGCCGCGCGAGCCGCCCGTCTTCTCTACCCAACCGCGCTCACTCAGCTGGCGCAGAACTTTCGTCGTCTGCGCGTACGACCAGCCTGCCTGGGGGGCGATCTCGCGCGCGTTGAAGGTTTCTTGGGGTGGTTCTGTGAGGAGCCACTCGGCGATCTCGATCGACGATGACGCCCAACGGAAGCCGCGCGGGGCGCCACGGGCGGCTGGCGGTTCGTCCGGCTCACGGACCACGAGAAGCCCTGTGTCGGTCTCGATCCGTGCTGCGCCCGTCTCGTCCAGCCAGTTCGCCCGACGCTGCACAAGCTTGTCGACGGCTCCGGGCGAGAATCGGTGCCCGACCAGCACAAGCCGTCGCGGCCACGGATCGGAAAGCGACCCCAACGCCTGTTCGAGATCAGCTGGCCAGCCACGGCCGACCCAGCGAAGCTCCAGCTCGTGAACAGCGTTTCCGGCGGCAACCGTCGCCCGGGCAGAGCGGGGGTCGGTTTCCTCGATCGACTCGACCGGCCGCTCGAGCGCGCGCGACAGCGCTGAGCTCATACGATTAACTACCGAAGACATGCGAACTACTGTAGCAGTAGTTTATTACCTTTGGTAGTATTTAGCGAGGCTCGGGTGGGCGAGTTGCCATCTAGCGGCGATAGCCGCGGCGCCCACGCGGCGACGTTACGAACTCCCACCACCTTGTCGCGGAAACAAGCCGATCACGAAAGCCGCGGCATGCAGCAGTTTTGCCGCAGCTGGGGGATCGCCTCCTAATGCTATCCCAGAAACGATCCCAGATGCGATGACAGAAACGATGGCAGACGGCCCGCGGATGTTCGGAGCCTCTGTCATGCATAGGTCAAGCAGAGCTTTACCTTCGCGGACAGCCGAGGCGGACCTTTAGCCGGATTCGATAAAGCCGGCTAAAGCCGGAAAAGTCCACGCCTTCAGTCGAACAGTGTCGCGAGAAGCGAGCGCGCTTGCTACCCCAGGGCGTAGTACCGGTCGAAGAACGCTGCAAGTCGGTCGAGCACGGTCTGCTTCTTGATTCCGTAGCTGTCGTCTACCAAGAAGCGCGACGTGGGAGGGAGGATCCCCGTCACTGCCGCGCCCGTCGTCGGGATCGCACCGTTGCGGAACGCTCTCTCGACGAAGGCCCGCGTCGCATCGGGATCAAGCCCGTGGGGTGCAAGAACTCGATCGTCATGCGTGAAGGGTTTCTTTATTCGGATTGCGTTCTGACGGTGATCCAAGATGCTGCTCAAGCTGCGCCTCGGTATTCGTGGATGAGGCCGCCGAGGAGGTCGCGGCGTTGGTCAAACGCCAGGATCGGGAGCCGTCGCTGATCGAGCTCTTCGACATGATCCGGGGGTTGTAGTTCCGGCAGGTCGAACCAGCCGCCGGCGGCCCGAGTTGGCCGTGAGCTGACCGTTGAGGTGCTACTCGCTCCGATCGGTGCGCTCGATGCTCTTGCCCCACGTGTGCAGGTCGATCGCCGGGACAGTTCCTATCGGCCGCAGCCGCTCGAACAACCGCATGAGGACGAAGATCAGTCCGGCGTCCTCATCGCTCGCCTCGAGGTTCGGCTCATCGCCGTCGTAGCTGACGGCGAAGCCACCGTGGTGGAGAGCGCAGCCGAGGTCGAGCCGTTCCTCTTCAGGTCGGGCGGCGAGCGCAGCGTGGAGGTGATCACCGAGCGGATCCTTCCAGGTTGAGGAGGTGGCGAGCACGCCGGCGATGATCGGTGAGAGCGTGCGCGGTCGTTGGAGGTCGCCGGCGCGTGGGGTGCAAATACTCGATCAGGTGAAGGGCGAGGGCTGCTGAGGCGGCTGTAGCGTCGGCGTCCCGGCCTGCTGGAGGTTGCCTTTGCTTGTGCCGGCCCTGTATCTCGTCGTCCGTCGCCTGCTCGAGTTCGTCGTGCTCCTCGGCCGTGACGATCGAGCCAAGGAGCTCGAGATCCTCGTGCTGCGTCACGAGCTGTCGGTTCTCCGCCCGTGGGGTGCAAGGACTCGATCGTCATGCGGCGAGTTCGTATTCGTGGATCAGTCCGCCGAGCAGATCGCGACGGTTCGCTTGGAGAGCGGGCTGTGTCGAGACGGGTGCGATCGGTGAGCGGATTCTCGCGTCGGGCGGCTTAAGGTCGAGTGCGCGGTGAGGTCTTCCGCCGTTGTAGTGCTTGACGTAGACGCGGAGGACGTGCTCGAGCTGGCGGCGTCCGAGGATGAGTAGCCGGTCGAGGCATTCGCGGCGGATGCTGCCGACCCAGCGCTCCATCTGGGCGTTCGCGTTCGGAGCCTTGACGGGTGTGCGGATCACCTTGATTCGGTCGCTCTCGAGGAGGGTGTCGAATGCGCGCGGGAACTTCGCGTCGCGGTCGTGGATCAGGAATCGCACCTTGCGGTCGTGGTCGTCGAGCTCCATGAGAAGGTTGCGAGCCTGCTGCAGCATCCAGCCGGTGTCGGGCTTGCTGGTGACCGCGAAGTACTCAATGCGGCGGCTGCCGATGGAGAGGAAGGCGAGGACGTAGAGGCGGCGCAGCCAGATCGTGTCGACGGTGAAGAAGTCGCAGGCGAGGATCGACTCGCCCTGCGCTCGCAGGAAGCTGCGCCATGACTGCGAGTCGCGCTGCGGCGCGGGCGGCAAGCCGGCCCGGGTGAGGATATTGCGGACGGAGCTCGCAGAGACGGCGACGCCGAGCTTGCGCAGCTCGCCGGCGATCCGCAGGTAGCCCCAGTTTGAGTTCTCGCGCGCGAGGCGCAGGATCAGCTCGCGCACGTCACGGCTGATGGGCGGTCGGCCTAGGCGGCGGTGTGGGTAGGCCCAGCGGCGCGCGACCAGGCGGCGATGCCAGGCCAGGAGCGTCTCCGGCCGCACAGAGAACGCAGCCCAGGAGTGGCGGGGGAGCATCCGACTCAACGCCGCCAGCAGGATCCGGTCGTGCATCTCAAAGCGCGGCCGACCGACCTGGCGGCGAAGGATCGACAACTCGTGGCGAAGCACAAGAATCTCGAGCTCCTTCGCTCGGTCCTTGCGCCCGAGGAGCACGACGAACTCGAGCAGGCGACGGACGATGGCGTACAGGGCGGACACAAGCAAAGGCGGCCTCCCGCCGAAGGTGGACGCCGACGCTACCGCCGGCTCAGCAGCTCTCGCGGCTCACGTGATCGAGTATTTGCACCCCACGAGCCCGGCGAACCACAGACGGTGACCCGCCGGTGAGGAAGCGCCGTGGCACGAGTGCCGTGGGGCTAAGTAGAGCGCTCGAAGTAGGGGTTAATCGTGACCCGGACGAAGCGTGGGAACTGCTTGCTGTAGAGCACGCACGTCAGCGGTGGCAGGCCGCGCATGATGCTGGCGAGGTGGTCAGCGTCGGCGCCCGACGTCTTGCCGAGGATCGTTCGCTGAATGTCTCGGATCTGCTCGACGTTGGTCTGCGAGAAGTAGAGCTTGGTGGCCGTCGAGCCCGCGACCGGCGTCGGCAGGTCGGTCGGGAACTGGGAGGCGATCACGACGCCGAGCCCGAACGCGCGGCCCTCGCGCATCAGCGGTTCGAGGAACGGCGACTCGACCAGCCGCCACGCCTCGTCGAGGACAGCCAGCCGGGCGAGCTTGTGCGCCTGTGGCTGCCGGATGAGGTAGTTGTAGAGCGCCATCAGGAAGAACTCGGCGACTGAGTTCTTGACCTCGTCGCCCGGGAGCTGCGCGAGCCGGATCACCGTGCTCTGCTCGGCGACGCTGGCGAAGTCGGTCACCTGCGCGCCCGAGCTGAACAGTTCCAGGTCGAAGATCGGTGACATCCGGCCGAGCAGCGCCTGGTTGTCCTTGTCCTCGGCCAGTTCGTGCTGGACCGCCTCGAACGCCGGATATGCCTGATCGGCCTCGGGCACAAAGGCCCGGGTCGGCACGCCTGCATTCTCGTAGACCGTCTTCATCGCCTCGCGCAGCCGGTATGCCTGCTGATCGCCGAGTCGGTAGATGCGCTTGATGATGTCGGTCAGCTGATGTAGGTGGTGGGTCGGGTTGACCCGGGCACTGCGCGGGTCGGCCGACGGAGCCAGCGGATTGAACGGCAGCGGCTGGTCACTCGGGTCGTAGACGTTGAAGCCTTCGGTCCCGGCGTACACCGGCTCCGAGTAGTCGTCCTTGAAGTCGAGGATGAGCGACGGCACGTTGAACGGCCGCATGTCGGCGAGAATCGCCTTGGTCGCCTGCGTCTTGCCGCTGCCGGTCTCGCCCGTGATCATCAGGTGCGGGTTCGGCAGTCGGTCCTCGGGCGCCTGTGGGTCGAACCAGATGTCGCGCGCCTTCCCATACTCGCCCGGCGAGGTCCCGAGAAGCGCGCGCGGCCGGTCGGGGGCGGCGGCAGGCTCCGGCTCGGTAACCGGCTCCGTTGCCGGAGGTTGGTCGGCGGCTTTGGGCTCCGACGTCTCGGCGGCCTCGTCGGGGCCCGGCATCGGGTCGTCAGGTTCGTCCGGCCCCGGCGGCGTCTGGTCGTCGGGCGGCTCGGGCTCGCCACCCTCGTCGGCCTCGGATTCCGGCTCGGGCGGCTCGGTCGGAATCAGGACCTCGATCTGCCGCTCGTTGAGTTCAGTGATCTCAACCGGGACGGAGTTCTCGCCGTCGAGGGCAGCCACATTCATCGTGTTGAGCGAGTCGGAGTCGACGCCAAGTCGGACGTCAATGAGGTGGCATCGCAGGTCGGTCGTGACGGCGCCATCGAGCAGCCGCTGGAGCCGGTCGGCCCAAAGTTTGCGCTCGTCAGCGGTGTACGCGCCCTTGGTCAGTTCGCGATAGAGGTGCTCGCGCACGATCTCCCGGCGCGCCGGGGTGGTTATCAACTCGTCCTCGCGCTTGTCCGCGAAGACCTGTTCGAGCAGCCGTCGCGTCGAGAGCATCTGGTCGATGGCGGCACCGCTGACCACCCCGGCCTCGACGGCGTACTCGGTGCCCTTCGCCTGGACCGCCTTGACCTCTATGACGCTCACGGTGCAGTGGTCGTTGGTCCAGGTGAAGCCGACGAGGTCCGCCCGCAGCGGGTCGTCGCTCAGGTGCAGCCAGCGCCGAGCCTCAGTGCCGTCGAGGCTTACGAGCAGCCGGGTCGCGTCGTCGCCGCTCTTGCGGAACCAGCGCGCCGCGATCAGCGTCCCGAGCAGCCCCTTGATCCGGTTGAAGTTGGTCTTGCCCGAGGCGTCGGGCCGAAGGTTGAGGATGCCCGCGTCGAGCAGGTCACTCAATTGCTCCAAGAGGTCGTCGAGATCCTCGTTACTGATGTAGGCGTTGTATTCGCGCACGACGTCGCGCAGCGGCCGGCGGAAGGGGATGGTCGAGCGGGCGAATCCAGCAACATCGCGCTCGCCGTCACGCGCGGTCATGATCCGCATCTCGCCGATCCGGAGATCGCGATCCACCTGGCGATCCGCGACTGCAGTCCAGGGCACGTGACTGGCAATCCCGTGGAGTGCCTCGCGCAGCTTCGTCTGCTGATGAACGGCGAGGTAGGACGTCCCCGCCGCGGCGAGGCGCCGGACGAGCTTGTTGTAGTCCTCGAACGGGCCGCCCGAAGCGGGCTCCAACTCGACCGTCTTGTGGATCTCGCGATACGCGATCCGGCGTGGGATCGCCAAGGGCTGAATCGGGTGCAGCGCGGCTCGGGCCGGATTCATCTGACCAGTGCTCTGATCGAACGCCACCACGAGGTGATGCAGCTCGTCCTCGGGCGGCGCGAGCTCCTGCCTCGGCAGGTCGCGGATCTCGAACGTGAAGAGCCGGTGCGTGGTGATCGCACGGAAGACCCGCGCAATGCGATCCTCCTCGGCCTCGTCGAGTCTCAACTCGACGCCGATCTTGGAGCGCGGATGCCGGTAGATCGTTAGGTGCGCTCCGCTCAGCTTCCGCTCTTCGGCCAGATCGGCGAGCATGCTGAGGTAGGCGCCGGCATCCGGCGGATCGATCAGACCGAGCCGATAGCCCCGCTGCGAGTGTGGCTCCAGCGCTAGTTGCGCCTCAACGAGCGCGGATACTGGCGAGCCCGTCGTCGGAGCCGCCGCCCTCGCTCTCACGTCCGAAGTACGGCAGCGGACCGAGGCGGCTCAGGTATATGAGGTTTGCCTCGGCGCTCGCCGCGGTCGACGGAATGAAGATCGAGGTCAGGAAGAAGGGCAGCCGCTCGGCCGCCTGTGCCACCAGCACACGGTCGCGGTCTTCGAGACGGTCGCGCTGGGCGTCGACGATCTCTGCATAGCGGGCGTAGTGCCAGAGGTAGAGCGGATGGGTCGGCGCCGCGATCGCATACGTGCGGTCCTCGACCTGGAGCACCACGGTTTCGAGCAAGAGCAGGTGGCCGAGGACCTCGTTCGCGTCCTGACCGAACCGCTGGTAGAGCGCCTCGAACTTGTCGCGAAGCGTCCGGTTGAGCGTCTCGTAGGCGTCGATGAAGGCGAGCAGGATCGCCCGGGTCGGCGGGTGCGCCGCGACCGCCAGTGGCTCGACCGCCAGCGTCCGAATCCACGGCAGCACCGCCTCGCGCGCCGCGACGTACGCGGCGAAGCACGCGGCAAGCTCGGCCCCGGCATCGTCGTCCGCCAGGTGCTGGAGGAACTCGCCGATCCGGTCGCCGTGCCACCGCGCGATCAGGTGTTGCTCGACGTCGAAGCGGCGGAGCGCGCTCTCCAGATCGGGCGCGTCGACCTCGATCAGACCGCCGTACGTGTCTTCGCCGAGAACCTTGCCGAGCAGGTTGAGCAGATCGAGCCGAGCTGTGGTCACCGCCTCGGTGGTGCCGTCGGGCAGCTTGGTCCGGATCGTCTCCGGCCGGAGCTTGCCCTCGTCGAGCGCGTTGAGCTGCGTCTGGAGGTTGTCGACGATCGCGGCGACGTCCTCGGCCCGGTCCTCGTCGACCAGCGCCTCGGCAGCGACTTTGGCGACCTTCTCTGTCGGCGGTCGCTTGCCTGCGTCGGGCTTGGGCTTCTTGACCCGTGCTCGCACGAGTTGATCGGCGGCATGGAACGAGATCGCCGTTCCACCTCCGCCGTCAACGCGAGTTCGGTCGAGCTGACTGAGCGCTTCCTGGAGACCCTTGCGAACGTCGTCGTCCGTCTCGGCCTCGAGGACGTCCGTGATCCGGCGCCGGTCCTGGGCGTTGAGCATCTGGAGGCGGCTCGACAGCTCGCGGTTGCGCTCCAACCGGCGCTTGACCGCCGCCTCGTGCGGATCGTTGAAGAACTCGGGGTCGGGCAGCAGCCCGAGGTGCCCAATCTCGCGGCTCGCCGCGTCGAGGAAGTCATGGCCCGTCTTGCCGGCGAGCGCCGTGTAGTAGTCGATCAGTGGCGCCAGGCCGACCGAGTCGTCGGCATCGAGCTGCCTCCACCAGCGCGACTGAACTTCGCTCTGACCCGCTTCCTCGCCCAGCGCGCGGCGCACGAGGACGGACTTCAACTCGCGCGACGTGATCGCGCTGAAGTCCTCCAGCGAGGAGAGCTTGGCCTCATCGCCGTGCGCGATGACGACGATCAGCCCGGACAGGTCGCGATCGTTGCGCCAGCGTTCGGCTTGCTCGACCTCGGTCGAGAAAACGCCGTCATCGAAGCCCGCCCCTTTCGCCGCCGCCTGGCCGCCCTCGCGTAGGTAGGCGATCCGCAGTTCGATTCCCTCGTCGCGGAGCGCTGCGAGCGCGTGAAGCAGCCGGTTGGGATCCGGCGCCGGCACGTCGCGGACGAGCACACCGACGGCGCCCTCGCGACGGCGCACACCCTCGGCGATTAGATCGGCGAGGACCTCGGCCGGTGTCAGGCCGGCCGCCACCTCAGAGGCTCCCCTCCGGGCGAGTAGTCACCATCGTGCGGCCGTCGGCGTACGCTTTGGCGTATCCGGCTTCGACCAGCAACTCCCGGAACTCCTCGACGTTGCGACGCAGGTCCTCCTCGTTGATCGAGACGACCGGCGGCCAGAACTCCTCGTCGCGCAGATTGGTGTGGCGGATGACTGCGTCGTCTTCGGGCCGGCCGACGACCACCCCGAAGTAGTCGCGCAGCCGTTCGAGGAACTCGGGGAACTCGGCCGGGTCGTTGGGCTCGACCGTCGCCGCAACGAGTGTTTCGAGGAACTCCGCCGTGGCGGTGTAGCGCTTGCGCAGCTTGCCGCCGCGGCCCTGGTTCGACCACGGCGCCAGGAAACCGGCGCGGCGGCCCAACTCGATCAGCGATCCGATCGGCGCCTCGCGCTCCCGGTCGACCGCGTCCTCGGCCATCGCCCGTGCGAGCGCGTCGACGGGCTCGGTCCCGCCCTCGCAGTAGGTGCCGTAGAGCGCCGCCACCCGGTCCCCGAGCCCGGACTCCAGCAGCGCCGCGTCGATCTGCTTGCCGGTGGTGCCGTACTCGGCGGCGACGTGCTCGTGGAAGCGGGAGCGGATGACGCCGTCGATCGCGTCGCCTCCCGCCCGCAGAGTCGCCCGGCTGGCATCGGCGACCGAGACCAGCGTGCCGTCGAACAGGTCGAGCAGGATCGGTGGCCGGGGTGCGTGGTCCTCACGTTCCGACCAGCGCGACACCGCATGGACGTGGAGCACGAAGCAGCCGAACAGCATGAGTCGACGGAGCGAGTTGAGCTTGGAGCCGGAGTGGCGCTCGAACCGGGCGAGCCGGTCGTAAGCATCGCGTAGGTTGCGCAGCGTCGGCGAGACCAGTTCGCCGTTCGCCGTTTCGAACAGGTGGCTGCTCTTGGCGATCCGCTCGGCGACCTCGGCGCTTGGTGTCTCCTCACGGGCGTCGCCGAACTCCAGCACCGGCAGCGCCAGCGTCGTCCAGGGGTCGCTCTCGGACTGGAGCAACTCGCGCAGATAGTCGGCGGCCTCTATCCGGCCGTCCGGCTCGGCGGTCAGCAGCCGGGAGAGGAAGAGCCCCATCCGGACATCGGAGAGATCGGTCGTGATGAAGCGCTCGTTGGAGAGCGTGAACGACTGCTGCGTCGGGAAGACGGCGCCGTCGGCGGCGAGCACGTCGAAGGCGAGCGAGCGGAGCCGCGTCACCTTGAGCGCGTCGGGCTCGTGACCCTTCGAACTCGCGAACGCCCCTGCGTAGTCGGCGATGATTTCGGCGTTGGGGTAGCGCTCCTCGTCGACGCCGAGCTTCTGGTTGCGGACGTAGCGGCGAACCAGCTTCGTCACGGCGGTCGTGTCGTACGTCCGGCCAGATAGCGCGCGGGCGAGGCCGTTGGCGACGTGGACCGGCTTGATCGAGAAGTTGGTCAGCCGGAATCCGAACTCCTCGTCGAAGACCGACTCCAGCAGTTCCTTGGTGTCGACCGCGGTCACAACTGGTACCTCGCCGGATCACGCTGGATCGCGAATCGCTCGTCGAGATCGCTCTCGACGTTCCGAATACGGATGTCCTCGATCGGCGACTCCCGCTCGACTGAGCCGTGGACGCGATCGATGAACCGCGTGATCCGCCGGGTCGCTGTGCGTGACCAACTCGACCGTCCAAGGCCGCGCTCCGCTTCGATCAGCGTCAGAAACAACTCGCGGTCGATCTCAACCACGGCGACGTCACTGTTCTCCCAGGTGGCGACCAGGGCGAAGCTGCGGCGGTCGACCTGCTCGGCGGGTAGCCACGCTTCGACCCACGGCGCCGTCTTGAGTGGCTCGATGCGCAGGTGCTGATACGAAAGCGCATGGAACGAGACGAAGGTCGACGGCGCCCGGACGTCATAGCGATGGCTCTGCCAGAGTTGGACGTGATCCTTGTCCGTGTCGGCGCAGTCCGGCTCGAAGAAGCGGTTGAGCGCCAGCACGAGGTCGCGAACGACCGCGGCGGTCGCCTCCTCGCCCGAGCGGAGCGTCTCCTGAAACTCCTGCTCATCGGTCGGGACGAGCGCGAGCAGGTCGGTCCCGTCCTTGTGCTCGAAGAAGAAGCGTCGCTTGATCGCCCGGTACGCGGTGTTGCGCTCCGATTCGTTGAGCGTCATCGGCCCCGGCGGCGGCTTGCCGAACCAGTCACGGGCGTCGGTGTCGCCGAGCCAGAGCCGGTCGTCCCAGTCCGGGTGCGTGATCTCGGCCGGATCGAAGACCGCGCGAACCGCGTCGAACAGGGCGCCAACGCCATCCTGGAAGGCGAGGTTGGAGTAGACGAACCCGAGCGTGTCCTGGCCGGCGCGCACACGGTCGGTCGCCGACTGCCCGCCTGTGATCAGGTAGGCGATGAATCCGACGAGCTGGCGCATCGTGACGTGGCCGGTTCGGGTTGCGACCAACTCCAGCAGTTGCACCAGCCGCTCCCGCACCTGCGGCTCGCGCAGCGCGTCGCGGTTCGCGATGGCCGGGTCAGCGGCGTTCAGGCCCACGAAGAAGCGGTCCTGAGTCAGCCGGTCGATGACGCGCTCGACCACGCTCGCTGCCAACAGGTTGCGCAGGCTCAGGTCGACGACGACGACGTTCTCGGTCGCATCGGCGGGCCGGTGCACCTCGACGAAGAACCGTGCGGTCGTGACCTGGCGAAGGGCCTCGGCGACCGGGGTGAAGCCGCTCTTGGCCGCGAGCCGTTGGAGGACATACAGCGGCCACTCGTTGATCGCGAGGACGAACGGCTTGCCATCGTCACGGCTCGCGACCCACTGCTCCAGGATCTCGGCGTCGGTGCAGGCGTTGGCATCGGTGATTACTCGCGCGCCGAGCGCTTCCAGTTTCGGCCGCAGCCGTTCAATGAGATGGGTCTTGCCGTCGCCAGGGTTCCCGGTTACGACGATCTGGCGACCGGCCTCGGCCTGCTCAACGAGGTAGTCGTCGACGCCGAGGTCGACGTGGATCGACTCAAGTTCGTCGGCAGTCAGGCGGTCGGCGTAGCTGTTGGTGCTCCGGTACAGCCGCTCGATGAACGTGTGGTCACCCTCTTCGCCGGACTGGCCGGTGACTCCAATGTCGGCGCCGCTGTCGATGCCTGTCCCGACACGCCCCGCGCGCCGGCTGCCTCCGCCGCCACCGCCAGAACCCGACGTCAGGCGAGCGGTCTCGCGCGACAGCCGGAAGCCTTCGAACTCCTCGCCGCGGACCGATTCCAGCACGTCCGGCCGGGTGACCCGGCCGGACAGCCATCGGTCGCGCCAGTAGTCCACCAGCACCGCCGTGCCTTCCTCACCCGGCGGCAGCAGATACCGCGGCCGCGTGCTCATCCGTAGCACCACGTCATCCGTGTTGGTGCACAGCGGCACTCCGTAGATGATCCGGCGCGAGTTGTGGCGCAGGAAGCTGTTGGCGTCGAGGCCGAGCGCCTCCAGCCCGGACCGGATCAGGCGCATCTTCGGGCTCGTGCCCTCGCCGAATAGGTTGTTCACCTCGCGGCGGTTCGAGTCAGAGTGACGCGCGACGTCGTTGAGCGCATGCACCGTGTCGGGCGCGAACTGGACGGTGCCGAAGCTCTCTGTCCGCGCAACCTTGCCGTACCCGAGGGCGCCCTTGCCGGTCTCGACCTTGAGCCGGTTGTACTGGCTCGACCCGTACGCCTCATACAGGCTCGAGGTCGTGATGAGCGCGAGCTTCGCTGGCCGGCTGACGGGTCGGCCGGCCATCGCCGAAGCGATGATGCTCACCCGGTCACCGTAGCGCTGCTCGACGTCGTCGACGACCTGGCGGCTCAGCATCATCAGCGCGACGAGCTTGCCGCCGAGGACCGCCCGGTACGGCGGCACCGCACCGCACGTGATCAACTCCATCACGTTCGAGGCGAGCGCCTCCTGCTTGATCCGACGCAGCGCTGTCTCGATCGCCCGGCGTCCCTCCGCGTCGGCGAGAGCCTGCGGCAGCTTGCCACCGCGCTCGGTGAAACCGAGAGCGGAAAGTGTCGCGAGCGCTCGGTACAGATCGGCGAGCGCTCCGGCCCGCTTGCGCCGATAAAGAGCCGTACGCGCGACACTCTCCCAATCGACCGAGTCCACGTCGCCGTGATCGGCCGCGTTCTGGGCCTCGCGGATCAGCAGGTAGTCGGCGTCGCGCTCCTCACCGGCCGCGTCGAGTTTGGCGAGCCGGTCGGCCGCGCTGCGCCGCTCGATCTCCTCCAGCGCCGCGACCGTGGTCGCCGCCGATTTCAGAGGGTCGGCCGGGACGCCGAGGTCGCCGCTATAGGTCGCCTCGATCGCGTCGCGCAGCACCCGGAACAGATGCCCGGAAATCTCGCGGCGCTTGCGAGCATCGAGATCCGGCAACCGCCGTTCGAGGCCGTTTGCCGACCAGCCGAAATGGTCGTCGCGCTTGGCGAGCCCGAGAACCGGGTTGCCGAGCGCCGCGATCCCGATCAGCGGTCGGTCCGGCAGCGCGGCGTCACGGATCAGATAGAAAAGGTTACGGCCCGGGGTGCTTTGATACGGGATCGACCAGAAATGACGGGCGTAGCGCCACACGTCCTGAAGCCAGATCCCCGTCGTCTCGTCGCGGGTCCCGGGCTCAATCACCTGGAGAACCGGCTGTATCCCCGCCGGCCCTTTCTCGGTCAGCCGGGTCGCCAACTCGGCGCCGCTCGTGAACAGCCGCTCGACGCCGCGCCGCTCGGTCGTCTTGATGAACTCCAGCGTCGACGGCTCGCGCAGTTGCGCGTCGCGGGCGAACGCGAATGAGCGACGGATCGATTCTTTGGCCGCCTCGGGATCGTCGATCCGGACCGCGGCACGGCCGGGGGCGTCGAGGATGATGCCCTCGTCGTCCTCCCGGATCGTCCAGCCCTGGTTGAGCAGGTCGCGAAGGACCCGCAGCGTCGCGCCGTAGCTGACCGTCGGCGCCAGGTCCATGCCGGACAGACCGAAGCTCTGGAGCGCGCTCTGGCGCTCGTCGAGCGTCGTGATCGCGGAGTCGAGGATCGTGCCCGCCTCAACCGTGCCCATCGCGGTGAGTTCCTTGATGAGCGAGTTGAGGTCCTGCTGGTAGCCGAGTACTAGGCGTGGACGGAACCGGCGGTACCGAGAGCCCGCAGCTGGGGACGTCGTGCTCCGGTTCTCGACCGTCAGCGTTGGCATGCCACTCCCTACTCCATTCCTACTCCCAGACAACCGGCCAAGGGCGTCAAGAAGACGGGCCCGCGCCGAACAATAGAGGTCCGTCCGGCCGCCAAACGATCTACACGGGTTTCGCAGACGAGCCACACTCGCGCGGGCTGCGACAGGCGTTTTGAACGCGAAAGCTCCATAAACGGCTCCACAACTACCGCACGCTGCTGACTCTGCAAGTCGACCTGAACGAGAAAGCGCCGACGTGCGGCGCTTTTGCAGAGCCCTCTGACGGACTCGAACCGTCGACCCCCTCCTTACCATGGAGGTGCTCTACCAACTGAGCTAAGAGGGCTGGAAGCCGGATTGTAGCCCTGTGTCGAGCGGCGCCCGCCGACGCTCTCCGTAGCCTCAGCCGCGTGGACGTGCGCCGCCCGCTCGCGCCCGCCGACGAGCTCGGGGAGTCGCCGCTGCTCCCGGCTGCCGCGCTCATCGCGGCGGCGGGCCTGTACGCAGATTTGCCCTCTCGTTTCATCGCCGGCTCCGGTGGAGGAGCGTTCGGAGTCGTTCGCTGGGTCGTGCCGGCGCTGACGGTTCTCGTCCTCGCCACGTTCCTGGCGATCCGACCCGACGCACGTCTCGCTCGAGCCTTCGGCTGGCGGCCGCACACGCTTCACCTGACTCGGCGCCGCCTGGCGCTCACGACGATCGGGATCGTCAGTGCCGCGAACTCGGCGTCCATCATCCTGCTCGTCCACCTGCTCGTGAACGGCGCGACCGGTCACGCCGCCCCGCTGCTGCGAGCGGCCGTCCACATGTGGGGCGTGAACGTCCTCCTCTTCGGGCTCTGGTACTGGCAGCTCGACGGTGGCGGGCCGCTCGACCGCCCGACGTGCACGCCCGGGCAGCGCGACTTTCTCTTCCCGCAGCACACGGAACCGGTGCTTGCCGAGTCGGGCTGGCACCCGGAGTTCCTCGACTACCTCTACGTCTCGTTCACGAACGCCGCGGCCTTCAGCCCGACCGACACGATGCCGCTCAGCCGCTGGGCGAAGATGCTCATGCTCGTCCAATCGGCCATCAGCCTCTCCCTCGCCGTGATGGTCGTGGCGAGAGCGGTCAACCTCCTGCAGTAAGGCCGAAGCTACAATGCCCGTCCCGCGGGGGTGTGCCCGAGCGGCCAAAGGGAACGGGCTGTAAACCCGTCGGCTCAGCCTACGGAGGTTCGAATCCTCCCGCCCCCATAATGCGCAGGCTGGTTCTCGGGTTGGTGGCGGCGTCATGCCTGGCCGTCTCGGCCCAGCCGGCCTCGTCGCATTCCGAGCGCGGGGAGCGGCGGGCAGCACCGCCGTCTGTCCTGCACCTCGTGGACAAGTCCCGGACGATCCGTCTGCCGGGCGGCAGACGTGTCGCACGACCGGTGACCACGTACCTCTGGTATCCGCCCGCCGCGGATGGGGCCGGGCCATGGCCCCTTGTGGTCTTCGGGCACGGGTTCGCCACGACGCCGTTCCGCTACCTGCGCTTGCTGCGAGCTTGGGCGGCCGCGGGCTACCTAGTCGCGGCCCCGGTCTTCCCGCTCGGGAACGCGCACGCCCCCGGCGGACCGGACGAGAACGACATCGTGAACCAGCCTCGCGACATGAGCTTTGTCATCAGCCGGCTTCTCGACGCAAGTGCGGCGCCTGCAAGCCCGCTCCACGGCCTCGTCGACGGGGCGCGGATCGCCGTGGCCGGACAGTCGGACGGCGCCGAGACTGCGTTCGCCACGGCCTATCAGCGGCCCTGGAACGATCGGCGCGTGCAGGCAGCGCTGATCCTGTCTGGCGCCGAGCTCGGCGGGCATGCCCGAGTCGTGTCGCGCGCGGTACCGCTCCTCGCAGTCCAGGGAACCGCCGACCGAATCAACCCTCCTGTGTACACGTTCGGCCTCTTCCACGCGGTCGGCCGCCCCAAGTTCCTGCTGCTGCTGCGTGGCGCAGGCCATCTCGGCCCGTACACGGAGCCGGGGCTCCGGCTCGCGGCGGTCGAGCGCGTGTCGATCGCCTTCCTCGACCATTACCTCGGCGCCGGAAGCCTTGGCGCCATCGGGCACGCGGCGGCGGGTTTCCCGCGGGATACTCTCACGAGCGAACCGTATGTCCGCCGCCACCCACGTCTCCCGTGACTACGTTCCCGGGATGGCCGACGCCCCGATCCGGACGGAGGAGCTGCGCAAGGTCTACGGGACGCTCGTCGCCGTCGACGGGCTCGACCTCGAGGTGCAGCGCGGGGAGTTCTTCGGCCTGCTCGGCCCAAACGGCGCGGGCAAGTCGACCACGATCGGGATGCTGACGACTACCGTGGTCCCGACCGGCGGCCGCGCGCTCGTCTCGGGGCTCGACGTCCGCAGCCACGCCGCCGAGGTGAAGCGGCAGATCGGCGTCGTCTCGCAGGCGAACACGCTCGACCGGGCACTCACGGTCTGGGAGAACCTCTACTACCACGGCCGCTTCTTCGGCGTCCCGCGCGCCCGTGCCCGCGCCCGGGCCGACGAGCTGCTCGAGCAGTTCTCGCTCACCGAGCGGGCCGACTCGATGGTCTTCCACCTGTCGGGAGGACTGGCGCAGCGGCTGATGATGGCGCGGGCGCTCGTGCACGAGCCGCAGGTGCTCTTCCTCGACGAGCCGACCTCCGGCATCGACCCCCAGACCCGGATCAACCTCTGGCGGATCCTCGAGGACCTCAACCGCGCCGGCCAGACCACGCTCCTGACGACGCACTACATGGAGGAGGCGGACGTGCTTTGCGATCGGATCGCGATCATCGACCACGGCAGGGCGCTCGCGGTCGACACCCCCGTCGAGCTGAAGCGGAAGCACGGCGCCGAGACGCTCATCGCCCTGACTGTGGAGGGCGACGCGGTCCCGCTCGCCGAACGCGCCGAGCGCCTCGAGGCCGTGCGGTCGGTCGAGCGGGACGACTCGGTCGTCCGCGTGCACGCCGCCCGCTCGGAAGGCGTCCTCGCTCAGCTGGTGCAGCAGGCCGCCGAGCTCGGCCTGCCGGTGCGAGACGCCTCGAGCCTGCCGCCGAGCCTCGAGACGGTCTTCCTCAACCTCACGGGCCGGGAGTATCGAGAGTGAGGCCGTACTTGCAGACCTTCGGCGCGCTGCTCGCCCGCGACATCCGCGTGCTGCGCCGCAACTTCGGCCAGTTCCTCGTGCGGACGATCATGCAGCCGCTGCTCTTCGTCTTCGTCTTCGCGTACGTCTTCCCGAAGATCGGACAGGGCTTCCACGGCGGAGCACGCGGGGTGTCGTTCGCGACCGT
>Ga0209810_1001522_pt1 | contig 34302 bp, 28 predicted proteins | sample Coa_R1_7_FD_187159 | JGI IMG/M metagenome (GOLD analysis project Ga0209810, IMG submission 187159) | Surface soil microbial communities from Centralia Pennsylvania, which are recovering from an underground coalmine fire - Coalmine... | ecosystem: Environmental > Terrestrial > Soil > Unclassified... | reverse complement strand
GTCCTCGAACACCGCTTCGACGACGACGTCCGCGTCGGCAAGTTCCGCGAAGTCATCCGTAAAGCGAATCGACTGCCCGCGCGTCCACGCCTCTTCTTGCGTGATACGCCCTTTTTGCACTTGATACGCGAACATACCGAAAACCGTCTGCCGGCCTTTTTCGATTTGCGCGGCGTTCGGCTCGATGACCGTGACCGGGATGCCCGCGCTCGCAAAGGTAATGGCGATGCCGGTGCCCATCGTTCCGCCTCCGATTACCCCCGCAGTCCTCACCTCGCACGGAGGCAGCGAACCCTGGTGAGCGGCGCGAAGCGCTTCGAGCTCCGGAATCTTCGCGAGATCGCGTTCCGCGAAGAAGACGTGCCGCAAAGCCGACGATGGGGCCGAACGGGCGAGCTCGTCGAAAAGCCGGGCTTCCCGCGCGAGGCCCCGTTTGAACGGCAGCTCGAATGCCGCCTGGACTGCGTCCACGAGTTTGTGAGCCGCGAACCCGCCGTTCTCTTCCGGCGGGCACATCTTGTGCGCTTGCGCGATGACGAACGGCACCGCATTAGCGGGAAGCCCTTCGAGCGAAACGTGCATTTCCGAGATCCGCCGGCGCGGTTTATCCGCGTACTTTTTCGCCGCTTCGACCACGTCCGAAGCCGCGATTTCGTCCAGCAGACCTTGCTTCTTCGCATCCTCCGCTTTGACGTTTTCGCCCTTGAGCATCATCTGCAACGCGGCTTGCGCGCCGATGAGGCGCGGAAGGCGCTGCGTTCCCCCCGCGCCGGGGAGCAGTCCGAGTTTGATTTCCGGCAAGCTCAGTTTCGATCGCACCGTCGCGACGCGATAATCGCACGCAAGCGCAAGTTCCAGAGCGCCGCCCATCGCGTTGCCGTCGATCGCCGCGACGTACGTCTTCTTACCCGCCTCGATTGCGGCGATGACGTGACGCACGTTCTTGTCGCTCGGATCCGGTTCTTTCGCGAAGTCGTTGATGTCGGCCCCGCCGCTGAAAATGCCGTTCGCGCCGGTAAAAATTACGGCTTTCACCGAGGCCTCCGCCTCCGCGGCCTGGACCTCGGCGAGCAATTTTGCGCAGTACGCGAACGATAGCGCGTTGACCGGCGGATTGTCCAGCGTGATGATTCGAACGGAGTCGCTCACGATTAGGCAACCACCGGCGACTTGCGATCCAAATCGAATTGTGATTCCGACAGGGCCATTACGTCGCCCGAACCGTCGAGGATCTGCCGCTTGAGGTAGGCGCTTTGCGTGAGCACGTGCGACGCGTAGAAACGCGCGGTTGCGATCTTTGCTTTGTAGAACTCCGCCTCGGCATCGTCTTGCGCGAGTTTCTCCGCAGAAACTAGCGCGGCGCGCGCCATTTGCCAGCCGCCGGCCGTGACGCCCCAGAGCTTCAAATAGGGGACGCTGCACGCGAAGGCTTTGCGTAGATCGCCCATCGCCGTCATGCCGATGAATTGCGACGTTTCCGAAAGCGCGCCGATCGCCTCTTCCAGGTGTCTTCCGATGGCGCGAAGGTCCTCCGCGTTCGAAGTCTCGTCGCCGGACAGTTGCTTTGCTGTCTTTTGCATCGTGCCGATGACCCGCGTAGCGGTCGCGCCCATGTCTTGAGCGAGTTTGCGCCCAACCAAGTCCAAGGCTTGAATCCCCGTTGTGCCTTCGTAGATCGTCGTAATGCGCACGTCGCGGTATTGCTGCGCGATTCCGGTTTCTTCCACGTAGCCGATGCCGCCGAACACCTGGAGCGCCGTCGAACAGATGTCGACGGCGCTCTCGGTACACCAGCCTTTTACGACCGGAATCATGAGGTCGACGAACGCCGCGTTCTCTTTCCGGACTTTTTCGTCGGGGTGCTTGTGCGAAAGATCCAGCGCGGCGGCGGCCACGTAGGAGAGCGCGCGCATCGCTTCGATTTGCGATTTCATCAACATCAGCATCCGCCGCACGTCCGGGTGCTCGATGATGCGCCTTGGCTCGGGCGAACGCGAGGCGACGTCGCGAAACTGCACGCGTTCCTTCGCGTACTGCAGCGCGCTCTGATACGCGCGCTCCGCAATAGCCATGCCCTGCACGCCCACGGAGAACCGCGCGGCGTTCATCATGACGAACATGTACTTCAGGCCTTCGTTCGGCCGTCCCACCAGATAGCCGACGGCACCGCCGTTCTCGCCCAAGTTCATCGTGCACGTCGGGTTGCCGTTGATGCCGAGTTTATGCTCGATGCCGGCGCACACCATGTCGTTGCGCTCTCCCATCGTTCCGTCCGGGTTGACCAGAAACTTCGGAACGATGAACATCGAGATGCCCTTCGTGCCTTCGGGTGCGTCCGGCAACCGCGCCAGCACGAGGTGCACGATGTTCTCCGCCATGTCGTGCTCGCCGAACGTGATGAAGATTTTTTGCCCCGTCAGCAAATAGCGGTCGCCGCTCGGAACGGCTTTGGTGCGCACCTGAGCGAGATCGGAGCCGGCTTGCGGTTCGGTCAAGCACATCGTGCCGGTCCACGTGCCGTCCACGAGCTTCGGAATGTACAGCTGCTTTTGTTCTTCCGTGCCGACCAGTTCGATTGCCTCGATCGCGCCTTGGTTGAGAAGCGGACCGTTGGCGAAACCCACGTTCGCGGCGTTCCACATTTCCAGAGTTGGGCCGAGCATCAGCGACGGTAAGCCTTGTCCGCCGTACTGCGCCGGCACCGGCAGCCCAATCCATCCGGCTTTTGCGAACTGCGCGTACGCTTCTTTGAAGCCGTTGGGCGTGGTGACGCTGCCGTCTTTCCACGTGCAGCCTTCTTTGTCGCCGGTTTGGTTGATCGGATCCAGCACTTCGGTTGCAAACTTTGCCGCTTCTTCCAAAATCGGATCCGCGACCTCGAGCACGTCCTCACATCCGGGCAGCCGTGCGATCTCCTCGAGGCCCGCGAGTTCGCGAAGCACGAATTGCATGTCGCGCAATGGCGCTTGATAGCTAGCCACGATAATTTCTTCTTTCAGCTCAACTGGCGATGGAGTCTGGTGATTCTTCGTACAGTTCGCGCCGCAGGCGCTGTACCGAATCCGCAAGCATCTGCAGATACGGCAGCATGTCGGCTTTGATGCGCGCGAGCCGCCGGCGGCCCGCCGGCGTGATGCGATAGCGCCGTCGCGCCCGCTTCGTCGGGTGATCCCACTCGCCGGTTATGAATCCGCGTTCTTCCAGCCGCCGCAGCAACGGATACACGGTGTTCGCGTTCACCCCGACCAACCCGCCGCACATCGTTTGGATGCGCTGCATGATCGCCAGACCGTGATCCGGCCGCTTCTCCAGCAAGTGCAGTATGAGGGCCGGCAGCACGGTCTTCGACTTCACCGGCCCGCGAAGCACCTCGTCAACGGCACCCGGAGCCAGGCTATTCAAAGCATGCATTAATAAAATTAATATAGCACGCCGAGCCCACATTGCAAGTGCGACGCCGGCGGATTAGGGCACTGCAGCAGCCCGCCCGGCGTACAGGTCGCGCCGCGTGGGCGGAAGGTCCGGTACCTGGCCGCCGCCCGTGGGTTTGGCGAGCAGTGATTGAAACAACCCCATGCGCCCGACACGAAAGCCTTGCGCGCTCCCCGCCATGTACAGTCGCCACGCGCGGTACGACTGTTCGCCGGCCGCGGCGACGGCCATATCCCGATTGCGTTCCAATCTCGACACCCACGCGCGAAGCGTGCGCACGTAGTGTTCGCGCAGGTTCTCCACGTCACGCACTTCGAAGCCGGCCTTTTCGGCGATCTGCAAAGCCTCGCTGACGTTGACCAGCTCGCCGTCCGGAAAAATGAATCGCTCCATGAAGCCGGAGGCTCGGCCGTCCGAACGCGCGCGGTGCTGATTGGCGATGCCGTGGTTCAAAAACAGCCCCCCGTCTTTCAGCAAGCGGTATGCCGCGCCAAAATACTCCGGCAGCTTCTCGCGTCCGACGTGCTCGAACATGCCCACGCTGACGATCTTGTCGAAGGTCGTCGCGGGCAGCTCCCGGTAATCCCAGCGCTCGACGCGAGCCCGTTCGCCCAAGCCTGCCGCGGAGATGCGCCGCCGCGCCTCTTCGTATTGACCCCCGCTGAGCGTCACGCCGAGCACGTACGCGCCATGCTCTTGCGCCGCGCGAATTACCAGGCCGCCCCAGCCGCAGCCGATGTCGAGAAGCCGCTCCCCCTCCCGAAGACGCAGCTTTCGCAGCGTGTAATCGATTTTGGCCAGCTGCGCGGCATCGAGATCCGCGACGTCGTCGTCGTAGTACGCGCACGAATACACCAAATGACGATCGAGAAAAGCGCGGTAAAACGCCACGGGCTGATCGTAGTGGAATCCGATCGCCGCGCGATCGCGGGCGAGGGAATGCCGCTTGCCGCGCAACCGCGCCTCACGCAGCGGCGGCAATTGCGCCGCGGGCAGGCGATGCAGCATGAGCGCGAGCTGCGCCATCGTTCCGATGGCCGGGCGCTCCATCACCGCCATCATGGCGTCGACGGCGGCTTCGACGTCACCGTCGACGTCGAGCAAGCCGGCGGCGAACGCCCGCCCGGCGTTTAGATCGACCGGCGGCCTGAATGCCGCGCGCAGCGCGCCCGGATGCCGCACGCACAGCGTGAAGAGCTGCTCGCGCTGCGCGGGAACGAACGAACCTTCCCACAGTCTGATCGAAAACCGCTGCGCATAAGCGTCGCCGAACAGCGTTCGTAAGACGGCTGCGGCAATACGCGCATTCGGATCTTCGGAAACGAAGCGTTCCTCGATGGTGCGAACCTCCGCCGCACCATATACCCCAAAAGACTGCCGCGCACGGGCCCGAACGTCCGTTCTGCGCGGCCGATGCCGACGCGTATACTGCAAGCGCGTCGCAAAGGGGTTTTTGTGCGAAAAACGACACTTCGAAATGGTTGCGCGTTCGCCGTGTTCGCAGTAGCAAGCGCGTTGCTCGGCGCTTGCGGAGGAGGAGGCGGCGGCGGAGCCTCGCCACCCGTGACCAACCCCGGACCGACGCCGACGCCGAATCACACCATGTCGCCCTCGCCGCCCCCGACGTCGACGCCGTCTACGACCGGTATCACGCTCTTGCCCGACACGACGGGACGCTTCGGACTGACGCAAATCTTCGACTGGGACGGCATTCCCTCGCATACGCCGCTGACGACCGCGCAAATCGACAGCCTCGCGCCGCACGAAGACAGCGTTTGGGGCGCCTTCGAACCGGCGGCATGGAACTCGGCGCATCCAGGTATGATCGTTTCGCGGTACATGCTGCCCGTGGAAGACGACAACTCCGTCTCCGGACACGATCTAACATATTGGCAGAACACGGACCCGGACTGGATCTTGTACGCGTGCGATGCGAGCACCGGGAATCCGACGTCGCCGCCGCTGCTCGCGTGGTCCGGAACCGGATTCCCCGACGTGCCCCTGAACTTCAGCAACAACCAAGTAATCCAATATCAGCTGCAAACGCTGATGATTCCGTATCTCAAACCGAACGGCTACAACGCGCTTGCGGTCGACAACACCGATCTGCTGAACTATCTCGAGGGCGGCAATCCGCGCTTCGGACAGCCCATCGTCAAGGGCGATTACGGCTGCGGGTACTACGACGCAAGCGGCACATTCCACAAGATCTTCAGCGGACCGCTCGACAGCGGATCGGACAGCGGCTTCGTGAACGCGATGATGAATTGGGTCACGACTGCGGCAGGCATGCTGCACGCCGCCGGTCTCAAACTCATCATCAATCACCCGCTCTACAACCCGCCCACCAACCCGAACGAAGCGGCCCTGCTTGCCGTCACGGACGCGATGGTTTACGAAGAAGGGTTTACCGATTACGGCCGCTACCAGAGCGACGTGCCGGGCATCGTTACGACGGCGCTGCAGTGGGGCGAATACGCGCAGTCGCATCACGTCGCGTTTCTCATCACGGATTACCTGTGCTACAACGGCGTACAGCCGTTCAACGGCAACGCGCCGTGCCCCAGCGATCCGAACCAGCTGCCGGCGCCGCAAGTGGACTGGTCGCTGGCAACCTACGCGCTCGTGAACGAGGGTGGCGCGGACGTGTACATCTCGCCGCAGCTCGGGCAAGCCATGTCGTATCGTCCGGAATACAGCACTACGTACGGCGCCCCGTGCGGCGCGTACACGCAGATCGCGCCCAATGTCTACGAACGCAAATTCCAGGGCGCGCTCGTCATCGTGAACGCAAGCGGAGCGCCGTACGCGTTCACGTTCCCGTCCGGGCACCCGTACACGAACTACACCGACATCGAGCACCGGCCGCTGAGCAGCACGCTGATGATGAGCGGTGCGGACGGGTACGTCCTGCTCACCAATAACGGCTGCTCGTAATCTCGCAATTTCGCCGTAATCGCGCGGCAACGGCGCTGCGCGATTCTCGGCGGGATGATCGCCGATGCATCGCTGCTGATCTCCGGTGCAGACGGCACCTCTTGCGCGCCCATCGTGGAAACGCTGAACCGTTTCGGTTTGGGCGCGCTCTCGCTCGCGCACCGTTTCGGCGCTCGTATCGTGCCGCTGCGCGGAAAACAACGTTACGACGACGCTTCGCCTGCGCTCAAACGATTAGGCGTCGACGTGGACGCATGGCCTGCGCCGCCCGCGGGCCTTTTCGTGGTGGAGGAGCGCACGGTGTACTTGCGTTCGCGCAGCGTAATGACGATCGCGCACGAGTTTGGGCATGCGTTGGACTGCGCGCTCGGCGGCGGCGTCTATCGCTCGAGCACGGACCCGCACTTGCGCCGGTTCTTCACCGAAGCATCCGCGTACGTCACGCCCTACGCAGCGACGGCGCCGGACGAGTATTTCGCCGAATGCCTGCGCGCCTACGTGGAAGCGAACGATCCCGCGTCGTTTTGGCCGCGCGCCACGCGCTCGCGTTTGCGGCGCATCGATCCGCAGATGTACGACTACGTCGAGCGGCTTTTCCACGGAGTGTTCGCGCAATCAACCCATCCGCGCTAAATGACGAAGCCCGGCGCGTGGCCGGGCCTCGTTTGTATGAATGCGTCCGCGAGAGGGCTTATTTCGTCGCGGCAACCTGTGCGGCCGTCACAGCGCTCGCCTTGTTGCCCCACGACGAGCGAATGTACGTGATGACTGCGGCAATGTCGTTGTTGCTGAGCGTGCCCTTCCATGCGGGCATTTGCCCATTGTACGTGGTTCCGTTCACCGAAATCTTTCCGCTGAGGCCGTTCTTCACGATGGAAATGACCTTATCCGCGGGTCCCGTCACCACGCTGTTTCCGGCGAGCGGCGGAAACACGCCGGGCTGCCCTTTACCGTTGGCCTGGTGACAGCTCGAGCAGTTCGTCGTAAAGATTTTCTGTCCGGCTTCGGCGGATGCCGCACCTGCCGCGACCATCTTCGCGTTCGTGGTCGTGGTGGTTGTGGTCGTCTTCGTCGTCGTTTTCATCGCGGCGGCGCTGGCAGTGGGACTCGCGCCTGCGGCCATTGGACTGGCGGCGCTGCTCGCTGCAGGACTGGCACCGCCGGTCGATGCCGGCGAAGCACCCGGCGAAGTTTGCGTCGTGGTCGTGGTGGTTGTAGTCGTGGAAGAAGTCTTGTTTTGTTTTCCACCGGAACACGCCACCAGCGCAACCGCCGCGATCGCCGCGGTGAATACGATGGTTACGGATCTTTGCATGCGATGCTTCCTTTCGCGAAAGAGCGTGTGGGAAGGGACTACTCTCTCAAGCGCAGAGCGCCTGCATCGGCGAGCGGCGCAAGCGCGGGGCGGCCCTTGCCTGTCGGTTCTACGCCGCGTTCTGCGCGGGCCGCGCGCTCATCGCCCATGCCAAAGACACCAGCAAAAAGTTCGCGACGAGCGAGCTTCCGCCGTACGAGATGAAGGGCAGCGTGATGCCGGTCAGCGGAAGCAGGCCGATGACGCCGCCGACGATGATGAACACCTGAAAGCCCAGCGTCGCGCCAAGCCCTGCCGCGAGCAGCCGGGTGTACAAATCGGGTTGACCCTCGGCGACGCTGATGATGCGCCGCACGAGCACGAGAAAGAGCGCGAGCACGATCACCGCGCCGAGCAGTCCGAACTCTTCGCTGAAGGCGGCATAGATGTAGTCGGTTGCCGCGTCGGGGATGAACGCCGGGTGTCCCAACCGGTAGCCGGTGCCTAAGATGCCGCCGGCCGCAAGGGAGTAATACCCTTGCGAGGCTTGATAGCCGGCCCCGAGCGGATCGGCAAAGGGATTGCGCCAAACCGCAATGCGCGTGCCGACGTAGGCATAGTGGTGCGCTACCCAAATCGCGACGCCCGCGAAGACCACGAAACTGCCCACGAGCAGATCCCACCGCCGCGTTGCGGCGTAGAGCAGCAGGGCAAACGTCGCCAGCAGCAATCCGGCCATGCCGATGTCGCGCTGCAAAATCAAGATCGCCATCGAAGCGCCCCAGCCCAAAAACAGCGGCCCGAGATACTTCAGGTTTGCACGCAGCGACCACGGCCGCGCACGCGCGATGACGTCCGCGGTCTCCGCAAGATACGCCGCGAGAAAGAACACGATGAACAACTTGATGAGCTCGACCGGCTCGTATTGCACGGGCCCGAGTTTTATCCAAAGCCGCGCGCCGTTGACTTCCTGACCGAAGATCAGCAGCAAGACGAAGAGCACGAACGAGAGCAAGACCCAGACGTACTTGTATGCCGCCATGCGCCGGAAGAGCGTAAAAGCGGGACCGAACGCGATCGCCAGGCCGAGCGATATGAGCAGCCAGTACTGCTGTTTGTGCGCGAGCTGGGGGGAAAGCCGCGCGACGAGCAGCAATCCCAAGGCCGAGAGCACGATCGCAAAGGCCGGAAGCGCGTCGTCCCGCTGCATCGACAGCGGAGCGGCAAGCACCCAAACCAACGCGAGCGCGCCGAGCGCCACCAGCAGCCACGTCGGTCCGACGGTTTTCGGCGGTGCGAACGAAAGCGCCAGTGCCGCGACGGCCAACGCCATCGCGACCGGGAAAAGCCGGCGCAACAGCACCGGCGCGCGCGCTAGCCGATGCAAAGCATCGCGTAAAATAGCGCCGTCGCCAAAACCCCAAGCGCCATGCTGCGGGCGCGCGGCAGACGATGCGCGGAAATGTCTTGCGCTCGTTCTTCCGGCGTGAAGCGTACGACGAGCATTTGCTCGCCGCCGGGCGCGTTCTGCGGACCATAAGCCAAGGCGTCCGCCAGACGCCGGCGTTCCTCCGCTTCGCGCAGCCGCCGTCCCGTCAGAATCAGCGCGTCGCCGTCGCTGAGCGTGAAACTGCATGCGGCCGCTTCCAACGCCGGCCCGACGCCGATTGCGCGCGTCAACACCGGTACGCGATCGACGTCGAAGCTGTCGTCTTTCGTCAGAGAGACGACGTAGCCGCCGCGCGCGAGGTATGCGGCGGTCGATCCCGCGTGCGCCAAATACGCGCGGCTTTCGACCAAGAGCACCGCCGTCGCCGAACAGGCGGCAGTCGTGTAATCGTCGTGCGATGCCGTGCGCGCGTGCACTTCGCCGTTCACATGGGAAAATGCCGACGCCAGCGCGTTCTTGTACTGTTTAGGGCGCCGCGAGCGGCGCTGCATTTCGCGCAATAAACGTTCGAGCACGTTATGCGCGATAGGTTCCCCTTCGACGAAACCGAAACCGCCCGCAACCGCAAACAGATATGTTTGCGGCGCGAGCCGTTGCGTAACGCAAGAGCCGCGATCGCCGCTGATTGCTACGTTCATCGCACGGCCTCCATGAGCTCGACGGTGAGGCGCGTGGTTCCCACGTCGATATCATCCCCCACTCTCAACTCTATACTCTCCGAAGGCAACGGTTTTCCATTTAGAAATGTGCCGTTGCTGCTTGCCGCGTCGGTGAGGTAGAGGACGCCGCGAACCAATTCCAAGCGCGCGTGGCGGCGGCTGACCTCCGGATCGCTCAGGGCCACGTCGGCGTCACCGGAACGCCCGATGGCCGCGGGCGCCCCTTCCCTTATCGTAAATTCGACTTTCCGCGTGCCGGCGGCCGCGCTGTCGCGGACGAGCAGGCGCAGCGTCATCGCCTCGGCGCGCTCCTGCGCGGCAACCTGATTCGGACGCAAGCGCGAAGCGACAACGCCGAAGAGCGCGAGCGCGGCGAGTACCTCCAGCGAGCCCAAACGCATGGCGGCGGTGAAGGTCATGGCGGAGCGGGCCCCTCCACGACCATTTCGGTCTTGCCGAACGCAACGCGATCGCCCGGCTGAAGAGCGCGCTGCCGCACGCGTTCGCCGTTCACGAACGTGCCGTTCGTCGAGCCCGCGTCGCGCACCAGCACTTCGCCGCCGGCGGGTTCGATGGTCGCGTGATGGCGCGAAACGCTGGGATCGACCAGGAAGATCTCGCTTTCGGTGCTGCGGCCCACGCGCATCGCGCTGCCGCCGACCGCGTACCGGCCGTCGATCGGCATGCCTTTGGTGACGCGCAGCACCAGGGGCGGCGATTCGTCGAGGGCGTCGATGTCCACAGCGCCCGCCACCACTTGCTCGTCGCGCTGCAATTGCACTTCGGGCGCTGCGCGCAATGCAATGCCGGCGCGCTGCGCGACTTCCTGCAGCAGCGCAGCCCATTCGTGTTCCAGTGCGGCGCGATGCTCGGCAAGGCGATCGTAGTCGGAAGAATGGACGCGGACCGCATAGCGGTGCGGCGCGGACATGAGCGAGTCCTCGCCCGGCCGCGTGCGCGCCTCCATGGCCGCCACCAGTTTGCGCGCGATGTGCGCGGGTTCGACGTCGCTCGGAAACATGTTCGCGAACGTGCGCTCGATGAGCGCGGCGCAGGCCTCTTCGATGCGTGCGAGCCAGCTCATCGCGATGTGCCGTTAGACGCGCCGTTCCAATCGGGCGATGAAGAAGCCGTCGCGCCCGCGCAGTCCGGGCGGCAGGAGCACGTCGCCTGCAGCGGTTTGGAACTCCGCCAAACGCGCCGGAATGAGTCCGCGCTGCACGTTGTGCGTGCGCACGAACCATTCGACGACGTCGATTGTCTCGCGTTTGTCAACGGAGCACACGGCGTAGACGATCGCTCCCCCTTCGTACACGTGCGGCGCGAGCGCTTCCAAGAGCGCGCGCTGCGTGAGCGCCAAGCGTTCGCCATCCTCCGGCCGCTTCCGCCAGCGGGCTTCCGGATGGCGTCCGATGACGCCGATCCCGGAGCACGGAGCGTCGATGAGGATCCGGTCGAACCGGCCTTGCAAAATGGGCGCGGTCGCGTCGCCGACGACCACTGCCAGCGCGAGGCCCGCCTGTTGAGCGCGGCGCTCGAGCGCGCTCGCCTTCCGCGCATCACGCTCGATGCACACCAGGGTTCCGTCGCCCCGCATGCGCGCCGCGCTCTGCAGCGCTTTGCTGCCGCGGCCGCTGCACGCATCGGCAACCGATTCACCGGGCTGCGCGTTGAGCACGTCGGCGACGATCGCGGATGTTTCGCTCTGCACCCACCACGCGCCGGCGCACTCGCGTTCCGATTCGCGCGCCAGCGCGGCGTCGGAAATGATGACCGCGTCTTCCGCAAGTTCGGAGGCTTGAGCGTCTGCGCCGTGCCGCGAAAACCAGGCCGCGACCTCTTCCCGTGTGGTTCGCGCGCGATTCGCAACCACGGCGCTCGTTGCGGGAGCGTTGCAGCCTTCCAAGATGCTTTGCACCGACTCGCCGAACATCTCGCGCAGCCGGCGCACGAGCCAGGTCGGATAGGAAAACGCGGCGCCTAGGTAATCGTCCTCGCTTGCAAAATTCGCGCGCTGCGGCGGCCGCGGATCGTTGCGAAGAAAGCCGCGAAGGACGGCGTTCACCAGTCCCGCCGTGCCGCGGTGTCCGTACCGTTTGGCGAGATTGACCCACTGGCTGACGACGGCGTGCCGCTGCGAGGAGGTGAAACGCAGCTCGTACACGGCCAGGCGAACGATTTCGGCAATCGCCTGCGGAAGCGGTTTGGCGCGATCGCCGACGTACGGCTTCACATACCAGTCCAGCGTCCTGCGCATCTTCGTCGCGCCGAAGGCCAGCATCGTGGCAAACGCGCGATCCCGCTGGTCCAAAGACGTTTTGCGAAGCCGGTAATCGAGCGCCTCTTGCGCCGCACGTTCGCCTTCGAACACGTCGCGCAGCACTTGCAGCGCGACTTCTCGCGCGCTGGTCGCGTTCATTGCGAGCGTCGCTGAATCGCGGAAACGCCTAGCGCAAATGCAGCCCCGCTCTGGGCCGCGCGATTCGCGGGAACGAGCTCGCTCACTTCGACGGTGCCGTCGCCGCATCGCACGACGACCGCGTCGCCCGAGAGGCCTACGATCGAACCCGCTTGCACCGGTGCGATACTGGGCGTGCCGATTCGCGCGCGCAGCACTTTCACCGTTGTGCCCGCGAGTTCGGCGCGCGCCGCGGGAGCAGGCGCGAAAGCACGTACCGCGTTGACGATGCGCTGCGCGGGCCACGCCCAGGCAATGCGCCGGTCTTCCTTGGTGAAAGGCCGCGTCACGCTCGGCGTTCCGTGCTGCGGATGATGGGGAATGTGGCCGCTGCGCGCCAGATCCAGGGCGTGCGAGAGCGCTTGCGCGCCGAAGATCGCCAGCCGGTCGTGCAGCTCGCCGTAGCGCTCGTCCGGCGCGATGGGGGTGCGCTCCTGCAGCACGATGTCGCCGGTGTCCATGCCGGCATCCATGAGAATAATGCTGACGCCGGTTTCCCGTTCGCCTTCCAGCAGCGCCGTTTGAATCGGCGTCGCTCCGCGAAATTTCGGCAGCACGCTGGGGTGAACGTTCAGCGATCCCAGTTTCGGAACATTCAGCAGCGCCTGCGGTAAAATGCGGCCGAACGAAGCGAGCACGAACAGATCGAAATCGTCATGTTGATGCTGCGCCGCAAACTCACGCAGCGCAGCCGGTTCGAAGACAGGAACGCCGAGCGCGACCGCGGCTTCCTTGACGGGCGTGGGGCGCAGCTTGTGACCGCGGCCGGCGCGGCTGTCCGGTTGCGTAACCACGCCAGCCAGGTTCGTGCGTTGCGCGCAAACTCGAAGCACCGGAACCGCGAACGCGCTGGTTCCGAAGAAAAGCGTTTTAATGAGCTTCCGCCGCGGCGGCCTCGGCGATCTCTTCCTCGTCTTTCGTTTGCGGGACGCGCACGTTCTTCGCTTTGTCGATGTACAGCACCCCGTTGAGGTGATCGATTTCGTGCTGGATCGCTTGCGCGAACGTCCCTTTGCCTTCGATGCGAATCTTGACTCCGTGCCGATCGAAACCGCTCACCGCAACGTGATTGAAGCGCGAGATTTCTCCCACGTAGCCCGGAACCGAAAGGCAGCCCTCCGTCATCTCGATCTCTTCTTCTTGCATCTCGATCTTCGGATTGATCACCACGTACGCGCCGCCTTCCGGATGCTCTTCGTCTTCGCCTACGTCCATCACGAAAAAGCGCTTGGACACGTTGACCTGGGGCGCGGCGAGGCCGACGCCGGGCGCCTTGTACATCGTTTCGAACATGTCGTCGATCAGTTGTTGAAAGAGCGGATCGTGCACGTCCTTGAGATCGACTTTTTTCGCCACCTTGCGCAGCGTCGGATGTCCCTCGGTGATGATCGGGCGAACGTAAGGCATGTCCCTACTATTTTACGGCAGGTGTCCGGCGCCCCGCCGGGGCAAAACGCGCAGCACATGCAGGTGCTGATACTCGGCGGAACGCGCTTCGTCGGCCGGCACATCGCGGACGCACTCGTGCAGCGCGGCCACGGCGTTACGCTGTTCAATCGCGGAACGAATGCTTCGGCGCATGCGGATCTCGAGCAGGTTCACGGCGATCGCGCTGCGGACTTGGCGCGCCTGGGCGGCCGCTCTTGGGACGCCGTCATCGACACCAGCGGATACACGCCCGACGTCGTCGAAACGTCGGCACGTTTTTTTCAACGCCGCGCGGCGCGGTACGTCTTCATCTCGTCGATTTCGGTTTACGACCTGGACAAGACGCAACACTTGGACGAAAACGCGCCGCTGCTCGCGCTTCCAGACGAGGCCGACCCTTCAACGTACAGCGATGAGCACTACGGCGCCTTGAAGGCGCTGTGCGAGCGCGTGGTTTGCAACGTATTTGCGGAGCGCGCTACCATCGTGCGTCCCGGTCTGGTCGCGGGGCCGCACGATCCCACGGATCGCTTTACGTACTGGCCCGTACGTTTCGATGAGGGCGGCCGGGTGCTCGTGCCGCCCACGCGAACGCCGCTGCAGTACGTCGACGCGCGGGATTTGGCGGAATTCGCAGCGATCGCGATCGAACGCGAAATCTCCGGCGCGTTCAATTGCGTTACGGAACCGGAAGCATGCCGCTTTGCGGACTTGTACGCGGCCTGCACGCACGAAGCGTCCGCCGAAGACGCGCAGGCGATCGAGGTCTCGGAGCACTTCATCGCCGAGCACGACATCCGCCCGTGGGCCGACTTTCCGCTTTGGCTTCCGTCCGAAGGCCCGTTCTCGCGCATGGTAAAGGCGCAGAACGCGCGCGCAGTCGACGCGGGATTGCGGACGAAACCGTTGGCTGAAACGGTGCGCGAGACGCTTGCGTGGGCGCGCGCAGCGGGGAAACACCGTGCCGCGTTGTGCGCAGGCCTCGCGCCCGAGCGCGAAACCGAACTGCTGCGCGAGCTACAAAATGTAACTGCTTAGGTCGGCGTTGGTGACCACGTCCTGCAGTTTGCGCCGCACGTATTCACCGTCCACTACGACCGTACCAGCTTGTTCGGGGGCCTCGTAGCTGACGTCGTCGAGCAGTCGCTCGAGTACCGTGTGCAAGCGACGCGCACCGATGTTTTCGCTGCGCTCGTTCACTTCCATGGCGAACTGCGCGATTTGCCGGATGCCGTCCTCGCGGAAATCCAGCGTTACGCCTTCGGTTGCGAGCAATGCCTTGTACTGCTCCGTGAGCGCGTTTTTCGGCTGCGTGAGAATCGTGCGGAAGTCTTCCGCGGTAAGAGAATCCAGCTCGACGCGAATCGGAAAGCGGCCTTGCAACTCCGGAATGAGATCCGAAGGCTTGCTCATGTGAAACGCGCCCGCCGCAATAAACAGAATATGATCGGTTTTTACCGGTCCGTACTTCGTGTTGACCGTGCTGCCCTCGACGATCGGTAAGATGTCGCGCTGGACGCCTTCGCGCGAGACGTCGGGTCCGCGTCCCCCTTCGCGCCCGGCGACTTTGTCGATTTCGTCGATGAAGATGATGCCGTTTTCACCCGCGCGGCGCAGCGCCTCGCGTTTGACCGCGTCCATGTCGATGAGTTTGGCCGCTTCTTCTTGTTCGAAAATGCGGCGCGCTTCTTGGATCGTGACGCGTTTGCGGATGCGCTTTTTCGGCAGTATTCCGCCGAGCATCTCGCCCAGGTCTCCGCCGGCGCCGCCTTGATCGAAGCTTCCGCCGATGACGCCGATGGGCATGCTCTGCGCTTCCTCGACCTCGATTTCCACCAAGCGCACGTCGTAGAATCCGCGTTCCACGTCGGCGCGCGCCTGTTCGCGAATGCGCGCGGCATCGGGATTGGGCGGCGGGGGCGGCGGCGCTTGCGGCTGCTGCCAGTTCGATCCGCCGAAGATCGAACCGAGCGTGGCGGCGAAGGGATTTTGCGGAGAAGCGGGCTGGGGCGCTCGTGTTTCGGGATGCAGCAGGTCGATTACGCGATCTACCGCCATGCGCGCCGCGACGTCTTTCACTTCTTCGCGCCGCTCTTCGGTGACCATGCGCACCGCTTGTTCGACCAAGTCGCGTACCATCGATTCGACGTCGCGGCCGACGTAGCCGACCTCGGTGTATTTCGTCGCCTCGACCTTGAGAAACGGGGCGCCGGCGAGCGCCGCCAGCCGCCGCGCGATCTCCGTTTTCCCGACGCCGGTCGGACCGATCATGAGGATGTTCTTCGGGATGATCTCGCCGCGCAAGTCTTCGTGCACGCGCTCGCGGCGAAAGCGATTGCGCATCGCGATCGCAACGGCGCGCTTTGCGGCGGCTTGTCCGACGATGTATTTATCGAGCGCGGAAACGATCGCCCGCGGCGTGAGTTCGAGCGTGTCGCCGGTCGTCTGCGTGGGGCTCATAGCGTTTCGACCACAATGGTGTCGTTCGTGTAAATGCAAATCTCCGCGGCAATCTCCAGGCCTTTGCGCGCGATCTCCTCCGCGTTCATGGCGGTGTTGCGAACCAGCGCAGCCGCCGCCGCCTGCGCGTACGGTCCGCCGCTGCCGATCGCCGCCAGGCCCTCGTCCGGTTCGATCACGTCGCCGTTTCCGCTGAGCACCAGCAGATGTTCCGAGTTTCCTACGATCATCAGCGCTTCGAGCTTGCGCAGCGCGCGATCTTGCCGCCAGTCTTTGGCGAGTTCCACCGATGCACGCACGATGTCTTTGAACTCGTTGAATTTGCCTTCGAATTTCTCCAAGAGCGTCATGCCGTCGGCTGCGGAACCTGCGAAGCCGGCGATGACTTTTCCGCCCGCGATGCGTCGCACTTTGCGCGCGCCGTGCTTCATGACCGTCTTGTCGAACGTTACCTGACCGTCGCCGGCGACGGCGAGTTTGCCGTCGCGCCGCACCGCCAAAATCGTGGTCGAACGAATGTTCATCTCGGTGTACCGTACCCCAAAGGGATTGCGGAGGTTGCAGGTGCGCGTCACACGCGCCGAAAACCTCGCGTTTCCACGCGTGGAGGGTATTCGTCATGCTCAAAGCGGTCATGCTCGCCGCCGCACTTTTAGCGCAGGTCGCGCCGCAGATGCAGCCGATGCCGATGCGGCCCATGCCGGGGCGGCCGGATCTTTCCGACGGCATCACGGTCACCGGCTCGGGAGTCGCAACCGCGCCCGCGAGCTCCGCGCAGGTTACGTTGCACCTTTCGACGCGCAACAACGCGCAGACGCTGACGCAGGAATCGCTGCAGTGGGTCGTCGACGCGCTTACGCAAGCCGGCGCGCAGCGCGCCTCCGTCATGCTTCCCGCGTACTTGGTCGGGCAAGCTCGCACGAATAACGCCGCGATCACCGCCGAGGTCGCGCATCCCACCCAAGCGATGCTGCAGCAGGGTTTGCAAACGCTCGTGGCCGCGTTTGCGGCGCATCCCGACGTCCTGCTCAACAGCGCCGAAGTGCGGCTCTCCGCAGACGGCTGCGCGACGCTGCAGCGTTCCGCGACCGCGAACGCCATAGCGAATGCGCGCGCGAACGCGACCTTCGACGCCCAGCAAATCGGCGTGCGGGTCGGCAGCGTTCTGGCGATAGAACAAACCGGGCTGCCGGCGCCCGGCGCGCCGGGAGCGTGCACCACGATCTTCGGCATCGGTCCCTACGGGCCGCAGCCGCAAGTGTTTTCCGAGATGCTGACCGTGAAGGTTTTCGCGTACGTCACGATGCGCTTCGGCATCCGGCACAGCTAAAGCAAGCCTAGCGGAAGCGCGCAGCTCCCCGCGAACTCTTCTGCATGCCGCTGCTTCCGATGATCGTTCTTGCGGCCGTCGCCGGGCCGTCGCCCAGGCCAAGCCCTTCGCTGCCGCCGCTCAAAACGATCATCAATATTCACTCGAGCGCCCTCTGCACTGATCTGCACGCAGCAATCATGCCGTTCGTCGCGACGGAAACCAAGAACAACCAGCGCTTCGCTTCCATGGACAAGCAGCTGGCCGTCTATCACAAGTGGTATCGGCCCGCGGCTGAGGGCGACGTGCAGCCGAACGGCACTCCCGAATATAACGGCGCGCAGGCGCTGGCTGCGGCGCAAATCGATCAGCTTGCCGCCAACATGTACGCGGACATCACCACGGCCGAAATGCGAATCGACGAATCGGAAAAGGTTCATCCGCCGGGGCGCGATCCGCGTTTGGACGACTTGCGGGCGCGCGCGCGCAAAATTCTGCAAGTTCAGCGCGAACTTGCGAATCGCTATGAAGAGCAGGCCGGGCGCTACCTGAACTCGATCGGCGCCTACCTGCCGCTGAAAGATCCCGCGCTCGATAGCGAGTTCGCCCTGCCCGAACTGCAGCCCGAACCGCTTGCCGCCGCGCGACCACCTAGCGTCGTCGACAGCCACGCGACGCCGCCTCCGGAATCGGCGTACGGTGAAACGACGCGAACCGGCGGCGCAACCTCGCGCAAACTCGTCGCGCAGATGATGTCCGCGGAATTCGCGTTCATACCGCCGGCACTGCAAACCGTGCGCGCCTGCGACGGCCCATAAACAAAAAAGAAGGGGCGGCTGATGCCGCCCCGTTTTGTTTGCTTACGCCTCCGCTAATACGGCGTGGCCGCCGATGGGAGCGAGATCGTAATGTCTGCCTGACCGTTGCCGCCCGCGAGCGACGGCGCTTGCTGCAAGTTCGAGGGTTTGGATGCCTCGTACAGCGGATAATCCATCGCGAAATACTGCACGACGTAGCTGTCGGCGGGCGTCGGGGAGCCGTTGGCGGTAGTGTTTGCCGCGGCACTGCACAGCGACGGACTCGGCGTCAGCGTGGTGCCGCTTCCGGTGTTCGGGCCGATAGTCGGCGGAAGCGTAATCGTACCCGACGACGTGAACTCTATGGTGTAGTAGACCGGTGCGAGCGCAGTGCCGAGCGGCCCTTGGCAGTTTGCGTTTGAAGGAGTACCCGGGCCCACGTCCTTGATCGTGACGAGCCCCTCCGTCGCTCCCGGCGGAAGCACGACGGAAAGCGTACCGCCGCCGTCGCTATTGGCGTCGGGAACGAACACGGGCGCCGTAATCGTCGGCAGCAGCGCGATAGAGTTCAGCGTTGCATTCGCGCTTACCGTTGCGTACGTCGGTTGATTTGAACTGTTGAGGCCGGTGGGTATCTGCGAACTCAGCGTATATTGGCCGGCTACGGGCGTCAGCTGGAACACCGTCATGCCGGTGAATACGCCGAGCACGCCTTGTCCGAGCGCGTGATGCGTGCCGTCGCGCGTTCCAAGGCCGTCGCCGCTGTCGTCATAGGCAGGCGGACCGCCCCACGGCACCCAGGTTGGTTCGGGCGTTTGTCCCGGCTTCGGGGTTGGGACGTAAATCGGGTCGGTGTATGGGACAAACGAGGTAGGGGCGCCTCCCGGAGTGGAATTTCCGGGGAAGATCCCCATGCGTTCGATGCCGCCGGATTGTCCGAACGTCGTCGTGTTCGGCGTCACGCCGGTGGGACAGGGCGCAGCCTCGCAGGCGGGCGTGCCTTGGCGCACGTTTTGCGAGGTGCCCATGATTTGATTTGCGGCTTTCTCCGTCGTGCTTGGCCCACCGCCGTAAATCGTTGCATACGGGTCCGGGCCGCCTCCCGCAGTTCCCGTAGTGGGAAACGTGCTCAGATTGAATGGCCCGCTGAGCGTTGGCGTATTCACAAGGTCAGCCGTCAGCCCGTTGGGTTGACGCATCGTGGAAACCAGATTCAAACCGGGGATTCCGTAAATGTTCGCGGTGCCGACGACGAACTGCAGATCGCTGTAACTGGGCGATCCGTTGTTCGGCTGCTGCACCGCCGGCGGCTGGAATTGCGAGCTGCTGCAGGCGGCGAGCACGAAGCTCGCCGCCGCAAACGCAAGGATGTGTTTGCCGTGTTTCACTCTCGTCTCCTCGACTTAGATCCGGTGCTGCAAGTAGAACTGGATCGTAGTGGACGGTGTCGTTCCATACGGCACTTGGAACGGGTAGTACGACCAATTGCCCGTGTAGAAGTCGCGCGCGCCGGCTATCCACGTCGAAGTGCCGGGATACGCCGCTGCGTTTTGACCGCTCTGGGGTCCGGAGATGCCCGATGCAACCGGCTGCCATTTCGTGTTCGGGAACCAGATGCCGTAGTGGTTGTTGAACACGTTCGCGACGTACACGCCGAACGTCAAGCCGGCGTTGTGCATCGTGTATTCGAAGTCGAGGTCGAGATAGCCGTGCGGTTTGCTGAGTTTGCCGCCCGGCAGCGCCGGCTCCGCGAACCCGCGCGTCGCCGCGATGTTCGGATTGAGCGAGCTTCCCGGAAGCGACGGATCGACAAACCCGGGAGCATTGTAGGTGAAGCCTGCGCCGTTCACACCGCCGATCGGTCCGTCACCCGGAACGTTCGTCGCCGGCACCCACATGTCGACGCCGTTGATGCCGGTATACGTGTTTCTGCCGACGCCGATCGGATATCCCGTGTCGAACGAGACGATCGGATTGATTTTCCACGGACCGCGTTGATACGTGATGCCCATGCGGCCTTGGAACGGCGGCAGGAATCCGCTGCGGTACATCTGCCCGGAGTTGAAGTAGAACTGCGAGAGAATCGGCAGCGCGTCCGTGGCGAAGAGTCCGTTCAACGCTACCGGCGGTGAGGACGAGTACTCGGCGATGTAGTTCATCGTCAAGAAGCCGCTCAGGCCCTGCGGCCGGTCGGGCGTCGTGAGCATGAATTCCACGCCGGAGGTCTTTTCGACACCGTTGGCGCGCGTGGCGAAAATCGACGCCGCGCTTTGCCCGGTCACCGGATTTGGTGCGCCGTTTGAGAGCAGGGTATTTTCTTCCACGTTATATCCGCGGCGATAGAAGCCGGTGATCTTCATCCCCCAGCCGTTCATGATCCCTCGCGTGAACTGGTGCGACCACGCGAGGTCCCAGTTGTTGTAGGTCGGCGGACCCTGCCCGCCCATGTCCGGCGCGTCGCAGCATTGATCCGTGAACCAATATAGTTGCTGCGCGTAGTTGGCGCACGGCCACCACGGAATCGTCGTTCCTCCCGGGCCGGGATACGCGTTGTTGACGCCGCTGCCGCACGTGCCGGTCGGCGAAGGCGGCATCTTGAGCAGCGTCGCGCCGGCCGCGCTGTCCTTGGACGGAATGTTGAGATAAACGGGATCGACGTGCGTCATGTTGAGCGGCGTACCGGCGGTCTGCGCGAAGAAAAACTCGACGGAACGGCCGTACGCGAAACGCAAGGCGTTGTTCGGATCGAGTTGATACGAGAGCGCGAACCGCGGCTGCAGGATGCGCGGACGGAGGAAGTCGTTGCCCCAGCTGCTCGCGTTGATGTCCGATGGATTCGCGCGCGCGTTGGCGAGAGTCGGTCCCCCGTACGGGTTCAAACCCCAATCCAAGTTGTCGGCATCGATCCGCAAACCGTAATCAAGATGGAGACGCGGATTCACGTCCCATTGGTCGCGGATGCCGATACCCGATTCATGGAAGATGGCGTGATGGTAGTCGATTCCGCCGGTCGGGATGATCGGCAGCGCGCCCTTCCATTTTCCGCTGGTGACCAAATACTGGTAGATGTAGCACGTGCCGGGCATACCGGTAATCGGATCCGTCTGACACGCATTGCCGGGACCGATCGGCTGGCCTTCGAGCGCCGGATTCGCGGGAAGATACCAGTCGCTCATCGTCGGCGTATACGGATTGCCGGTGTTGCCGCCCGCGCAAAATACCAACCCTCCGGCGCCTCCAAGCGCCATCTCGTTCGACCACAGCGGACACATCTCCTGATAAGGACTGTCCGCGTACCAACGCGGCAAATCGTCTTCGTAACGAAACGCGAGCGTCGTCGTGTGATTGGCGCCGAATTGATGCGTTAAGTCCGCTTCGCCGAAGACCCGCTGACCCCCGACTTCCGCAAGGTTCGGCGTCGTGCCCTGGCTATAGTTCGTGCTGCCGGTTTGCTGGAAGAAATTGGCCCACGCCAAATTGAGGAACGTGCTGGAGTTGATGTTCCACGTGTAGCCGACTTTGTTGAACGCGAGCGGCTGGTAGAGCGTTTCTTCCGCGGAGGTCGGCACCTGCGAATACGACGTAAGCGGCGGCGCCAAGTACGTCACGGTGTTCATCTGGCCGATGTCGCCGGGAAAATCCTGGTTCCACGGCAAGTACGCGAGCGGATTGCTCGGATAGTATCCCGCACCCGATAATCCGCCGTAGTTGCCCCACTGGTTTTGCCACTCGTTGCGATACAGCCACTGCACCGACATGTTGTTGTTGCGGCCGAAGCGGTACACGAAGTTGTTCTGGAAATCGCGGTGCGAGGTGAAGCCCGGACCGTAGTATTGACCGTTCACTCCGGCGGGCCCGATTTGAATGTCTGCCGCAGGCACGCCGATCGGATAATACTCCGGCACACTCGCCGATCCGTCGAAGGCTGCGTAGTCCGAGACCTTGTCGTTCGGCGTCGCCCACGAATAGCTGAGATCGTACTGGTGCGCGTAGTACGGCGACTGCGCTTGGAACCCCATCACCGAAAACTGCGGGTAGGTGCCGCGCGGCGGAACGATGTTGATCACGCCGGCGCCGATGTTGCCTTGCGTTGCGTCACCGGAACCCGAAACGACTTGGAGCGAACCGCCGGAACCGCCCGCGATGTTGTTCAGATAACCGCTCGAGCCGTTGCCGTCAAAGAACGGCACCGTGAAGTTCACGCCGTCGTACTGATAGCCGAGTTCGACGTTGAGCGAACCGCGAACGGAAATGTTGTTGTTGACGTCCTGCACCGCGCCGGGCGCAGCCAGAATGAGGTTTTGCTCGTTTTCGGATTGCGTATTGCCGAGCGCCTGCGTGATGCGCGGACCGCTGATCGTGGTCGTGTCTTGGGTTTGCGTCGGCTGGTACGCGCTGTTGCGAGCACGCGAAGTGATGCGGGCGATCGTTCTGAGTTCGCGCGTCATGTGCACTTCGCCGATGCTGTTGGTCATGTCGCCGAAAACCGTTACGCCCGGTATCGACACGGGCGAGTATCCGGACTTCGAAAGATCGACGACGTACGTGTCCGGTGAAAGTCCGAGGAGCGTAAACTTTCCGCTCGCATCGGTCGAGCCGCTCAAGCGGCCCGTGGGGGCCGTCGCCGTTACGTGAACGTCGGCGATCGGTTTGTTTGTCGTGGCGTCGAGAACCGTTCCCGTGAGGTTGCCTTGAATGCCGCCCGCGGCAAACGCGGCCGGCGTCGATGAGAACGCGAGCGCGAGAATGGTGATGACGCAGAGAATTGCGCGAGATAACCGCATGTAGCTCCCTCCACATCAGAGCGACGGCGGTCCGGGTGAAGCGGCACCCTGTGATTTATCCCGATGTTGCAAGCACAGGGATCGCGACAGCTCACGCCCGGGCTGCCCAAAACGAGTATTATTTACCCGAAAACCGCTCCCTTCCCAAGCGCAGAATCGCATTTGAAACTTGCGTCACTAAATGTAAAAGGGAGCGGGCCCGAGCCGCTCCCTTGCCGTGCGGAACGTCGCCGCGTCAGTACGTTGTGTTGCCGATCGGCGACATCGTAATGTCGGCCTGGCCGTTGGATCCCGTGATCGCCGGCTTCTGCGACGTGTTCCCCGGCGGACCGGCCTCGAACGCGGGGTAGTCGTAGCCGACCGCGGCGATGAAAAGCCCGTCGCCGGCCTTCAGCGTCGGCTGCGGGCAGTTCGTTGTGCACGGACCGAGATTGGCGGGAAGCGTGTACGACACCGCGCCCGTTCCCGTCAGTGGCCCGACGGTGTAGTATTGCCCGCTTTTTTGATCGACCACGAACACTTCCGTTTCGGTGACGCCGGGAGGAACCGTGACGACCCCGGTTCCTCCGCCGTCTTTGCTCGCATCGCTTACGAACGTGACCGAGATCGGTCCGAGCGCGGCGGTCGAGCCGAGAGTTGCGTTCGCCGTGTAGGTTACCTGCGGTGCGTTCGTCGCGGGCACGAGCACGGACAAGCTGTATGCGCCCGCGACCGGCGGAAGCTCGAACACGGTGAAGCCCGGCGAGTATCCCGCGAAGCCGACCGGATACGTCCCGTTGTTGAACTGCGGGACGCCGGTCGCTCCGTTGCCGATCACGTAGTCGAACGGATCTGCGGAGAAGAACGGCAGCGGCTGCGTCGGGTCCGCCATGCCGACGGATCCCTGGAACGAGACGCCGGCGTAGTTAGACGAGAAGAATCCGTTGCCGCCCGTGTTGTTCGGATTACCGATATAGTAGCCGCCCGTGGACGAGCAGCTTTGGTCGCAGTTGAACGGCCCGAACCCGTACGTGAAGACGCCCGTGAACGTTCCCAGCGTGCTGTTGACCAGTCCCGCGTTGTTCAATGGAACTTGGGGCGAACCGCTGACGTGATTCGTTCCCGCGTCCACGTTCGGGCCGTACTTCGAGCTGGAATACGCGCCCGGCGTTCCGGCCGGCACGAGCATTCCGCTCGGAAGCGTCAGCGTGGGCTGATCGGCCAGCACGCCGGAAATCCCGTTCGCTTGCCGCAACGTCGCGACGACGTTGAGGCCGACGGTGCCGTCCTGGCCGATGTTTGCGGTGCCGACCGCGAGCTGCAGCGCGTTGTTGTTGAGATTGCCCTGCGAGACCCCCGGAAGTTGCGAACCGCCGTTGGTCGCGCAGCCCGCAACCACTGCCGCCAAAGCGAAGCAGCAGGTTCTGAGTATCGTGGCAGTGTGTCGTTTCACTCTAGAGCCTCGCTTGGACGTAGAAGTAGAAGTTGCGGCCGATGCCGTTCGGGATGGTCACCCACGGCCCGTTGGTCTTGATCATGGAGCCGTACAGCGGCCACGCGGACGGATACGTGTAATAGCCCCCGTGCTGGAAGTTGATGCTGCTGGTCGAGTACCCGGACAACGGGCCGCTGATGCCCGTGGCGATGGGCTCGTAGCGACTGCTGTAGAGCGCACCGCCGTAGACCTCGTTGAACACGTCGTCGATGTTCACGCCGTACGTGAGTTTGGAATTCGGCGGGCTATACTCGATCGTGAGATCCGTGTTCGAATCCGGCGGGCTCAGTTTTCCGCCCGGCGAGGACGTCTCCGCCGCGCCGCGGCAGCCCACGGTATTCGGATGGAAGAATGTTCCGGGATTCATCGGATCGATGAAGCACGCCGGACCCGCCGGAGAACTGCCCGCCACCGCGTTCGTGTTGGGAACGTTGTAGGCAACGCCGTTCACGTATGCCGCGGTCAGCAGACCTTGCCCCGTCGGATAGCCGATGTTGTACGTGTAGCGCGGATTGATGCGCCAGCCGCTATGCGTGCGATACGAAAGCGCGAGCGTGCTTTGGAAAGGCGAGAGGAATCCGACGCGATAGATGTTTCCGAGCGCAACCGATGCGGGTTGAATTGACGGATAGAAGTCTTCCGAACCGCTGAGCGGAATGACGCTCGAGAACTCGTTGATGTAGGTTGCGGTAAGTTGCGCGCTCAGACCGTATGCGACCTCACGAGTCAAGTTGAAGTCGATACCGTCCGCCCACTCCTTGCCTTTGTTCGTCAGCACCGGCGGCCCGAAAATCAGCGCGCCGTTGGCGAGGATAGGTTGTCCGTTGGAACCGAGCAGCGGCGATGCTTCCGAAGCGATCGTGTCGTGCTGCGTGCGGTACCACGGCGAGAGGCTCAGCGCAACGCCGCTGAGCAGACCTTTCGTGAATTGGTGGGAGAAGGTGAATTCCCAGTTGTCCGACGTCGTCGGCTTCGCCGCTTGATAAGCGATGCCGTCGAAGTTTTGGTTGATCCAATAGAGCTGCTCGCCGAAGTTGCGGCACGGAACCGCGAGCGGCGGCGGCGCGGATTGTCCCGGACCGGCTTGCTGCGCCGTTCCCGGGATGCCGCACGAGCTCGTACCCGGACCGAAGGGCTCGTACGTCGGAATCATGCCGTAGAACTGCAGATATGCCGGAGCGTCGACTTGTCCGAAGTCGACGTCGGCAATCGGAACGAACTGCACGGCTTTACGGTAGGTGAGGCGGACCGAGGAGTTTTCACCCAGCCGGTAATTGATGCCGAACTGCGGTTCGAAGATCTTCGGTTTTACCGAGCTGTCGTCGAACGAGAACGTCGCCTGCGCGTTGCACTTCCAGCCGTTGGCCGCATTGAACGTCGTCGGCGGCGTCCAGGTTATGGGCAAGTACGTCGTCGTGCAGTAATACGGATCGATGGTCGGCGTCGGCATGCGGTACGTCGCCGCGTCGAGCCGCATCCCGACCTGGACGTTGAGCCGTTCGTTCGGCGTCCATTTGTCGCTCAGGTACGCTGAGTAGTCCTGACGATCGACGGTCGAGACCTGATCGAACTGCGGGAACTTCAGCTGCGTCGCGTTTGCATACGGTCCCTGATAAGCCCACCCGCAGCCCGACGCGGTGCCGTTGAAGCCGGAGCCGCTGTTGAACGGATTTTGGCAGCTCGGATCGGTCGGATTTACGAATTGCGACGGCAGCAGGTACTGCTCGGGAAAGCCGTTGACCAGGCCCAGCAGCGCGCCGTAGAACGCGAACGAGTCGGAAAGATAGGAATCGATCGGGTGCAGGTGGCTGACGTCCGCGCCGGCCTGGAACAGGTTCTTGTCGCTGAGCTGTTTCTGCAGCGATACCGTAAGCCCGTTGGTCATGCCGCCCTGCGAGGGCAAGTAGACGTCGTTGATGCCGCCTTCCGCGGACGGACCGTCGAACGTGGTGACGGAGTTCACGCGGTAGGCAAGCACCGAAAGGAACGTCGAGGGGTTGAGGTTGTTCGTGTACTCGAGCTTGAACGCCTGATTGGGCTGCCAGTACGTGAACGGAGCGCGATTGCTTTGATCGCACGTGTACGTGACGTTGTTGGGAAGGCCCGGCGGCGGCGGCCCCGACGGCGCGGGACACGACAAGTACTGGTACGTCGACGATTGTCCCGGATAGAGCGCGGAGATAGCGGCGATCTGCGAGGGCGTGATCTGCGGAAGAATATTCAGCAAACCGTTCCAGGTGTGCACGTACGCGTAATCGCAGCTGGCGTAGCACAGCCCTTGCAAGCCGCCCGCGCCCTCATAGAAATCATGCATCGCCACATCGGTGAAGAACTGCAGAGATTCATGATTGTTCGCGCCGAAGCGGAACACGAAGTTGTCCTGAAACTCGCGATCCGCGTCCATGCGCCGGCTGAAGAACCGCCCGATCTGCGCGTAGGGATAGTTGTTCTGCCCGTACGCGAAGGTGCGGTTGTCGCCGGCGAACGACGCGTAGTTCGAAAAACGGCCGTCGGGCGTAGCCCAGCTGTAATCGAACGTGGCGCGGTGATCGTACGCCGGACCGCCGACGGAAAGCCCGAGTTGTGCGTAAGCGGGATAAGAGCCGCGCTTCGCAACCACGTTCAGCGCGCCGAAGCCGCCGGAGGTTTGGGTGATGTCGCCGCCGCCCGGCGTCAGCTGTACGGAACCGATACCTTGCGTCGTGACGGCCAAGCTGTTCGTGAACTGGTTCGAATAGGCGTCGGTGTACGGGATGCCTTCGAATTCGAAACCGTTTTCGTATTCACGCGCGCCGTGAATGACGGGATATCCGGAAGAGTCGTATTCGGCCCCCGGAAGCGACGTGATGATGTTGCTTTCCGAGAAGTTGAACGAACTGCCTTGGAACTCCTGAATCTGCTGCGGCCCGATGCTTACGGTGTCGACCGTTTGCGTGGGCTGAAACGCGCTGCCCGAACTGCGCGCGTATGCTTGGGCGATGACCTTCAGCGATTTTTCCATGGTTTCGTTGACGGTGATGGACTGGTCCGCGAACACCGTAACGCCGGTCGCCGATATCGGCTGGTAGCCGGTCAGTTGAAACGAAAGATTGTAGGTGTCGGCGTACACGCCGGTCATGGTATAGAAGCCGTGCGAGTCGGTGGTCGCGTGATACGACCCCGACGGCGACGCCGCCGTCACTTTCACGTCGGCCAGCGGCTTATGGCTGGTCGCATCCGTCACCGTGCCGTTGATGACGCCTACGGTGCTTGCGGATGCGGGACTAACGAATTGAAGTAAAAAAACGCCCGTTATGGCCAATGCCACAGCGAGCCTTCCAATCGGCCTGTGCCTCATAAACGAGCCTCCACAAATTACTCGTGCCGGGGCTTGCCGCTGTACGTCCGAACGTTCGACAGCGTCCCCTAAGACAAAACGTTCCGCAACGAAACGGCGTGACCTTTTCGCAAAAACGGTTCGCTAGCGAACCAACGCGAGGTGTCTGCGCGTCAAGAGCCGCTCGATGGACGCGAGCGCGCGCTGAGCCATCGCCCGCCGTCGCTCTTTCTTGTCGCGAATCTGCGGTTCGAGGGGCGGGAAGGCCGCCCACGTGACGTTGGCCGGCTGAAAGTCGGGCGTCTGCGTGTTTTGCAGGTGCGCGACGACAGCTCCCAGCGCCGATTCCCGCGGGAAGTCGACGGCGGGCAAACCGAGGACGGCGCGCGCCGCATGGATGCCGGTCATCGCGCCGCACGCAGCCGCTTCCACGTAGCCTTCCGCGCCGGTAATTTGCCCCGCAAAGTACAGCGCGTCCGTGCCGCGCACGCGCAGGTGCGAATCCAAAATGCGCGGCGAGTCGATGAACGTGTTGCGGTGCATGACGCCGAGCCGAAGCCACTCCGCCTCGCCCAACCCCGGCAGCTTCGCAAACGCCTCCTTTTGGGCCGGCCACGTCAGCCGCGTTTGAAAACCAACCAGGTTCCAAGCCGTGCCTTCGACGTTTTCCTTGCGCAGCTGCACGACGGCGTACGGCGTTTTTCCGCTGCGCGGATCGCGTAAGCCCACCGGTTTGAGCGGGCCGAACCGCAGCACGTCGTCGCCGCGATCAGCCATCTCCTCGATCGGCAAGCAGCCCTCGAAATACTTCGCTTCCTCGAACGGCTTGGTGGGGTGGCGCGGCAGCGTGCGCAAATCGTGCAGCAACTGCAAATACTGCTCTTTGCTCAGCGGAACGTTCAGATAGTCGTCGCCGCCGCCTTTTTCGTAGCGCGATTTGCGGTACATCGGCGCCTCGTCGATCGATTCCGCGGAAACGATGGGCGATGCGGCGTCGTAGTAATGCAGGCGTCCGTGCTCGACGATGCGGTCTATTGCATTGAGTAAGTCGTCCGGTGGAAGCGGACCGCATGCGACGATGACGGGCCGCTCCAGCGGAATCTCGCGCACTTCCTCACGCCTGAGCGCGATGCGCGGGTGCGCGGTGATGCGCTGCTCCACCGCGCGCGCGAATCGATCGCGGTCCACGGCAAGCGCGCCGCCCGCGGGCACGGCCGCTTCGCGCGCGCTTTGCACGATGACGGAGTCGAGCAGCGCGAGTTCTTCTTTGAGCAGCCCGACCGCGTTCTCCAGCGCCGCGCCTCGAAAGGAGTTGCTGCACACCAGTTCCGCGAGATTTCCCGTGTGGTGCGCGGGCCCGGATTTGTACGGGCGCATCTCGTACAGGTCGACGTCCACGCCCGCCTGTGCCGCTTGCCACGCAGCTTCGCACCCGGCGAGGCCGCCGCCGATAATCGTGAGCCGCGTCACGACGACACGAGTTCCGGCTCCTCGGCGGCTTGCGCGATGCTGCTGGTGTCGTGCTCGCGGTTGGCGCTGCACTCGAACGCGACCGCGCCGCCGCGCCGCGTTTTCGCCACCACGTACGATCCGCAAACGGGGCACGGCTCGGGCACGACGCGATCCCAGGAGACGAAATCGCACTTCGGATAGTTCGCGCAGCCGTAGAAGGTGCGGCCCTTGCGCGACTTGCGCTCCACGATCATCCCGCCGTCTTTCGGGCACTTCACGCCGGTATCTTTAAGGATAGGACGCGTCGTTTTGCACTCCGGATAGCCGGTGCACGACATGAACCGCCCGAAGCGTCCGGTCTTGATCACCATGGGCCGTCCGCAATTGGGGCAGACCTCGTCGGTCGGTTCGTCTTTAAGCTCCAAGCGGGGCAGCTTCTTCTCCGCTTGCTCGAGTTCGCTCACGAACGGCCCGTAGAAGCGATCCAGAAGTTTGACCCAATCTTCGTGGCCCTCGGCCACCTTGTCGAGATCGCCTTCCATCTGCGCGGTGAAACGTAAATCGACGATGTCGGGAAAGTGCTCCGCCAGCAAATCGTTCACCGCGAAACCGATGTCGGTGGGCTGAAAACGCCGCTCCACCTGAACGACGTAGCCTCGCGCCTGAATCGTTTCCACGATCGTGCTGTAGGTGGACGGCCGCCCGATGCCGTTTTCTTCCAGCGCTTTCACAAGCGTTGCCTCGGTAAAACGCGGAGGAGGCTCGGTGAAGTGCTGCTTGGGTTCGAGTTTGCGAAGCTGCAATCGTTGGTGCGCCTGAAGTTTCGGCAAGCGCCCCTTGGAGCTCGGCGTTACGCCGGTGGGATCGGTGGCCGCTTCTTCATCGCGGCCCTCTTCGTAGAGTTTGGTGAAACCCGGAAACTTCAGCACGCTGCCGGTGGCGCGGAACGTGTAGTCGCGCGCAGCAACGTCGACGGTCGTTTGGTCGAACACCCCCGGCGCCATCTGCGAGGCGACGAAGCGGTTCCAGATGAGCGTGTACAAGCGCAACTCATCGCGCTTGAGCACGTGGGCGACTTTTTCCGGCGTGTACTTCATGGATGTCGGGCGAATCGCTTCGTGCGCGTCCTGCGCGCCTTCGCGGACCTTGTGCGCGCGGCCCGCGTGAAACTCTGCCCCGTAGGTGTGCGTGATGTAGTCGCGCGCCGCGTCCCGCGCGGCGTCCGAGATGCGCGTCGAATCCGTGCGCATGTAAGTAATCAAGCCGACGGTGCCTTCGGCGCCGAGATCCACGCCTTCATATAAAGATTGCGCGATCTGCATCGCGCGTCGGACGCGGATGCGCAGTTTGCGCGAAGCCTCCTGCTGCAGCGTAGAGGTCGTGAAGGGCGGCGGCGCGTTTCGCCGGGTTTCGCGCTGCTTTACGGATGCGACGCTGAAGTCCGCGCCGTGCAGTTCCGCCAAGACGGCATCGGCTTGCGCTTGGTTTTCAACCGCGATCTTCTCGCCGCGGTGGAGCAGCAAATCGGCGCCGAAGACCAGCGCGGGCTCGTCGGCGGAAGCGAGCATCGCGGTAATCGACCAGTACTCGCGCGGGACGAATGCCCGGATCTCGCGCTCGCGATCCACGATGAGGCGCACCGCGACCGACTGCACGCGACCCGCGGAGAGTCCGCCGCGTACCTTCGCCCACAGAAGCGGCGAAATCTTATAACCCACCAGACGGTCGAGAATGCGGCGGGCTTGCTGCGCGTTCACGCGGCCGATGTCGATGCGATGCGGATGCTTGAGAGCGGCGAGCGCCGCATCTTTCGTAATCTCGTGCAGCTCGATGCGCTTGGGCTCCTCGAGTTTGAGCAACTCGGCCAAATGCCAGGCGATCGCTTCGCCTTCGCGATCGGGGTCCGTCGCCAGATAGACGTCGCTGGCGGTTTTCACGGCGGATTTGAGATCTTTGATAATCTCGCCCTTGCCCTTGATCGTCAGATACTTGGGGGCGAATCCGTTCTCCACGTCCACGCCCAGCGTGCTCTTCGGCAAGTCCCGCACGTGTCCGACCGAAGCCTTGACGACGTATCGCGCCGGCAGAAACTTCTTTATCGTGCGGGCTTTCGTGGGCGATTCCACGATGATCAGGGGCTTTTTCACGGGGCTAAGTATACCGCCGGGGTCAAGGCCGGGGCAAACTTCGGGCCTGCGAACGCTGCTCGCCGATGCGCGCGCGCACGCGCGTTAGCGCAAATTCACGACGATCGTCAAGCCGAATTCCGGAGAAGATTTGCAATTTGCGCGAAAATTACTTATGATGCGCACAAAGCGCTATTTCGCGCTGTCCACCATCTCAAGTTCGTCCCCCGGGGGCGAAGGGAGGAAGAATGGATTCAGACATGATGCAAAACGGCGGAACGATGGGCGAAGAAGGTTCATCGCGACGCGGCGGCCGCCGAAAAGGCGGACGTAAAAAAGGCTCCGGCCGCAAATCCGCGGGCGGACGCAAGAAATCATCGGGTCGTAAATCGACCGGCGGACGCAAGAAAGGCGGACGTAAGAAGTCATCGGGTCGTAAATCGACCGGCGGACGCAAGAAGGGCGGACGTAAGAAAGCCGGACGCAAGGGCGGACGTAAGAAATCTTCAAACGGACGCAAGAAATCTTCGGGCCGCAAGAAGTCGTCGGGCGGCCGCAAGAAGGGCGGACGCAAAAAAGGCGGACGCAAATCGACGCGCAAGGCAGCCGGAGGCCGCAAAGGCGGTCGCAAGAGCGGCGGTCGCCGCAAGGGCGGACGCAAGAAGAAAGCCTAGAACAGCTTCTTCGAAACAGCGCGGTGTCGACACACCGCGCTTCTTTTTTTAAGGAACTCCTTAACGGTTTACGTTTGCGGGAGGCCGCTGCGATGCGCGGCGCACTCGCCGGGGTCCCACTCCCACATCGGGTCTTCGTGCGTTTTGCTTGCGCCGCACCCGCAGTTCCAGCGCAGGACGTTCAAGGGTTTTCCCGGCTCGCGCAAATTCGGGCGCACGTTCTCTTCCGCGGGTTCGCCGAGTTTTTCAAGCAAGTCGTGCTTGAGATAGTGCATCTTCTCTACCCGCCCCCCAGCGAGCTTGCGGCGAACGTCACGGCGATTGCGGCCATCACGCCGCCGTAGACGATATGCGCGATTGGACTTAGCCACGCCCATGCGGCTTCTCGCATCCGACGGCCGCCCGGCGTAATTTGCGCTCCCCAAAAGTTGAGCAGCCACAACGTGAGCGCATAAGCGAACGCAGTCATCCAGAACTCGTGCGTGAGTCGATCGGCGACGACGGCGAAGAGCAACCCGAACGCCGCTGAAAAAAGGAAGTGCAGCGCGGTACCGAACGCGATTGCGCCCCATCCGCCCTCGTACGCGCTCGGGCCCAGAATCACGCTTGCCAGCCGTTTCGGCATCAACCACGGGGACTGCCCGACCGCGCGGCACAGCGCCATCATTGCCAGCGCCATCGCAACGCCGGCGCAAAATCCGGCGATAGCGCCCTGCTCCGGCGTTATCCGCGCCGACTCGATGAGCACGCCGTGGTCCCACATATCTGCACTGTTCCCGCAAGCCGTGGGTACATCCCAAGCCGTGGGCCTGCCGAGAGACGTTTTCCCGATCTACCTCACCACGTTTATCGACATGCTGGGCTACACGCTGCTGATCCCGCTTTTGCCGGCAATGGCCAAGCACTACGGCGCGCATGATTGGATGGTGGGAATGCTCTTGAGCATTCCGGCGTTTTGCGCGACGATCGCGGCGCCGGTGTGGGGCAAGTTCAGCGATTTTGCCGGCCGCAAATCGATCATCCTAATCGCGCAGGTCTTTACGCTCGCGGGCTACAGCATGCTGGCACTGGCGCATTCGCTTTTTTGGATCTACATCTCGCGGCTCATTTCCGGCACGGGCGCCGGCAGCCTCGGGGCAGCGGAATCGTACATCGCCGACGTCACCGAGCAGAAGCAGCGCGACCGCGCCTACGCGATGTGGGGCGCGGCATTCGGTTCCGCATTCATCATCGGGCCGGTCGCCGCGGGATTTCTACAGCGCTACGGCCTGCAGTTTCCGTTCGTCGTCGCAGCGGGCTTGGAGATTTGCAACATCGTCATCACGTACCGCTTGTTGCCCTGGAAAACCCGAGAACGTCACGAACAAACCAGCGTGAAGAAATCGCTACGCGCCGCATGGAAACCGGGTGTGCGGCGAGTGCTCGTGCGCCAATTCCTCTTCATCTTCGCCGTGGTGTACTTGCTTGCGGATTTCGCATTGTATTTGGATCACGCCATTCACGAAACGGTGCAGCGCGCGAGCTGGCTTCTTGCGGGCGCGGGCGTGGTCGGCGGCGCCACGCTGCTCGTCGCGGTTACGCCGCTTACCAAACGGTTCGGCGAACGCGTCGTGGGGCAGATCGGCTTCGTGCTGCTCTTTGCATCATACGCACTCATTTATTTCGTGCAGTCGCTCGCGTGGTTTTTCCCCGTGCTCATCTTGTGGTCCGCCGGGGCGGCGATGGCCGAACCGACGCTCATGGCGCTCCTTGCAAAACGCGCGCCCGAATCTGAGCGCGGCGCGATTATGGGGGTCAGCGATTCCGTAAACTCCATCGCGCTGATCCTTGCGCCGGCGATCGGCACGGCGATCGTCGGCGAACAGCCGCGACTCATCGGCGTGTTGCCGGCGCTTGCCGTCGCAGCTGCATGGGGCTTGGGAAGCAGAGCGCTGCCAGCGGAGGCGTGATTCAATGGCAAAAACGGTTCAGATAAAGCGCGCATACGATCGCCCTGCCAAGGCCGACGGTTATCGCGTGCTGGTCGATCGCGTTTGGCCGCGGGGAATGCGCAAAGAGCAGCTTCGCTTGAACGAATGGGCGAAGGACCTGGCACCAAGCACGGAGCTGCGGCAATGGTTCGGCCACGATCCGCAGCGATGGACCGAATTCCGAAAGCGCTATGGCCGCGAGCTGAACGATCCGGACGTCAAGGCGGAAATCCAGCACATAGCGGAAGCCGCGAAGGACTATCCGATGCTAACGCTGGTTTA
>Ga0209810_1001521_pt1 | contig 34317 bp, 28 predicted proteins | sample Coa_R1_7_FD_187159 | JGI IMG/M metagenome (GOLD analysis project Ga0209810, IMG submission 187159) | Surface soil microbial communities from Centralia Pennsylvania, which are recovering from an underground coalmine fire - Coalmine... | ecosystem: Environmental > Terrestrial > Soil > Unclassified... | reverse complement strand
GTCGACTGCAGCCACGCGCAGACCGGCAAGGACTACACGCGCCAGCCCGAGGTGCTCGCCGACCTCGTGCGCCAGGTGCGCGGGGGGACGCGCGCCATCATGGGCTTCATGCTCGAGAGCAACCTCGCTGCCGGCAGCCAGAAGCTCCTCGGCGGCCGCGAGGGGCTGCGCTACGGCGTGTCGATCACCGACGCCTGCATCGACTGGGAGACCACCGCGCGCTGTCTCCACGAGGCAGCGGCTGCACTCGGGTAGCGGTGCGTGTCGCCGCTCGGCGACGGCCTCGTGCTCTTCGGGGCCGCGTTCGCGGCCGGGGCGATCAACGCAATCGCCGGGGGCGGCTCCCTGATCACGTTTCCGACGCTCGTCTGGCTCGGCCGCGAGCCGATCCGCGCCAACGCCACCAACACGGTCTCGCTCTCCCCGGGCTCGCTCGCGGCCCTGCTCGCGCTGCGCCACGATCTCGCCGGCCTCGGCGGCTGGATCGCCTGGGGAAGCGTGCCGTCGGTCGTGGGCGGCGCGGTGGGCGCGCTGCTCCTGCTGCGCACGCCGCCGCCGCTCTTCGCGCGGCTCGTGCCCTGGCTCATCGGGCTCGCAACGGTGCTCTTCGCGCTCTCCGGCCGCGGCGGCGCCGCGGCCGTCGCTCGCCGCCCCCGCGGCCGTGCGCTGACCCCCGCGCACCCAGCCGCGCTCCTCTACCAGCTCGTCGTGTCGGTCTACGGCGGGTACTTCGGCGCGGGCATCGGCATCATGATGCTCGCCGGCCTCGGGCTCGCGGGCCTCACCGCGATCCACGGCATGCTCGCGCTCCGGAACTTCTACGCGATGTGCATCAACGCCGTGGCAGCCCTCTACTTCGCAGCGCGCGGCGCCGTCGACTGGGGCGACGCGGCGGTGCTCACCGCGGGTCAGGTGGCGGGCGGGTTCGCCGGCGCGCGGCTCGCGCGCCGGCTGAACCCCCCTGCCGTGCGGACCGTCGTCGTCGCGATCGGCGCGGCCATGGCCGTCTCGCTGCTCCTGCGGGGCTGACCCGCCGAGCGCGTCCGGCGCCGTCGCGGCGGGTCGGCCTCGATGATTTCGCCGGCGTCGGTCATCCGGCCGTCGGGGCGCACGAGCTTCCACGACGCGCCCGCGTCCAGTCGCTCTCCTGGTGGAAGCCGAACCAGGAGCGCTGGGTGGGCTCCGGCTCCGTAAGCGCCGCCCAGAGCCGCTCGGGGGTCGTGCGGATGTAGGCACGAGTGGCCCCGCCTTCCCGGGGAGGGGGCGGGCTCGCCTGGCCGCGCATGGCATGCCTCGAATTCTTGCTTGCCCAGGCCCGTCTTCGCCCGGGACGTCCTCGAGTGCCCGCGCTGCGGCGGCCGCGACGATCGAGGCGGGGGACGTCATGCGCAAGATTCTCGAGCATCTCGGCCTCCCGACCGAGCCGCCGAGCCCCCTTCCGGCTCGTCCGCCTCCGTTGGCGCAGAGCCTCCTTTTCGACGCCCCGGCCTGACGGCTCCGTCCCCTGGGGACGGAGCCCCCGGCCGTGGTGTCCCCGGAGACCGGCCGGGCCGGCCTCGCCTCGGGATTCCGGGGCTCCCGTCGGCGAAAATTTTCTTGACAGGCCCTTTGTCCGCCTCGTATGTGCGGCTCCGGAGAGAGGCGGCGGGTCGAGAGGCAGGCGGGAGGGGGGGCCGGCGCGGGGGGGAGGCCCGCGTCCGATAAGGCGGATTCGGTCAACTCGGGCCTTTGTGCGGACTATGCGCGCGGCCGAGGTCCTGACCCTCCTCGCGCTGCTCGCCCCGGTGGGCGCGCTTGAGACCGACCCCCTGCGGCGGAGCGCCGTGGTCGAGGCGGTCGAGCGGGCGAGCCCCGCGGTGGTGAACGTCTCCACCGAGCAGGTGGTCGAGCGCCGGGGCACGCCCTTCCCCTTCCCCGAGGACCCGTTCTTCGAGGAGTTCTTCCGCGACTTCTTCGATCCCCGCCCCCGCCGCTTCACCCGCACCAGCCTCGGCTCCGGCGTCATCGTCGCCGCGGACGGCACCATCCTCACCAACGAGCACGTGATCCTCCGCGCCGGCCGCGTCCACGTGACGCTCGCCGACGGCCGGGAGTTCGACGCGAAGCTCGTCGGCGCCGACACCGACTCGGACATCGCCGTCCTCCGCGTGAAGGCGGGCGAGCGGCTGCCCGTGGTCGCGCTCGGCAGCTCGGCCGACCTCATGATCGGCGAGACGGTGATCGCGATCGGCAACCCCTTCGGCCTTTCGCACACGGTCACGACCGGGGTGGTGAGCGCGCTCGGCCGCTCGCTCCGGAGCGGGGAGCGGACCTACAGCGACTTCATCCAGACCGACGCCTCGATCAACCCGGGCAACTCGGGCGGCCCGCTGCTCGACATCCGGGGAGAGCTCGTCGGCATCAACACAGCCATCTACGGCAAGGCCCAGGGCATCGGCTTCGCGATCCCGTCGACCGCGCCCGCCGGATCATGCGGGACCTCGTCTCCTACGGCGAGGTGCGGCGGCCGTGGCTCGGCCTCGTGGTGCAGGACCTCACCCTCGACCTCGCGCAGCACTTCGGCGCCCGCCGCGGCGTGGTCGTCGCCGAGGTGGAGGCCGGCAGCGCCGCCGCCTCGGCCGGCTTCGAGCGGGGCGACGCCATCGTCCGGGTCGACGGCCGCGAGGTGCGCTCGCAGGAGGAGTTCGATCAGCGGGTCGCGGCGCACGCCGAGGGCGACCGGATCCTCCTGACGCGCCTCCGCGACGGCCGGGAGGAGGAGGTCGAGCTCCGCGCCGCCGCCTTCCCCGCCGCGCGCGCCGACGAGCTCGCGTGGCAGCGGCTCGGGGTCGAGGCGGCGGAGGACGAGGACGGGCTCGTCGTGAAGCGCGTCCGCCCCGGCAGCCCCGCGGCGCGGATCGGGGTCGAGCAGGGCGACCGCCTCCTCGGCCTCGGCGGCGCGCCGCTCCGCTCCCTCGCCGAGTTCCGGCGGAAGATGATCGAGGTGCGCGGGGCGCGGAGCGTGCTGCTGTCGGTGGGGCGGGGGCCGTACCAGTACAACGTCACGGTGCCGCTGGCGCGGGGGTGAGGGAGCGGAGCGGGTCCTGTTCGTTCCTGGCTACCACGAAGCTCTCATTTCAGCATCAAGGGACGAGACCCGTCACCGTGTTCATCCTCCCATGGCGCCTCAGTACCGTAGCCAACACGGGCAACGTGCGCACGTTGATCCAAAGTGAGCATCAAGAAGTCTCCGGCTTCGAGGCCCCGGCGTGCGATCAGCGGGCCGAGGCCCCACGCGCTGGACTCCCGGCAGCGCAAGCGACCGAGCCTCTCGCCGCCTTCACCTTCGAGGACGTATTCGCCGTCCACGAACCGTCTCATGTTCGCGGGAATGCTGACGACGCCGCTCGCGACCGTGTTCTCGGATAGCCGATACCCGAGCCAGATCTTCGCGTCGCCCGTCCAGCCGTAGTCCTGCAGGACATCACCCCTGCGCGGCGCGCGTCGGAGCCCCTCTACCACTCCCGGCTGAACTTCGATTCCGCGGAGTCCGTAGACACCCGGAGCGTAGCGAGCAACGATGGGCGAATAGCTCAGGTACTGGTAGAAGGTGTTTCTATTCATGTCGGCGGCCACGCATCTCCGCTCGAATTCATCTCGCCCCATCACTCCTCCCGCCTCCTGGAGGACCCCCACCATTGTCTTCTCCACGTCGGCGAGCACTTCCACCCAGTCCAGTGGCGGGTCGGCGATCACTGTCTCGCCCTCAACCCGATACCCAACGGCGCAGCAGAGGGCGGCGAGGACGTGCTTCGGCGGCGCGAAGCCCTGCATCCGGTGGTGTCGTGCGATACCGGCGCGTAGCTCGCCCAGCGCGATCTTTCCTGCGACAGCGAGGATCTTGCGGATCTGGTTGAGGAGGCGGCTCCGCCTCTTGTGGATCCAAAACCATCCGCTCGCCTCGTCCAGCCAGGAGAAGCCCGGCACCCTCTCCACGACCCTTCTGAGATCGAGATCGACGCGGCCGCCACGCTCACGGTACTGGGCTTCAAGGTCGAGGAGCGACATCACCGTCCAGCGCCGGCAGGCCTTGTCCGCGAGCCTGCGGATCGTGTGGATCGCCCTCTCCGTCCTCTCGTCGACGAGAACTCGGTCCCCGTCGAGTTCGGCCACGCGCAGACTGACCGGCCCCCGGAGCAGCTCTGCCGCTCGGATGACGCCCTCTGCCCGGAATGAACTCCCAGTGATCCCCGAGGCGAGCAACGTGCGCTCCACCTGCTCGAGGGGCCGCAGGGGAGTGCTAAAGCACGCAACGGCGCGGTCGAGAACCGGCGCGAACGTGTGGGGACCGAGACGGTCTGCGACCTTGGCCGCGAGCTGTCGAACGCGTTCCCTAGTGATGCCTGCCTCATCCGCGGCGACCTGCAAGGTCGATCCTCCACGACCGTCCCACCCAAGGTAGCGAAGAACCGGATCAACGCGGGCGACCCCCGCGGTCCTCACCAGCTCCCTAAGCTCGTCCTCCAAGAGGAGCCCTCGCGCGCGCACGATTTCGTCCTCGAGCTTGTCGATTGCCTTCCAGACGCGCGCCGGCGCCCTCCCCGTGCGCGAGATGCCGACGAGAGCGTCGCGGAGAGTGTGCGCCTCCCGGTCGATGGCGCGAACCAGCGAACCGAGCCGCGGGTCGCTCGTACGGAGTGACCCGGCCGCGGGATCGCGCAGAAGGCGCTCCAGTAGACGAACGTGTTCGCGCTCGTCGCGGTCAGCGGCCTTCGTAGAGATTCGCTCCTCGCCTCGCGAGGCGGTTCAGGGTCTCGCGGATGTCGACGATGGGGTCCGACACGTCCATGTATTCGTCGCGGGCAGCCAGCTCCGAGGCAACCGCGACCGCGTACTCTGAAAATGCTACCTCGTAGGTAAGGCGCCGGAAGCTCGCCTCGTCGGTGTCGGCGAGGCCCTTCGCCGCGGCGATCTGAGGATGATCGAGGTTGATGTAGATGGTGCGCTCGTCTCCGACGTACTTGGCGCGGTGCTCCTCTGGGCCCAAGTTGTCGAACTGGACGCGGAAGCCACCGTGAGATCCTGGGCGCCGCGCCCTCGTCTCACCGCTGGGGCTACCAGACTGCGCGCCGGTGGCACTCGGCTCGAGCCGGCGTTCTCGTGGCGGTCCGTCGCCGCCCCCGCCTCGCACGTCGACAGGGTTGCCGGGGATGTCGCCGCCAGGCTTGAGAACTCCGACCACACCAGCCTCGTCGAGACCTTCAGCCAGATCGGTGCGCCCAGCCGCCCGCGCCTTCACATGCGCAAGCTGCCGGCGGAAAGCTTCGAAATCCTCGTTGAGAACCCGTGCAATCGCCTGCGCCTGTGCCTGCAGACGCTTGGCCTCTTCCGTCGCCCGCCGCTTCCGCTCGGCCTCGACGAGATCACGCCGAACCCGCTCAACACTCTGCCCGATGAACCCGTAGAGCGCTTGCACGAGCGGGTTGTTGGGGTTGAGCTGCATAGAGCGGCTCATGTCGAACGGCGCGATCGGCCCCGAGTAGTCATCGAGCGCAGGCACCTCGATTTCACCGAAGATGTACTGACTCATCTCGCGTCCCTCGGCACCTGCGAGTGTCGTCTCGCACCAAACGCCCTTCGTGAATATAGCCACCCCCCGTACGTCTTCGTCGAGCGGCGACTTGGCGACTTTGATGACCAGTTCTACGTTCCCAATCGTACGCGCAAGCTCGCCACTTGGCGAGAAGCGAGCCTCGCGAGCGACCGGCGGCTCCATGAACTCGCACTGATGATTATTGACGAGAACGACGGCATCCCGCGGCCAGCGCGCGAGGTGCCGTTCGACGTAGCGGATGATCCCCGGCTGATCCAGGGACTTCAGGTGAATCCCCTCGATCTCGACCAGCGTGCCGTTCGGCTCCGTCGTCGGTACCTCGCGCTCGAGCTCCCTGACCGGGATAGGATCACCGCCTGTCATCACCTCGATGTCACCGCGGCAGAGTTCCACGGAAGAGCGCCGGCCGTTACGCACAGTGGTGAGCCGCAGGATCTCGCCGATGCCGAAGGCTGCCGACTTTCCCGTACCGAACCGTCCCCGGCCGGGCCGGCCCTGCCGCCGATCGACGTTCTCGCCGTGCATGACAAAGAAATTCCGCAGCCCCTCCCGGTCCATTCCTCGACCATTGTCCCTGATCGAGATCTTCTTGTTCCTGCTATCCAGCGCGACGATGACGCACGGCTTCGTCCCAGGCTCGATGTATTGAAGGCCGTTGGACACGTATTCCCAGATCACGGCCTTGTCAGTCTTGAAGAGCGCGGCTGCTTGGAGAAGGTCGCGTGCGACGTGGCTGGTCACGAGCAGAGTGTCTGTGTCCTGTGTCATGGGTCCCTCGAGGGCTGGCGGAGGATGGTTGCGATCGCACGCGACGCCTCGCCGAGCTCGGCATCGTTGCTGAACATGGCGAGCAGCCGGTCGATCTTCCGCTCACGAGCAGCGCCGACCACGTAGTCGTCAACCCGGAAGAACGTCTCTGCCTCGCGGCGCGACACCTCTCCGAGGTGTCCCGCGCGGAATTTGGCGTAGGCTTCCGTCGCCAGAAGGCGCCGCCGTTCCCTGGCATGCTGCCGGCGCTCCGCAGGGGACATCGGAACGCGCGCGAGCAAGCCGGGATCGAGGCGTCGCGCAGCCTGCCTGGCATATGCGAGACCCTCGGCGGTGAGCATCCAGCCCTCGTTACCCGAGCCCCGGAGGTACTCACCGTGCTCTGGCTTCTTCGCGTCGGAGAGGTAGACGCGGACGAGTTCCAGATTGATCTGGTCCGGATGCTTGCGCCAGGCGAACCTCCGGGGTGCGAGTTCGTTGGCCTTCACCGCGACGTCCTCTGTGTCCACGTAGCGCCTATCGCCACCCAACACGTAAACCGCCACCGTGACGATTTGGGGGTTGTTGAGCGCGGCGGTGGTCAGGGGCGACGCCTTGCCTTCCGACCGCGTCTCTTTTGCTTGCCGGGCTCGCTCCACGTGGACGCCTCCGTTGTCATACCCGTTTCGACCAGCGCGTATGTCCCGCGGCCGACGCGTCTGAACACGTCCGGCCGGCGCCGAAGGTGCACGATAACGTTCGCGTCAAGCCCCTTGCCAGGAATCGAAACGCCGGCATCCTGCAGTCTCCGCCGTAGCACGCTAATGTGGAGCGGCCCACCCGCAGAGCGGAGAACGTCAGCCGCGGCATCGATGAGATCGGACCGGCCGTTGGACAGCGGCGACGGCCCTACCCCGAGTAGCTGATCAAGCAGTCCGAGCTGGTGAGTGACCTCTCGGAGGCGCTCCGTGAGCCGCTCGCTTTCAGACCGAACCCGATCGGCTTCGGCCTGGAGCTCTGAACGCCAGGCCAGCAGGGCCATGCGACGCTCCTCCGTCAAGGTTGGGCTCACCAGTTGGTAGATAGCGCTACTTACGCTCGATTGTCAAGTACGTAGCAGTAGCTACACCTCCAGCGGCCGCCGCTTCGACCGTTCCCGCGCCGCCGCCCGCCCTCGGCCCTACCCCCCGCCCGCCACCGACAGCTCCTCGCACCGCTCCGGCGCGACCGTCTCGAACGGCCCGAACCGCGCCGCGAGCTGGTCGCGGATCTCCACCGCCCGGCCGACGACCACGATCGCCACCCGCTCCGGCGGCGGCATGTGCGTGCGGGCTACGCGCGCGACGTCGGCCGCGGTGACCGCGGCCACGCGGCGGCGGTAGGTCGTGAGCTCGTCCGGCGGCAGGCCGTGGAACTCGATCTCGGCCAGCCGCCCCGCGAGCGCGTCCGGGCTCTCGAGCCGGAGCGGGAACTGACCGCGGAGGAAGGTCTTCGCGCGGTCGAGCGCCCGCCGCGCCGGAGGACCCGAGCGGAACGCAGCCTCGACCTCGAGCGCGAGGGCGAGGGTCTCCGCGGTGGTGGGGCTCTTCGTGAACGTCCCGATCCGGAAGTCACCGCCCCCGAGGCGCGCCGCGAAGGCGCTCCAGGCGGCGTAGGTGAGGCTCCGCTTCACGCGCAGCTCCTCGATCAGGCGCGAGGTGAAGCCGCCGCCCAGCATCGTGCTGGCGACGGTCGCCGGCAGGTGGTCGGGGTGGTTGCGCGCGATGGCGACGTTGCCGAGGCGGATCTGGGTCTGCGTCGCGTCGGGCTTGTCGACCAGCAGGAGCCGCCGGCTCTCGACCGGGGCAGGCGCCGGCGCCCGCGTCGGCACCGCGTCCGGCCGCGGCTCCCAGTCGAGGAAGGCCTCGCGCAGGCGCGCGACGGCGTCGGCGGCGGCCACGTCGCCCACCAGCACCAGGATGGTGTTGTTCGGGCGGTACCAGCGATCCCAGAAGTCGCGCACGTCGCCGCGACCGAGCCGCGGCACCGTCTCGCGGCGGCCCTCGACCGGCCGCCCGTAGGGGTGGCTGCCGTGGAGGAACGCCGCGAAGCATTTCTCCGCGATCGCCGAGGGCTCCTGGAGGGCGGCGAGGATGCCGGCGACCTGCTCCTCCCGCGCCCGGCGCACCTCGTCGCGCTGGAAGCGCGGCTCGCGCACGACCTGGCGCACGAGGTCGAGGCCGCGCTCGAAGTCCTTGGCGAGGAACTCGGCGCTCACGATCATGCCCTCGACGCCCGCGCTCGCGTCGAGGCGCCCGCCGAGCGACTCGACGGCGCGGGCGAGCTCCTCGGCCGAGAGGTCGCCGGCGCCCCGGCGGAGCGCGCCGGCGGTGAGCGCCGCGAGCCCGTCCTTGCGCGGCGGGTCCTGCGCCGCGCCGGCGCCGACGACGAGCTGGAGCTCGACGAGCGGCAGCTCGTGGTACTCGGCCACCACGACCCGGAGCCCGTTCCCCAGCGTCACCCGCGTGACGGGCGGGAGCCGCACCTCCTCGGCCGCCGCCGCCACGCCGGCGAGCGCGAGCCAGAGCACGAGCGCCTTCAGCGGCGGCCCTCCTCGCGGCCGGTGAGCGGCACGAGCGTGACGACGGTCCGGCGGGCCGGGACGAGCCGCTCGCGGGCGACCCGTGCGACGTCCTCCGCCGTCACCCGGTCCCACCCCGCCTCGAGCGCGAGGAGCGCCCGGTGGTCGCCGAAGACGACCTCGAAGAAGCCGATCTGGTTCGCCTTGCCGCTGACCGTCTTGAGCCCGCGGACGAGCCCGGCGCGGAGCTGGTTCTTCGCCTTGGCGAGCTCGTCCGGCGGGACGGGCTCCGCCCCGAGCTCCTCCAGCACGGCGTCGATGCGGCGCTCGAGCTCGGCGCCGGTCTTCCCCGGCCTCGCCTGCGCGTAGACGGAGAAGAGGTCCGGGTCGATGCCCCACGCGTTCTCCGCCGCCACCTCGGTGGCGACCTCGTGCTCGCGGACCAGGGCCGTATATGCGGCTCCGGAGAGAGGCGGCGGGTCGAGAGGCAGGCGGGAGGGGGGGCCGGCGCGGGGGGGAGGCCCGCGTCCGATAAGCGGTTCCGTCAACTCGGGGCTTTATGCGAGCTATGCCCCGACCGTAGGAGACCGGATCATGCGCAAGGTGTCGTTGATCGTCCTCGTCCTCGCCGCGTGCGCGGAGCCTGCAGCGGCCTTCCTCTGCCAGGGCATCTATGGCCCGGAGATCCCGAGCGTCGGCCGCTTCATCCTCGACAGCCCGATCGAGATCAAAGGCGTCGTGCGGAAGCGGATCACGTTCTCCGAGCGCGGGTTCATATTCGCCGGCGACGATCCGAACCCCTGCACGAGCAAGCCGCTCCTGGAACGCGACGTCTTCAAGAAGGGGCACGCGACGGGATTCGTGGTGGTCGCGCACCTGAAGTGCGGCAAGACGAAGGGCACCGCGCGCGCGTTCGTCGCCTCCGGCAACGACGTCCAGACGAGCGACGCCGAGGACTGCAAGACGATCAGCGGCGTCCTGAAGCTCGGCCGGAAGAAAATCAAGTTCTCGGGCAAGCGCACGCGCTGCGGCGACGGCGTGGTCGATCCGTTCCCGATCACGAACACCGGATTCAAACACGCGCTCGAAGACTGCGAGCCGCCGGGGGACGCGAAGCTGACGGGGGACTGCGACCAGGACTGTCAGTTCGCGACGTGCCTCACCGGCCGGACCGTCACGGAGAACGATTGCTTCAACACGTTCCACGGCACGGCGTACTACCGCCCGATGTGGGTTCTCACGAGCTTTCCCCCCGGGCTTCTCACGAGCATTCCCCCCGGGGGTGCCCTCCTGCGTGACGGGTTAGCGTCTGCGGGTTCGTTGTCTCCTGGGGCCTCCGTGTGCCGGATGTGAGGGCGGCGTGTCCAGCGTCGGCTTCTGCCGCTTGCGGTAGGACTCGCCGTCGATCGTCAGGTCGTAGGCGTTGTTGACGAAGCGGTCGATCGCCGACTGCGCGCGCAGCGGGTCGGCGAAGGGCGCGAGCCATTCATCGGGGCCGCGATTCGAGGTGACCACGATCGAGCCGGCGCGGTGCCGCTCGATCAAGACCTCGTACGTGTCGCGGCTCTCGGTGGGATCGAGGGCATCGAGGCCGAAGTCGTCGATCACGAGCAGATCGACGGCGAGGAGCTTGCGGAGCGCGGCCTCGTAGGTGTGATCGAGGCGCGCGTGCTTGAGTGCCTTGAGCATCTTGTCGGCGGTGAGGGCGAGCACGCTATGGCCGTGGCGGCAGGCGAGCCAGCCGAGGGCATGGGCGAGAAACGTCTTGCCGACGCCGACGGGCCCGACGATCGCGACGTGGGCGTGGGCGGCGATGAAGCGGAGGCTCACGAGCTCGTTCCAGAGCGCGCGGTCGTACGTGACCTTCGCGGTCGGGTCCCACTGCTCGAGCGTCATGGTCGGGTCGAGCTGCGCCTGGGTGGCCCGCAAGGTGACGGCGGCGCTGTCGCGCCGGGCGACCTCGTCGCTGAGCGCGAGGAGCAAGAAGTCCTGGTGTGGAAGCTGCTGCTGGCGGGCGAGGACGAAGCGCTCGGGGAGCGTGTCGAGGAGGCGGCCGAGCTTGAGGCGCCGGAGGACAGCCTTGAGATCCGGGCTGATCACGTCGGGCGTCATCGGCGCTCTCCGCCGTCCCGCGGCCGGGCGAGGGTGTAGTCGCTGGCGGGCCGGAGGTAGCGCCCGAGCGGGATCACCCGCGCCGGTGGGGCAGCCGGGGCGGGCGGCGCCGCGAGCGCGAGCATCCGCTTGAGGCGGGTGACGTCGAGGAGGTCGGCGGCGAGGGCGAGCGGACACCCCTCCTCTACGCGGGCGGCGCCGTAGCGCTTGACGAGGCCGAGGAGCGCATAGACGCGCCGCATGCGGGTCCACGGAAGCGGGACGGCAAGCAGCGTCCGCGCGAAGGTGCCGATCGCCGCGCCGTGGCGCGCCGCCTCGCGCTCGAGGAAGGCGACGTCGCGCAGCGCGTCCGGCGTCTTCTCGGCGGGGAAGTCCGTCGGGTCGGTCGAGCGCTCGCCCGGGGCCTTGCGCGGGTGGGTCTTCACGAGCGTCGCGCCGTCGTAGAAGCGGACGGTCTTCTGGTCAGCGCGCGCCCGCAGGGTGCGGCCGATGGAGCGGGTCGGGAGCGAGTAGAGCGCCTTGGCGACCTGGGCGTAATGGTCGCGGGCGACGAGCGGCGAGCACCACAGCGGCACGTCGTAGGGGGTGGTCGGGGCGGGCAAGAGCACCGGCTGTTCGACGGCCTCGAAGTGCTCGCGCGGCCGGCGCAGCGTGCGGCTGTGGCGGCGCAGCCCAGCCTCCTCGCGACACCAGACGACGGCCCGCACGCGGGCCTGCTCGAGCGTGGCGAGCCGCTCGCCGCCGAAGCAGTCGTCGCGGACGTACGGCACGCTGCGCTCGCACCGGGCCTTGTCCGTCGGCCGCCGCACGCGCGCAGGGTCGACCACGAAGCCGCGCGCCTGCGCGTACGCGAGGAAGGCCGGCACGATCCGCGGCTGGAGCGGATCGGGAATCTGGATGAGCACCTTGGTATTGTCGGGGACCAGGACCTTGAAGACGCCGCCGTAGAACGCCCACGCCGCTTCACAGGCCGCGATCGCCGTCGCCGTCGTCTCCGCAAAGCATGGGAAGACGAACCGATAGCGCGACACGCTCGGGGTGAAGATCCAGGCGCGGAAGCGGCGCCGCCGCCCGTGCTCGTCGGGCGCCAGCAACGTCATCCAGCCGGTGTCGACCGCCAGCTCCTCGCCCGGGGCGCCGTCGGCCACCGCGATCGTCGCCGCCGTCCGCCCCCACCCGAGCTCGGCCGTCGCGAAGCGATAGAGCGTGGCCGGGGCGAGCGCGACGCCTTGGCGCACGAGGAGGCGGCGGACCTTCGAGAGGCGCACGCCCGCACGCAACTGCGTCGCGATGAACTCCCGGTGTTCGACACAGCGCTGCCACGTGTCGCCGTACGTTCGGGCCGCTGTCCCGCGCAGCGCCGTGAGGATCGCGCCGAGCCGCTCCTCGGTGAGCGCGCTCGCGTCCAGCCCCGGCCGCAGCCCACTCCGCTCGGCGGTCCGCAGATAGCGGCGCACGGTCTTCGGGTCGCGCCCGAGCCGGCGGGCGATCTGCTTGCGCCGCGCCCCGGCCAGCCACTGCCGGAGCACCTCCGTGATCTCGATCATCGTGACCTCCCGATACGCCATCCCCTCCTCCTCTCCTGGCCCAGCCCGTCGGGCCGGTCGTCGGAGGGGGAGGGTCGGTTAGGTCACGCAGGGGGGACAGCTCGTGAGAATTTCCTCACCCGAGGGGGGAAAGCTCGTGAGAAAAACCGCCGCTCAGGGGGGAAAGGTCGTGAGAAACGACAAGCCGGCCTCCTCCATCAGCCCGACCAGGCGTCCGTTGAGATTGTCTGCCGTCGTTTTGGCACCATCCGGCCACCGGATGCCCAGCGAGGCGATCCACATGAGCGAATTGTGCGGCTTCCCCCAATTTGCGACGTTGCAGCTACCGCCTGGGCGAAGCATGATGAAAGACCGGGCTGGAGACGACACGGTCGAACGATCCTGATGCGAAGGGCGGCGCGAACGCCATCCCTCCGTGCAGCTCCACGTCACGTCAAGCCGCTTTCGGAGGTGCCCTCAAGAAGCGGCGTGGGGTGGCGTGGAGGATGGCTATCGGCCCGGCCGAGGCGGTGGTGGAATCGATCTTCGGCCAGGTGGGCTATCGGGCCGCAGCACGCAGGACGGGATCGTTCCACCTGGCAACCCGGTGCGACCCACGTGCCTGCAGAAAGTCTGAGTTGCCCCCTTTTGGTATGCACCCGGTGCGGCAAGGACAGCACCCAAGCTTGACCTTGCCGGGCCGACGGTCTTTAGTGCGAACGTGACTCGACGACGGCGCGGTCTCCTCGATATCGTGCTGATCGTGCTCGCGATCGCCCGGGGCGTGTCACCGGCCCTCGCGCTGTGCATCGGAACCGGCGGCCATCAGGCGATCGAGCAGGTCGGTGCCGCCTGCTGTGGCGGTCTGACCGAGCACCCGATGACTCCTGACGAAATGTCGGTCTCACCGTGCTCGTCCCACTGTAGGGACACGCCGCTCAGCATGCCGTCAGCGCTCCGCTCGCCGGACGGTGGAGACCGTAGGTTCACTGCTGCGGTCGTTCTGCTGACCGTCCCCGTACACGATTTTGGTCGCGCCGTCTCGGCGTGCCCGGGCTTCGCGGTCGGCTCTGTGTCCCTGCCCGCACCCCGCGCCCTTTCGACCACCATCAACCGCTGTTGAGCTGACCTCCCGCCGTCAGCGCCCGGTCGTCTGGGTCGGGCGCTCGGTCGTGGTGTGGTGTCACCGCGGATCCCGCACCCGGTCACTGTGGCCGGGGTGCGCGCAGTCCGCGGCCGAGGGGCCTCCTGTAGGACCGCTGAGGAGCTAAAGAAGCATGCGGAGCATCGGTGATTGGGCGAACTGCGCGGGCGTCGCCGCGCGATGGCAGCGCGGGCTCCCTTGCGCCGGCGCGGTGGCGCGACAGCGAGCCGCGTTCGTTCTCGTAGCCGTCGTCGTGGCCATCGCGCGTCTGCCGGCAGATGCGGCGGAGCGCATCTCGCTCCAGGAGGCGCTCGAGCTGGCGCGGCGGAACAACCCGGATGTCCTGGCCGCCCGGCAGGAGCTGGAGGTCGCGCGGGGACGACTCGTCAAGGCGCGCTACTGGAACCCGTTCAATCCCGAGGTCGGCGGGCAGGGCGCCCGGCGCGACTTCGCGAGCGGCGGCCGCGCCACCAACTACGGGGTGTCGGTCTCGCAGGAGGTCGAGATCGCGGGCCAGCGGTCGCAGCGCATCGAAGAGGCCGAGCGCAACTCGACGCGCATCGAGGCCCTCGTGCGCGACCGCGAGCGACTGCTCGAGGCCGACGTGAAGCGCGCGTTCTTCGCGGCCCTCGCAGCGGAGCGCCGTCTCGCCCTGCAGCGGGCCATCGAGAACCTGAACGGCCGCGTGCGCGACGCGGCATCGGCCCGGGTCCGCGCGGGTGAGTCACCGGCCATGGAGGCGAACCTGGCCGAAATCCGCTACGGGCAGTCGCGCAAGGAGACGATCGCCGCCGAGACCGAGGTGATCGTGGCGCGCCTCGAGCTGAAGCGGCTCCTCGGCCTGCCTCCCGAGCAGGCGATCGAGCCCAGCGGCGAGCTGCGGGGCGCCGCACGGACCGTCCCTCTCGGCGAGGCGCTCACGCGGGCCCTCGACCGCCGCCCCGATCTCCTCGCGGCCAAGGCCGAGCTCGAGCGCGTCGGCGCCGAGCAGGCCCTCACGCGCCGGCTCCGGCTTCCGAACCCGACGCTGGAGGGCTTCTACGAAACGGAGAGCGAGCGACCAGGTCGTGCCGACGGGATCGCCGGGGGCGGGCTGCGCATCCCGCTCCCGGTCTTCGACCGCAAGCAGGGGGAGCTGGTTGCGCTGGCGGCCCAGGAGAATCAGGCCCGGCACCTGGTCGACGCCACGCGGCGGACGATCGAGAAGGAGGTCGCCGGAGCGCTCCGCGAGTACGACGCCGCGCGCCGGACCGTGGAGGTCTTCGAGCACGACGTCCTCGCTCGCGTGGAGGAGAACTTCGGCTTCATCGAAACCTCGTACCGGGAGGGCAAGATCAGCCTGCTCGACCTGGTCGTGGTGGAGAACGACCTTGTGCAGGCCCAGCTTTCGTACGTGGATTCGTTGACGCGGTTCCGGACGGCCGAGGCCGACTTGGAGCGGGCAGTGGGTGGGCCGCTCGAAGGAGGGGTGCAATGAGGCGAGGCTGGGTCTTCCTGTCGGCCGTACTCCTGCTCGCGGCCGCCTGTCGCCGCGAGAAGGACAAGGCGAGCGAGCCCGGCGCCTCGCCAGAGGAGGAACATGCTCACGAGGGAGCGGGCGGCGAGCGGGTCACACTCTCTCCCGAGGCGCTAAAGGCCGTGGTGCTCAAGACCGCGCCCGTGGAGCGTCGTCGGCTCGAGGAGCAGATCCGGGCAACGGCGGTCATCAAGCCCAACGAGTATCGCCTGGCGCACGTGAGTCCGCGCATTGGTGGCCGAGCGATCGAAGTGAAGGCACTCCTTGGCGACGCGGTGAAGCCGAACGAGCCCCTTGCGCTGCTCGACAGCCTCGAGCTCGGCGAGAAGAAGTCGGCGTTTCTGCAGGCGCGGACGAACCTCGAGGTCGCCCGCCGCAACTACGCGCGGGAGGAGCGGCTCTTCAAACAGCGCATTTCCTCGGAGAAGGAGTACCTCGAGGCGAAGGGCGAGTTCGAGCGCAGCGAGGCTGCGTTTCGCGCCGCGCGCGAAGCGCTGCGCCTGGTCGGTCTCACGGACGAGGAGATCGACGGAATCGCGTGCGGCGGCAAGGGACATCCGCTCTCCCATTTTCCGCTGATCGCCCCTTTCGCTGGCACCGTCGTGGAGCAGCATATCGCGATCGGGGAGCTCGTCGAGCCGAACGAGACACCGTACACGATCGCCGACCTCTCGACCGTCTGGGTTTTGCTCGACGTGTTCGAGAAGGATATCGCGCACGTCCGGGTCGGCTCCGCGGTCCAGGTGGCGGTGGACGCCTATCCCGGCGAGATGTTCCGCGGCACGGTTGCCTACCTCAGCAACCTGCTGGACCCGAGCACCCGCACGGCACTGGCGCGGGTCGAGATCGACAATCGCGACGGCCGGCTCCGTCCCGGCATGTTCGCAACGGCGACGATCAGCATACCGTCTGCGAGCACAGGGCCGGGCTCGTTCGTCGTCCCGCGGGACGCCGTGCAGCAGGTACGCGGGCGGGCGGTCGCCTTCGTCGAGGAGCAGCCCGGCACCTACCGGATGCGCGAGCTCGGGCTGGGAAAGGACTCCGGGCCGGAGGTCGAGGTGCTCGCGGGGCTCACCGAGGGCGAACGGGTCGTGACCGAAGGCGCCTTCTACCTCAAGTCGACGCTGCTCAAGGAAGAGATGGGCGAGCATGACTGACGGGGGGCAGGGCGCATGCTGAATCGGCTCTTCGAGTTCTCACTGCGGAACCGCTTCCTCGTCCTCGTCTTTGCGGGCTTGGTCGTCGGTGCCGGCGTCTACTCGCTGCGCCGCCTGCCGATCGACGCGGTCCCCGACGTGACGCCGAACCAGGTCCAGATTCTCACGAACGCGCCCGGGTTGGGCCCGGTCGAGGTCGAGCAGTTCATCACCTTCCCCGTCGAGACGGCCGTGTCCGGGCTGCCCGGCATCGAGCTGATCCGCTCGGTGTCGCGCTTCGGGCTTTCGGCGGTGACCGTCTACTTCCAGGAGGGCATGGACATCTACTTCTGCCGGCGGCTCGTGATGGAGCGGCTGCCCGCGGCGCGCGAGGCCATTCCGGCCGGCCTCGGCACCCCCGAGATGGGACCCATCTCGACCGGCCTCGGAGAGATCTACCAGTTCGAGGTGAAGGGCGAGGGGTACTCGATGATGGACCTCCGCTCGATCCTTGAGTGGGACATCGCCTTCAAGCTGAAGTCGGTCCCCGGCGTGGTCGAGGTCAATACGTACGGCGGGGAGCTCAAGACCTACGAGGTGGAGCTCGACGCCGCGAAGCTCGTCGCCTACAGGCTGTCACTCGGCCAGATCTTCGAGGCCCTCGAGCGCAACAATGCGAACGCCGGCGGCGCCTACATCGAGCACGCGCAAGAGCAGTACCTGATCCGCGGCGAGGGCTTGGTCCGGAGCCTCGACGACATCGCCAACATCGTCGTCGCGGCACGTAACGACAGCACCCCGATCTACGTCCGCAACCTCGGGCGAGTCCGCTTCGCGCCAATGGTGCGGCAGGGGGCGGTCACGCGGGACGGCCGCGGGGAGGTCGTCACCGGGGTTGTGATGATGCTCGTTGGGGAGAACTCCCGCGCCGTTGCGAGCCGAGTGCATGAGAAGATCCAGGAGATCGCGAAGTCGCTTCCGCCCGGCGTGACGGTCGACACGTACTACGACCGCACCGAGCTCGTCCGGAAGACGATCAAGACGGTGACGAAGAACCTCGTCGAAGGGGCCCTACTCGTCATCGCGGTCCTGCTCCTGCTTCTCGGCAACCTCCGCGGTGGCCTCATCGTCGCCTCGGCGATCCCGCTCTCGATGCTCGTCGCGTTCACCGCCATGGTCTACGCTGGGCTTTCCGGCAATCTCATGAGCCTCGGCGCGATCGACTTCGGGCTCATCGTCGACGGTTCGGTCGTCATGATCGAGAACGTCGTCCGGCACATCGCCGAACGCCGCGGCCGGGGGTCGCGGATGAGCGACGCGGAGATGCGAGGCGTGATCCTCGAGGCGGGGCGGGAGGTGCTGCGTCCGATCGTCTTCGCCGTCGGGATCATCATCATCGTCTATCTGCCGATCCTCACGCTCCAAGGTGTCGAGGGGAAGATGTTCCGCCCGATGGCGCTGACCGTGGTGTTCGCGCTGACCGGATCCCTGCTCCTCTCCTGCACCCTCATGCCGGTGCTCGCGAGCTTGTTCCTCCGCCGGGGTGTCAAGGAGGAAGACACGTGGCTCGTCCGGCAGGCGAAGCGTCTCTACCGGCCGCTCCTTGCCCGGTCGATGCGGCGGCCCGGCGTGACCGCGGGTGTGGCGGCGGGTCTCTTCGCGGTGAGCGTGGTGGTGGCGCTCTTCCTCGGCGCCGAGTTCATCCCCCGGCTCGACGAGGGAGTGATCGCCCTTCAGGCCTGGCGGCTCCCGAGCGTGTCCCTCGAGGAGTCGGTCCGTAACACGACGATGATCGAGAAGGTGCTCCGGCGCTTCCCCGAGGTGGTGACCGTCGTGTCGCGCACGGGACGCGCCGAGATCGCGACCGACCCGATGGGGGCGGAGACGAGCGACGTGTACGTGATCCTGAAGCCGCACGAGGCATGGGAAACCGCGAGCACGCGAGACGGGCTCATCGAGGCGTTCAACGCGGCGCTCACGGCGCGCGTCCCGGGCACGGTCTTCAGCTACTCGCAGCCGATCGAGCTGCGCGTCCAGGAACTCATCGCGGGCGTGCGCTCGGACGTGGCGATCACGATCTTCGGCGACGATCTGGAGATCCTAAAGGCTTTGGGCGATCGGGTCGTCCGGGTGGTCTCCCAGGTCCGTGGCGCGGCGGACACGAAGGCCGAGCAGGTCGCGGGCCTGCCCTACCTCCGCGTGATCATCAACCGCGAGGCAATCGCCCGCTACGGCATCAACGCGTCGCAGATCCTCGACACGGTGAGCGCCATGGGGGGTCGGGTGGTCGGGGAGGTCTTCGAGGGGCAGCGGCGCTTCTTCCTGCAGGTGCGGTTCGCGCCTGAAGACCGCGCGGACTTCGATCGCATCAAGGAGGTCCGGATCGCCGACCCGGGCGGGCGGTTGATCCCCCTCAGCCAGCTCGCCGAGATCCGCATCGAGGAGGGCCCGGCGCAGATCAGCCACGACAAGATCCATCGCCGGCTCGCCGTGGAGACGAACGTCCGGGGCCGCGACTTGGCCGGCTTCGTGGCCGAGGCCCAGCGCGCGGTCGACGGGCAGGTCAAGCTACCGGCCGGCTACTGGATCGAGTGGGGCGGCCAGTTCGAAAACCTGCAGCGCGCGTCGGCACGCCTGGCGATCGTCGTGCCGATGGCGCTCTTCCTGATCTTCGTCCTGCTGTACTCGACCTTCAACGCGGCGACCCCAGCATTGCTCATCTATCTGAACGTACCGCTCGCCGCGACGGGCGGCGTCTTCGCGCTCGCCCTCCGTGGCATGCCGTTTTCCATCTCGGCCGGCGTGGGGTTCATCGCGCTCTTCGGCGTCGCGGTCCTGAACGGCGTCGTCCTCATGTCCTACGTGCTGCAGATGCGGCGGGAGGGCCTCTCCGGCGAGGAGGCGGCGCGACGGGGCGCCGAGATCCGGCTGCGGCCGGTCCTCATGACAGCGCTGGTGGCGAGCCTCGGGTTCGTCCCGATGGCGCTTTCAGGCTCGGCCGGTGCCGAAGTCCAGCGCCCGCTCGCCACCGTCGTCATCGGCGGGCTGGTCACCTCGACGGCGCTCACGCTGCTCGTGCTCCCGACGTTGTATGCGTGGATCGAGGGTCGACGGGAGTTCCGGGAAGGAAGCGGCTCAGCCGACGCGGTGCGACCGTCTGCGGAGATCCGGCACAGCGGCCATATCCGTACCGGGGCCTGCGGAGAATCAGCCGTCGAGTCGCCGGGAGAATGAGCTGCGTACCTCGCTCTGAGGAGGAGCGAGGTGCCTCGACGCGGGCGGTGGCGTGAAGCGCGGCCCCGCCGGTCGGGAGGCAGCGGGCTCTTCACGCCGGCGCGCCGGCGGCGGCGCCGTTCGCGCCCGGCGCGAGGCTCGGGCACGGCGCGGGCGGGTCGACGAGCCCTTTCTTCGCGAGCTCGGCGATCGCCGTGTCGAGCGTCTGCATGCCCACGTTGCGGCCGGTCTGCATCATCGACGGGATCTGGTGGAGCTTGCCCTCGCGGATCAAGTTGCGCACGGCCGGCGTGCCAATCAGGATCTCGCACGCCGCCACGCGCCCACCGCCCTTTTTCTTGAGCAGCGTCTGCGCCACCACGGCCTCGAGCGACTCGGCGAGCATCGTGCGGATCTGGCTCTGCTGCCCGGCGGGGAAGACGTCGATGATGCGGTCGACGGTCTTGGGCGCGCTCGAAGTGTGCAGCGTGCCGAAGACGAGATGCCCCGTTTCGGCCGCCGTGAGCGCCAGCGCGATGGTCTCGAGGTCGCGCATCTCGCCGATCAGGATCACGTCCGGATCCTCGCGCAGCGCGCTCTTGAGCGCGCGCGCGAACGACCCCGTGTGCGCGCCCACCTCGCGCTGGCTCACGAGGCAGCGCTTGGAGGGATGCACGAACTCGATCGGATCCTCGACCGTGAGGATGTGCCCTTCCCAGGTCGCGTTGATCACGTCGACCATCGCCGCGAGCGTCGTCGACTTGCCCGAGCCGGTCGGCCCCGTCACCACGATGAGCCCCCGCTCGCGCGTGCAGAGCTCCTTCAGCACCGCAGGCATGCCGAGCCCCTCGAGCGACGGGATCTCGGTCGGAATCGTGCGCAGGACGGCGCCCGGCCCGCGGCTGTGCAGGAAGGCGTTCACGCGGAAGCGGCCGACGCCATCGAGCGCGTAGGCGAAGTCCACCTCGTGCTCGGCCTCGAAAGCCCGCTGCTGCTCGGCCGTCATGATCGATGTGACGAGGCTCGTCACCTCCGCGGCAGCGAGCGTTGGGTGCGCGGTGCGGCCGAGGTCGCCGTGGAGGCGGAGCATCGGCGGCTCGCCCGTGCTCAGGTGGAGGTCGGAGGCTCCCTGTTCGACCGTCTCGCGCAGCAGCTCCTGCATCGTCGGCATGCGGGCGGGCAGAGCAAGACGTGCGCCAGGCCGGCGGTGGCGCCCGCGTGTCTCCAAAAGGGGCCGCGCGCCGCCGCGGCCGTGGCGCGGCGTCGCGAACGTGACGCTCGCTCCCAGCGCGCGACCCCGCCATACTCGGCCGGCGTGTTTCCGGTCTCGCCGGAAAAGGAGCGGGCGCTATTTCAGCGCATGGCGCGCCTCGGCGTCCGGGTCGAGGATCTCGAGGAGTCGTTCGTGCGCGCGCGCGGGGCGCCGAGGCGCGGCGCGCGGCCGAGGCCGCACGCATCCGCCGCCAGAAGCGTCGCCGCTCGCGCCGCGCGCAGGCGAAGGTGCTCGCCGAAAAGCGCGCGCACGGCGGCCCGCCGGGCGCCCGGGCGCGAGGAGCTCGACGGTTGACCCGGGTCGGCCGCTCGCGCTTTGCATCGCGCATTATGCGTGCGCTGCCGCTCCTCCTCGCCGTGACTTGCCTGCTCCCGGCCTCGGGCGGCGCGGCCGCCCCGCGCTGCCCCGGCTCCGGCGCCGAGGCGTGCACGCGGGCAGCGCTCGGCATCCCCGCCGAGGCGCGACGCGTGCTCGTGCTGAGTCAGTCGTCCCACCTCGACTGGGACTGGCTCCACACCTTCGAGGACTACTACACGACCGCCGTCGACGGGGTCTTCCGCGCCGCCGTCGCGCTCCTCGCCGCCGACCCCACCTATTACTACTCGGTCGCCGAGATGGGCTATCTCGCGCGCTTCGTCGCCGCCCATCCCGAGCTGCTCCCGGCGCTGCGCGCGGCGGGATCGCGGCTGCGCATCGTGGGCGGCGGCATCACCTCGCCGGACAGCCTCCTCCCCCACGGCGAAGCGTTCATTCGCGACTACCTCGTCGGCAAGACCTGGGTGGATGCGACGCTCGGGCTCCCGCTCCGCGAGGCGTGGCTGCCCGACGACTTCGGCCTCGATGCTGAGCTCCCGGTCCTGCTCGAGGCGATGGGCCTCGAGGCCGTCGGCTTCTCGCGCGTGCCCGGCGTGGACACGCTCGCGCGCTGGCTCGGCGCGGCACCACCCGCCCCCGGATCGCTCGCGAGCGAGCTCCTCCGGGGCGGCGCAGACTTCGTCTGGCGCGCCGCCGACGGGTCGCGGACGCTCGCCCACTGGATGCCCCGCGGGTACTGCGAGGGGGACTTTGGTCTGAGCCCGCCGGGCTCCTCCGCGACCGCCATCGCCGCGAGCCTCAAGAAGCTCCTCGCCGTCAACGCCCCCGCCTCGCCGACGCCGTACATCTTCCTGCCGATCGGCTGCGACTTTCGGCCTCCACGGCCGGACCTGCTCGACATCGTCCGCCAGTGGAACGCGCAGGAGTATCCCGCAACTGGCGTGTGGGCCGTGGCGGCGACCTTCGACCACTACGTGACGCTGGTGCGCGCGCACCGCCGCGCGCTGCGCGTGCGGCGCTTCGATCCGACCCCGTACTGGCAGGGCTTCTACGCGAGCCGGCCGGCGCTCAAGACCGGGCACCTCGCGGCGGTGCGGACGCTGCTTGCGGCCGAGGTCCTCGGCGCCGTGGCCGACGGGGCGCTCCACCGCGATCCGGCGGCCTGGCAGGCGCGCGTGGCGGCACGCAGCGCCGCCCTCCACGCGGCCTGGACCACGCTCGTCCCGAGCAACCATCACGACTACGTGACGGGCACCGCGCTCGATGCGGTCTACCAGGGCGAGCAGCTCCCCCGGCTCGCCGAGGCGCGCGCACAGGCCGAGGCCGCGCGGGCGGAGGCGACCGCGGAAATCGCGCGCGCGCTCCGCCGCCCCGGGGTCGTCGTGCTGAATCCCCTCGGCTTTGCACGCCGCGGCCTCGTCGAGCTCGCAGACGCGCCCGCCGACCTGCCGCGCGAAATTCCCGTGCAGCGCAGCGCCGAGGACACGCTCCTCTTCTTCGGCCGCGCTCCGAGCCTCGGCTATGCGAGCGGCCCACGCGCCGCCGTCCGGGCCCCGCGCGCGGCCGTGTTGCTCGAGGCGCTGCCCGACAGCGGGGGATTCGTCCTCGCCAACGGGCTCCTCCGCGCCACCATCGCCCGGGCGGCGGGCTGGGGCATCACGGCGCTCGTCGACGAGCGGACCAAACGCAACGTGCTCGCCCCGGGCGCCGTCGCGAACACGCTTCGCGTCTACGCCGACGACGGCGGGCTCTACCGCTTCGGCGACGAGATGGCGGGCTGCGCGCTCACGCCCGAGCCGGGCGGCGTCGACGTCGAGGGCACGCCGTCGGCGGCGACCGTGCTCGAGGCCGGGCCGCTGCGGGCGCGGGTGCGCGCCGAGGTGAGGCTCGGGCAGCAGGTCTTCGTCAAGGAGTACCAGCTCGTCGCCGGCGAGCCCTTCCTGCGCATGGTGACGACCGGCGGAGCGCCCCCGGGGACGTCCGTGCTGGTCCAGGTGCCGCTCGCCGGCCCGATCGACACGCTCGAGCACGGCACGCCGTACCACTGGGATCGGAAGGCCGCCGAGCGCGCGGGCCCCGTCACGTTCGAGGCCACGCACGACTTTCTGATCCTGCGCCGACACGGCCGGCCGATCGCGGCACTCTTCCACGACGGGGTCCCGGCCTGGGCGGCGCAGCGCGACGGCGTGCTGCTGGGGGCGCTCTGGCGCAATGCCCCGCAGGAGCGCTGCGACTACTACGGCGCGCAGGGCACGGATTCCGAGAGCCACACGGTCGCCTACGCGCTGCGCGTGCCGACCGGGGTGGCGAGCCCGCGCACGGGCCGCCAGCTTCGCGAGGCGCTCGCCTACACGACGCCGCTCGCGGCGACGCTCGCCCCCGGCGGCCCGGGCACGCTCCCCGCCCGCTTTTCGCTCGCCGCGGCAGCGCCGCCGTCGGCGATCCTCACCGCCGCCAAGGCCGCCACCGCCGATCCGGCGGCGCTCGTGCTCCGCATCTACCAGCCGACGAATCGGCCGCTCGGCGTGCGGGTGCGCACCGGGTCGCGGCGGCGCTTTCCGCGCCACGTGCGGCTCGGCGTCGTCGGCACGACCGCGCTCGAGGCCCCGCTCGGGCCGGCGCGCGCCGCCGCGCTCGCGCTCACGGGCGACGCCAGCCGCTTCCGGGTTTTCACCGCGCGCGCGCTCACCACCGTCGAGATCCGTGCGCGCTGACGCGCGCGTCTGGACTGCGGCGGCGGGCGTGCCAAGATGACGCGCGGATGCCGGCCATCGCCGTCGAGGGGGTAATCAAGCGCTACGGCGCGCGCCCCGCGCTCGCTGGCGTGAGCTTCACGGTGGCACCGGGCGAGATCGTGGGGCTCCTCGGGCCGAACGGCGCCGGCAAGTCGACCACGCTCGCGATCCTCGCCACGCTGCTCGCGGCCGACGCGGGAGCGGTCGTGGTCGCGGACCGGAGGCTCCCCGCGGAGGCCGCCGCCGTGCGCCGGCTCATCGGCTTCGTGCCGCAGCGCGAGGCACTCTATCCCCCGCTTTCGGCGCGCGAGAACCTGGGATTCTTCGCCCGCATGCAGGGCCTGCGCGGCACCGCCGCGGCACGCGCCATCGCCGACGCGCTCGCGCTCGTTGGCCTCGAGCGCCGCGCCGACGAACCGGTCGCGCGGCTCTCGGGCGGCATGCGGCGGCGCTTGAACCTCGCCTGCGGCATCCTCCACCGCCCGCAGGTGATCCTGCTCGACGAGCCCACGGTCGGCGTCGACCCGCAGTCGCGCGAGCGCATCTTCGAGGCGGTGGCGGGGCTTGCCGCCCGCGGCGCCGCGGTGCTCTACAGCACGCACTACATGGAAGAGGCCGAGCGGCTCTGTCGCCGCGTCGTTCTCCTCGACGAGGGCCGTGTGCTCGCTGCCGGCACGCCCGCCGAGCTCGTGGCGAACGCCGGCATGGCACCGCGGCTCGAGCTGCGCACGGCGCGGCCGCTGCCGCCCGCGTGGCTCGATGGCGTACGCGGCGCGCGCCCTCTCGCCTCGCGCGACGGCGCGACGGCCGTGGCCCTCGCCGACACCGCGCTTGCGCCCGCGGTGCTCGACGCGGCGGCGCGCGCCGGCGGCAGCGTGCTCGCATTCACGCTCCACCGCCCGAACCTCGCCGACGTGTTCTTTAGCCTGACCGGCCGGGCGCTGCGCGACGATGTCGCGTCCGGCGCCGCGTGATGCTCGGCGCCGCGCTCCTGAAGGACCTGCGGCTCCTCGCCCGCGACCGCGCCGGGCTCGTCTTCCTCACGATAGCCCCCGTCGTGGTCATCACCGTGGCCGGCCTCTCGCTCGCCTCCCTCTACGGCGCCGACCCGCGGGGCACGAGCGCCTACCTGCTGCCGGTCGCCGACGAGGACGGCGGCCGCATCGGCGAGACGGTACGGGCACGCCTCGCCGGCGAATCGCGGGTGCTCGTCGAGGAGGTGGCCGACCGCGAAGCGGCGCGCGACCTCGTGCGCCGCCAGGTGGCCGGTGCAGCGCTCGTGATCCCCCCGGGGACGACCGCCGCCGTCGGCCGCGGCGAGCCGGCGGCGCTGCTCCTCTACACCGATCCAGTCAAGTACCTCGAGGTCGCCAACGTCCGGCTGCTCGTCGAGGAGCTGCGCCACGGCATCGAAGCTGCGGCGCGGGCGCGAGCGGCGGCCCGGCTGGAGAAGGAGCGCGCGCACGCCACCCGCGCCCGGGTGCGGTTCGAGCGGGCCGCCCAGGGGCTTACGCGCTCGCTCGAGGAGGTGAGCGCTCGGCTCCGCGCCGCCCGCGCCGACGCCGAGCGACGGCTCGCCGCCGCCGAGGCGGAGGCCACCGCCGCGGCTGCCCAAGCCCGCACGCAGCTCGACGCCGCCCTCGCACCGCTGCGGAGCTTCCTCGGCACACTGAGCGCCCGGGAGCAGGCCTTCGCCGAGTGGCTCGCCGCCGCGCGGGCTGCGGCAGGCCGCTACGCCGACCGGCTTCCCCCACCACCGGCGCCGCCCGAGGTGCCGCCCGCGCTCGCGGGCCTCGCCGCCGACCCCGAGGGGTTTCTCCGACGGGCGCTGCCGGCCGCGGCGCTCCCGCACGTCGCCCTGCCGCCCTCACCGGCGCTGCCGCGGCTCGTCTTCCCGGCGCTGCCTGCGCTTCCCGCGGCGCGCCTCCCCGGCGCGCTTCGCATCGCGGAGACGAGCGTCACCGGCGCACCCGCCCAGCTCAACACCTTCGATCAGAACGTGCCCGGCTTCAGCGTCACCTTTCTCCTCTTGGGCATGCTGCTCGGCGTGTCGCTCGGGCTCCTCGACGAGCGCGACTGGGGCACGCTCGAGCGCCTGCGGGCGATGCCGGCGCCGTTTGCGACCACGCTCGTGGCGAAGCTGCTCGCGCGCTTTCTCGTGGGCGTCGTACAGCTTGCGGTGCTCTTCGCGGTCGGCCGCGTGGCCTTCGGGATCTCGCTCGGGCCGCAGCCGTGGGCGCTCGCGCTGCCGGCGGCGGGGATCGTGTTTGCCGGGACGACCTTCGGGCTCGTCGTGGCGGCCGTGGCGCGCAGCCGCGAGTCGGTGCTGCCGCTCGGCTCGATCGTGATCGTCACGATGGCCGCGGTGGGCGGCTGCTGGTGGCCGATCGACCTCGAGCCGCGCTGGATGCGCGAGGTCGCGCTCGCCTTCCCCACCACCTGGGCCATGGCGGCGTTCAACGATCTCATGATCCGGCGGCAGACGGTGGCGGCCGCCGTGCGGCCGACGGCGGTGCTCTTTGGTTACGGGCTCGTGTACCTGGCCGTCGGGATCGTCGCCTTCCGGCAGTACCGGAGCGCTTGAGGGTTGACAGTGCGCGAGCGCTCGGGAGAGACTGAGGCCATTCCTATTTCCGCTGCGAGCGCGCGTCGGAGCCCCGGCTGTCGGACGGACGTATTCGACGTTCAGGGATTCCGCGCATGAGGCGACCCTGCTAGGCTCGCCCGCGACTCGACCCTGCAAAGGAGGCAGCCATTTCATCCACGATCTTCATCGGTAACCTGTCCTACGAGGCGACGGAGGAAGACCTGCGGGCAGTGCTCACGGACGTCGACCCGGCCGTGCGCGTGCGACTCGGCAAGGACCGGGTGACGGGCCGGCCGCGCGGCTTCGCGTTCGCGGAGTTCAGCGACCCCGCGCGCGCCGCCGACGCGATCCGGCGCTTCGACGCCTTCGAGCTGCACGGCCGGCGGCTGCGGGTCAACGACGCCGACGACAAGCCGCCACCGCGCGCGCCGCGGCTTCCGTCCGCGCCGGCCCTCGACCCGCGGGCCTTCAGCGCGGGGCCGGCGGGCGAGAACGGCTTCGGCGACCGGGGCTTCCGCAAGAAGGGCGGCAGCCGCCGCGGGCTCCGCGCCCGCAAGCGCAGCCTGCGCTACTGACCCGGGGCGGCGGTCGCGCCCGGCTTGAGCCGCCAGATCTGGTACGGCGCGTTCGCCTGCCGTGCGGCGGGCGATGTGAACAGCACGTACTGGAGCGCACTGCACGTGACGTAGAGCCAGCCGTCGGGGCCGAAACTGAGCCCGTCGGGCCAGCGCAGCCGCGGGTCCTTCACCAGCGTGCGCAGCCGGCGGTCGGGGCCGAGCACGAGCAGTGCCGAGTGCTCAGGGTCCGTGAGGTAGACATTGCCCGCGTCGTCGGTGGTGGCGCCGTCGCTCAGCGGCTTCGGCCCGTAGTCCACGACGCGGGCGGCCAGCGCCTCGGGGGCGAGTGCCGGATCGTCGAGGTCGCGCGTCGCGATCCGGTAGAGACGGTCCCCGTTGACCGGACCGTAGTAGAGCCACTCCCCACGGCGATCGAGGGCGATCGTGTCGACGCCGATGCGCAGCGTGACCAGCCCGAACAGCGTCATGTCGCGCACCGGCGTGTGCAAAATGAAGTCCCGCGGGCGCACCGACGCGTGGCCGTCGAGCAGCCGGCGGCTCGTGCCGGCCGCCACGTCGTAGGTGAGCAGCGCGGGGCGCTGGCGGATCGGGCTTGCGTCGGCGATGTAGATGGTCCGGCCGTCCGGCGCGACCTGGAAGTCGTTGAGCATCGAGAGGAACGGGGCCACGGCCGACGGGAATCCGTAGCCGTGCACCTGCGTGGCCCCGGCGATGTCGAAGGCGCGCAGCCGCGGCTGGCCCATCGCGTAGTCGGCATGGTCGAGCACCCAGAGCCGGTCCTGCGCGTCGATCCGCACGGCGAGCGGCGAGCGGAACGACGCCTGGGCCTCGGCGCTCGGAAACGGGACCGGCTTGCCGGCAATCAGCTCGGCGAGCGCGACGGGCGGCTTGCCGTCGGGATGGAAGGTGAAGAAGACGCGCCCGCCGCGGGAGACCGCGATGTTGCCTGGCGGGTAGTCGAGGTCGGCCACCTTCTCGAGCGCCGAGGCGGGTAGCTCGGGCGCGGTCGTGCGGTCCGCAAGATAGCGCCCCCCGCCGAGCGTGAGGCGCAGTCCCGCGACGAGCGCGAGCGTGCCCAGCACGACGACCGCGACCCACCGCATCGGCGTCTCCGCGCCCGGGGGGGGGACGACCCTCAGTCCGTGGTCGCCCGCTGCTGCGCGGGGCGCGCCGCGAGCCGCTCGAGGTAGGCGGTCGTGCGAGGCAAGTCGGCGCCGAGCAGTCCCATCATCGCGCACCAGCGGAGCGTCGACCCGATCATCACGTCGGCTGCGCTGAACTGCGAGCCGAGCAGGTACTCGCGGCCCGCGAGCGCACCCTCGACCACGCGCAGCACCGCGCCGAGCTGCACGCGCGCCTCGTCGACGAGCCGCGGGATGCGCTCGGCCTCGGGGCGGCGCATCGTGTGCATGAAGATCGTCACCGCCGGCGGCTCGAGGCCGCTCATCGCGTAGTGGATCCACTGGTAGTAGAGGCCGCGTGCCGGGGTGCCGGGTGGCGGGGCGAGGCGGGCCTCGGGGAACTTGTCGGCGAGGTACTGGCAGATCGCGGCCGACTCGAAGAGGCGCAGGTCCCCGTCCTCGAGCGCGGGCACCGTGCCGTTCGGGTTGATCGCGAGGTACTCGGGTCGTTTCTGCTCGTTCTTCGAAAGATCGATCTTGACGAGCTCGTACGGTGCGCCGATCTCCTCGAGCACCCAGCGCGGACGCACCGCCCGCGACATCGGGGCGTAGTAGAGCTTGAGCATGCCGTCACCTCCTCGCCGTGTGCGTACCAGCACCTGCAGGACGATGGAAGCTCGGCGCGCCGGGGACGGCCTTTGCACGTGGCCAGGGCTTCGTCTATGGGAAGCCCCCGGTGGCGGGGTGGGACGGGAAGCCGGAGGGCCGGCTCGGGCTCGTGCTCTCCGGCGGCGGGGCGCGCGGCGCGTTTCAGGTCGGCGTCTACGAGCGGCTCCTCGAGGATCCGCGCTTCGCGCGCGGCCCGGCCGTGCTCTCGGGCACGTCGGCTGGGGCCATCAACGCCGCGCTCATCGCCGCCGGCCGCTCGCCCGAGGAGCTGTGGCGCTTCTGGCGGCGGCTCGCGGAGGATCCGCCCGCCGTCGCCAACGCGCGCTTCTTCGAGAGCCTCGTGCGCGAGCTGCTGCGGCTCGGCGTGGTCGAGCCGCTCGGCTGGTGGCGCGTGCGCGAGCGGCTCGTGGCCTTCCTGCGCCACGCCCGCCGGCACGTGGCCCTGCGGTTGGGGAGCCTCCTCGCGCTGTGGGCGGAGTACCTCGTCACCGCGCGCTTCGATCTCGCGAGCCATCTCCTCGAGCGCATCCGCGAGGCGCATCTCGCCGACACGACGCGGCTGCGCGCGCGGCTGGTCGAGGCCTTCGGCGGCGAGCAGGTCCCGCTCCGGGGGCGGGCCCTTGCGGTGAACGCGGTCGACGCCCACACCGGCGCGATCGTGCGCTACGTCGCCGGCGGCGCGGGAACGGTGAAGGATCTCTCGCGGCAGCCCGACTACGTGCTGGTCGACGCGATCACCGTCGACATGGTGCTCGCGAGCGCGAGCATTCCGCTGCTCTTCCCGGCGGTGCCGGTCGGCGGGCGGCTCCTCTGGGACGGGGGCCTGCTCGTGAACACGCCGCTCGCCCCGGTGGTCGATCTCGGTGCCGACGAGATCGTCACGATCCTCGTGACCCCGCGACCCCGCGCGCGCGGCGACGCGCCTTTCGCCAACCTGGGCGAGGCCATCGAGCGCACCGTCGACGGCTTTCTCGAAAACGCCTACAACGTCGACCGCAAGCTCCTGCTCGCGCGCAACCGGCTCGCATCCCTCGAGCCGCACTACCGCACCGTCACGCTGTTCGAAGCCGTCCGCCCCGGTGACGAGCGCTGCTTCCGCGCCGGCTCGTATGTCTACTTCGCCCCCGAGGTGCTCGCCGAGATGCGCGCAGCCGGCCGCCGCGCCGCGGCGGCCTGGCTCGCCGAGGGGCCCCGCGTGGACCACCTCGAGCCGCCACCGCCGGCACGCACGATCGTGCACATCCCCCTGCCGCCGCGGCGGCGCGACGCGCTCCAGCCCGTGTGACCCGTCAGCGCCCGACCACGCGGAAGAGCGCGTAGTCGGCGGTGCGTCGGACCTCGGCGAAGCGCGGATCGGCCGCGAGCGCCGGCGCGTGCAGCGTCGGCACGATCACCGGCGTGCCCGCGGGCAGGCGAGCGAGCGCGGCGGGATCGTCGACCCAGTCGACGTCGCGGTCGAGGTAGAAGTAGAAGCGCGCCCGGCCCTGCTCCGCCTGGGCGCGCAGCCCAACGACGGGCGTCCCCGGCGGCCCGAGATGGGGCTCGAGAGCGGTCACCCCAAGCCGCGTGTCGAGGGGATGGAGCGGCCGCGGCCAAAAGAGCACGACCGCCCAGGCGAGCGCGGCCGCGGCGGCCAGGCCCCCCGCGAGCCGGCGCAGCGGCGGGAGCCAGGGGGCAAGCCCGAGCGCCGTCCAGAGCGCGAGCGCGGGGAGCAGCAGCATGAGGAAGCGCGGGGAGTGCTTCGCGGCCGTCAACAGGAACCCGTAGCCAACGAGCGTCCACACGACGAGCAACCGGAGGGCGTCGCCCCGCCCCCGCCGCACCCGCCACGCCCCGAGCCCCGCCACCGGCAGCCACGGCAGCATTGTCTTGGCCGCGGCGCGCACGTAGACGCGCGCCGGCGGATGGCCGCCGAGCTTCTCGGTGACGTCGCCCAGGTAGCCGCGCACGAACGCACCGTCCCAGCGCCAGAGGGCCCAGAGATGCCAGGGCAGCGCGACTGCGAGGAACGCGGCGGCCGCGGCGAGCAGCGCCCGCAGCGGCGGGCGGCGCGGCCGCGGCGTCGCGAGCCAGAAGGCGACGAGCACGGCCGGCGCCCCGAGGGCGAGCGCGCCCTTGGCGAGGAACGCCGCGCCGAGCCACGCCCCGGCGCACCAGAGGCCGCGGCCGCCGCGCTCCCAGGCATCGAGCGCTGCGCGGAAGGCGAGCAGCGCCGCGAGCACGAACGGCGGATCGAGCAGCAGCGTGCTCCCGAAGCGGACGAAGCCCGGCGTGAGCGCCAGCACCGCGCCCGCGACGAGCCCCACGCGCTCGCCGCCGAGCCGCGCGCCGAGCCGCCACGTGACGAGGCAGGCGAGGACGGCCGCGGCCACGCCGGGCAGTCGCGCGCTCCACGTCGCGATGCCGAAGGCCGCGAACGACAGGGCCGCGAGCCAGATCACCAGTGGCGGCTTGTCGAAGAACGGGAGCCCGCCCAGCCGCAACGTCCCCCAGTCGCCGGTGCGCACGACCGCCTTCGCGAGCGCGGCGTAGATCACCGGGTCGCCGATGAGGTCGCCCTCGCCGAGACGGCCGCCGAGCGTGGCGGATGCCAGGAGCGCAAGAACGAGCGCCGCGCCGAGCGCGCATCCGCGCCGACCCTCGAGCACGGGTCCCGCACGTAGCGGCCCGCCCTCCGCGCCGTCAAGCTGCGCGCCGCTTGCGAGCCCGGTGGCCCGCCCGCTAGCTTCACCGCATGCGGCGGCACCTCGTGCGACCGGGCACGCGCGTGCGCCTCGCCGACTTCGATCCGGCCGACACGGGCGGGCATGCCGACGAGGCCGCCGCGCGCACCACGCTCGGCCGCGACATCGAGCGCCTCGCCCGCCTCCAGGACGTGCTTTACGCCGACCGCCGCTTCGCGGTGCTGATCGTCCTCCAGGGAATGGACACGGCCGGGAAGGACGGCACCGTCAAGCACGTCATGTCGGGCGTCAACCCGAGCGGGTGCGAGGTGATCCCGTTCAAGCCGCCAACCGAGGAGGAGGCCGCACACGACTTCCTCTGGCGCGTCCACCGGCACACTCCCCGACGCGGCCACATCACGATCTTCAACCGCTCGCACTACGAGGACGTGCTCGTCCCGCGGGTGCACCGCACGGTGCCGCGCGCGACGCTCAAGGCGCGCTACCGGCAGATCAACGACTTCGAGCGCCTGCTCGTCGAGAACGGGACCGTGATCCTCAAGTTCTTCCTCCACATCAGCAGGCGGGAGCAGGCCGCGCGGCTGCGCGCCCGCCTCGCCGACCCCACGAAGGCGTGGAAGTTCTCGGAGGCCGACGTGCGGGAGCGGCGGCTCTGGCACGCCTACCAGCGCGCCTACGAGCACCTGCTCACCCGCTGCGGGACGGCCCATGCCCCCTGGCACGTGATCCCCTCTGACCACAAATGGTATCGCAATCTCGCCGTGGCCGAGGCGATCGTCGACGCCCTCGAGGCGCTCGATCTGCGCTACCCGAAGCCGGCGCTCTCCGCCGCCCGCCGCGCGCGCCTGCGCTTCTGATGCCCCGGCGCGCGGCATCCCCACGTCGCGCGCGCCCGGGCCGCCGTGGTCATCCGCCCCGTCGGGCTTCGCGCAGCGCGTGCATGCCGCGGAAGAGCGCCAGCGCGTCGAGGGGCGCGTCCCATGGGTCGCCGCGCAGCTCGCGGTACGCGCGCTCCACGTTGAAGAGGATGCGCTCGGGCTCGGTCCACCCGGCATACGGCCCGAGATCGATGCGGCGGGCCGCCTCGAGCGCCGAGCGCCCCGCGGCGAAGTGGCGCGCGGCCTCGGCGCGCACGTAGGCGAGGTAGGCCTTCATCTCCCGCGGGCCCTCGACGCCCGAGACCGGGCCGTGCCCGGGCACCACCACCGCGGGCTCGAGCGCCACGATCGCATCGAGCGCCGCGAGCCACGCGTCGTACCTCCCCTCCCACGCAAGCGGCGTGCAGCGGCGGAAGACGACGTCGCCGGCGAACACGACGCGGGCGGCGGGCACGTGCACGATCACGTCGCCGGCGGTGTGCGCGGGCCCGACGTAGCGGAGCTCGACGGCGAGGCCGTCCAGGTCGAGGTCGAGGCGGTCGTCGACGAGCGTCGTCGGGGGCCGGGGCTCGATGCCGGAGAAGTCCCAGCCAGCGAGCTGCGCGCCGAGCGCCGCGAGCGCCGCGTCCGCACCGGCGCGCGCGGCGCGCAGCGCCTGCATCGCCGCCGGGCTCTCCCGCCCGAAGCTCGCCGCGCACAGCCGATGCCCGATCACCTCGGCCTCGGGGAAGAGCTGGTTGCCCCAGCAGTGATCGCCGTTGTGATGGGTGTTGACGACGCGGCGCACGGGGCCGCGCCAGGCGCGCGCATAGGTCGCGATGAGCGCGCGGGTGTGCGGCAGGTCCCAGAACGTGTCGACGACGAGGCCCCCGCCGCGGGCGACGAGCCCCGAATTGCTGCAGCCGAGCCCGCGGTCCTCCTGCAGGCACGCCCAGAGGTCCGGCGCGAGGGCGACGAGCTCCATGGGGCGTCGCCAGGGGTCCTAGCACTGGCGCCGCGCAATTGACAACCGCGGGCGGCGCCGGATACCCACGCGCGATGGAATTCGGCCTCTTCGTGCAGGCGCACGTTCCGCGCCACGAGAGCGAAGCCGACCCCGAGGGCGCGGAGCACCGCCGGCTCCTGCGGGAGGTCGAGCTGGCGGAAGCGTGCGACCGCGCGGGCTTCAAGTACGTCTGGTCGGTCGAGCATCACTTCCTCGAGGAGTACTCGCACCTCTCCGCCTCCGAGATCGTGCTCCCCTGGATCGCCGCGCGCACCGCGCGCATCCACGTCGGCTCCGCCATCTGGAACCTCACCCCGCCCGTCAACCACCCCGCACGCGTCGCCGAGCGGGTGGCGATGCTCGATCACCTGAGCGAGGGCCGCTTCGAGTTCGGCACCGGGCGCGGCTCCTCGTCGATCGAGTTCCAGGGGTTCGGCATCCCCGACGGGGAGACGACCCGGGCGATGTTCGACGAGGCACTGCCCGAGATCCTGCGCATGTGGCGGGAGGCCCCCTACGCGCACGACGGCCGCTTCTTCGCCATGCCGCCGCGCACCGTGCTGCCGCGGCCGTACACGAAGCCCCACCCGCCCCTCTGGATGGCGTGCGGGAGCCCGTCCACCTTCGAGAAGGCCGGCCGCCTCGGCCTGGGCGCGCTCTGCTTCGGGCTCGGCGCCCCGGCCGACTTCGCCCCGCTCATCCGCACGTACAAGGCGGCGATCCGCCGCGCGGAGCCGGTCGGGGCCTGGATCAACGACAACGTCGCCTGCGTCACCCAGCTCGTCTGCCTGCCCGACCGCCGGCGCGCGCGCGAGGTCGCGCTCGCGATGGGCAGCGGCTACCACACGAGCCTCGTCTTTCGCTATTTGGACACCTTCCCCCGGCCGGCCGGCGTGCCGCCCTGGCCGCAGCGCATTCCCGAGCCCACGCCCGAGGAGCTCGAAG
>Ga0209810_1001519_pt1 | contig 34371 bp, 27 predicted proteins | sample Coa_R1_7_FD_187159 | JGI IMG/M metagenome (GOLD analysis project Ga0209810, IMG submission 187159) | Surface soil microbial communities from Centralia Pennsylvania, which are recovering from an underground coalmine fire - Coalmine... | ecosystem: Environmental > Terrestrial > Soil > Unclassified... | reverse complement strand
GGCCGGGCGAGTTGGGGAAGGAAGTCGGGCAGAATATGGAGGAATGCTGCTGCGGGTACAACATGCTGAAGCTGACGCGGCACATTTACGGATGGACAGCGGACCCGCGGGCGATGGATTACTACGAACGGACGCTTTTCAACAGCCGCTTGGGAACGCAGGACCCGAATGGCTTGAAGAGCTATTTTCTGCCGCTTGGGCGCGGCTGGTGGAAGTACTACAACACGCCGTATGACTCGTTCTGGTGCTGCACGGGGACGGGAGCGGAAGAATTCTCAAAGTTCAACAACACCATCTATTTCCATGATCAGAACGCCATCTACGTGAACCTCTTCATCGCCTCAGAGGTGAACTGGCCGGAGAAGGGAGTTCGGCTGAGTCAGGAGACGAAGTTTCCCGAGGAGGAAGGAACAACGCTTACACTGCATGTTCAACGCCCGACCCCGCTGGCCATCAACATCCGGGTTCCATATTGGGCGGTGAAAGGAGGGACCGTCAAGGTCAACGGGCAGCCACTGGCGGCCTTTTCAAGCCCTTCGAGTTATCTGACGCTGGTTCGCGCCTGGAAAGACGGCGACCGGGTGGAGGTCAGCATTCCCATGAGCCTGCATGCGGCGCCAATTCCGGGCGATGAGACGCAGCAGGCGATGATGTACGGTCCGTTGGTACTGGCAGGGTTGTTGGGCGATAGCGGTTTGGACCGGGAGAACACCTATATTGGCTATAACACCTCGCCCGGCGGCATCGCCGTGAATGCACCGACAATCGAGACAGTCACAAGCGATCCGACGCGTTGGGTGGAACGCGCAGAGGGCAAGCCGCTTGCCTTTCAGACGGCATTTCAGGGGCGCCTGGTACCGATGGTCCCGCTCTATCAGGTGCACGGCCAGCGGTACGTCGTTTATTGGAAAGCGAATGTGTTCCCGGCGTGAACCGCGCAGGTGAGAATTTCGTCAGTAATCCCCACTCTGAGGCGGCAGTTTCCAGCAGCCCGAGGCCTTGATGTCCAGGAGAGTTTCCCGCCGCACTGTGCTGAAGACAATGGGAGCAGCAGGCGCCAGCCTGCTGGCCCCTTCGGGCGGAAGCAGTGTGAGTTTGCCGCGCATCGTTCCGCTGACTTCCAGTTCAGACGTTTTCATCCCTCCGCGCGGGAAGAGTTTCATGAAGTTCAGCTTCGACTTCCCCGAGCCCTCCGTGCAGTTTGAAAATCTCCTGTTTTCGTTTCGCGTTTATACCTTTGAGAATACTTACGGCCTCGATATCACCCGGATGACGGCTGAAGAGAAAGCCGGGGGGCTGGAAGTCAACTGTTCGCAGTTTGTCTGGGCCGGAAATCAGGAACGTGCACCGGGCAGACTCCATGCGCGGATCCGGAAGAACGGATCGTTTATCGAGTGGGATGTTAGCGCCGAAATGGAAAAACCCATCAAGTCGATTGCGGCGATCGTTCGGGGCGTGCCGCGTGGGGAAATCTCGGCTGGGGCGGCGGGTTTTTTCGATCCGAAGGATGACGAATTGCTTTTTGGATATCCCTTCGGCGGCGGTGACTTGTTTATTGCCCGCGGCATGGATACGCCGCTCGTTATAGTGCGGTCTGGGATGCAGGAACACTTTTTCATTTCAGTGCTTGCGGAACGCGTACGTGCCAGCCGTTTTTATTTTCAGCCGGGCGAAAAAGGCTACCGGGTGGAAATCGTTCACGAGCGGGCGGGCTGGGAGAGGGAGAACTCAATCCAGAGCCCTGTCTGGCGGGCGGGCCGTGCAGCGACTATGGAAGGTGCGATTCAGCCACACTACGACCATCTTGAGCGCGCTTTCAACATCCCAAACTGGGAAACTCGTGAGGATGTTCCAACATGGTTTCGAAAGATCGCACTGGTTGTGTCCCTGCATGGAATGCATTGGACGGGGTACATCTTCAATGATTACGCGAAGATGCTGCGTATTCTGCGTTGGGTGGCGACACAGATATCGCCGGAGCGAGTGCTGGTCTTCCTGCCGGCATGGGATGGACGGTACTACTGGAACTATCCGCTCTATCAGCCGGACAAGCGGCTGGGCGGTGCTGAGGGGCTTGAGACCCTGATTCATCAGGGGCGTGCAATGGGATTCCATTTTGTACCGATGTTTGGCGCCAACTCCGCCAACAGGCTCCTTTCCGTTTATTCCAGGTTTTCGGACGGCGGTACTGCGCAGATCGATGGTAATCCTTATTACCTCGATTGGGTGGATTGGGACAACGACCGTCACATGGAGGGCTGGATGCCATGGATGAATCTGGGAGTTTCATCTTGGCGGCAATGGCTTTCTGAACGGATTTCAGACTTCATCAGGCGCTTCCGAGTGGATGCTTACTTCCTTGATATCGCAGGCGGCTGGATCAACAATACCAAGGCCGACATGTTCGAGGGAACCCGTGAACTCGTGAAAGGGTTGGCTCAGCAATTTCCCGGTGTGCTTGCCTGCGGCGAAATGTATTTTGATGCGTTGATGTCGACTATACCAGTCTTTCAGGTGTTCTCGGACCCCGCCTGGCCGCAAGCCACGCTGAAATATGTCCGCGCCTTTCAGCACCTGAGTTCTCCTGCGCCGGGGAGAGGGAGCAGCGGCGTTCACGAGTCAGGATTTCATTATTTCGATCCGAAGAACCTTAATCTTAGTCCCTATCAGATTCCCACCATCACAGTTGTCGATGACACTTTCGATAAGTACCGGGACATAATGGCGCAAATTATCCTCGCAGCAAAACAGCAGGGTGGAAGAACTGCAGCTACGAGTTCGCTGCTCTTCAATTGAATGTCTTTTGTCCGCATTACAGTTTCCACGGAGAACCTCGGGGGGTTACGGCTTTTCAGGGCAGGAAGACGCTCTCTCTTTCGATGGAACGAACAGGGTCCTCCAGGTTAGCTTCTTAAATACGGTCTGCTAATAGTGGAGGCTGTTAACGTAGAAATTGTTCGAACACGTGAACGGTGGTTCCCAGTATGGGTTCTGCTAAGTGCGTCAGGGGAAAGCACGATGACGAAGGAATCAAGTTGTATTTCAATTTTCGTTCGAGCTTTCGTGTCCTTTTCAATGGTCCTGGCTCTGGAGGTGCGGGCTCAGGCGCAGGCGGCCAGCGCACAGACAGTTACTGAGGCTTTGCGGTCCGGAAATCTTGAAATGGCCCTGCGTCTGGCACAGCAGTTCATCGAAGCCCAGCCCAAGGACCCCAGGGCGTGGGCGCTTGAGGGGATCGTTCTGACCACGATGAAGCGGACAGGCGACGGACTGAAGGCGTTCCAGAATGCTCTTCGGTTGCAGCCGGATTTTCTGCCGGCGCTGGAAGGTGCGGCTCAGATTGAATACAACAGCCGCCACGCGGCCTCCGCACGACCGCTGCTGGAACGCATAGTCCGGCTGCGGCCCGATGATCCGACGGCCCATGCGATGCTGGGCGTTTTGTCATTTGAGGCCAAAGATTGCAACGCTGCTGTGGCCCATTTTGAGAAAAGCAAGGACGTGATCCAAGACAATGTCACTGCCCTTTCGGAATTCGGCGGATGTCTGCTCGAAGATCGGCGCGCAGCGGAGGCCGTTCCTGTTTTCAGCCGCATTCTGGCTCTTCAGCCAGCGGATTGGCACTCGAGATACAACCTCGGAGTGGCGGAATATCAAGCTGATCATTACGCGCAAGCGATAACAACTCTGCAGCCGCTGCTCCAGGAACCTCATCCGAATGTCGATGCGCTCAACCTTGCCGCATCCTGTTTTGAAGCTCAAGGCGAAACGGATAAGGCCGTTGCCGCCCTGCGGCGCGCCATAATTCTAGCCCCCAACGATGTTCGTAACTATCTGGACCTGGGCACGATCTCGCTTGACCACGGCTCCTATCAAGTCGGGATTGACGTCGTTAACGCCGGCCTGCGGCTGATGCCCAATTCATGGCAGTTGCATGCAGAGCGCGGAGTTCTTTATGTCCAGCTTGAAAACTACGCGAAGGCCACAGCCGATTTCGAACTTGCCAGCCGGCTGAAGCCTTCGCAGCAGATGTCCAGCGTGGCCATGGGCATTGAACTCATTCAGCAAAATCACCTCGACCGCTCTCTCACCTACGTCCGAGAGCACCTTCAGCAGGACCCCGATAACGCAGTCCTGAATTACCTTCTGGCTGAAATTATGATCCGAAAGGGCGTTCATCCCGGCTCACCGGAATTTGAGGAAGCTCTAAAAGCCGCAACCCGAGCGGTGAAAGAGAAGCCGGACTTCGTTTTGGCTTATGATGATCTCGCCCAGCTTGAACTGATGGCCGGGCGCATGGACGATGTGATCAAGGAATCCCGGCGGGCGCTTGAAGTTGACCCCTCAGACCAGACTGCGGTCTATCACATGATTGTGGCATATCGGAGGACGCACCGCACTGCTGAGGTGGCGGAAATGGTGAAGCGCCTGGCCGCGATCTCCATGGCAGCCCAGAAACAGAGGGAAAAGCAAAACAGGGTCAGGCTCGTCGTGGGCACCGCTCCCGATCAGGGGCCGAATGGCCCAAACTAGGGACGCCCCTGCCGGATACTTTGCGCCGAAGGAAACCCGGTTTCGGCATCACAACAGTAACAGTACGAACGATTGTTGCCATATTTGGATCAGGAAGCGCGGCGATGCAGCCTGCACCTCTTCCCTTGGATTACAACGACAAGCCGCTTTCAACCCGAATTCGTAAATTGAGGAGCACTGTTCCGTTCTAATCCGTTAGATTGAAGTTGGTTAGACAAAACTGACGGAAGAACAGAACAGTGCAACGAAAAGTTAGCTTACTTTGGGGCATAAGGAAAGTGGTTTTGCGCAAGACGCCGCGGGCGGTGACGCCCTTCGGGGGCTGAGTGTCTTCATCGATTTTCTCCGGCGGATCGGCTTCTCGGAGCAAGTGCGTCGGGAGATGCCGGTGCATCTGAAATCGCCGAATGCGATCGACCCGAGCGAGACGTACATGGCGTTTCTGATCGCGGTCGCGGCGGGTAATTCGTCGCTGCGCCAGGGCAATCGCCTGCTGGCTTTTGCGCACGGCGCAGAGGCCTCCCGGAAGGCACCGAGGGTGTTCATGCACCCACACCGGCCATTCGCGCATCAGATCTCCGCTAAGATCGCAAAAGCTCCGGCCCATCCTCTGAGATAAAACGCACGTTTTCACGCCGGATCTAGGTATCATAAAGGGGCATCAGTGGCTATCGGAGCGAACCAGATTTCGTGGCAGCGGTAGCGAAAGAGGAAGCACGTTTGAGTATCAGCCTGGCTGGATGCTGTGAGCCGCGGGTACAGAATTGAGGAGGAACAGAGCATGGAAGAAGCACTTTCTAGCGCCACCCGCTCCCAACAGCGTGGCAAAACTCTTTTCGCGGACGAACTGCGGAAAATGGATGCTTACTGGCGCGCGGCGAACTATCTTTCAGTCGGCCAGATTTATCTGTACGACAATCCGCTTCTGACCGAGCCACTCAAGCCCGAGCACATCAAGCCGCGGTTGTTGGGCCATTGGGGCACAACCCCGGGCCTCAATTTCATTTACGTTCACTTCAACCGGCTGATCAAGAAGCACGACCTCAACGTGATTTTCGTCACCGGGCCGGGTCATGGCGGGCCTGCTCTTGTGGCGAACACGTATCTTGAGGGCACGTACAGCGAGTTTTATTCCAACATCCCGCAGAATGCCGAAGGAATGAAACGGCTGTTCCGGCAGTTCTCCTTTCCGGGCGGAATTCCAAGCCACGCCGCTCCGGAAACACCAGGCTCCATTCACGAGGGAGGAGAGTTGGGTTACTCGATTGCCCACGCCTATGGCGCTGCCTTTGACAATCCGGATTTGCTGGTCTGCTGTGTGGTGGGCGATGGTGAAGCGGAGACAGGCGCACTCGCAACCAGTTGGCACTCGAACAAGTTCCTCAATCCCGCTCGCGATGGAGCCGTGCTGCTGATCCTTCATTTGAACGGGTACAAGATCAACAATCCCACGGTTTTGGGGCGGATGAGCAATGAAGAACTGACTGAGCTTTTTCGTGGGTACGGCTATAAGCCCTATTTCGTGGAAGGGCACGAGCCGGAGGCAATGCACGAACTTATGGCCGGGACGCTCGATGCCGTCCTGGAGGAAATTCGCACGATCCAGAACGAGGCGCGCGAGAAGGGATTTTCGCGACGCCCCTCATGGCCGATGGTGATCTTGCGAACGCCCAAAGGCTGGACCGGACCCAAAGCTGTTGATGGGCAGCAGGTCGAGGGGACCTACCGCGCGCATCAGGTTCCCCTCACGGAGGTGAGGACGAGTCCCGGTCACCTGCGGCTGCTCGAAGAATGGATGAAGAGCTACCGGCCGGACGAACTCTTCGATGCTGACGGCAAGCTGATGGCGGAGTTGGCGGAATTAGCACCTAAGGGCGAAAGGCGAATGGGCGCGAATCCCCATGCTAATGGCGGCCTGTTACTCAAAGACCTCGCCATGCCGGACTTCCGCGAATACGCCGTGGAGGTCAACAAACCTGGCACTGTGATTGCCGAGGCCACGCGCGTGATGGGCACATTTCTTCGCGATGTGATGAAGATGAACCCGGCCAACTTTCGCGTTGTGGGTCCGGATGAAACGGCCTCGAACCGCTTGAGCGCCCTTTTCGAGGTGACGAACAAGGTTTTTACGGAGGCGATTTTGCCCACGGACGACCACCTTTCGCCTGACGGCCGCGTCATGGAAGTGCTCAGCGAACATTTGTGCCAGGGCTGGCTTGAAGGCTACCTGCTGACGGGCCGGCATGGGTTCTTCTCCTGTTATGAGGCGTTCATTCACATCGTCGATTCAATGTTCAACCAGCATGCCAAGTGGCTCAAGGTGACGCGGCATATCCCATGGCGCAGGCCGATCGCCTCGCTGAACTATTTGCTGACCTCGCATGTTTGGCGCCAGGATCACAATGGTTTCAGCCATCAGGACCCGGGGTTCATCGACCACGTCGTGAACAAGAAAGCGGACATTGTGCGCGTGTATCTGCCGCCCGACGCCAACACGCTGCTTTCTGTCACTGACCATTGTCTACGCAGCCGGCACTACGTGAACGTAATCGTGGCGGGCAAGCAGCCCGCCCTGCAGTGGCTCGACATGGATTCGGCCATCCGGCACTGCACGACGGGAATCGGCATTTGGGGGTGGGCCAGCACCGATCAAGGAGGAGAACCCGATGTGGTCATGGCCTGTGCCGGAGACGTTCCTACGCTTGAAACGCTGGCGGCAGTGGACTTGCTACGGCAGCATTTTCCCGACATTAGGCTGCGAATCGTCAACGTCGTGGACTTGATGACACTCCAGCCCGCGACAGAGCACCCTCACGGCCTTTCAGACCGCGAATTTGACTCGATTTTCACCACAGACAAACAGGTCGTCTTTGCCTACCACGGCTATCCGTGGTTAATCCATCGCCTGACTTATCGGCGAACCAACCACCACAATTTCCATGTGCGTGGCTATAAGGAAGAAGGCACGACGACCACGCATTTCGATATGACGGTCCTTAACGAACTCGACCGGTTTCATCTGGCGGGTGATGTGGTGGACCGCGTGCCGCGTCTGCAGCGCATCGGAGCGCACTTCAAACAGCATTTGCGTGACAAGTTGATCGAGCACAAGAAATACATCACCCGCTACGGTGAAGATATGCCGGAGATTCGCGATTGGAAGTGGCCCTATTAAGTCGATGAAAATCCTTGTGCTCAATTCGGGCTCGAGCAGCCAGAAAAGCTGCCTCTATGAATTGGGCGCAGTTCTCCCTCAATATCCTCCCGAACCCTTGTGGCATGGCAAGATCGAGTGGGGGCCACACGGCCAAGTCGCGAACCTGGAAGTCGGGCGCGAGCAAGGCCTGACGATCCGAGAGCGGCAGGAGATACGTTCCCGCCAGGAAGCGATCGAGCGCCTGCTCGCCACACTCTGGGAGGGAGATGCGCAAGTTCTTTCAGGGCCGGAAGAGATTGATGTTGTCGGTCATCGCGTCGTTCACGGTGGCCAGGAATTTAGACGGCCGACTCCTGTTACTCCGCAAGTGAAGAGTGCGATTCGCCGCATGGCCGTCTTCGCGCCGCTTCACAATAGGGCGGAGGTGGAAGGAATCGAGATTGTCGATCGGGTCATCGGGCCGGTTCCGCAGATCGCGGTCTTCGACACCGCGTTTCATAGTCAGTTGCCTTTGGCAGCGGCTGCGTACCCGGGACCTTACGCTTGGCTCGAACAGGGCATCCGCCGGTACGGATTTCACGGCATTAATCACCAGTACTGTGCCGAGCGCGCGGCGCAGCTTCTTGCGAAGGACCTTCAATCCTTGCGATTGGTCACATGCCACTTGGGCAACGGCTGCTCCCTGGCCGCTATCCAGAAAGGACACAGCATCGAGACGACGATGGGCTTCACCCCCCTCGAGGGGCTGATGATGGGCAGCCGCTCGGGATCAGTTGATCCAGGCATCCTTATTTACCTTATTCGGCAGCACGGCATCGGTGGGCAAGAGTTGGACGATTTGCTCAACAGGAAGTCGGGCCTGGCTGGGGTCTCGGGCGTCTCAAGCGATATGCGAGAAGTTCTGAGCGCGATGGCAAGCGGCAACCCAAGGGCCAAGCTCGCTTTCGAGATGTTCGTCCACCGGCTCCGCTTCTTCATCGGAGCCATGGTTGGGATCCTCGATGGGATGGATGCCTTGGTGTTTACAGCGGGGATCGGGGAGAACTCTGCGGAAGTCCGGGCGGCGGCTTGCGCCGGTTTCGGCTTTATGGGCCTGAAGCTCGATCCGGACAAGAATGCTCATCCGCAAGGCGACACGGACATCACCGCCTGCGATTCAACGGTTCGCGTTTTCGTGGTCCGCGCTCAGGAGGACTGGGCGATTGCGCGTGAATGCTGGCGCCTTGCCAAGAGCGGCGATCTTTATCGAAGTGACAAATGAGCGTTAACCCTGCTGCCGGAAAGCCTGCCGATCCGTCTATCCTGGTGAATGTTCCAAAGCTTGTCACGGCCTATTACGCAATCCAGCCGGATGCAAATGACGCTAGCCCGAATAATTCACGTTTCTTAAAGACACGGAAAGCCCCCCGGTGGTAAAAAGCTGTTGACAAGCAGACTTGAGACCACTGCGGAGGCTTTCGCTTGAACCAACCTACCACAATATAGTGTTTGTTGTTCCCGGATATTTTTCCCAAGCCGGTGGTGGCGCAGTTTGATCGGCGGCAGGGCAGTTCCGATGGGGGAGCGATTCTGCTTCGCGCGGCGGACCGATGTCTGCGATTGACCCCGGCGCTGGCCGCGTGTCTGGTCGATCAGCGTCAGCCAGGTAAGATACGGCACGAGGTGCGCGAACTGCTGACGCAACACGTGATGGCGCTGGCCTGCGGCTACGAGGACGCCAACGACGCGGCGCGGCTGGCTTCCGATCCGGTGCACAAACTCCTGGTGGGTCGTGATCCCATCGAAGGCGAGGACCTGGCCTCGCAGCCGACGCTCTCGCGCTTTGAGAATGCTCCCAGGCGCAAGCCCCCTTTCTGTTGAAGAGACCACCCCGATGAAGAGGGGACTGAAATATCGCCCCATCGTCTTCCACGGAGAGCTAAAAGGCCGATGGACGCTGCACGACACGCGCGATCAGGTCATCGATTTCGTGCGCCGCTGGAGCACGGAGACGGGAATCACGGTGCGCACATTGGTGCTCTGGCTGGGGGTGGCGACCAGCAAGTTCTACGACTGGCAGGTGCGCTACGGCAAGGTGAACGAGCACAACGCCTGGGTGCCGCGGGATTTCTGGCTGGAGGTGTGGGAGAAACGAGCGATCATCGAATTTCACGACCGCTATCCGCTGGAAGGTTATCGGCGGCTGACGTCATGATGCTGGATGCGAACGTCGTGGCGGTGAGCCCGACGAGCGTCTGGCGAGCACTGGCACGTGGATATTTCCTACGTGAACCTGGCGGGCACGTTCTATTACTTGTGCAGCGTGCTGGATGGGTACAGCCGGTATCTGGTGCATTGGGAGCTGCGCGAATCGATGAAGGAAGTGGACGTGGAAATCATCCTGGAGCGGGCGCGGGAGAAATTTTCCCAGGCACGGAGACCTGTTTCGGCTAAGTCAGAATAATTGCAAGTGGAGCGAACTGACGACTTCGCCAGAACCAGAAATTTCAATCCCATACTACACTTTTACTACAATCGGCCCTTTTGTTACCTTTTTGGTGAAAAAGCAACTTCGTATAACCATCTGAAATCAAAAGGGAAAGGATGGAGCCGGCGAAGGGAATCGAACCCCCGACCTACGGTTTACGAAATCTTTTGAGGCAAATCTTACAACTGGTTGATCGGACGGCAGAAAGCCCTGCAACGCCTTCTATATCAGCAAATTATCGAGATGTGCAGAGATGTTTCTAGTTGCACCAAAATTGGTGCAATTGTGCCCGGAGTCCCCACAAAAGTCCCCACAGTATAACCATCCATGTTTTTCCTGCTTGGCCTTCCTAATCGGCGCTGGTACCCTCACAGATCAACAAACGGTCTTTCCCTAAATGGAGTTGTCTTTGGCCATGGGAAAGGAGGAAGTTTAGGTTGCTAAGCATCTCGCTGCTTGACACTCGTGCCAAAGAACGGATATTTCAGTCCCCTCTTCATCGGGGCAATCTCTTCAACGTGTGCCTTTCGACTTATCACTCGCGGACGGCGGGATATATCAATCTCTCTGGGAAGGAGAAAAGAAGAACCGTGACCGGGACCGAATTTCAGTTGACCCATCCCAGTCACTTCAAGCACCATAAGAACGTCCGCGTCGCTTCGCTCCGATCGTGATGATTATTACATAGCGGAATAAGCCATCACGATAAAATTGGAATCACCCATCACCATCATCGGAATTCGCAGTCACAAAGCGAAGCGCACGTGAACAAGAGTTTTCATGGCGAAACTGGAGGATCTCAAACGCGGAGCCGCTGTCAAGGGTATTTTGCCGGACTGCCTGATCACGGTTGTGGACGTCCAATGGTTCGGATCGGAGGCCGTCGAACTCACCTATAAGGACCCTGCAGGCAAGCCGGGTGTGGAGCTTCTGTTCCGAGACCGCGAACCGTCTCTCGAAGTCATCGAAGCCGGACGACCCTGGAGCTTCGATGGGGACGGAGCTCTCTTCCGGCTCGTCTCCGAAGCGCATCGAATCCGGCTAGCGCACTTATTTGATCCCGTCCTGGCCGTCCATACCTCGCTTGTCGATCCTCTTCCTCACCAAATCACAGCGGTCTACGAGGCGATGCTGCCTCGCCAGCCTCTCCGGTTCCTACTTGCAGATGATCCCGGCGCGGGCAAGACCATCATGGCGGGCCTGCTCATTAAGGAGCTTCTCGTCCGCGGGGACTTACAACGCTGCCTGGTCGTCTGCCCCGGAAACTTGGTCGAGCAATGGCAGGACGAGCTCTATCGCCGCTTCCAACTCCCCTTCGAAATCCTGACCAACGACAAACTGGAAGCTGCGCGCACGGGTAACTGGTTCCTGGAAAATAACCTCGCTATCGCGCGACTTGACAAATTGGCGCGTGATGAAGACGTGCAGGCGAAACTCGCTGCGCCCGACTGCCGCTGGGATTTGGTTGTCGTCGACGAAGCTCACAAGATGTCGGCCACCTTCTTCGGTGGCGAGGTCAAGTACACCAGGCGATACCGGCTTGGCCAGGTACTTTCTAGCACAGCCCGGCACTTTCTGCTCCTCACTGCCACTCCGCACAACGGGAAGGAAGAGGACTTTCAGCTCTTTCTCGCTTTACTGGACGGCGACCGTTTCGAAGGGCGCTTCCGCGATGGCGTGCATGTGGTCGAAGTCTCCGACGTCATGAGGCGGATGGTCAAGGAACAACTCGTCAGATTCGACGGCACGCCTTTGTTTCCCGAACGCCTCGCTTACACTGTGCCGTATCGGCTTTCTGACCCTGAGGCGAGGCTATACAAAGAGGTTACGGAATATGTCCGCGAAGAATTCAATCGCGCGGACGCTCTTCGGGACAGCAAGCGTGCCGGTACGGTTGGCTTTGCGCTGACGATCCTCCAGCGTCGGCTGGCGTCGTCACCTGAAGCAATTTACCAGTCACTCCGCAGAAGGCGGGAGCGGCTGGAAAGGCAACTCCGCGAACTGGAGCTTCTCCAGCGGGTCGCGGCGGCGCCGATGCCGCCATCTCCTGTTCTCGATACCGACGAAATCGAGGAAATCGAAGACGCACCGGAAAACGAGGTAGCAGCGGTCGAAGAAGAGGTCCTGGACCGGGCGACGGCCGCCCGGACGATTCAAGAGTTACGCACCGAGATTGCAACACTGGCGCGGCTGGAGGCGCTTGCCGCCGACGTTCGTCGCAGCGGAGAAGACCGCAAGTGGCGCGAGTTGGCAAACCTGCTCAGTGGAGTATTTGCCGCTAAAGGCCCCGCTGACGAAGAGGAAGCACCTTGGCCCACCGGGGAGAAGCTGATCATTTTCACTGAGCATCGGGACACGTTGAACTACCTCGCCGAGCGGATCCGTACTGTCTTGGGTCGCCCGGATGCGGTGGTGACGATTCAAGGCGGCATGGGTCGGGAGGAGCGGCGAAAAGCGCAGGAGACTTTCCTCCACGACCCGCAAGTGCGCGTGTTGGTGGCGACCGATGCCGCCGGCGAAGGCATCAATCTGCAACGCGCTCACTTGATGGTCAACTACGATCTCCCCTGGAACCCGAACCGCATCGAACAACGCTTCGGACGCATTCACCGGATCGGCCAGACAGAGGTCTGCCACCTCTGGAATCTGGTTGCCGAGGAAACACGCGAGGGTCAGGTTTACAGCACTCTCCTTGAAAAGCTGGAGCAAGCCCGGAAAACGCTCGGCGGCCAAGTGTTCGATGTTCTGGGCAAGCTTCAGTTCGAAGGACGGCCGCTCCGAGACTTGTTGGTCGAGGCGATACGCTACGGTGAACGGCCCGAGGTTCGCGCCCGCCTTGCGCAGGTAGTCGCCAGCGCCTTCGATCCCAACAAGATTCAACACCTGATCGAAGAGCGTGCTTTAACCCACGACGTGATTCATGCCTCGCGTCTACAAACCATCCGCGAGGAAATGGAGCGCGCCGAAGCACGCCGGCTGCAGCCGCACTACATCGAATCCTTCTTCCTGGAGGCCTTCCGCCGCCTGGGAGGCAGCGTGAAGCAGCGGGAGCGGCAGCGCTACGAGATTACGCACGTCCCTGCTGTCATTCGCAATCGCGATCGGCTGATCGGCGTGGGAGAGCCGGTGCTCTCTCGTTACGAACGGATCACGTTTGAGAAGCACCTGATTGCGCCGCCAGGCCAGCCGTTGGCAGCGTTCGTTTGTCCGGGGCACCCCCTGCTGGATGCGACCATTGACCTGACCCTGGAGCGCCATCGCGATCTCTTACAGCGAGGCACGGTCCTGGTAGACGAACGGGACACGGGAGAGCAGCCACGTGTTCTCTTCTATCTCGAGCATGCCATTCAGGATGCGGTATCGACTCGCACTGGTGACCGGCGAGTGGTCTCCAGGCGCCTACTCTACGTCGAGATCGATCGGGCTGGCAACATGCGCCATTTGCACTATGCTCCTTATCTCGATTACCGCCCGCTTCGCGAAGACGAACCCACGTTGGAGGCGGTTCTTTCTCATCCCGACTGCGCCTGGATCACACGCGAGCTTGCAGCGCAGGTTCAGAACTATGCGGTCACTCGGCTGGTTCCTGAGCATCTGAGCGAGGTGCGCTCGCGCCGAATGGAGTGGATCGAAAAAACACGTGCTGCGGTCAAGGACCGGCTCACCAAGGAGATCGCCTACTGGGACCACCGCGCTGAGGAATTGAAGCTCCAGGAACAGGCGGGACGCGTGAATGCACGCCTGAACTCTCAGGAAGCCCGGCGGCGAGCTGACGAACTCGCCGGGCGTCTCCAGAAGCGTATGGAGCAGCTTGATCTGGAAGCCCAAATCTCCGCTTTGCCCCCGGTGGTTTTGGGCGGACTCGCGGTCATTCCCATGGGATTCATTGCTCAGATGACGGGGCGGCCTATCGCAGAGCTTCAGACGGCGAAAGACCGCCAAACCATCGCCGCCCGTGCGCGAGCCATTGTGATGGAGATGGAGCGGCGTCTCGGGTACTTCCCTCTCGATTTCGAATCCGACAAGCTCGGCTACGATATCGAGAGCCGCGATCCACACACGGGCCACTTGCGTTTCATCGAGGTCAAAGGGCGGGATGCTGAGGCTGCCACCGTTACGGTCACCAGAAACGAAATTCTGACCTCTCTGAATAAGCCCGATTCCTTCATCCTCGCGTTGGTCGAGTTTTCAGATGGCGGCGAGCATCGCGTGCGTTACGTTCGCCGGCCCTTCCGGCGCGAGCCGGATTTCGGCGTGACCAGCGTCAACTACGATTTTGCGGAACTGTTGGCCCGCGCGGAGGAGCCATCATGAACGGGCTGACTCAGGCGGCCGATTCGGATCGTGTTGCAGCCCTCAATTCCTGGCTGGCCTCTCAGGAGGGGGAGCAACTCGAGTTCAAGGAAGCGCGCAACACCTTCTATGAGGACGAGCTTGCCAAGTACTGCTGCGCCATCGCCAATGAAGGCGGTGGAAAGCTCGTCTTGGGAGTCTCGGATCACCGCCCGCGCCGGGTTGTAGGCACCACGGTATTCCCACAGATCGAGGCGGTTCGGCGCAAGTTGATGGAGCAGTTGCTTCTGCGTATCGAGATTGAAGAGATTCCGCATCCGGATGGCCGTGTGCTGGCCTTCCATATCCCTCCGCGCCCTCTGGGCAACCCGCTTCGCTGGAAAGGCGTGTACTGGTCGCGACAAGCGGATGCCTTGGTGCCAATGGCCGAGGACCGGCTACGCGCAATCTTTTCGGAGATCGGGAAGGACTTCTCCTCTGAGATCTGTCGTGAGGCATGCATAGAGGACCTGGACGAGCAAGCGATCAACGAATTCCGGCGCCGGTGGATTCAGAAGTCAAACAACGCTAGGCTGGACGGACTTGCCACGGACCAGCTCCTGAAAGACGCCGAACTGGCCCTCCCCGAAGGACTCACGTATGCCGCTCTGATCTTGTTGGGCCAGTCCAGCGCATTGAGCCGATTCCTTCCTCAGGCAGAAGTGATCTTCGAGTACCGTGCTTCGGAAGCGGCCGGACCGGCAGCGCAGCGAATCGAATACCGTAGGGGATTCTTCTCTTTTCACGAAGATCTGTGGGGCCAGATCAACCTCCGCAACGACGTCCAGCATTATCAAGAAGGCCTGTTCGTCTTCGACGTCCCCACGTTTGCCGAGCGCTCGGTCCGCGAGGCGATGCTCAATGCCGTCTGCCACAGAGACTACCAACTGGGCGGCTCAGTCTTTGTCCGTCAATACCCGCGCCGCTTGGTCATAGAGAGTCCGGGCGGCTTTCCGGTGGGAATCAACCCGGATAACATCCTGGACCGTCAGGCGCCAAGAAACCGGCGAATTGCGGAGGCCCTCGCTCGCTGCGGCTTGGTCGAAAGATCCGGGCAAGGCATGAACCTTATGTTCGAGGAGAGTATCCGCCAGGGAAAGCTTCGCCCGGAATTCACCGGCACCGATGCTTACCAGGTGGTTTTGACACTGCATGGCCAAGTCCGGGATCCTCGCTTCGTCCGATTCTTTGAGGACGTCAACCGGCAACTCCAGGTCAGCTTTGATGTCCACGACTTCCTCTTGATCGACCTGATTCATCGTGAGGAGACCGTGCCGGATCCGCTCCGGGCGCGTCTGCGCCGTCTGATTGATCTCGGTGTGGTCGAGAGCATCGGACGGGGCCGGGGGACACGATACCTGCTCGCCCGGCGCTTTTACTCGACAACCGGCCAGGCCGGCGTTTACACCAGGAGGAAGGGATTGGACCGAGAGCAGAACAAAGCCATCCTCTTGAAGCACATCCGCAGCCGGTCACCCCAGGGCTGCGCCATGGCGGAACTCCAGCAAGTGCTCCCGGCTCTCAACCGGGTGATGATTAAGCGGCTTCTGGACGAACTCAAACGGGAGGGCAAGATTGAGCTGGAAGGCAATAAGCGGTGGTCCCGGTGGTTTGCTCGGGAGGACGGGAACAGAACTCCATGAGGATCGGAACCCGGTCGGGAAATTAGGGCTATGACTCGCTCTCGTGCCTAGAACCATAGAAATGAGCCATAGAATGACCCATAGGCCAAACAATTCGCTGAAAAATAAAGACTTGCTATGGATCAAGAGATGGGAATGAAAACCATAGACACGCACCCCAAAAAGCTCATAGAGGTCGCGCTGCCGCTGCCCGAGATTAATGACGCCTCGGCCTACGACAAGATGCCGGGCATCGGGCCGCATCCCAAGGGCATTCATCACTGGTGGGCGCGGCTGCCGCTGCCGGTGGCGCGGGCGGTGCTCTATGCGTCTGTGGTGGACGACCCGAGCGGCTACCCCGAACGGTTTCCCACGCAGGAGGCGCAGGACCGGGAGCGCGAGCGGCTCTTTGGCATCCTCCGCCGTCTGATGCAGAAGCAGTTGCACAAACACCCCGAGGCGTACGCCGAAGCCCGGGCCGAGATGGTCAAGAACTCGGGCGGGCGTCTGCCGGCCGTGTTTGATCCGTTCGCCGGCGGCGGGTCGATTCCGCTCGAGGCGGCGCGGCTGGGTTTTGAGGCGCATGCGGGGGACCTGAACCCGGTGTGCGTGCTGCTCAACAAGTGCAACCTGGAGCTCGCGCCGATGTGGGCGGACCGCCCGCCGGTGAATCCCGAGGATCGCTCTAAGATCGGGGGTTCCCAGGGCTGGCGCGGGACCACTGGCCTGGCGGCGGATGTGCGCTATTACGGGCGCGTGATTTTGGAGCGGGCGCGCGCGAGGATCGGCCATCTGTACCCGCCCGTCGAGGTGACTCCCGAAATGGCCGAGGACCGGCCGGAGCTGAAGCCGCTGGTGGGGAAGAAACTCCCGGTGATCGCCTGGATCTGGGCGCGGACCGTGCGCAGCCCGAACCCTGCGGCCAAGGGCGCGCACGTGCCGCTGATGAGCACGTTCTGGCTTTCGAGCAAGAAGGGCCGCGAAGCGTGGCTCGAGCCAGTTGTGGACCGCGCGGCGGGAACCTGGAATTTCGCGGTCCGAACCGGGGCCCCGAGGGATAGGGAAGCAGTGAAAGTAGGGACAAAGACGGGGCGAGCGCAGTTTCGATGCATCTTGACCGGTGACCCGATTACGGACGAGCACATCAAGGCCGAAGGGCAGGCTAAGGGACTTGGTGTGCGATTGGTTGCCGTAGTGGCCGGAGGTCAAAGGGGGCGGACCTATCTGAGAGCCGACTTGGTGCAGGAGGCAGTTGCTGGGGTTCGAGTTCCCGGCGACATGGTCCACGGAGAACTGGCGGACGATCCGCGCAACATATGGTGCGTGGGCTATGGACTCAAGCTGTTTTCCCAGCTCTTCACCCCGCGGCAGCTCACGGCGATGGTGACGCTGTCGGACTTGATTCGGGACGTGCGCGAGGACGTCCGGCGCGATGCGCTGGCGGCTGGGCTTTCCGGGGCGGAGGCAGACCAATACACCGGCACAGTTAGCACGTTTTTAGCCCTGGCCATTGATCGATGCGGAGATTTCAATAATGCACTCTGCGGGTGGAGTCCAGGAAACCAGAAGGTCATGCATTTATTCGGGCGGCAGGCGATTCCGATGGTGTGGGACTTCGCTGAGGCCAACCTTCTCGGAGAATCCGTCGGCGCGTGGACCACATGCGGCGACTACGTCGCGGAGTGCGTTGAGGTAATCGCGTCAGGCGCTCCTGGAATTGGTTGTGCACGCCAGATCGACGCGGCCACGGGCTCCGACGGCATCCGCAACCTCCTGGTCTCGACCGATCCGCCCTACTACGACAACATCGGCTACGCCGCCCTCTCGGACTTCTTCTATGTCTGGCTGCGCCGCACCATCGGCGATCTCTACCCGGACCTGTTCAGCACGGTCCTCGTACCCAAAACCCAGGAACTCACCGCGTCTCCCGAACGTTTCGGCGGCGACAAGCAGAAAGCCAAGGAGCATTTTGAGACTGGCTTCCGCAAGGCGTTCGCGGCGCTGCGGGAGAAGATGAATCCCGAGTATCCGCTGACCGTCTACTACGCCTTCAAGCAGGACGACGAGGAAAGCGGCGGGGATGAGGAAAGCGAAAGCAGTTCCAACAACGGCAACGTGGACTTAACCACTGGTTGGGAGACGATGCTTCAGGCCCTGATTGGGACTGGCTTCCAGATCACAGCCACCTGGCCGGTGCGTGCCTCTCAGAAATGGCGGATGACGTCCATGGGAACAAATGCCCTTGCCTCCTACATCGTGCTCGCCTGCCGGCCGCGCACGGAGAACGCGCCGCAGACCGACCGCCGCTCGTTCGTCGCCGAACTGAAGCGCGAGCTGCCCGCGGCCCTGCGGCATCTCCAACAGGGCAACGTGGCGCCGGTCGACTTCGCTCAGGCCGCCATTGGGCCCGGCATGGCGATTTATTCTCGGTACAGCCGGATCCTCGAGGCCAGCGGCAAGGCAATGACCGTCCGCACCGCCCTGGCACTGATCAACCAGACACTCACCGAGGTTCTCTCCGAGCAGGAAGACGAGTTCGACAATGACACGCGATGGGCCATCGCCTGGTATGAGCAGCACGGCTTTGAAGAAGGCGAGTTCGGCGACGCGGAACTGCTGAGTAAAGCCAAGGTGACCTCGGTGGCGGGATTGATGCATTCCGGCATCGTTCATTCGCGGGGAGGTAAGGTCCGGCTGCTGCGGCCGGAGGAACTGCCGAAGGATTGGGAGCCTGCCTCGGCTAAGCGTCTGACCAACTGGGAGCTTACGCATCATCTGCTGCGCGTTTACTACCATGAGAAAGCCGGGGATGTGGCCACGGCGGAACTCTTGCGCAAGATCGGTTTCCAGGGGGAGTTGGCGCGCGACCTGGCTTACCGGCTCTTCGATCTGAGCGAGCGGAAGAACCGGTCCCAGGAGGCCCAAGCCTATAACGCGCTCGTGCTGGGTTGGCCGGAAATCGCGCGGCTGGCGCAAGCGAAAACCGAGGACCAGAGCGCTCTGTTTGAGAGGTAATCGAGTATGGCGATCACGAATCACGAGCGGGTTGGCAAGGCGCTCGATCTGCTGCGGTCGGGCCTGGCGCCTTTCATCGAGCGTGAGTTCAAAAGCACGTACGGCCAACGAGCCCAAAACGAGTTACTTCGATTTCTGGGTGAGGACCGTTTAAACAGCAGAAGGCCGCCTGCGGAGTGGGATGCATCGGCGCTGCTCAAGGTGATGTGGGAGTCATGGAACGACGTGTTCCGGAAAACCCTGGGGCCGGCCGAGAGGAGTCTGCTTTCCGAACTGCGGGACTGGCGGAACAAATGGGCGCATCAGGAGCCGTTTTCAACCGACGACGCCTACCGCGCGCTGGACTCATGCGGGCGTCTGCTGAGTGCGATCTCGGCACGCGAAGCGGACGAAATCGAGAAGATGAAGACCGAACTCCTGCGCCTGCGCTTCGATGAGCAGATACGCAGTGAGAAGCGCAAGGCTGGAGGCTCGCTTGTAGAAGCGGCGGCGAGCGGTGTGTTGAAACCGTGGCGGGAGGTCGCCACTCCTCACCCGGATGTCGCCAGCGGGCGGTATCAGCAGGCAGAGTTCGCAGCGGATCTTTGGCAGGTCTACATCGGCGAAGGCGCCTCTGAGTACAAGGATCCAGTAGAGTTCTTTCGCCGGACCTATTTAACAGATAGCTTGAAGCGGTTATTGGCCGGCGTAGTACAGCGCTTGTCGGGCAGGGGCGGCGATCCGGTAGTGCAGCTTCAGACGAATTTCGGCGGCGGCAAGACGCACTCGATGCTGGCGCTCTATCACCTCTGTTCGGGAACGCTGCCGGCCGAGATGCCGGGTGTGGAGGCGCTCCTGAAAGAAACCGGCATCAAAGAGTTGCCCAAAGTCCGGCGCGTGGTCCTTGTCGGCAACCGCATCTCGCCCGGAAACCCGACCACAAAGCCAGACGGGACCGTGATTCGCACACTCTGGGGCGAACTCGCCTGGCAGTTAGGTGGCAAGGCGGCTTTCGAGCAGGTTCGGGCAGATGATGAACGGGCGACGAGCCCCGGGGATGTGCTTCGGCGGCTTTTCAATGATTATGGGCCGTGCCTGATCCTGATCGACGAATGGGTGGCATACGCCCGGCAGCTCCACGACAGCGCCGACTTGCCCGGTGGCAGCTTTGAGACACAGTTTTCTTTCGCGCAGGCGCTGACGGAATCAGCCCGGGCGGCACGCGGCTGCCTGGTGGTCATCAGCCTTCCTGCCTCGGAGACGGCTGGCTCTCCACATGTTCAGGCGGAAGACGTGGAGGTGGGTGGGCTGAGGGGACGGGAGGCGCTGGACCGGCTGAGGAACGTCGTTGGGCGAATCGAATCATCTTGGCGCCCGGCGTCGGCGGAGGAGAGTTTTGAGATTGTCCGCCGGCGTCTGTTTCAGCCGATGACCGACCCAGAACAATTCAAGGCGCGTGATGTAACCGCTCGCGCGTTTGCGGATCTCTACCGTTCTCAGCATCAGGAGTTTCCACCGGAATGCCGCGAGGTGGACTACGAGCAGAGACTTAAGGCCGCCTATCCCATCCATCCGGAGATCTTTGATCGGCTTTACACCGATTGGTCGACGCTATTGAAGTTCCAGCGGACGCGAGGTGTGCTGCGCCTGATGGCGGCGGTCATCCATAGCCTCTGGGAGAAAGGCGACCGCAATCCGCTCATTCTGCCATCCACTATCCCGATTGACGATCCTCGCGTGCAGTTTGAACTCACGAGGTATTTATCAGACAACTGGGTACCAGTGATCGAAAGGGATGTGGACGGGCCGAGTGCGCTTCCTCTGCGTCTCGATAGTGAGGTGCCGGCGCTCGGCAAGTGTCACGCGAGTCGGCGGGTGGCGCGCACTATTTACTTAGGTTCGGCGCCCACGGCCACGGCAGCGCATCATGGGATCGAGGACCGCCGAATCAAGCTGGGATGTGTGGCGCCTGGTGAGACGCCCGCCATTTTCGGGGATGCTCTACGGCGACTCGCGGGCGCGGCCACCTATCTCTACCAGGACGGCACGCGCTACTGGTATTCGACGCAGCCGACGGTGACCAAACTTGCCGAGGACCGGGCTGAACAGTTGAAGCGTGAACCGGACAAGGTGGTCAAGGAAATCGAAAGGCGAGTGCGAAACGACGTTCGGTCGGCTGGAGATTTCAGCCGGGTGCATCCGCTTCCACAGTCCAGTCAGGATGTTCCCGACGATTGCGACGCACGGCTGGTTGTATTGGGCCCGGATAAGCCGCACGCTCGGGAGGGAGAAAGCCCGGCCTTGGGTGCGGCCAAACAGATCTTGGAGAATCGAGGGACCGCCCCGCGTCTGCGGCGGAATACTTTGGTGTTTCTCGCAGCCGATCGCATCAGATTACAGGACCTGGATGATGCAGTGCGCCGGTATCTGGCGTGGGACTCCATTGTGCTGGAACATAAAACGCTCGATTTGACGCCGTTTCAGGTTCGCCAGGCTGAAGAGCAGAAGAAGTCGGCCGATCTGACGGTGGCAGCTCGCATGCCGGAGACGTATCAGTGGCTGATCGTCCCGACGCAGCAGGATCCGCAGGCCGAGGTGACCTGGCAAACGATCCGGTTGACGGGTCAGGATGCGCTCGCTGTCCGGGCCAGCAAGAAACTACGGTCCGATGAATTGCTGGTCACGTCTCTCGCTGGTACGCGGCTGCGGATGGATCTCGACCGGGTGCCGCTGTGGCGTGGCGATCATGTGGAGATCCGGCAGTTGATGGAAGACTTCGCCCGCTACCTGTACTTGCCGCGGTTGAAAAATTCGGGTGTGCTGCTGGGCGCCGTGCGCGACGGGCTAGCGTTGCTGACTTGGGAGCGGGATTCGTTCGCCTACGCCGATAGCTACGATGCGGCAGCCGGCAGATATCGCGCTTTGCGGGGAGGTCAGCAACTCGTGCTCCCTGATGTCGACCCTCCCGGTATGCTCGTCAAGCCTGAGGTTGCGCGCCGACAGATGGATGCCGAAACGGTGAAGACGCCCAGTGGAGATGCGCCGGCCGGCGCCAGGACCAGTCCGGGAATTGTTTCGTCGACACTGCCACCGTCGGGAGCGGAGCCATCAGTCCCCGTTTCCCCGATACCGCGCCGGTTCCACGGAAGTATCCCTCTAGATCCCACACGTGTCGGAAGAGATGCCAGCCGGGTGGCCGAAGAGGTGATTGCACATTTGGCAGGTCTGGCTGACGCAAAGGTGCGAATAACTCTTGAGATAGACGCTTGCTTTCCACAGGGAGCACCAGACAATATCGTTCGCACGGTGACGGAAAACTGTCGGACGTTGAAGTTCGAAAGTTCGGGATTTGAGGAAAGCTGATCCTGCAGTCGGCAAGAGATGGCTATCGCCGCAGCGATTCACATTCGTTGCAAGCCTCTAACGCCTGTATGGACCGGTGATGCGGAGGGCAAAGGTGATGTCCTGCTTCAGTTGGAAATGGAATGCTCCGTGGTTATCGTAGTGGGTGAAACGTTCCATGGAGAACCAGGACAAGAAGCCATGCACGGCTGAGGAAAAAGTCGCGATCTTAAGGCGGCATCTGATCGAAAAGGTGACGGTGCCAGACCTGTGCGACGAATATCATCTGCATCCGAGTGTTTTCTACCGCTGGCTGAAGCAGTTTTTCGACAACGGGGCGGCGACCTTCGCTCCGACCGAGCGTCGGAGCCGTCGGGAAGAGGCGCAGCGGCAGCGGATTGAAGCTCTGGAAGCCAAGCTGCGGCGGAGGGACGAAGTGTTGGCCGAACTGATGGAAGAACATGTGGCGCTTAAAAAAAGTCTTGGGGAGAGCTAAAAGGCCGATGGACGCCGCCCGACGCGCGCGATCAGGTCATCGATTTCGTGCGGCGTTGGAGCACGGAGACGGAAATCACGGTGCGCAGGTTGGTGCTCTGGCTGGGGGTGGCGATGAGCAAGTTCTACAGTTGGCAGGTGCTGGTTTTGTCAACTTGGTTTGGCCCCTTTTGATCATTTAATTTGGCCCCATCTATGTTGTTGATTCTCTGTGTTTCCTCTCCTGGTTTCTTTCTCTTTACTCGGTGTCTTAGTTCTTTTTGTGCCTTGCCGTCTCTTTGCGCCCCGCCGGTCGCGAAGCCCTGCGGAGCCCGGAGGGCGGAGCGTTCAGGACGAAGCGAGCGGCGGGGCGGGCGACCGCTGCCTGCCGGGTTTCAGTCATGTTTTTTCTGCCTCTTCTCCAGGGTCCTGCGAAAACGATACGAGTCGGTTCCTGTCTCGATGATGTGCGCCTGGTCGGTGACCCGGTCCAGCAGGGCTTTGCAGAGCCGAGCATTGGGGATCACCTGCGTCCATTCCGAAAAGGGCAGGTTGGTCGTCATCATCACCGCCGCCTTCTCAGCCCGATCCGCGATCACCTGGAACAAGAACTCGGCTCCCAGTTCGGCCAGCGGCACATAGCCCACCTCGTCGATGGCGATCAGTTCGTAACGCGACCAGCGCGCCATCACTCGTCGCAGCTGCAGTTGCTGCTTGGCTTCCACCCGTTCGTTCACCAGTCCCGCCGTCGTGGTGAAGCGCACCCGACGCTTCTGCCGGCAGGCCGCCACACACAGCCCCGTCATCAAGTGAGTCTTTCCCGTCCCGCAGTCCCCGATGAACAGAATCGGTTCGGCCCGCTCGATGTATCCGCCTTCGGCCAACTGCCGGATCTCGGCCGCCGAGACTTTCGGCGACTGCGAGAAATCGAACTCATCCAGCGTCTTCATTCGCGGCAGATGCGCTTCCCGCAGCCGCCGGCTCACCAGCCGCTGTTCCCGTTCTTCCAGTTCTGCCGCCAGTAAGGCTTCCAGATAATCCAGGTGACTCTGCTTCTCCTTCACCGCCTGCTCGACTAATCCTGCGCATTGTGAGCCCACGGCCGGCAGATGCAGGAGCTTGCATTGCTGCTGGATGGCGGTGGCCTGAAGTGCCGATTGAGGAGTGCTCATCAGCGCACCTCCCCGGCCAGCAACTGATCGTAGTCGTTCACCACCGGCAAAGATCGCTCATAGCGATCTAACCAGCCCACCTCCAGGGCTTCCTGCGGTCGACGATTTTCAGATTCGGCCAGCATCAGATAACGCACGGCCTCTTCATCCCCGCAACCCAGTGCCAGCACCGATTCCACTGCCGCCTGCAGCCTCGTGTAGCCCTTCTGCTTTCCCAACTGCAGCAAGCGGACCATCTGCCGAGTCCCTTCCGCCTTCCCCTGTCTCCGCATCAACTCCTGCCACAGCCGGTCATAGCTGGCTGGCCATCGTCCTTGTTCCCGCCATTGGGCCAAGGGCGTCGATCCGGCCAACGCTCCCGGCTTCCGTTCCAGCACCTCCAGGTAATGTTCCAGGTCCAAAACCTGCCGCCAGCGCTCATAACAACGCTCATGGCATGCGACACACGCGCCTTCCTGCCAGACTTCCAGGGTCGTCGGCCGGACCTTGACCTGCACCCTGGTTCCCGGCCTGGCGGGAACCGAGTACCAGTTCGTCCGGACTTTCACACAGCCTTTGGTGTCGACGGTGGCAAAGCTGGTCTCAGTCAACTCGAAGCCTTCTGCGGCGAGGGGTAACAGATGCTCCTGTTCAACAGTCATCGCGGCTCCTACATTCTGTTCCCGTCCTGCCAGGTGGCGGCTTTCATCCTGGCGGCAGGCAGCTTCCAAAAACTGATTCAGTTCTGCCAGGCTGCGGGCCTTGGGCACAGGCGTCCAGTGATTCCGTCGAAAATACCCGACCTCGCCTTCCACGCCTCCTTTCTCATTCCCGCGTCCCGGCGTGCAGAACTCCGCCTGAAAGCCCCCATGGGACCGGAAGGCGATGAACCGTGCCGTCTCTTCCCGTTCGTAGCCCCGCAGGATCTTCTTCACTGCACTTTTTAAATTGTCGTAGCGGACTTTTTCGAAGACCCCACCGAAATAACGGAAAGCTAGTTCATGGGCCTCCAGAAAAGCCTGCTGGGTGGCTCGCCGGTAAGCACGATGGAATGCTGCTCCGCTGGCCATGCTCCGCAGGCTGAAAACCTGCAGAGTGCATCGTTCGTCTTCCAACTCCGCTTCGGCTTCGTACCAGTCCGCCTGGGCTTCCGATCCCCAGGTATAACTCTGCGGCACAAACGTCTCTCGCGCCGCCCATCCCATCTCGCGCTTCTGGATGCGCACATAGCGCCTTACTGTGGACTCGGAAACATCCGAACCGGGCAACTCCGCCTTCAGACGTTGATGAATCCGGTGGGCTGTGTGCCGCTGCTTGCGCGGCGCCTTCCGGTCCGCTTCCAGAATCGCGTCGATAAAATCTTTTACCGGCCCCAGCTTGGGGCAGGCCCGTTTCGCCGCCTTCCGCCTGGCCGGTAAGGCACTTTTCAGGGCTTCCCGCACCATCCGCCGATGAACGCCAAATTGACGCGCTACGCCGCGAATCGTCCCCTCACCATGTTCATATTCCCGTCGAATCTGTTCAAATAGCTCCACCTTCGCTCTCCAATCCACGGCCGCCTCCATCCTGGGCTTCGCCCAAAATAGAGTAGTCCGCTCGTCCTTTCAGGTGGGGCCAAATCAAATGATCAAAAGGGGCCAATTTAGAGTAGCGAAATCAAGGTGCGCTACGGCAAGGTGAACGAGTACCATTTTGCCATCACTCGAGCCCTCCCTGCTTGCGCTTCAAACGCAACCTTGTCATCCGACCTTTTCGCGCTTTCTCAATCCCCCGCAGAAACCTGACCTGCGCCGTGTTACAGCCTCCGTGAAAAATAAGGTTAGTAACATTTCTCCTTCTTTTGGGCTTCTCCTAATTGGGGGCAACCGATGGATTGAAGGCGGTCGCCGCCCCCAATAAGGCTGTGGCCTATGCCGCAGGTGAATTTCGCCACGGTCGAGGTTCTACCGAAACAGATGGCCTTCAGGCAATTCTGCGAACTTTTTTATCGCCGCAACCGCTACACCCTTAACGACGACTTCACGAAGGCCCTGTACTTCCTCGACGGCAACCTGGCCAACGACATCATCGCCCAAGACAAAAAGAACAAAACCCTCGAAACCTTCCTCAATAACCCTTCAGCACCCGAGGTCGGCATCGAGGTCGAGCAAGTGGCTCTCGATCCCATGAACAAGCCGCCCTATAAGGCGAGCGTTGACTTCTACAAAACCGAATATTCAGCCGTGAACCACTCGGTTTTGAAAAAGACCCTCTACACAGCGAGCTTCGTGTTTATGTTCAGCAGCCGAGTTCCAAACCGCCTGATTCCCATTAACTCCTTGGGCCTCACGATCACCGACTTCCGCGCGGATGAAGCTTTTACGCCAACTCAATCCGCGCAGTAAGGAGCATCCGTCATGGCCGTCATTGCACCACCACCCACGGCCCCCAAGAAAGAAACCCTGGCCATTCGGCTTGAAGTTCGAGTTGTTGACGAGCTGCGCCGGTATGCCGCCTATCTCGGCACCAAGAATTTCTCGCACATCATTGCGTGCAGCCTTGAGAGGGTTTTCAAAGCCGACGCTGGCTACAAAGCCTGGCTCAAAACGCATCCTGACTTGAGGACTGAATCCAAGCCTCAGCGCAATGGCTCGCCGGCATCGGCACTTAGCGCCTCGCGTCCAATTCCGGCATGGTCCAACCCTTCAATTCCTGGCAAGCGCCAAGTTAGCGCTCGCAACACGATTGGAGGTGTGTGACGGATGGTCGTGTCAACGCTGCTGCGCAGCGGCAGAGGGGCCGCGCGACCGAACCGCGCGGGACACGCCACCCCTGGAAGGGTCACGCATGCGAACTTTCGTTCGCGAATGTCAACTACTTTCAAAACATGGCGTTGACAAGCTTCCGGTACTGACGGGTTCCCCGGGGTTCTCCGAGGTTTCCCGATGGGAACCCTAATCACACCAATTACTTAGGAGGGCATGAAGATGGTACTCAAAAAATCATCTCTCGACTACCACATCGGCTTCAGGGTCAGCCAAGCGGATTTCAACCAAATACAAACGCGAGCTGACCGCGCCGGAAAACCTGCCAATGCGTGGTGCCGCGAGAGGGTCATCGAAGCTGCCCAGAGGCCCATCATCTCCGTCGGAGAGTTTGCGACCCTCGCCGAGATTTACGCGGTTGAGGAAATCATGATCCAGCTTCTTTATGCCATCGTTACCGAAGGAGAGCCCTCCCAAGAGAGATTTCGGCAAATCACCAACAGGGCTCACGCGGCAAAGAACAACGAGGCGTGGAAGCTTTTGGACCAAGTCCGGCCCAGAACCGAACAGAGCCAGGCAACGCTGCCGGCTCGCGCTATAGAACCCTTGGCGAAGGCGTGAGCTCGGGCTGCGAATGTGGTCTTCGCAAGAGAGAACGGGGCACTGACTGGCGAAGCCGGGCGGGCCACAATGGGACGAGTTCCTGATTTTGCCGAATCCAGCATCGCACTCATTCTCATTCGAGCACGGTTGATCGCATTCCCGCCCTACCCGTTTCAATTTGCCAACGATTCTATCGGAACGCAGGAGGACGGACATGACGGTTGCGACACTCACGGAACTTTTGACGCCGGAAGAAGTCTCTGAACTTACTGGCCTCGCCCTGGACACGCTCGCCCAGTGGCGCTCGCAGAAGCGGGGCATTCCGTATTTGAAGATTGGCCGCGCCGTGCGGTATGATCCCGTGGAAGTCCAAGCCTACTTGGAGCGTTGCAGGGTTTCTGTTTCCGATCCACACGAAAGGAGACGGAAATGAGCGTTTACAAGCGAGGCTGTGTGTACTGGTATGATTTCTGGTTTCGAGGGATTCGATACCGGGAATCAACTGGACTCACCAACAAGAGGGCGGCTACGGACGCGGAAGCGATCCGTCGAGCCGAGCTAGCAGAAGGCCGGGCAGGGATTGTTCATCGTGGTCCCTCTCCGTCTTTCGAGGAATATGTGGTCAAAGAATTTCTCCCGTGGTCCGAAAGGGAGCACCAATCGCATCCGAGAACGCATCTGCGGCACAAGGTCAGTTCAAAGCCACTCGTGGCGTTTTTCGGGAAACTTCCGATGGATGCAATCTCTCCGGCGCATGTGGAGAAGTTCAAGGCTGAGCGAAGCCGGGATGTTTCGGCGGCAGGCGTGAACCGGGACTTGGCAAGCCTTCGATATATGCTTAACTTCGCTGTTCGCCAGGGCCACATCCTTCGAAATCCAGTTATCGGAATCCGCTTCCTCCCTGAAGGGCCGGGGATGATGCGGGTCGTTTCGCACGAGGAACAAGTGCGGTACTTGGCCGCAGCCAATCCATTGCTTCGAGATGTCGCAACCATGATGTTGGAGACGGGAATGAGGCCTGAAGAGGTGTTCACAATCCGCAAGGAGAACCTGCACCTCTACAGGCGTCATCTGTTTGTGCCGGTCGGGAAGACGAAATTCGCTCGGCGCAATGTCCCGCTCACTGACGACACGATTGAGATCCTGAAGCGTCGGTTAGCGAAGGCCGAAGGGCCGTTTTTGTTTCCTCACCGGCACGACCCCAACCGGCCTTTAACCACTATGAAAACGGCGCACGATGCCGCACTGCGCGAGGCGAAAATCGAACCACGTTTTCGGTTATACGATCTTCGTCACACGTTCGGTTCAAGATCGGCGATGGCTGGCGTGGACCTGGCGACTCTCAAGGAGTTGATGGGCCACTCCAATATCTCGGTTACGATGCGGTGCGTTCATCCCACGCCGGAGCACAAACAGGAAGCAGTACGAAAGCTCGAGCGTTTTAACATGAAGCAAGGGTTTAGAATTTACCGAGGGCATCGGGAGTCCCCACAAAAGTCCCCACAGTTGGCTTTATTCAAGTTTGCGAAGGTCTGTAAATGATTGAAATGGATGGAGCCGGCGAAGGGAATCGAACCCCCGACCTACGGTTTACGAAACCGTTGCTCTACCGACTGAGCTACGCCGGCTGAAAGGCGAACTGCCGTTGGGTGTCTCACCTGCGTTATGCCGTCGCTTCAGGCACAATTGATCCCACTGCTCAGCGTCCACAGTTTCTATCTTCTCATGGCGTTACGCGAAATTCGCGCCGCTGCAACTCACTGCGGGCTTAAACCGCCGGGAACAACCGTCAAGGCAGAAGGCAACCCATTACGTCGGTTTTCCTTTTAATCGTACTTGACGACGGCACAAATATTCAAGAGCGTTCTCAGGATGCGGTCGCTGCCGCAAGTGGTTTTCAAAATATCTCGTCGTTCTGCAGCGATTTGCGACCTGTCGGCGAACCTGGGCAATCCGGCGAATGTGTATGCAGCAGCCAAAACGAGCGCGGAATTTGCTGAAGGCGTTTATGTGGTTCCAGCTTCCGGCAAAACAAAAATGCTCACCCGACAGCAGGGCATCTGATCCCATGGATCTGCGGGTGAGCATCTTTATGAGAGGAGAATAGAATGGCGGACGCGCCCCGCCATCTAAACTCGCATGGAGTGTAATTAAAATCGGGCAGCCGTGTCAAGCGATTTTTCAGGAAATAATTGAATAATAAGTCGCTTATTTACAACATGATACATGGCGTCGACTTTCGCCGAAAATGCTGAGAAATTTTCAAATTTGTCCTAATTTTCGGCTGGTTCTTGCCTAAGTCCCGATGCAGGTTAGGGTTAGTGCTATTTGAGGTTCAGGCGGATGATCGAGCCTTCATACCCCTGGGCCCAATCTGAATTCGGAAACCATTTCGCCGCCAATCGTCGCGAAACGACCAGCAGAATCCCGGCCAGGGCCGCCATTCCAACCAACAGAAGCACAAGCACAATGTTGCCGACAATCAGGCGAAGCATCTGTACTACCGTTGTGCTGCCGGGCGGCGGCTGGTCCCAGCTGACCTCCCTTTCGATGGTCAAGCGTCCCATCAGATGGTCTGCGACAAGCTTTGAGGGTGCGTCCTGCACGAGGAGAACGAAGCTGCCAGTGATTTTCCCATAGAGCGCATCGGGGCCGCTTTTTTCGTTAATGCCCAGCCGCTGGATCATCGCTCCAAAACGCTCGCGCGCAATCGAATTGGTCGGGTAATCAATGAAGATGAGCGTTAAAGGCCCACCCGCGTGCTCGTATTGCGCCGCCTCCAGTTCAGCGCCTTGCTGGAAGCCCACCAGGTCTGCCGGAAATGAAGGGAGCGCGCGCTGCATGGCTACGGGTCCGAGAACATATTTCAGCGAACCTGGAATGATTCCCTGCGGCGGCAGCGAAGGCGGGAGCAGGGCCATATCGTCTGCCGAAGGCGCCTCGCCGGCGATGGCCATCAGGGCGGAGCGGAAGTCCTCATCGGAGATTTTTGCAGGCCGCATTACGCGGGCAAAAAACGCCCCGCGCGCGAGGAGGGCCTGATCAGGCCCGACCATTACAAGCTTCATTCCCTTTTCGGGTTTCATCGATGTGTTCTGGTAGAATGTCAGCAGTCCGTACGCCGACGACGGATCGGGTGCCTTTTCCACCACGGCCTGCAGGGTCTGATTCTCCCTGCGGTAAGTCCTGATTTCCACACGCGTTACGCCGTACTCGGCATCGACTGCGGGCTCGACTCCAAACTGCCGCACATCGCTCAGCGTTGCGCTCTGCCTGTTCTCCAATTGCCATTTCGGCAGGGTCGCAAGATTCAACATCGTTGCGCGCTGAGAGCCGGCCACGGCGGCGGCTGAAGCAAGCATGGCCCATAACGTAATACTGAGGAGGGTGACGAACTTCATCTACCTAAGCATAGCAGAAAATAAAAGGGGAGATGCGGGGGTTGAAGGCGGCGGAATTAGGAGGCACACTGCCCACTTCGTTGGTCAGCGATATCCGGCATCGCGCGCCGTACGACTAGTGCGTACGCTGCGCTACGCGAACGCTGCCCAGGTTCGAGATGTAGTCTTCGATACCGTTAAAAAGGGCCTTGGCGATCTGCTCGCGATATTCGGGCTGCCGCAAGAGGTGCTCAGATTGAGGGTTCGAGAGGAAGGAAATTTCAGCCAGCACCGATGGCATATTGGCCCCGATCAGGACCACAAACGGGGCCTTTCTCACGCCACGGTTGTGGAGGCCGGGAGAGACCCTCGACATGCGCTTGTAAAGCACCGTCTGGATGTCGCGAGCAAGCTCCTGCGATTCCTCGATCTTGTTGTTGAGCGCAATCTTCTTGATCAGGTTTTGCAGTTGGTGGACGGATTCCTGGGACGTAGCGTTTTCGCGGGCCGCAAGCTGAAGGGCGTCCGGGTCGCTTGTGAAGTTCAGGAAGTAAGTCTCAATTCCGCGCACTTCGCGGTCACTGCTTGCGTTGGCGTGGATTGAAATAAACAGGTCCGCGCCGTCTTCGTTGGCGATGGCGGTACGCTCTTCAAGCGGGACAAAAGTGTCCGTGCTGCGCGTCATAAAAACTTCGCTGTCGGTGCGCGTTTCAAAGAGCTTTCGAAGGCGCAGGGCAACGTCAAGGACAACGTTCTTTTCCTCAAGGCCCGTGGGCCCGATGGTTCCCGTATCAAATCCTCCGTGGCCGGGATCAATCACGATGCGGGCCACCTTCAGCCCGAGCGCCCGCGTGAGGGTTTGGGATCCGTCGCCTATCGGGGAAGCCGGCCTGGTGGAGATGGGGACCTCCTCGCGCTCCGTGTTATTCGACGCAACTTCTGTTTTCCGCTTCTTCCCAGGCGAAACATTGCGGCCGGATGCGATTTCGGTCTTCGACTTCCCGGTTTCCGCCGTATGAGTGGGAATGGAGGCACTCACGTCGGGTTTTGCCGGCCCGAGGTTTCTGCGTACGGCGGCGGCTTCGACGGCCGATTTCATTCCCATCCTTTCGGAATCTCCGGATGGGGCCACGGATTCGGCTTTCACGGCCAGTGTTTGGGGTTCAGTGGCGGATGCCGTTCTGTGAGGCGTGTTCTCGGCGATGCGCGTGGAAGACCCAGCTTCTGGTTTTGGAATAACAGCCGCTGGCGTCTTCTCGAACCGGGCTTTCTCTTCCGCCGATGCCTGCGCTTCGTGGTTCATTTCCTTCGCAGCCCCGGCAACCGATGCCTGCTCTTTCTGAGTGCTTTTCGCCGCCAATGTTGTTGTCCCGTGGACGTCGATGATCAGTCTGAATGGGTTCGGCAGCGGGAAAGCGGAATAATCATTAATATTTTTAACGTCCAGCACGATGCGCGTAACGTCCGGCTTGAACTGGCCCACGCGAATGTCCCGGAGAAAGGCGCCATTGATAGGGACGCTCTTCTTCAGCAGAGCACGAGTCGCTCGCGTGTTTGGCAGGTCAAAAACGATGCGGTCAGGATTTGACAGGCGCAGCGTGTTGTACTGGAACGGGCCGTTTGCTCCGATGACCACGCGTGTGTAGTTTGGTCCGACCCAGTTATGGATTTCCGTAACCTCAACCGGCCCGCCGGAATTTGGATTGCCCGGTTTGCCTGTGCTTGATTCGGTCCGAGCGCTTTCGGACGTGGATTGTTTCTGCAGAGCTTCTTTCTCAGCAATTTCCTTCAGCAGCTTGCGCGCCTCGCCCGCGCGGGACGAAGACGGATACTTTGCAAGAAATGCCCGGAAAGCATCCGCCGCCTGACTGGATTCGTCAAGCCCCTGCAGATAGACTTTGCCCACGGCAAGTTCTGCATCAACGGCCATGCTGGAACCGGGGTATTGCGAAATCACGTACTGGTAGGACTTGATGGCGGCCTGGTAGTAGCTGGACTCTGAAAACTGCCGACCCATTTCAGCGTAGAGATCGCCCATGGTTTTCGCTGCGACGGGGGCCTTGACGTAAGCAAAGTCGTAATAATAAACGTTGCGGAATTCTCGGATGACGCGCTCGTAGTCCGCCGCCTTGCGTGAGCGCACGGGCTCGGCTTGAAGCTTCTGCTGAAGCTCGACAGCGCGCGCGTAAGCCTTGCGGGCAAGCTCAGGATGGCGCGTGGCTGCGCTCCCTTCCGCCGGCCACAGGATGCCGGTCGCGACCATCGTGGCGAGCCACAACCCAAACCAACGCGAGGTCGCAGGACTTCTTTTTGCCCGCCTGTCATTCGTAGTGTTTGGTTTATGGATGATTGAGATCACCGTGCTCCTTCGCCCTGCAAATGTGCCTCCTACTCGGCGTTGGTGAAGTGGACCACTCCTTCGGAATCCACATAGCGAACGATCGGCGGAATTCTCTCCTCCGTCGGCGCTGCTACCGGGCCGAGGTCCGCGTTCTTCGACTGGTACAGGCGCGTGATGGCGTGCACGTAATGCTCGGTTTCAGGAATGTCCGGTATGCCTCCGGATCGGATCACCGTCTGCTCGCCGGCATTGTAAGCGGCTAGCGACAGCGGCAGGTTGCCGCCAAAAAGGTGCAGAAGATATTTCAGGTAGCTTACGCCTCCCTGAATGTTTTCCCTGGGATCAAAAGGGTTCTGGACGCCAAACCGCCGCGCGGTGGCTGGAATCAACTGCATCAACCCCATGGCGCCTTTGGACGAAACGGCGGAGGGGTCGTAATTGGACTCCACGCGCACCATGGCGTGAACGAGTTTGGGATCCACCTGATAGCGGCTGGAAACGCGATCGATGATGGAATCAATCTCAGCCGGGCTGGTGAGAAGCCGCCTGCCCTCAAACTCCTGCGGCTCAGAAGCGGACACATTGGCGTTGACGTAAACGCTTTGGCCGTTCTGATCGGTGATCACATCGATCTGAGCCGCGCGAAGGCAAGGCGCGATATGGAGGCAACCAGCGAAGAAAAAGCCGCAGGCGGCAAGAAAGGCAGGCGATTTGGACTTCACACAAACGCGCATAGAGATCCAGCCTCCGGCTTTCCTTGGAGGAACGGAACTCATCCCCTCCCGCTGCCCGACGTGCACTCGCCGGGATTCCAGCTCGCCCATCTTCCTGCGGGAACGGCCTGGCGCGACCACCCGCCGCCTGGACAGGTGGGACCGTCCGAAATCGCTTGAATTATAACGTGGTTTTGCCATTGTCAACAAGATAAAAAAGCGGCAGTGAAGCGTCCCGTGGGCATGGGCCATCTTTTAAACGTCGGCAGAAAACATGCAGGGGTCGCAATTCATAACCCAGAACTGCAACGTAATTTGTAATTTCCTCATGGTCCGTTCAATCACCAATTTCTAGAGCATGCTTTCGACGATTCCCGGCACGGCCTTGACACATTCATCAATCTTCGCCGGGTTTTTGCCGCCCGCTTCGGCCAGGTCCTTGCGTCCGCCGCCCGAGCCTTCCATCAGGGCCGCGGCCTCCCTGACGATTTTCCCCGCATCGAGCCGCGAAGTCAGGT
>Ga0209810_1001516_pt1 | contig 34411 bp, 33 predicted proteins | sample Coa_R1_7_FD_187159 | JGI IMG/M metagenome (GOLD analysis project Ga0209810, IMG submission 187159) | Surface soil microbial communities from Centralia Pennsylvania, which are recovering from an underground coalmine fire - Coalmine... | ecosystem: Environmental > Terrestrial > Soil > Unclassified... | reverse complement strand
ATCCTATCGAGCAAGTCTTTGCCAAGCTCAAGCGGCTCTTCGCAAGGCTGCCGCACGCAGCTTCGACGCTCTCATTGCGGCCATCGCTGACGCCTTGGATGAGTTCACGCCACGAGAATGCGCCAACTATCTTGCAAATTCGGGCTATCGCCACGCATCCTGAAAACGGTCTAGACTAGGAGCCGCCGCCCGCGAGGCGCTATTAGCCGTTACGTCAAATTTCACGCAATATCCGTAGACCGCAGCGATATTATATAGCCTAAGGTATGTACCGTTGCTCGATGGAAGCTGAGCCCAACTTGGCAATTACGTAAAGCGCAGTGCCCCTCGCATCCACCTGGGAGTGAGGAGGCGGGCTTCGCGGTCGCCGACCGATTTGAGGTTTCCGGTAGCCAGATGGTAGCCAAAGGTGAAACCAGATTTCCAAGTCTTGCATAAGTCATTGAAATTATTGGCTGGGGCGGGAGGATTCGAACCTCCGCATGGCGGAATCAAAATCCGCTGCCTTACCGCTTGGCTACGCCCCAATGCCGCCGGGCACAGGCTTGCCTGCGCGGAGCGACCATACCGGCGGGCGCTAAGCACCGCAACCGCCACGCCCCAAGAGAGGGCCGATTTGCCTTTACCGCTGTAGAAAGACCCCCTGCGAGCCGCCAAGCGTCCCGCGAGGGCAGGAACCGGTGCCGGGGCCCTTGATGCCTTGATCGCTCCCGGCGGCATTCCCCCAACCCGTTTTTAGCGATATCGCTTTTAGCTATATACATGGCCTTACGTAGCGAAATTCGCAGCCGGAAAACTAGGACATAGGCCGCCATGTATATCATCGCCCGCAATATTTCCGGCCCCCGCCTGCGGTGCGAGGCACTGATGGTTGATAAAAAGAGCTTCACGCCCTGGCCTCCCGTCAGCGAAGACGGCTGGCGGCGCGCCTATAAGTTCCGCGACCGCCTCATGGCCGAGGTGGTGCGCCTCGAGGTCGACCCCTTGGGCGAGGAACTCAAGGTCATCGAGGCGGTCTACATCCGCTGAAGCGGCAGATTATTCCGGCTGGAAGTTCATTGCCAGTCCATTAATGCAATAGCGCAAGTGAGTGGGCGGCGGGCCATCGGGGAATACATGGCCCAGATGGCTGCCGCAGCGGCTGCAATGCACCTCGGTGCGCATCATGCCATAGCTTTTGTCTTCCGAAGTCTCGATCGCACCTTTGACCGGCTCGTTAAAGCTCGGCCAGCCCGTGCCGCTTTCGAATTTGGTCCGCGAGGCAAAAAGCGGCTGCCCGCACCCGGCGCAAACGAAGACGCCGGGCCGCTTCTCGGTATTGAGGGCGCAGCTTCCGGGCGGCTCTGTGCCGTGCCCGCGCATGACCCGGTATTGGTCGGGGCCAAGGATGCGTCGCCACTCCGCGTCCGTATGGGTGACCTCGAATTCTTTGCTCTTCATGGCTCTCTTGATCCTCCGGCTGAGGCCTTTCCTGCCATGAACTTCGGTCCTCCCGTCCTCTGACGCAAGCCCGCAGAAAGGAATCTGGCATACCCTTCCCTGAGCTGGCCTTTGGCTGCCGTGAGGAGAGATCTGGAGCCGAAACCATTTTGCTTCCGCCCCGCCTTATTTCCACGAACCCGGTATCCCCTCGTGCTCGCCTTCCCCGGACTGCGGGCATGGCGCTCAGTCTCATTCTGGGCGCCTCGAGCGCTTGGCCAGGGCCGCTTTCCGGCTGCTATGAGCGCTCGTATAATGCGGGCCATCTCGCCGCTCATCAAGGACAGCGGGTGCGCAAAGTGATTCTCGCGCTAACTGCGCTGCGGGGGCACGAGCCTTGGGTTGCGAGCTTTTCTCTCGAACTGGCGCTTCGCGGCCGGAAAGGCTTAGCCAGCCTGAGCGGCGATTGCACGAAAGACGGCAATTCGCTTTCCTGCGCGGGCGACTGCGACACCGGCGCTTTTCACCTTGCCCGGGCGCCGCATGGAAAGCTGCTGCTCACAATTTCCGGCAGGCTCTTATTGCAGCGGAACGGCTGCGATGAGGAAAACTACGAGGAGCTGACCCAAGACGAAGAGAACACGAGTTTGCTCCTCGGCCGGGCGAAGCCGCCGGTTTGCAAATAGCCGCTCCTCGATCGCTCACACATCCAAATTCGCGACACTGAGCGCATTTTCCTGAATGAATTCGCGCCGCGGCTCGACGACATCACCCATGAGCTTCACAAATAAGTCCTCGGCCTCTTCGGATTCCTTGATCCTGACCTGCAAGAGCGAGCGGGCCTCGCGGTCGAGCGTCGTCTCCCAGAGCTGATCCGGATTCATCTCGCCGAGGCCTTTATAGCGCTGAATCTGCGTGATCCCCTTCTGTCCGGCAGCCATGATCACATCGAGAAGACCGGAAGGCCCTGCAATTTGGGTCTCCTCGCCCCGGCGCAAGAACAGCGCCGGGCGGACGAAGACTTCGCGCAGCGCTTGCGCGTGCTCATTGAGCCGGCGCGCCTCGGCCGAGGCGAGGAGCCCCGCATCGAGGATTGAAGCCTGGCGCACGCCGCGCAACTCGCGGGTAAAGATATAGCCGCCATTCTCGACGGCCCCGTGCCAGCCGCGCTCCATGTCTTCGGCGCGCTCGTCAAGTCGCGCCGCAATTTCTGCCGCAAATCGCCCGGCTTCTTCCGCGGCTCCGGGTGCAATCGGCCTCAACGCGCCAGTGATGGCGGCTTGTTCCACCGCTTGGCGGTCGTAGCGGGAATGAAGCCCATTCAAAATTTGGCGCAGGACTCTCGCCTCTTCGACGAGGCCGCGAAGATCCGCGCCCGCCCGCTCCTCGCCGCTTGAAAGCCGCAGCACGGCGCCATCAACACCGTTGGTAATAAGATAATCCTCCTTTGCGCGCTCGTCTTTGAGATATTGCTCCGAGCTGCCGCGCTTGACCTTGTAGAGCGGGGGCTGAGCGATATAGAGATTCCCCCGCTCGACGAGCTCGCGCATCTGCCGGTAAAAAAAAGTAAGGAGAAGCGTGCGGATATGGGCGCCGTCCACGTCGGCGTCCGTCATAATGATAATCTTGTGGTAGCGCAGCTTATCGGGATTGAATTCGCCAGGCCCGATACCCGTGCCAAGCGCCGTGATCAAGGTCCCGATCTCTTGGCTTGAGAGCATCTTGTCGAAACGCGCCCTCTCGACATTCAGAATCTTTCCGCGCAGCGGGAGCACCGCCTGATATTCGCGATTGCGGCCCTGTTTGGCCGAACCGCCTGCCGAATCGCCCTCGACCAGAAAGAGTTCCGATTTGGCCGGATCGCGCTCCTGGCAATCGGCAAGCTTGCCCGGAAGATTGGCGACATCGAGCGCCCCCTTGCGGCGGGTGAGCTCGCGCGCCTTGCGTGCAGCCTCCCGGGCTTGTGCCGCCTCGACGACCTTGCCAACAATGATGCGCGCTTCCTGCGGATGCTCCTCGAACCAGGCGCCGAGCATCTCGTTGACAAACCCTTCGACCGCCGGACGCACCTCGGACGAGACAAGCTTGTCCTTTGTCTGCGAGGAGAATTTCGGATCGGGGACTTTGACCGACAGAACGCAGGTGAGGCCTTCTCGGCAATCGTCTCCCGTAAGATCGACCTTCTCGCGCTTGGACAGGCCTGAGCGCTCGGCATAGCCCGTCACTTGGCGTGTCAAGGCCGCGCGCAGGCCGGCAAGATGCGTGCCGCCATCGCGCTGCGGGATATTATTGGTGAAGGCGAGCACATGCTCGTGATAGGAATCCGTCCACCAGAGAGCAGCCTCCACTGTGATCTTGTCCCGCTGGCCTTTGATGACGATGGGGTTTGCGATGAGCGGATTTTTCGCGCGGTCGAGATAGCGTACAAAGGCTTCGAGCCCGCCGCTGTAGTGAAACTCCTCCCGCTTGGGCTCGGCGCCGCGTAGATCGGCAAGCTCGATGCGAATACCAGAATTTAAAAATGCAAGCTCACGCAGCCGGTGCTCGATCGTCGCATAATCGAAATCGACCATGCTGAACGTCTTGGGCGAAGGCAGGAACGTGACTTCCGTGCCGCGTTTTGGTTTGTCGCCGGCGGCGGGCGCGGGGCCCACAACTTCAAGCGGCCCGGCCGGATCGCCATCCTTGAAAGAAAGGAAATGCTCCTTGCCGTCGCGCCAAATTCGCAGTTTGAGCCAGCTTGAGAGCGCGTTGACGACGGATACGCCGACGCCATGCAAACCGCCGGAAACTTTGTAGGAATTTTGATCGAATTTTCCTCCGGCGTGCAGCTGGGTCATGATCACCTCGGCTGCCGACACGCCCTCCTCGGCATGAATATCGGTCGGAATGCCGCGGCCATCGTCTGCAACCGTTACCGAGCCGTCGGCGTTGAGCATCACTGAAACAGACGCCGCATAGCCGGCCAACGCTTCATCGATGGCATTATCGACGACTTCGTAGACCATGTGGTGAAGGCCCGAGCCATCATCCGTGTCGCCGATATACATGCCTGGCCGCTTGCGCACGGCATCGAGGCCGCGCAGCACTTTGATCGAATCGGCGCCGTAGTGAGGCTCGTCCTCTGGACTCAAAGAAATGGGCCCGGCAGCGGGTTCGGCCATCGGTAAGCGGACTTTCTCTATTTGGGAAGAGGTCGGTTTCCTACTCTCTTAATATAGGGATTCATGTGCCGAAGGTCATGTCTTTTCATGCATTTTCCGGCAATCAAACACTGCCTGTGGGTAACTTTGCGGGCACCAAACTAACAGAACATGGAAAAGCAGGAATGCTGAAGCGGGGAAGCACGCCTCGAATCCTGAGCAAGGCAAGCTCGCCTTTTTAGTAAAGGCCAGGGATGAGCCGCGATGTCCGGGCGCAATAGGCCTCGTATTCAGCCCCGAAATGGGAGCGAAGGAGCCTTTCCTCGGCGCGAATGCGCGCAATCAGCGGCGGGACGAGAAGCGCTGTGAGCAGAACGCCCACACCCGAGCGGAACGCGAGCGCCCATCCAAATGAGCTCACAAGGAAGCCCAAGTAGCTCGGATGACGAATCAGACCGTAGATGCCGGTCGTGACGAGCGTGTGGCCGGGCTGAATGGCAACAAGTCCGCTGAAGCGGCTGCCGAGCACGAACACGGGCCAGAGCCTGAGCGCCCCGCCCGCAGCAAACAACGCAACGCCGAGCCAGCGCACGGCATCGCCGTCGAAAGTCCAAAAATCGTAGCGGTCCGTACAAGCCGGAAGATAGGCCGCAATGAACCCGGTCAGCGCAAGGGGTGCAATCACCCAGCGGTTCGAGCGGTCTTCGCGGATGCCGGGGCTCATGTTGCCGCCCGCCAGGACCGCCGCGCCGGAGAGCGCGAAAAAAACGGCGGCCAGCAAGGCCAAGGCGGGACGGGAGAAGAACGCTGCCGCCCCGCCAGCGCCAAGGATCGCAAGCCCGAGATAGAAGAGCGCGCCCGCGAAAATGAGGGCTGGCCGCACGATTTTCATCGTTGCATCACCGCGAGCCAGGCAGGCCTCCCGGTCAGGCGCCCGCCGCCCGCCGCCGCCGCTCTTGCGCTGCGGCCTCCCCCCGGATCACAATTCCAGAGGAATCCGCATCGATCGTAACCCGCTCCCCGTCGTGAATCTTGCCCCCGAGGAGAAGCTCGGCCAGAGGGTCTTGCACGTGCTTCTGGATGACCCGCTTGAGTGGCCGCGCGCCATAGGCCGGATCATAGCCTTTCTCCGCAAGCCAGGCCCGCGCCGCGGGTGCAAGATCGAGCGTGATCTTGCGGTCCTCAAGGAGCTTTGCGAGCCGCGCGAATTGAATGTCGACGATCGCCCCCATATCCTCGCGCCGCAGCCTATGGAACAGAATAATCTCGTCGATCCGGTTCAAGAATTCAGGCCTGAAATGCGCCCGCACGATCTGCATGACCTCGGCCTGAATCGCCGCTGAGTCCTCACCTTCCTTTTGCAGGACGAGGAGATCGGCGCCGAGATTCGAGGTCATGACAATCAGCACATTGCGGAAATCGACCGTGCGCCCTTGCCCGTCGGTGAGCCGGCCGTCATCGAGCACTTGGAGCAGAACATTGAACACGTCGGGGTGCGCCTTTTCGATCTCGTCGAAAAGGACAACCTGATAGGGCCTGCGGCGCACGGCCTCGGTGAGCGCTCCGCCTTCCTCATAGCCGACATAGCCCGGAGGCGCGCCAATGAGGCGGGCGACCGAGTGCTTCTCCATATATTCCGACATGTCGATGCGAATGAGCGCCGCTTCGTCGTCGAAAAGGAACTCGGCGAGCGCCTTGGTGAGCTCGGTCTTGCCGACGCCGGTCGGTCCAAGAAACATGAAAGAGCCGATCGGACGCCTCGGGTCCTGCAGGCCTGCCCGGGCGCGGCGCACGGCGGTCGAGACGGCTTCGACAGCTTCTCTCTGCCCAACGACGCGCCTCATCAGCGCTTCTTCCATCTTCAAAAGCTTCTCCCGCTCGCCTTCAAGCATCTTATCGACGGGAATGCCCGTCCAGCGCGAAACAACTTGGGCGATGTGATCGGCGGTGACCGCCTCGTCCACGAGCACGCCGCCGCGTGTTGCTTCGATATCGGCGAGTTTTTTCTCAAGATCGGGAATGACGCCATAGGCAAGCTCGCCTGCGCGCTGATATTCGCCGCGCCGCTGGGCTTGGACGAGCTCGTTGCGCGCGGCATCGAGCTGCTCCTTGAGCTTCTGCTCGGAGCCAAGCTTTTCCTTCTCGGCCTGCCAGCGCGCCGTGAGCGACGCGGATTTCTCTTCAAGCTCGGCAAGCTCTTGGCTGAGTTTCTCAAGCCTTGCTTTCGAGGCGGAATCCGTCTCTTTCTTCAGGGCCTCCTGCTCGATCTTGAGCTGGATGATGCGCCGGTCGAGCTCGTCGAGCTCCTCGGGCTTCGAATCGACCTGCATGCGCAGGCGCGAGGCCGCTTCATCGATCAGATCGATTGCCTTATCCGGAAGGAAGCGGTCCGAGATGTAGCGGTGCGATAAGGTTGCAGCGGCGACAATGGCGGCATCGGTGATCCGCACGCCATGATGCATTTCGTATTTTTCTTTGAGCCCGCGCAGGATGGAAATCGTGTCCTCGACCGTCGGCTCGGAGACATAGACGGGCTGGAAGCGGCGTGCGAGCGCGGCATCCTTCTCGACATGCTTGCGGTACTCATCGAGCGTGGTTGCGCCAATGCAATGGAGCTCGCCGCGCGCAAGGGCCGGTTTCAAGAGATTCGAGGCATCCATCGCGCCATCGGCCTTGCCCGCGCCAACGAGCGTGTGCATCTCGTCAATGAAAAGAACGATTCCGCCAGCCGCAGCGGTGATTTCGTTCAATACCGCTTTCAGCCGCTCCTCGAACTCGCCGCGGTATTTTGCGCCTGCGATAAGCGCGCCCATATCGAGCGCAAGCAGCTTCTTGTCGCGCAAGCTCTCGGGCACGTCGCCGTTGACAATTCGCTGGGCAAGCCCTTCGACAATCGCCGTCTTGCCGACGCCCGGCTCGCCGATGAGGACCGGATTGTTCTTCGTGCGCCGGGAGAGCACCTGGATCGTGCGCCTGATCTCCTCGTCGCGGCCAATGACAGGATCGAGCTTGCCGGAGCGCGCGGCCTCAGTGAGATCACGGGCATATTTCTTGAGCGCATCATAGGCGTTTTCGGCGGTGGGGTTGTCGGCGGTGCGGCCCTTGCGCAGATCTTCGATAGCAGCATTGAGAAGCTGCGGCGTGACGCCCGCGCGCTCAAGAATCTTGCCTGCTTCGGAGGCTTTCTCCATGGCAAGGGCAAGCAGAAGCCGCTCGACCGTGACGTAGGAGTCGCCTGCCTTCTGCGCGATTCTCTCGGCATTATCGAGAACGCGCGCCGTTGCGGGTGCAAGATAGAGCTGGCCAGCGCCAGCTCCCTGGACCTTCGGCAATTTGGCAAGTGCAAGCTCCGTGTCGCGCAGCGCCTCGCGCGAGCGCCCCCCAGCCCGGTCGATGAGACCTGCCGCAAGGCCCTCCTCGTCATCGAGAAGGACTTTCAAAATATGTTCTGGCGTAAACTGCTGATGCCCCTCACGGATGGCGAGAGATTGAGCGCTTTGAATGAACCCGCGCGCCCGCTCGGTGTATTTCTCAATGTTCATGGGTCGTCCCTTGCCCGCCAGATCGCCCCAAAGCGGCGCCTCTGGCGGCGTTACAGTTGCAGCCCCTGATGGCGGCTTTCAAATCAAATGTAGGATCGAGTAGCGCTGGCGCTATAAAGGTGCCGCTTGCCCGGCTGAATTTTGCCTGCCCGCTGGGTGTTTTCCCGGGCACGCACCGGCTGTAAAGGCGCCAGGCACATGACGAAAGGGCTTCACCGGAGGGCAGTATCAGCGGCAGCAGAGATCAGGCCCGGCGCGGCCCCTTCTGTCCTAGGCCGCTCACCAGCGCCAGACGCAACGCGGCCCGACAGGGGCCGCCTCGGCCTGTATAGCCATAGCGCACACCCCGGCTATCAATCGCCGCCGTAGCGGCCAGGCCGGCCGGGGGCGGAGAAACTCAAGAAAGAGAGACCAGATCGAGAGAACATGGCGGAGCAGGGCATCCTACCCCTCGACTGGCTCGCTTGCCCCTGCCTCGGGGGCGCCGACGCCAGCCGCCTCAGCCTCGGGCTTATGCAGCCGCCTGCGGCGCGCGCGCGGATGAAAGCTGCGGGTCACCGGTTCTTCCGCCTCACCGGCACTCACGCCAGGACGCGCCTCGATCGGCTGCGGCGCGTCTTGAGTCTCGGTTGGAGCGATTCGAACGGGGGCCGTGATAAAGGCCGGCAAGCCATGCGCCTCTGGACCGAAGTCAGGCCCGGCCGTCTGCGGCTCGGGCCGCCTCTCCATGCGCAGTGAGGGTTCATTGCGGTAATCGGAAGGCACCCGGCCCGGAGCGGCAGCGGATTCGTGATCACGGGCGCGCCCGTTGCGGTCCGGAAAAGGACGGTTCTCCCGGTAAGGCCGTTCTTGCGCCCCGTGGTAACGCTCGGGACGGGGGCCACGCTCGTGGCAGAAGGGCTGGCGCTCGCCATTGCCTTGGATTGGCCGCTCCATGGCGGAGGGCTGGGGAGCATTAACCTGCGGCTGGGGAGCAGTGCCCGGCTGCGAGGCGGCGATCCGCTCGAGCGGCGAGGCAAACCGGTCTGGAACGGCAACAAAATCGAGATCGTCCTCGCTCTCTTCCGGGGCTGGTTCGATGAAGTGGCCGTATCCCCCTTGCTGCTGCTGGGCCTGTTGCGCCGCCGCGATCAGCCTAAAGTAATGCTCGGCGTGCTGAAGATAGCTCTCGGCCATGACCGGATCGCCAGAGGCCTGCGCATCGCGGGCGAGCTGCAAATATTTTTCGCCGATATGCTGAGCGGTGCCGCGGATCTTCACATCGGGGCCGCTCGATTCGTAGGATCGCGTCAAAGGATTAGGGCCTTTGCGGGCGCCGGGCCGCCCACGCATACGTTTAGTGTTTTGTCCTGGTCTCATCGCTGGTCCTTAGGTGACATCCTTACGCCGGCGCGCCGCCAGAGGCGCGCGTCCGCCGTTGCCGCACTCCAACTTCAAAGCACGAAGACGCGAGCGGATATTAGCTCTCCAGCCGCTATCGACTGTGCCAACGGAACCGCCGTGGCACCGGTCCTTGACCCTTTGAGATGCGAGGGCCGCAGAATCTGGGGCAATCGACCCCGGTTACGCCGGGCATAGCAGCACAGCTGCACGGGAGATCCGTGTTTGCCCGCCTCTCATTCCACTCGGGACATCCGCGCGGGACAAAGGCCTCAACGCCAAAAGCAACTGTGCGAATGAGCGAAACCAAATCTTGCAGACGAACCTAATCGCTTTTGCTCCAAACGCCAAGACCCTTCGCGAAAATATATCCCGCCACGGCCCAGCCGTGGCGAAATTGTCACGCCCCGGCCGGGCATCCGCGCCGCGCCACCACTACCCGCCAGCGGCCGCCGAGGTCAAGATGGGACTCGACCTCTGGGCCCAGCGCCTCCTGCATCAGCGCTTCGACATGCGACTTCTGGCGGGCCCCTATTTCGACGGCCGCGAGCCCGCCGGGCGCAAGCAGCTCCGGCAGGCGCGGAATGATTTCGCGATAGGCAGAAAGCCCGTCCTCGCCGCCATCGAGAGCAAGACGCGGATCGTAGTCGCGCACCTCTGGCGCGAGGACTCGGAGTTCGCGGCTTGCAACATACGGCGGGTTGGACACGATAAGGTCAAAGCGGCCACCCAACGCCTGTGCCCAATTGCCGCACACAATGAGGCCGCGCTGGGAAAGCTCCAGCGAATCAACGTTGGCGCGAGCCGTTTCGCACGCGGCGGGAGAAATATCGACGCCGATGCCAAAGGAGCCGGGGAGGCTGAGCAAAAGAGAGCACAAAATGGCTCCCGATCCCGTCCCAAGATCGAGAATGCGCCAAGCCTTTCGCGGGTGCTCCTTTGCGCTTTCCAGCACAGCTTCAATGAGCGCCTCCGTTTCTGGCCTTGGGTCGAGGACTGCCGGGCCAATTTGAAACTGCGAGCGCCAAAACTCACGAAAGCCGGTGATTCGCGCGACCGGCTCGCGCCGCAGCCGCCGCATGGCAAACGCCTGAAGGGCTTCCGCGCCGGCGGCCCCGAGCGGGCTAGCCGATTCGCAGATGAGTTCAGCGTGCTCAATCTCCAGAGCAGCACACAAGAGGACGCGGGCATCGATCTGCGCAGATTCAATGCCGCTGCCAGCAAGAGCCCGTGCGAGATTTCGCTGCGCCTCGCCGCGCGGCATGCCGGGACTGAACTGAAGCGGAGTTTCTATCTTGAACTCCTTTCAAGACGGAAGCTGTCCTGCGGCATCAAGCAACACCCTCGTGAGCCTTGCGCCGAACTGCGCGGCGTCAGAGGGCTCTTCGCCCTCAATGAGCCGCACCTCATCGAAAAGGAGCCAGACGATGTCTTCAAGCTTCCCTTTATCTTGGACGTTCATGCGAGCCGCAAGGGCGCGAATGAGAGGATGCGCGGGGTTGATCTCGAGGACCGGCTTTGCCGCCTTGGGCAAGCGGCCGCCTTGGGCAAGGATGCGTTCGAGCCGCCGGTCGAGGCCCCGCTCGGAGGCAACAAGGCAGGCAGGGCTTGAGGCAAGCCGGTCGGAAGCGCGCACATCTTCAACCGCCTCGCTCAGAGTTTGCTTCATGAAAGCATAAAGCGCCGCGAGGCTCGACGCGGGAGGCGCTGCCTCGTCCGTGCCGCTCTCTGGCGCTTCTTTGAGCGGGATCGATTTTATATCCGCCGCGCCTTGCGTTACCGATTTAAAGGGCTTGCCGTCGAACCCGGCCGCGGTCGCAACCCAGAACGCATCGACGGGATCCGGCAGCAGCAAGACCTCGATCCCCCGCGCCCTAAAGCCTTCGAGCTGAGGGCTTACGGATAGGCGGCTTAGGTCCTCGCCGAGGAGGTAATAAATCGCGGTTTGATTGGGTTGCAGCCCTGCCACGTAGTCCTTAAGGCTGCGCCCGCCCTGCGGCTGCGCGGAGGTTGCAAAGCGCGCAATGGCATAAAGGGCATCGCGACGCTCGGGGTCCTCATAAAGACCCTCTTTCAAGACACTGCCAAAGTTCTCCCAGATTTTGGCAAATTTGTCCGGATCGCTCTCGCCGAGCTTGGTGAGCTCCTGCATAATGCGGCTGGTGATGGCCTTCTTGATTGCGGCAAAGATGGGACTCTCTTGGATCGTCTCGCGGGCCACGTTGAGCGGCAGATCGGCCGAATCGACGATGAGGCGGACGAAGCGCAGCCACCTTGGCACGACCTCCGCGTCCTCTTTGACGAGGACGTGCCGGACATAAAGCTTTGCCCGGCACGGGCGCGCCGGATCGAAGAGATCGAGCGGCCGCGAGCCCGGAATAAAGGCAAGCACCGTGTAATCGTGGCGGCCTTCCGCATGCCAATGAATGGTCAGGGCGGGCTCATCGAACACGCCGCCAAGGCTCTGATAAAAATCGGTGTATTCTTTCCCGGCAATCGCAGCCTTAGGCTTCGTCCAAAGCGCCGCCCCGTCGGTCAGCCTGCGGGCTTCGCCGTCTTCACCCATAAGCTCAATCGGCACGGTAAGGGCGCTTGAGTGCTCGCGCACAATTTGCTCGATCCGGAACGGCTCCAAATATTCTTTCGCATCCTCGTTAAGGTGGAGAACGGCCCGGGTCCCCGGATTTGGCGCCTCATCGTGAGCCGCGGGCTCGATGGAGAACGTGCCCTTGCCGTCCGAGCTCCAATGGAAAGCCTCGGCCAAGCCCGCGCGCCTCGAATAAACATCGACTCGCCCGGCCACCATGAAAGCCGAGTAAAATCCGATTCCGAACTGGCCGATGAGGCTTGCCTTATCGCCCGCGGCTGGCCCCTCGGCGGTTCCGGATTCGGTCAGGCGTTCGACGAAAGCGCGGGTGCCCGAGCGCGCAATCGTGCCGAGATGATCGGCAAGATCCTGGCGCGACATGCCGATGCCGTTATCCTCGATGGCAAGCGTGCCCGCCTCTTTGTCGGCAGAAATCCGGATTTGAAAGGGCGCTGGAGCAAGCGCCGGATCGGAAAGAGCCTCATAGCGCAACTTCTCGCAAGCGTCCGCGGCGTTCGAGAGGAGCTCGCGCAGGAACACGTCGCGGCCGGAATAGACCGAATGGACCACAATGTGCAGCAATTTTGCGACATCGGCTTGAAAAGCTTGGCTTTGAGCCTCCGGCATGGCGGCGCGGCCTCCTTTCATTCAGTTTTGACGGGAATTGGCGAGCGGCGCGAGTATGACCCGCTCGCACCCTTGCCTTGTTCCGGATATTGCTTTTGACCGGAGCTATTGCAAGAGCCTTGGGGGGGCTGCGTGATCAGCTCCAGGCGAAGGGGTGCCCGGCCTATCAGCAGCGCAAAAGAACCCTTGCCGATCTGACGCGCTTGGGGCAACGATAGGGGTTCTCGCAGGAATCGAGAGGAGAGTTTGGTGCTCAAAGAGGAGGAATCCGCCGAAGATAGCTTCAGGGCGGGGCCTTCGCAAAAACGCAGCGAGGCCCCGGCTTTCCCCTTCGCAGCAATCCCCTTGCGGCGTCCCGGGGCTGCGGGGGCGGTTTTCTTTGACCGCAGCGAGCTGCAGCAAATTTTGAGCCTTTACGGGCGCAAAGTTTGCGACGGCGAGTGGCGAGACTACGCAATCGACTTCACCCCGCAAAAGGCGGTTTTTTCGATCTACCGCCGAAGTTGCGAGTGTGCGCTTTATAGGATCGAGAAGAATCCGCGGTTCGCGCGCAAGCAAGGCGCTTATTCCGTCATCACCGCAACGGGTCTCGTCTTGAAGCGCGGCCATGAATTGGGCCGGGTCATCTCCGTTCTGGACAGATCTCTCAAGCTAGTGCCGGCCTAGGCAAAACGTTTTCGCTGGTTGAGCCGGCTCCGCACCGCATTAGACCCGCTGCGGCTTCAACCGCCCGGATGAACTCATTCCGGAGTTTCCGCTGGTCGCCATTCCGGTCTTTCTTGTCCCGCTTTCTGTGCTGTTGCATTTCGCCTCGCTGATGAAGCTGCGGCGTGCGGATACCGGCAGCAAAGGCCGTGAATCGTCAATGCGCGGGTATGAATCCAGAGTCGAAGTCCGCAGCCCTCGAATCCGAAGACGAGGGCGGGCTCGCTCGAACCGGTCATCATCTCTTAGGTCATCATCTCTTATGAGCACGCTCGCATGGACGTGCTGACGAGCTAGAACTTATTCGAGCTTTGGGGTAAGCGGTGACACCACCCGGTCTTTGAAAAGCCTTGAGCAACACGTGAACCGCCCGGCATCTGCCGTTTCCGGCTCCCCCAAAAGCGCCCCGGCTCCTGCTGCGCCCCTGCCCTGCACCGGCGTGCTGGGGGGCACTACTGCCATTGGCGCCGGAATCCTTTGGATGATCGCGGCCGCGGGCTTGTTCGTCTGCCAGGATTCTATGGCGCGCATCCTGCTTCAGAGATATTCTGCGCCCGAGACCGCGTTCGTGCGCTATTTCATCCATATGGTCCTTGTCGGCGCGTTTATTGCTTTGCGCAGCCCGCGGCTCATGATCTCTCGCCAACCCGCGCTGCAGCTCCTGCGCTCGGCACTACTGCTCGGGGCAACCATCTTCGGCATGCTCGCCCTCAAAGTCATGCCGCTCGTTGCTTTCTCGGCCGTCATTTGGGTTGCGCCCGTCCTTGTCACGGCGCTGTCGGGGATCATACTGCACGAGAGGGTCAAGCCAAGCGCGTGGGTCAGCGTCGTCGCGGGGCTTGCTGGAGTGTGGATCATCATCGGCGGCAACGGCATGGAGTTCTCGTTATCCATGGCCTTGCCTTGCCTCGCCGCTCTTGCCAATGCGCTTTATCAGATCACGACGCGGCTCCTGCATGAGACCGATTCGACAATAACAACGCTCTTTTACACCGCCTTTGCCGGCGTCCTTTTTTGCAGCCCGCTTTTGCCGGTCTACGGCGCCTTGCCGCCTCCCGCGGATGCCGCCCTGATGCTCTCTTTGGGCCTTGCGGGCATTGCGAGTCACTTCTGTCTCATTCGCGCCTTTGCGATGGCGCCCGCGAGCATCATCGCCCCGTTCGGCTACGCGAGCCTGCTTTGGGCCGCTTTATCGAGCCTGATCATTTTTACCGAGATTCCGAGCCTGCAAACGGTGTTGGGGGCGGCTCTGATTGCTGGCTCCGGAGTATTCATCTTCCTTCGCGCCGGACAGGCTTGAGGGAAATAGGGCCGGGCGCGGAGATCGATAAGCATGGCCAGCGAACTGCCCGGCAAAGCACGCAGGGCGAAAGTGCCGCTCGCCATCGTCGCTGCCATTGGCCAGAATGGAGTTATCGGCAAAGGGCGCGGCCTGCCGTGGCATTTGCCCAGCGACCTCAAGCATTTTCGCGCAGTCACGATGGGCAAGCCTTTGCTCATGGGCCGCAAGACCTTCGAGTCGATCGGCCGGCCTCTTCCAGGCCGCGAGACGATCATAGTTACCGGCGATCCCGCGTATAATCCTGCTGGGCCCGGCAAAGCCTGCCCCATTTATATTGCGCATGATATCGAAGCTGCGCTCGCGCTTGGCGAAGAGCGCGCGCACGCCATGGCCGCGGAGGAAATCATCGTGGCGGGCGGCGGGACGCTTTATAAAAATTTGATCGGACGCGCAGAACGGCTGCACTTAACCTTTGTCGATCTCGCCCCTGAGGGCGCTGTCCGCTTTCCCGCGATCGATTGGTCACAGTGGCGAGAGGTCAGCCGCGAAAGACCCCGCCCAACAGCAAAGGATGAGGCAACATTCACCTTTGCCAATTTCGAACGCTGCTCCTTGCCGTTGTAGGCGCTGCGGCAGTCTCCTATAAGCAAGGGCGGCCTTTATCCATTAGGGCGCATAAAACTCAAAGAGGCATTCATGCCGTGGAACAGCGAAGGCGGAAATGGCGGCCCATGGCGGCCGGGCGGCCCAAGTCCTTGGGGACAAAAGCCTTCTCAGCAGCCCCCGCCGGAATTCGAAGAGTTCCTGAAACGCGCTCAGGATAAGCTCAAACAATGGATGCCCGGCGCCCCCGGAATGGGCGGGCGGGGCTTGATTGCCGTCATCCTCGCGGCAGTGATCATTTGGCTCCTATCCGGCTTCTACACTGTCGGGCCGAATGAAGTCGGCCTCAACATGATTTTCGGCCGCTACACAGGCAAAACGGGTCCGGGCCTGAATTACAATTTGCCGTTCCCGATCGGCAGCGTCGAGAAGCTCGCCGTTACCGACCGCAATACAGTCAACATCGGCTTTGCGTTGCGCGATACTCGTATCCCGGGCGGCCAAACGCAGGTCGATGTGCCGGAGGAAAGTTTGATACTGACCGGCGATGAAAACATCGCCGACGTCAAATTTGTCGTCATTTGGCAGATCGACCCGGCACGGCCCGAAGATTATGCCTTTAATGTCGCCAACCAGCGCGAAACCGTCAAAGCAGTCGCCGAGAGTGCGATGCGCGAAGTCATTGGCCGCCGGCAGATTCTGCCAATTTTGACCACAGAGCGCCCAGCCATTGAGAAAGACGTCCATGAACTCATGCAAGGAGTCCTCAATTGGTACAAAGCTGGCGTGCTCATCCTGCAGGTGCAATTGCAATCGGTCGACCCGCCCGAGCAGGTAATCGGCGCCTTCAAGGATGTCATTGCGGCCCAGCAAGATCAAAACCGTATGATCAACGAGGCCCAAGCCTATGCCAACAAGGTCGTCCCAGAGGCCCGGGGCAAGGCCGCGGCCGTTGTCCAGGAAGCGGAAGGCTACAAGCTGCAAACAGTCGCCGAGGCGACTGGCCAGACTGCCCGCTTCAACCAAGTCTATGACCAATACAAGAAGGCGCCGGAGGTGACCCGGCAAAGACTTTATCTCGAGACGATGGAGCGTGTCCTCGGCGGGACGGATAAAATCATTCTCGATCAGAGCGCCGGGCAAGGCCAAGGGGTCGTTCCCTATTTGCCGCTCGGGGCCTTGACGCCACGCGCGGCTGAAGGAGCGAACAAATGAAAGGCGCGAGCGCAATGGCAGCCGTCATAGCGGGCATCGCCATTCTCATTCTTGTCCTCGCCTCGATGTTCACGGTCGAGCAGACGGAGCAGGCGATCGTCTTGCGTTTCGGCGAGCCTGTCGCAGGCCGCGGCCTTGTCACCAAACCAGGGCTGCACTTCAAATACCCTTTTATCGAAAGTGTCGTTTATCTCGATAATCGCATCCTTATTGTCGAGGCGCCAAAGCAGGAAGTGCTTGGCTCTGACAACAACCGGCTCGATGTCGATTCTTTCCTGCGCTATCGCATCGTCGATCCGCTCAAATTTTATCAAACGGTCGGCTCGCCTGAGCGGGCGCACAGCCAGCTCGGCTTTATCTTAAATTCGGCGGTGCGGCGCGTGCTCGGCGAGGCAACTATGACCGAGATCGTGCGCGAAAATCGCGCCGCTCTGATGGTCAAAATCCGCGACCAGGTCAATCAAGAGGGAGGCAGGCTCGGAATCGCGGCTGTCGACGTCAGAATCCGCCACGCCGATCTGCCAAGGCAGATTTCCGAACAGGTCTTTAAGCGGATGCAGAGCGAGCGCGCGCGGGAAGCAAATGAATTCCGCGCCAAGGGTTCCGAGCAGTCGCAAACCATCAAAGCCAAGGCTGACCGCGATGTCGTCGTTCTGCTCGGCAACGCCCGGCGCGACGCCGATCAGATCAGAGGGCAGGGAGATGCGGAAAGGAACCGGATTTTTGCCGAAGCATTCGGCAAGGATCCTGATTTTTTTGCCTTCTACCGCTCAATGCAAGCCTATGAGGCTGGGCTGAAGGGAGGCGAGACGAGAATGGTGATAAGCCCGAAGTCGGACTTTTTCCGCTTCTTTAACGCGCCCGGCGGCTCGTCTGCGCCGCAGACTGCTCCTGCCGGGCGCTGAGCGGAATGCAGGCCTGGCGCGACAGTTACCCAGCCTTCCATTTGAAGCGGGAATGAGCCAAATGCCCGGCGCCGGTTTTTCGCACCGCTTCGCATGGGACGATCCGTTCGATCTTGAGAGCGAGCTTAGCGGAGAGGAAAAGCTTGCGCGCGGCTCCGCACGTGCTTTTGCGCAAGATTATCTCGCAAAGCGGGTGACCAGGGATTATCTCGAAGAGCGGTTTGAGCGGGAAATCGCCGTCAAGATGGGCGCCCTCGGGCTCCTCGGCGCAACCCTGCCTCAGGACTATGGCGGCGCAGGACTTGGGGCGGTCGCTTACGGGCTTGCCGCGCGCGAAATCGAGCGCGTCGATAGCGGCTACCGCTCGATGCTGAGCGTGCAATCCTCGCTCGTCATGCAGGCGGTCTATGCCTATGGCAGCGAGGCACAAAAGCGCAAGTATCTGCCGAAGCTCGCCACAGCCGAATGGATCGGCTGCTTTGGTCTCACCGAGCCCGATGCCGGATCCGACCCGCAAGCCATGCGCGCCAAAGCGGAAAAAACGGCGCGGGGATTTAAACTCAGCGGCACGAAAACTTGGATCACGAACAGTCCGGTTGCCGACGTGCTGATCGTTTGGGCAAAATCCAGCGCACACCAAAACGCCATTCGCGGCTTTATTCTCGAACGCGCCATGGGCGGGCTGGAGACGCCCGCTATTGCGCACAAGCTTTCGCTGCGGACATCGCCGACCGGCAGCATCATGATGGACGGCGTCGTAGTCCCGGAGGAGAATCTTCTTCCCAATGCGGAAGGCCTCAAAGCCCCTTTTGGCTGCCTCAATCTTGCGCGTTACGGCATTTGCTGGGGTGCAATCGGCGCGGCGGAGGCCTGTTTCGAGACAGCGCGCAGCTATGCGCTCGAACGCAAGCAGTTCGGCAGGCCGCTTGCCGCCAATCAGCTTATTCAAAAAAAGCTCGCCGATATGCAGACCGGGATTGCGCTCGGGCTGCAAGCAGCACTGCGCATTGGCCGCCTGCTCGAAAGAGGCAAGCTCGCGCCCGAGGCGGTTTCGCTTGTGAAGCGCAACAACGCGGGCAAAGCGCTCGAGATTGCCCGCATGGCGCGCGATATGCTGGGCGCCAACGGCATTTCCGCCGAATTTCCGGTCATGCGCCATCTCACCAATCTTGAGACGGTGAACACTTACGAGGGCACGCACGATATTCACGCGCTCATTCTTGGGCGCGCGATCACCGGGCTCTCTGCTTTTTCCTGACCGCGCGCTTCATCATATGACCCCTGAGGGACGCCGCGATGATCGAGCTTTATTATTGGACGACCCCGAACGGGCACAAGATCACGATATTCCTCGAAGAAGCAGAAATCCCGTACACGATTCATCCGGTCAACATCGGGCGCGGCGAGCAATTCAAGCCCGGGTTTTTGGCGATCTCGCCGAACAACCGTATTCCGGCGATCATCGACCGCGCTCCGGCAGACGGCGGCGCGCCTATCTCCGTCTTCGAATCCGGCGCGATCTTGATCTATCTCGCCGAAAAAACTGGAAAGTTCCTCCCGCAAGATTTGCCCGGCCGCACGCAAGTACTCGAATGGTTGTTCTGGCAGGTTGGCAACCTCGGTCCCATGGCCGGGCAGAATCATCATTTCAGGCAATATGCGCCCGAAAAGATTACTTACGCGATCGAGCGCTACGAGAATGAGACACACCGGCTCTATACCGTGCTCAATAAGCGCCTCGCCGGGCGGCCCTTTATTGCGGGAGAGTATTCGATTGCCGATATGGCGTCCTATCCTTGGATCGTCCCGCACGAGGCGCAGGGACAGAGGCTCGAGGATTTTCCGCATCTCAAGCGCTGGTTCGAGGCGGTCGCCGCAAGGCCCGCGGTCAGGCGCGCCTATGCGCGGGCGGCCGAGATCAACAAAGAGCCTCTGCGGCTAGACGAGCAATCACGCAAAATTCTGTTTGGCCAGAAGGGGCGGCCGTAAACAAGCCCTGCCGGGGCGTCATCGTCTCATTGGCCGCAGGCCGTCCCTTGGTTGAAGCCGCGGGTGTCCGCCCTAAATAAACGCGCTCCCGGAAATGCGCGCCGGTTTCGATCGTAACCGGGTTCTTGCAAAGCCCGGCCATTTCCAACCGGCTAGGCTTGCTTGGAACGGTGCTGCACCGGCAAGCCGCCCGTTCGATCCGCTTTATCGCATTTCTCTGGTTCGATTTCTTCATCCTGGCGCGCGGGATCATGGTGTTTATCACCGGGATCCGTCAAAACACCAACAACATGTTTGCCGGGGTCTTGAGCGGTAGCTGGGTTGGGCTCCCCCTCTTCATTTTGGAGATGGCGGCCATAGGCTTGGCTTGGCGGGCGGCATCGCTTTTCACGATAGGACACGCACGTTTGGTTCAGAAGTTAGGCCGGTTCAAGACCGGCTGGCTCAAGGGCCTCTCCGAATGGTGGGAGCCCACAGCGCTATGATGTCCATGAGATCCTCAATATGCACTACAGATTGACCATCCTTGCTTACAAGACGAACAGTAATCCTCTCAGCGTGCCGCATGGCGCGCCGCTGCGGCTCCGCTGCGAAAACGAGCTTGGATTCAAAATGGTCAAGTGGGCCGCAGCAATTGAATTCGTGCGGGATTTCTCCGATCTCGGCGCAGGCGAGGGGCTAGAACGAAGACCATGAGTTTTATGGCTACCGCAGGCCGATCAGCAAGCGCAGTTCAAGTCCAGGCAGTGCGATTTCCAATCGACTCTCGCAAGTCCAGAACCCGCACGTCTTCGGACGCAAAAATACTGTCAACTTTGTTTGCGGGATGCGCTAAAGCACTCCCGTCAAATTCGAATGGGCAACAGCAAAGCGCGAGCACTCTGGATTTGAGGCTCGGCCTCGCGCCATTGATTTGGAGACAGCAAGGGAATGGCAGGACACAGTCAGTTCAAGAATATCATGCACAAAAAGGGCAAGCAGGATGCGATTCGCTCCAAGGTCTTCTCCAAGCTTGCCCGCGAGATTACCGTTGCCGCCAAGCTTGGCCTGCCCGACCCCGCCATGAACCCGCGCCTGCGCGCCGCCATTCTGGCCGCCCGCGCCGAGAACATGCCCAAGGACAATATCGACCGCGCGATCAAGAAGGCCGCCGGCGCCGAAGCCGAGAACTACGATGAAGTGCGCTACGAAGGCTATGCTCCCGGAGGCGTTGCTCTCATCGTCGAAGCGCTGACCGACAACCGCAACCGGACCGCGGGCGAGGTGCGCTCCTATTTCACCAAATCCGGCGGGACCCTCGCCGAGACCGGGGCCGTGTCCTTCATGTTCGACCGTGTCGGCGTGATCGAATTCCCCCGCGAGGCCGCCTCGGAAGAAGAAATCCTCGAGGCTGCGATCGATGCCGGAGCCGACGACGTGCGGTCGGGCGGGGAGGCCCATGAAATCATCACGAGCCCTGTGAGCCTGCGCGAGGTTGCGCAAGCGCTCGAGCCGAAGTTCGGCGAGCCGCGCAAAGCGCAGCTTGCGTGGCGGCCGCAAAATACGGTGAGCGTCGATGACGAGACTGGCGAAAAAGTCCTCCGCCTGGTCGGCATGCTGGAGGACAATGACGATGTGCAAAACGTCTACGCCAATTTCGAGATCTCGGATGCGCTAATGGCGAAGTTTGCCAATGCCTAGCGGGCGCCGCTGCCCGCGCTCTCGCCACGGCGCTCACACGATCTCTTTTTCTGCGATCTCGTCTGGTGAGCGGATCTTGTCTTCTGCCTTGCCTCCGCCAGCGGCGCGGACGACAGCTGCCCCAATCTCGGCAATTTTTTGGCGCAGGAGCTCGTTCTCCTCACGCAGCATGAGCGCCGCCTCCTCGTCCTGCGGGGGCAAAAGCTCGCGAAGGTCGACGAGCTCTTTTGCGAGCCGGTCAGCCGTCCTGCGAGCTGCCGAGAGCGCCTCCGCGGTAGCCGCCCGTTCGCTGCGAAGCCGCTCGATTTTTTCAATGTAGGCGCTCTCCGCGGCACGCGCCGCTTCGGCTTGGAGCTTGCGCTGGCGGACGAGGTCTTTTTCTCTTTTCACGGCGGCCTCGAGCGCCGCTTCGCGATCCGCAAGTCTAGTGACGGCGGCCCTGAGCGCTACCTGATCGGACTGATGCTGGAGGCGCAGGGCCGAAAGCTCTCCTTCAAGGTGCGCGATCTTCACCGCTTCGGCCTCAAGCGCCTCCTTTTGCCGTGCGGCCTCCGCCTCGAAGAGCTCGATCCTGCGCTGCTGCTGCCCGCAGAGCGCCTCGATTTCGTTGAGCCTCTCTCTGAGGTCCCTGATTTCGTGATTCTTGCGCGCGACGAGCCCGCTTGTATCGTACGAATCCTTTGATGCCGCTCCAAGCTCGGCGGAGGCTTCCGCAAGCTCCCGGCGCAGCCGCTCCGCCTCCTCGATCAGCTCGCGGTTTTGCTGCTCGACGAGGCGGAGCTCCGATTCCCGCTGCGACTCAGCGGCAGCGCGCCGGCCAAGCTCTGCCAAATGCGCCGCCTGAAGCCTTGTCAACGACTGCACCTTTTGCTCGAGCCGCCGGACTTCGGCAGCCGCTTCTGCCCGCACGAGATCGCGCCCGGCTCTGACCTCCTCGAAAGAAAGCGGAAGCTGCATTTCGAGGCGCCGCGCCGAGAGCCTCATTGCACGGCGCCAAAAGGCCGGAGCCACCGCGAGCGCGGCAAGGCTCGCGAGCAAAAAGCCCAGCGCAAAGATCAGTGCCTCTTCAATCACGGCTTTGCCAGTTCAATTTGATCTTCATCGCCCAATGCCGCTTCCGGCCAGCCCTTAAGCGCGGGCATGGCAGAGGCTAGCGGCGGGGGCTTGACCGGGCCTGCATAGCACACTGCTGGCAGGTTACTCCATGCTCCTGCAAGTTTGCGGCGAAACCTAGACCCGGCGAAAACTCATACTCCCTTTTGCCGAAGATGTGATTGCACGCTGGGTGCTCACCCCCGGTCGAAATCCTCGATGACGCTTTGCAGCGGCTCGCTGCCCACCCGAATCGAACCGGAAAACGGATGATCGATGGAGATGATCACGAGCAGGCCCAAGGTCACAAGGGCGGATAAGATGCCGGTCATTGCGGCCTGCGCCGCCAGATATTTCGCGCCAAAGAAGAATGTAAAGGCGACGGTCAGAACCGCGCCGGCATAAAGCGCGGCCCAAACGGCTCCGGGGACGATGCCGGTTGCGAGATGCCGCCGCTTGCGGCGGGCCTGGGTGATGGCCGGCTGGGCGCGCGTAGCCCAACAAGAGGGGGGCTTGCTCGCTCCTGTGGATGCCGCCCGGCAACCCGCGTCAGAACGGATTCCAAGTCGCAGTTGGCGTGAACTTGAGATAGCTCACATTGAGGCCGAGCCTTGCGCCGATCCCTGAGCGGACCGGAACGACAAAAACGTCCTCATTTACGAGCGCCGTCATCCCAAACCCGCCGACAAGATAGGCCGAGCCATCCATGCCGCCGTAGCGGCGGAAGATCGCCTCGGTCGAAGGGAGATTGTAAACCAGCATCATCGTGCGGTCGCCGTCGGCTCCCGCATCGAGCCCGAGCGAGGGGCCTTCCCAGAAGACCTTCAAGTCACCGGCATTGCGCGTATAGAGCGTCCCCTCGCCATAGCGCAGGCCGCCGATGAAGGCGCCGCCCGCCTCCTGGCCAAGGATATAGCCGTTGGGCTTGCCCCAGCGCCGCGTTGCCTCCTCGACGACTTCGGCAAGCCCGCGCGAGATCGAGCCGAAGAACCTGTGACCATTGGCGAGAATGTCGTCCGAGGAATATTCTTGAAGCCGACCGGACGGCTGAACAGGATCGGCCAGAGCGCTGCCCGCGCTAACGAGAGGCAGTGCCGCGGCAACAGCCGCGAGATTACGCATGACGCTTCGCCGTGTATGCATGATTGCGCCCCCATTCGTTGCCTCGTGGCTTTCACTGGGCACGGGGAGTAAATTGTACGAATAGAATTAATGAAGTGTTTACGGCTGCCGGAGATTGTCTTTGCAAGAGAGGCAGCCTTGATGCCGCCCCATTCTGCTAAGCCGTCTGCGCGAGTGCAACGCGCACCGCCTCGGGATCGCCCCAGGCGATGAACGGCCCATTGGCAAACTTCACGTCCACCTTGCCGTAACGGAGAGGCTCCCCCCTCTCGTCCGTGACAATGCCGCCAGCGGCGCGCAGAATTGCATCCCCTGCGGCCGTGTCCCATTCCATGGTCGGTCCGAAACGAGGATAGACATCGGCTATGCCCTCGGCGATCAGGCAAAACTTCAAGGATGAACCGGCCTCCCGGCGCTCGATCACCGGGAGCCTTCCGAGGAAGGATTCCGCCGCTGCGCTGGGGTGCGAGCGGCTCGCGAGCGCGGTGAGCCCCCCTTTCGGCGCAGGCCGGGCCGAGATCGGCTTGCGCTCGCTCCGCCCCGGCAGGGCGCCGCCTGGCTGTACGGTGCACACGCTCGCGCTGGCGGCGCCGATCCACAATTTTCCGAGCGCCGGGGCATAGACGGCTCCCGCGCGCGGCACGCCATCCGCGATGAGCGCGATGTTAATCGTGAATTCGCCGTTGCCGCTTAAAAACTCGAGTGTGCCATCAACTGGATCGACCAGAAGAAATAGAGGCCCAGGCCTGGCGGTTTTGCCCTCCGAGGCCGCCTCCTCGGCCACGACGGGCACCTCCGGCAGCCGCTCAGCAAGCCGCTTGAGGATCAGCGCCTCGGCGGCCTCGTCGGCGTCGGTGACAGGGCTCCCGTCGCTCTTGCGCCGTGTGCGCCTGCCGCCTCTATAGATGCTCATGACCGGGATTGAGGCCTCAAGCGCGGCTTCGGCGAAAATCTCCGCCAAGGCCTCGTAATCCAGTGCCATCGCAGGTCACCTTGCTCTTAAAAGCTTTGGAGGCGGGCCAAGCGCCGGCCTCCCGAACTCAGGAATATCGGATTGTCGCATGCAGCGCGCCTAGTCTCAACGGCCCGGGAAGCTAGCCCGGGGTGACGTGACTTTTTTAACCTCAGCTTCGCAGAGGGAGCCGGCGCTCTTGGCATGCGGATGCAGCGGTGATTTACTGGCGGGGCCTTCGGCTCGTTTGTGCAGCCTGCTAAGGCTCTAACGGCAAAAGCTTGGCGCATTGTCCGAGAGGCAATCTCCGCCAATCCCGCTGCCCCGGGGTTCCAACAAGGGATTTACCTTATGCCGGCGCTCGCCCTCGATGCCATTGATCTTGCGGCTCTTTTGTCGTCGCGGATCTGCCACGACATTATCAGCCCTGTGGGTGCGATCATCAATGGACTCGAGGTGCTCGAGGAGGAAAAAGATGCCGAAATGCGCGGCTATGCTCTTGATCTCATCAAGAAAAGCGCCGGGCAGGCCTCGGCCCGGCTCCAATTCTGCCGCCTCGCATTCGGAGCGGCTGGCTCGGCCGGGGCACTGATCGACACCTCTGACGCAGAGTTGGTCGCGCGGGGCGTTTTCAGCGGCGAGCGGACGCAGCTCGATTGGAAGGCTCCGCCTCTCTTGATGCCGAAGAACACAGTGAAGCTCATCCTGAACTTGTGCCTTGCTGCTTCGGCAGCGATCCCGCGGGGCGGCACTGTTGAGGTCAAGCTTGAGGGGACTGCAAACGAGCCCCGCCTGACCGTATCGGCCAGGGGGACCAATGCCAAACTTCCGGCCCAGCTTGCGCCGCTTCTTCTCGGCGAGCCCGATCATGCTCCCTCGACTCCTCAGGATGTGCAAGCCTATTACGCGGGCCTTATCGCCAAAGCCGCCGGGATGGCTGTGACTGTGACGGCTGAGGCCAATCTCGTGGCGATCGAAGCCAAGCATTCAAAGCCCTCCGCTTGCGCGGGCGGCGGCGCATTTACCCAAGCCCCGGAGGCAGATGGCGATACTGACGCCATTAGGCTGGCCGCTGGCTAGCAGCTCCTCGGGCTCTGCACGGCCTAGCAGGTTCAGACGACTGAGAACGGCACCCGCTTGCGCGCAAAGGCTGCGTGCAGCTGCTCGATCTGACGCTTAACAGGGCTGGGCGGCGAAGCCTCCCTGCTGCGCGTCTCACAGGATTTGTAGATTAAAAGATCAAAATGGATGATGCGTGCCTGCAACCGCAGCGAGGCCGCAACGAGCTCCCGCAGCCGCGGCGGCAAAGCCGCCAACGCATGCTTGGCCGAAAGGGCCGTTTGCTCGGAAAGATGGATCCTGCGCTTCTCCCCAGCCGCCTCCGCCCGGCTTAGTTCGCCCTCGTTGACAGCCCGCTGCAGGAGCAGCCAGGATGCGATCTGCATCAGGCGTGTCGTCAGCCGCATGCTCTCGACAGCATAAGCAATGGCAGCGCCGCGCGGCAACGACTTGGCCTCGTCGCGGCCATCGCCATCGAGGTAGGCCGCCGCCTTGCTCACAAGGTCCATGCCCTCCTGAAATAGAGCGAGGAATTGCCGCGAGCAGGCGAGCCTCTCGCCAAAGGAGACGGTCTTCTCTTCTGCCGCAACCGGTACCTTAGTGCCCATCGCCTGTTTGCCCCCGTACCACGGGACGCTTTGCCTCACCCGGGATTTCTCTTTATAGCCTAATTTGCTTTTAGCCGGTAACTTCAGGGTTTGTTAAGCTTAACAGGAAGTGATGCCGCTGCACGCCTCCCTCAGCAAGCCCGCTCAGCTCTAGAGGATAGGCTGAGAGTCGAGCAGATCGAGCGCCGGACAAGAAGGCACTTGCCCCGAGGAACAACTGCTCCATTGCGCCGGCAAGAATAGTCTCGAGGTTTCGAAGAACGGCGATCTTTGCGCGAATTCCTGCGAGATGAGCGGCGGCCAAACTTGCACCTCGGCGCAAAGCGCCTGGCCGGGCCCGGCGAGAGCGAGTACCTCATTGATTTGCCAATAGAAAGCCGATCTCCCGGGCGCAGCGGAAAAAGGATAGCCTTTTCACCTGCTCTGGCCAAGCGGATGCGGCTTCGTGCTGTAACGTACAGCCCTCCCGGCAAATGCCAACCCGGCGAACTCAAGCCGCGCCGGCACTGCTGCGATTTTCAATCAGCTCATAAAGGAGCCTCGCGACTTGTACTTCGGCGCCTTCGGGCCTGCCCGGGGCAGCCTTCTGGTTCCATGCATACATATCAAAGTGCGACCACGCTTTCGCGTTTCCGGCGAAATGGCGCAGAAACAAGGCAGCGGTGATCGAGCCGGCGAAGGGCGTGCCGGAGATGTTGTTGAGATCGGCGATCTTGCTCTCAAGGAGTTTATCGTAAGGCTCCCAAAAAGGCATCCGCCAGACCGGGTCCTGAACAGCCGCGGCGAACCGCGCGATCTCCGCCGCAAGCCCATCGTCCATTGTATAAAAGGGCGTCACCTCGGGGCCGAGCGCCACCCGCGCCGCACCCGTTAGTGTCGCGAAGTCGAATAAGAGGTCGGGCTCTTCCTCGCAGGCGAGAGCCAGCGCATCGGCGAGAATGAGCCGCCCCTCTGCATCCGTGTTGCCGATCTCGACGGTGAGCCCCTTGCGGCTCTTATAAACGTCGCCAGGCCGCATCGCGTTGGCGGCGATCGCATTCTCGACAATGGGGAGGAGGACCCGCAGCCGCACGGGAAGGCGAGCCTCCATAACCATGAAGGCGAGCGCCAGGGCGGCAGCCGCGCCGCCCATATCCTTCTTCATGAGCTGCATGGCGGCGCCGGGCTTGATGTCGAGCCCGCCCGAATCAAAGCACACCCCCTTGCCCACCAATGTCAGTTTCAGTCCTTCATTGCCGAAGGTGAAATCAACGAGGCGCGGCTCCTTGGCGCCAGCTTTGCCCACCGCATGGATGAGCGGGAGATTTGATTCCAACAGTGCGTCGCCGCGGATCGTGACAGCTTTCGCCTGAAACTGCCGTGCAAGGTCAAGAGCCGCCGCTTCGAGCGCCTCCGGGCTCATGTCGTTTGCCGGGGTATTGATAAGATCGCGCCCGAGCGCGACAGCTTTCGCGATGCGCTCGACCCGGCTTGCCTCGACGCCCTCCGGAACGCAAAGGCGCACTTCCTTGGTGTCCTGCGTCTTGTACCTCCCAAAACGGTAGCCGGAGAGGAGCCAAGCAAGCGCGGCTAGCGTTGGATCGTGGGGTTTGTTGGCGAACCGGTAGACGCCCGGCGGCAGCGAAACTGCAAGCTGACCCGGCAAGAAGAGGTCGCGCGCGTTCTCTTCCTCGATCCCGAAGAGGATGGCCGCGATCTGGCCCTGAGCGTCCGGGAGCATGTGAAGGCCTCCCGGCTTTGGCTCGAAAGCGCACGCCGAGGCGAAGGCCTGTGCGGCCGCGGGGAGACTGGCCATGACGGCAGGCCAGGTCCCTTTGGTCACAAACCATATGGGCACTGCTCCTTCGGGCGATTGAGCGTCGACCAGCATGCAAGGCTCCTTGATGGCTGTGGCGAGCGAATTGGCCAGAGAGAATCCACCCTGGGGCAAGGCCGTTCAGCCAATTTCACAGTGATAGCCGTTTTGTCTCAGAGGGAAAGAGGCGGCAGGCTGAAGCCGGCCGCGCTGGCCCGGCGCACCATAAGGGGGCAGAGCATCGTGTTTTGGCATGAAAGCGCCGCCGTACCAGCTTTGGGCCGAGCCGCCACAACGGCCGCCCTGCTCGCCTGCCTTCTTGGCGCCGGAGGATGCCAGTCGAGCGGCTTGCAACCGCCGAGCGCCTCCTCCTTTGCGGCATCCGAGCCAGAGCTCCGCCGCCGCGCCGAAGATCTTGGGCGGGAGTACGACCGCAACCCCGACGCGAAGGAAGCGGCATTGCGCTACGCCCAAACGCTCCGCAGGCTCTCTCAATATCCTCAAGCGGCGGCGATCTTGCAGCGGCTTGCTGCCAAATATCCCGGCGATACGCAGGTGCTTGGCGCTTACGGCAAGGCCCTCGCCGACGCGGGCCGGCTCAGGGAAGCAGCCGAGGTCCTGGCGCATGCGCATACGCCTGAGCGCCCCGACTGGTCGATCCTCTCCGCGCAAGGATCGGTGGCCGACGAACTCGGCGAGCATGAGCAAGCTCAAGCCTATTATGCGGCCGCGCTCAAGATCGTGCCTTCGGAGCCGCACGTGCTCTCCAATCTTGGTCTTTCTTATGCGCTGACGAAGAAATTGCCGCTGGCGGAAAAGGCGCTTAAAGAGGCCGCGACGCAGCCCGGAGCGGACGGCCGCGTGCGTCAAAACTTGGCTTTCGTGCTCGCTCTCGAGGGTAAGTTTGCGCAGGCCGAGGATGTTTCGCGCAACGATCTTGATTCGCAGGAAGCCGCAGCCAATGTCACCGCAATCCGCCGCACGCTTGCGCAAAACCGGGCGCAGAAGGAGTTAAGGCCGCCGGGTGCAGAAAGCCGCCCGGCGGCAAAAGCTTTTGCTGGAGCCAATTTGGATTGAGCCGGGCCGCGGCTGCGCGGCTTTGGGTCAGTGCGCGGCCCGCGCCAGGGCCGTCACTCGATGCTGTGGAGATGCCGACGCCCGAAGCTATCTGTTGCTGCTAGCGCATGGATGATTTGGCCGCAATGACGTTTGGTTCCCGGGATGCTCCATGCGGACGCGGATTCCGTTAGCCAATCGTGATCAGCAGAGGCTCGAGGCCCTCAATGATGGCCTCGACCCGGTCGCCCTTGACAACCGGCCCGACGCCCGCCGGCGTGCCGGTAAAGATCAGATCGCCCGGAGCGAGCTCGACCTGCTCCGAAAGATAATGGATGACCTCGGGTACGCCCCAGATCATGGCGCCAATGTCGCCGCTCTGCCGGACTTGTCCGTTGACGCGGCACTCGATTTTTCCTTTTGAGAGCACGCCGGTTTTGCTTTTCGGCGCGATTGCGGAGCAAGGCGCCGAGAAATCAAACGATTTCGACATCTCCCAGGGCCTGCCCTTCTTCCGGGCCTCGGATTGGACGTCCCGCTTTGTCATGTCGAGGCCCGCGGCATAACCAAAAATCTTACCGTTCGCCTCTGAAACCGGGATGTTGCGGCCACCCTCTTTGAGAGCAACGACGAGCTCCGCCTCGTGCTGTAGATCGGATGTTCCCGGAGGATAGGGCATGATCTTGCCGTTTAGGAGAATGGCGGAGGCCGGCTTCATGAAGAAGAAAGGAGCATCGGCGGCAGGATTTCCGCCCATCTCTTTCGCATGATCGCGGTAATTTTGTCCGACGCAGAAAATCCGCCTGACCGGCAAGGGCTTTCCGGGAGGCGCGGGAATTGCCACCACCGGCGCCGGAAAGGCGAAATCTTCCATCGAATCGGCCTTGGGTTGATTTCGTGCAGCAAAAGAGCCGCCTGCCTGAACAGAGCAAGATTATTGCACGTCAAGCGGCTCCGTTCCAGTTGGCCGGCCATTGGCTCCGAGCGTAATTTTCTCTACTCTTTGCTCGGCTTTCTGGAGCAGCTCGTTGCAATGGGTCTTCAGGGCCTCGCCCCGGGCATAAAGGGCAATCGAGTCCTCAAGCCCGATAGCGCCCTTCTCGAGCTGATCGACGATCTGCTCGAGCTCTTTCATCGCGCCCTCGAAGCTCATGGCGGCAATATCTTCGTTCGACTCAGGCAAGATCGCCTCTGCGTTTCTCGCGAAATCCCGTTCCCTCTCCCCTCTAGCGCCTGCTCGCCCTCAGTGCAACTCTAGGGCAAAGGGCGTTCCTTCCGCGCAATCTGCACCGCGGCCGATGCTCTCGATCGCCTCAATCATCCGGCCCTGCCGCCGAAGCAGGGCATCGGCAACGGCAACGAGCCGCGCATTGGGCGTTGCAGTCGGTGACTTCGCCCGCACTTCCCAAGCGATCTCGGCCTCGTGCCGCCCGGGGCGCAAGGAGCAAGCGGCGATGAAAGCTGCCGCCGTCGACCGGCTCACCCCGGCCCAGCAATGAATGAGGAGCGGGGCCGCTTGGTCCCACCGGCGCACGAAGCTCAAGATTTGCTCGACATGCGTTTCGCTGGCGAGGGTGTGCCCCTCGAGCGCAGCCGAAATGTCGGAAAGCGGCAGGACGAGGTGATTGCCTGCCTCCACTCCCGCGGGACGGATCATGGGCGTTCCATTATCGAGCAGAGTGAGGACGCAGCGCGCCCCGGTTGCGCGCACGGTGCCTGGAACTTTGGACAGTGGACAAACATGGATGTGAGCAACCAAAATCCTCTCCCTGGCTCTCACGCGACCGCCGCCATTCATCGCCAGGTCCGGCGCGCGATCCTCGACCGGGGCTTTGCGGCTCCTCCCCGGTCTTTTGGGCAGGCTAGGCCCGCTGCTTGCCGCTCCGTTGTATGAGCCGCCCAAGTTCGGCGAGGAACCGCTCTGCCGCAAGCCACGGCGGCCAGGGCTCCCAGGCGTTGCCGCCATAAATACCGCGCAGCGGATCGTCTGTCAGCGCCTCGTAGGGAATGCGCAGCGTATGGCGCACCTCGCGCTCGCTCCAGCCAGCCACATGGACGGCCTCGGAGGCGGCGGCGAGGCGGTCGGCCTTCTTATGCGCCCGCCAATGCGCAGGCGTCCATGCTGGCAGGCCGTAGCGAATCGCGATCACCGTTTCGAGCCGCGCGGTGAGCGTCCGGAAAGCCTCGCCAAGAAAGGGTTTTAGAACCGAGATGCAATCAAAGCCAAGCAGACCCTCGTCAGCATCGTGGAGCAGCTCGCGTAATTCGATTGAAGGGCTCGCCATCCCTTGCGCCCGCCGCCGGTGCAGGGTCAGAACCAGCAGGGAATGTTGCGCAACCGACAAGGGCAAAGGCCACGCGGAGTGGCCGCCCCAGCGGTAAGTGCGGGCGAGGCCGACCGCTAGATCTTTATCCTCCCAGTCGAACGGCGTCGGATTGAGAAGATCGAGCCTTTTGCCCGAGGGGAGGCGGACCCAGGCCCGGGCTTCAGGCATGCGGAACGGCCCTGCTCTCCGGCGCCCCGGCCGCCTCTTGTCCCTGAGCCGCAAATTGGAGGGCGCGGCATTCGGCGTGGCGCCAGCAGCTCACAAGGTGATCATTGACCATGCCTGTTGCCTGGCAGAAGGCATAGACGACCGTGGGCCCGCAAAATCCAAAACCGCGGGCCTTTAGGCTCTTGGCAATCTTGACCGAGAGCCCGGTTTGGGCTGGGATTTCACTCATCTCGCGGAAGCTATTCTGGATGCTCTTGCCCCCCAGAAACCCCCAGAGATAATTTGAAAAGCCTTCCGCCTCCTCGACCTTGAGCCAAGCGCGCGACGAGCGGATCGCGCTCTCGATTTTGGCGCGGTTGCGGATGATGCCTTTGTCCTGCATCAGCGAGGCAATCTTCGCCTCACTGTAGCGGGCCATTTTTTCCGGATCGAAGTGGTCGAAGGCGGCGCGAAACGCCTCGCGCTTGCGCAAGATTGTGATCCACGAGAGCCCGGCCTGAAAACCATCGAGGACGAGCTTCTCGAACAGCGCGCGGCTGTCGCGCTCGGGCACGCCCCATTCGCCGTCGTGGTAAGCGACATAGAGCGGGTCCTCACCCGGCCAAGGGCAGCGGACCTTTCCGGCCAAAGGCGGCACCAATCGCGCACGCTGCTCGATCACAATGCACCCCGCCGGCCCGGCCCAGAGATCTCGGCCGCCACGCCCCCGGCATTGATGGTCTCGCCAGAGGCTCGAGCTTCTTCAAGCCGGTCGAGCCGCACCATCGCAAGCCCTTCGCGCCCAAAGGCCGAGCCCGTCTGGCCAATCGCCACTCCGCCGGCCGTTACCGGCATGCCCGGCCCTGGGGCGTCCCCCTGATAGTGGATTTTGACGACGCGCCTGCGCGCCGACTGCCGGTGGTGGACGCGCGAGACCACCTCTTGCCCGACATAGCAACCCTTTTTGAAATCGACCCCATTCAAGAGGTCGAGATTCATGTCATGCGGAAACGCCTCGCCATAGGCAAAGTCGATCCCGCCCTTGGGCACGCCTTGGGCGATGCGGTGCGCTTCGTAAGCGGCCTCGCCCAAATCGTTTAAACGCGACAAGCTCTCATGCGGAGCGATGATGCGAAGACCCATGCCCGCTGCCCGCGCATCGCGATAGACAATGCCCTCAATATCAGGCGGCGCTCCGGTGCCTATAATGGCCGCGACGCCCAAACTGGCTGATTTATCTTCAATCGCGATCTTCGCTCGCATTTTGTAGAGAGTAAGACGCCTGACAAGCTCGCCCGCATGGTCCTTGACGCAATCGATGAAATAGCCAGCTTCCGGCCCGCCGGGAAGCGGAACGGCGAAAAAGTCGAACATCAGCTTGCCCTGGGGCGTAAGGAGCGCCGCATAGCGCGCCTCACCCTTTGGAATATTGAGCACGCCATTGGTAATGAGCCTTTGCAGAAAAGCCGCCGCCTCGGCGCCAGCGATTTCGACAACTCCACGATCACGCAGGATGCAAATGCTCGCCGTCATCGCGTCTCATCCATTGGCATAGATTCGATTGAATAGAAGCGTGGCCCTCAGATCGCAGCTTCCCATTCATCTCGCGGCTGAGTAGTTTGGCGAGCGGCCCGGCCCTGTCAAGGATGCGAAGCGCAGGCAAAGCCTGGGCGAGCCCTCGCCCTGAGCAGGCCGCGCAGCGGCGGTCTCGTGACGGCTCGCGTCCTTGACAGGGCCGGCGCCGCATCGCCCACAATCACAGACCGGGAGATGCATGGCAGACTCGAACGCTCGCTGGATTGGTAATAAGCACTCGAATGCAGCCACGATTCGATGAGAAGGAGATGTCCGGGTGCCGCGCGTTTTCGATTTGATCCTAAAAGGCGGCACCGTCGCTGATCACACCGGATTGAGCCAGTGCGATATTGGCGTGACCAGCGGAAAGATCACCGAAACGGGCCATCTTTCGCAAGCGAGCGCGGGCGAAATCATCGATGCCAAAGGTCTTCACATCCTGCCCGGGGTGATCGACACGCAAGTGCACTTCCGCGAGCCGGGGCTCACCCATAAGGAGGATTTAGAGACGGGCTCGCGCGCGGCGGTTCTCGGGGGGGTGACAGCGGTGTTCGAGATGCCCAACACCGGTCCGCCGACCGTGAGCGCGGGGGCGCTTGCGGATAAAATGACGCGGGCCAAGGGGCGGATGCATTGCGACTATGCCTTTTGGGTTGGCGGCACGGCGGAAAACTGGCGCGATATTCCGGAGCTCGAACGGCTGCCGGGCTGCGCTGGAATCAAGGTTTTTGTGGGATCCTCGACGGGCTCACTCCTAGTTGCGGATGACGAGGGAATTGCGCGCATTCTCGGCCAGACGCGCAGGCGCGCCGCCTTCCACAGCGAGGATGAGTTCCGGCTCGCCGAACGGGAAGGTTTGCGCGTGGCAAACGATGCCTCCTCGCATCCCCTATGGCGCGATGAGATGGCTGCCGTGCAATCGACGGCGCGCCTCGTGCGCATCGCGCGCAAAAAGCGCGCCCTAATTCATATCCTCCATGTGTCCTGCGCCGAGGAGCTTGAGATCATCGCGGCCAATAAGGACCTGGCGAGCGCCGAGGTCACGCCGCATCATTTAACTTTAAGCGCGGAAGATTACGCGAGGCTTGGCACCAAACTCCAGATGAACCCGCCCGTGCGCGAGGCGCGCCATCGCGAAAAACTCTGGTTTGGCCTCGCACAAGGAATTCTCGATATTCTCGGCTCCGATCACGCCCCGCACACGTTGGAAGAGAAAGCAAAACCCTATCCGCAAAGTCCGTCCGGCATGACCGGCGTGCAGACGCTCGTGCCCATCATGCTCGATCATGTGAACAAGGGCCGCCTCAGCCTCTTGCATTTCGCCGATCTGACGAGCGCTGGCCCCGCGCGGCTTTTTGGCGTCGCGGGCAAGGGAAGAATCGCGGCGGGCTACGATGCGGATTTTACGGTCGTCGATTTGAAGCGGCGCGCAACGATCGAGAACCGCTGGATTGGCTCGCGCTGCGGCTGGACGCCTTACGATGGCAAGGAGGTTTTGGGCTGGCCCGTCGGCACGATCATCCGCGGCAGGCGCGTGATGTGGGAGGGGGAGATTACCGCGGCAGCCCAGGGCGAGCCGGTGCGGTTTTGGCAGGCGCTGT
>Ga0209810_1001514_pt1 | contig 34422 bp, 26 predicted proteins | sample Coa_R1_7_FD_187159 | JGI IMG/M metagenome (GOLD analysis project Ga0209810, IMG submission 187159) | Surface soil microbial communities from Centralia Pennsylvania, which are recovering from an underground coalmine fire - Coalmine... | ecosystem: Environmental > Terrestrial > Soil > Unclassified... | reverse complement strand
CTGCGCGGACGTTCGAATTTCCGGGTGGCGGTCATCGATCTGAAGCAACAAAAGCTGGTCGGCTCGGTGGATGTGGGCCGCTATCCTTATGCCCTGGCGGTAGCCGGCAGGCTGGTCTATGTGGCTAATATCGGCATGTTCGCTTACAGCCCGGTGCCTCCGCCTTCTGTCGCTGGCTTCGATCCGCGCGGCCTCAGCTTTCCTCCGTTCGGTTTCCCTAGCGCGGAGGCGCGAAACGGCGTGGATATGGAAGGCCGCCACATTGCCGGTCTGGGCGATCCCAACGGACCCGAATCCTTCTCTGTCTGGGGCGTCGATGTGAGCGATCCCACGCGTCCGCAGGTCGTCAGCCGCCGCAAGACCGGCCTGCTCGTGGGCACGCCTACCGATAGCGGGGCAACGGTCGGCGGCAGCGGCCCGAACTATCTCGTCATGCATGGCCGCCGGCTCTACATCTCCGATGGCAATAACGACATCGTGGAAGGTATCGATCTCCCCACCGGCAAGCGCGTCATGTGGACGCCCATCCGCCCCTCGCCGCTGGTGGCGAAGCTGCGCGGCGTTGGACCGTCCGGCATGGCCGTCTCGCCCGACGGTCACCGGCTCTACGTGGCCGAATCGGGCATCAATGCCATCGGGGTCATCGAGACCGATACGGGCCGCGTGCTCGGCCATATTCCCACTGCCTGGTATCCCTACCGCGTCGCCGTCAGCAAAGATGGCAAGAAGCTGTTCTGCGTCTGCTTCCGCGGCTTCGGCTTCGGCCCCAGAGGCATCAAGAACCTGCCGGACGACCCGTTCCTGGGCACCGACGACGCCAACGGCCAGGGCGCGCTCTGCATCCTGGACGTGCCCTCAAGCGCCGCACTGGCCAAAATGACTGCCGATACCCTGGCTTATAACGGTATTGTGGACCACAGCGCGGACCGAGCGGCCATGAGCTCCCCGCTCATTCCCACCATGTCGGGCGTTACTTCGCCGCAGATTCAGTACGTGGTCTTCATCGCCAAGGAGAATCACACCTTCGATACCATCTTCGACCACGTTCCCGGCGCCAACAGCGATCCGGCCCTGCTCCGCTGGGGCCTGCGCCAGACGATCTCCGCACCCGGCCAGCCCACGCTCCACAACGTGCCGGTGATGACCAACCACAACGCCCTGGCGCGCCAGTTCACCGTCAGCGATAACTACTACGTCGAGCCGGAAGCCTCCGGCGTGGGACACCGCTGGCTGGTCGGCGTCAAGCCCAATAACTTCTGCCAGATGACCTACACATTGCGCTGGAACTTCATTCTCAACTCAACGGCGCCGGGCCGGCGCGCCTCCTTCGGCGGGAACGGCTCTATTGCTCCCGAAGACTATCCGGAGGCAGGCACGATGTGGGATAATCTAGCCCGCCACCATATCCCCTTCCGCAACTATGGCGAAGGCTTCGAGTTCGCGGGCGTCGGCGAGGATGCGGACGAACATAAGACCGGCGCGCGGGAGGTCATCAACATGCCCATGGAGAAGGCGCTCTACGACAACACGTGCCGGGACTTTCCCATCTTCAACATGAACATCCCCGACCAGTACCGCGCCTACTGGTTCGCCCAGGATGTGCGGAAGCTATTCCTCAACGGCAACCAGGATCTGCCGCATTTTATCTACATCGCGCTCTGCAATGACCACGGCTCCGACCCGGATCCCAAACACGGCTATCCCTACGTGGCCTCCTGGATGGCCGATAACGATCTGGCATTGGGAAGGATCGTGGAGTTTCTCTCGCATACGAAGTACTGGAAGAATATGGCTATCTTCGTCACCCAGGACGACGCCGGCAGCGAGAACGACCATATCGACGCGCAGCGGAGCGTGCTATTGGTCATCAGCCCCTGGGCCAGGCATCATTACGTCTCCCACCGGCACACCACCATCGTCAGCTTCCACCGCACGCTCTATGAAATCCTCGGCCTGCCGCCGTTGAGCATGGTGGACGCGCTGGCGAATGATTTCTCGGATTGCTTCACCACGCAGCCGGACTTCACGCCCTACGTCCACGTGCCGATCGCCCATCGCGTCTTCGACCCGGAGAAGGCCAAAGACCCCAAGGATCCCGACTATATCCAGGCGCGCCGGAGAGCCTCGGTCGAGCGGGACGATCCTGCCGTAGAGGAACGCGTGCTGCATGACCGGTAACGCGCCGTCGAGGACCTGGGAGGCGGATACCGAGCTTTCCGAAGAAGAAGCCGCCGATCTCATCGCGACGCAGTTTCCCCAACTGGCTCCCGCGCGCCTTCAGGCGATGGGAGTTGGCTGGGACAACGCCGCCTTTCGGGTCAACGAACGCTATGTCTTCCGCTTTCCACGCCGGAAAATCGCCGCCGCGCTGATTGCGCGTGAGGAGAAGGTTCTGCCGCGGCTCGCTCCCGCGTTGCCTCTGCCGATCCCCGTTCCCCTTTTCCCCGGCAGGCCGCAGGGAGCGTATCCGTATCCCTTCGCCGGCTATGCGTATATACCGGGGACGACCGCCTGCTTACGGGACTGGTCGGAGGAAGAGCGGGCGCAAAATGCGCAGCCCCTGGCCCGGTTTTTGGCGGCGCTGCACGGCATCCCGGTCGATATAGAAACGCTGGCATGGGCGCCGCGCGACGACATCCGCCGTGCTGATCTGCCATTCCGGACGGCCAAAGCGAAGGAGCGCCTGAACCGAATCGCGGGATACCTGGAAGAGAAGAAGAGCGAATCGCTGGTCACGATTCTGGACCGATTGGCGGCCACGCCGCTCTGGGAAAAGCCGCTCTGCTGGGTGCATGGCGACCTCTATGCGCGCCATCTGCTGGTGAATGAAGGCCACCAGCTCTGCGGCGTGATCGATTGGGGAGACGTCCACCTGGGCGATCCGGCTCTCGACCTCATGATCGCCTTCAGCTTTCTGCCGCCTGCGGCCCGTCCTCCTTTCCGCGAAGCCTACGGCCCGATCGATGCGGCTACCTGGGACCGGGCACGCTTCCGCGCTCTTTGTTACGGCATCACGCTCATCGACTACGGCCTGGACGTTGGCGACGAGGCGATCAAGAGGGCCGGGGAATATGCTCTCCATGCCATTTCCCCCTAGCCTCTCCCTCCCCTCTCCTCTGTGGGCACTTTAGATGCCGTGACGGCATGCGGGCTGTATCGGGCCGGCAGGCTCACTCTTCAAGCAGATTGACCTCGCGGAGGGCGCCATCCGGCGCAATCCGCACCGTTTTTAGCTCCCAGGGAGCCATAGCAAGCTCGATGCGACGCCTGTCCGGCAGCGTGACGGTCACCTGCGCGGGGCGGCCCTGCGTCTCGAACAGGCGCAGGATAGTGTCCGGCCCCTCCTCCGCGCCCTTCAAGGCCGCCGCGATCACGTTTTCCGGCGCGACCGCAAGCAGCGATCCCGTCGCGCCCCACCCCCCTTTGTGGGGATACTGGAACAAGTACCCAAGCGGGTTGTTGAGCGCGTGCGCCTGCCGGACCGTATCGCCCTCCCGCCAGTCGCCGGTATGCGGCAAAAGGGCGTAATGGAGCGTCTGAGGTCCCTGATCCATGTAGAGATAGTCCCGGCCTGCTTCCACCTTCGCCGGGTCGTGGAAGCAGAAGATCGGCGAGCGGAGCAGGCTCATGCGCAGGTCGCCGCCCAGGCAGTCGAAGCCGTATTTGCCGTCGTTGAGCAGGGAGATGCCATAGGGGAGTGCGGCGCCGGAGCGGGTGGAAGCGGCGCCGGAAAGATCGATCCACGCCTGGCCGGGGTCTTCCAGGCCGTTCGCCTCGCGGACGATGGCACTGTAGGGCGCGTCGTAGGTGAGCGTGCCGTCCTGGATGGCGACCGGGACCGAGAGCTTGAGCATCTTATGCTTCTCATGCCAGTCTACCGTCAGCGCCACGTCGATGCGTGGGGAGTGGCGATAGAGCGTGAACTCCTGCCGGGCGGTGGAGTTCTGCCAGCGCGTCTCGATACGCAGGGTCGCCAGGGCCGGGCCGTTCTCCACGACCTTAAATCGCGCGCTGCCGAGCTGTCCGACCTCGTCGCGCCAGGAAGGAATGTTATGGCCCCAGGTGTCCCCCGGATCGTTCATGACGCGCAGCGCGCAGGCTGGACCGCTCACCACCTCCACGTCATGGACTTTATCGTAGAGCCGCGCCAGATGCCCGTCCTGGGGATCGAATTCCAGCCGCCAGCGCGCGTTCTCCAGCCAGGTCTCGCCAGCCTGCAGCGCTGCCTCTGAGGAGGATGGGGCCGGTGGGCCGGGCAGCAAGCGATAGACGCGGAAGCCGTTGGCGGGAACCGTCGCCTCGAAATAGATTCGGCTGCCGCCGCCGAAGATGTCCGGCTGGGTGAACTGAAAGGGGACTTCCCGGCCGGCTTCGTCCACCAGACGGCCCTCCTCCTGCCCGCGCCAGCCCCACTGGACCGTTGCCCGGTCGGTGCGCTCCCAGGAGGACGGGTTGAACAGCAGAATAGGCCGTCCCTGGCCGACAGTGGGCGGCTCGGTGGCATCGACGGTGGTATCGATATGCGCGGCGAGGGCCTGCAGGGCGGCGTTCTCCAGGCGTGCGGCGATGGCGCACGCCTCCCCGATATGCTCCTGGGCGTCGTCGTAGGCGGCGGGTAGGCTGGTTCCGGCCAGAATATCGTGGAACTGCTCGAACAGCAGCCGTTTCCAGGCGTGGGCGAATAGGCCTGCCGGATAGGGCTGGCCGAGAGCCAGACTTACCAGGGCGCACCAGCGCTCGGCGCGCAGAAGACGGTTTTCGGCCTGCCGGTTGAGGCGCTTGATGCCCGAATGCGTGGTGTAGCAGCCGGGCGCGTGGTGCTGCAGGTCGTCCCGTACGGTCGGAAATGCTTGCGTCTTATCGGCAATCGCGGCAACGAACGCCTCGACGGTGCTAAAGATGGCGTTCGGCTCGGCGGGGTCCTCCTGCAGCGCGCGGATGCTGGCGATGTTTTCTTTGGTCGGTCCGCCCCCATGGTTGCCCACGCCGTAGAAGAGAATGGAGTGCTCCAGGCCCATCTCGCGGGCCTTCTCCGCGCTCTGGCGGATCTGGTCGGCCATGCTGCCGCCGCCGGTGCCGTAGTGACCGACCGGAGGGCGGAGGGCTAGAATGCGGCTGCCGTCCGGCCCTTCCCACCAGAAGTAGGGACCCGGCAGCTCTTTCTCGTGCCGGCCCGGCCGGAAGAAGCAGTAGGTCCGGTAGCCGCTTTTGGCAAGGATTTGCGGCAGGCCCGCGTTGTGGCCGAAGGTGTCCACGTTCCATCCCACGGTCACGTCCACGCCCAGCTTCTCGCGGAAGTAGCGTTTTCCATAGAGCGCATGGCGCACGTAGGACTCCCCGCAGGGAATGTTGGCGTCCGGCTGCTCCCACCAGCCGTTAACGACGTGCCAGCGTCCCTCAGCGGCATAGCGGCGGATTTCGGCGAACAGTTCCGGGTCAGCCTCCTCGATCCAGGCATAGGTGGCGGCCTGCCCCCGGCTGAAGACGAAATCCTCCGTCTCCCGCAGGCGATCGAGGGCGGCGCGGCAAGTGGAGAGGACTTCCGTATAGCCTTCCTGCCATGTCCACCGCCAGACCGGGTCGATATGGGCATTACCGATGCAGTGAACCGTGATTCGCGGGCTGGAGGTCGTCATCATTTACAGTCTCTCCCATGTTTCGCTCCTGTCCAAAATCCGTTCGCGGAAATCCGTCTCTCCATATTAACGGAACAGGGCGTTTTTGTCCAGTCTTTTTGACAACGTGGCGGGCGGCGGGCTATACTGAGGCATCTTGCTGTCAGGAAGTGCCGGAGGCCCGATCATGTCCGTTTCGGAACCGTTACGCTCGCTCCAAATCGTGAAAACCGCCTGTCCACACGACTGCCCGGATACCTGCTCCATGCTGGCGGTTGTGGAGGGAGAGCGGCTGATACGGGTGGAGGGCAATCCGGAGAACCCGTTCACGCGGGGCAATCTGTGCCGGAAAGTGGCCTACTACGAGGAGCGGGTGTACAGTCCGGACCGCGTGCTCCATCCTCTGCGCCGCGTCGGGCCCAAGGGCGAGGGACAGTTCACGCGCATCTCCTGGGACGAGGCCATCGCGGAGATCGCCGGGCGCTGGAAGACGATCGTCGCCGAGAGCGGGCCGGAGGCCATCCTGCCCTACTCCTACGCCGGGACGATGGGCGTGGTCAATATGAGCGCCTGCGACGCCCGTCTCTGGAGCCGCATGGGCGCCAGCCGCCTGCTGCGCAACATCTGCTCGGCGGCGGCGGAGGCTGGCTACGGCTATGTCAACGGCTGGACCGGCGGCATCGACCCGGAAAGCTTCGTCGACAGCAAGTTCATCATCGCGTGGGGCACCAACCTCAGCAGCACCAACGTCCACATGATGCCGATCGTGCGCGAGGCGCAGGCCAAAGGCGCGACCTTCGTGGTGATCGATCCCTACCGCACGCGCACCGCCAACGCCGCCGACTGGTTCATTCAGCCGAAGCCCGGCACGGACGCGGCCCTGGCGCTCGGCATGGCGCACGTCATTTTTGCCGAGGGGTTGCACGACGAAGCGTTCCTGGAGGCGCATACGGTCGGCTGGCGCGCGTTTCGCGAGCGTTGCGCCGAATACCCGCCGGAGCGCGTGGAAGAGATTACCGGGTTGGGCCGCGAGGAGATCGTCACGCTGGCCCGCCGCTACGCCACGGAGACGCCCTCGGCCATCCGCCTGGGCTACGGCCTCTCCCGCACCGGCAACGGCGGCGGCATGATCCGCGCCATCCTCTGCCTGCCGGCGGTCATCGGGGCGTGGGGCAAGCCCTCCAGCGGCCTGCTGCTCTCCGCCAGCGCCCACTTCCCGCTCAACTGGCACGCGGTGAAGCGGCCCGACCTGCTCCACTCCCCGGACGACGAGTCGCCGGTGAAGCGGGGCCGTCCCCTTCCACGGGCCATCAACATGAATGAGCTCGGCAAGGCGCTCCTGGAGACCACCGATCCGCCGGTCCGCTCGCTCTTCGTCTACAACTCCAATCCGGCCGCCGTCGCGCCCAACGGCAACCGGGTCCGCGAGGGGCTGCGGCGTGAGGACCTGTTCACAGTTGTCCACGAGCAGATGCTGACCGATACGGCCCGCTACGCCGACATCGTGCTGCCCGCCACAACGCAGCTCGAACATCTGGATATGATCCGTCCCTACGGGCATCTCTACCTCAACCTCTGCCAACCCGCCATCCCGCCGCTCGGCGAGGCGCGGCCGAACATCGAGGTGCAAAATGCCCTGGCGAGGGCGATGGGCTATACCGATCCGGCCTTCGACGAGACGGCGGAGGACATCCTGCGCGCCGCGCTGGACACCGACCACCCGATGCTGGAAGGCATCACCTACGACTATCTGCTCGAACACGGCTTTTCCAAGCTCAAAACGCCGACCGATCCGTATGTCCCCTATGCGGACGGCAAAGGGTTCAAGACTCCTTCCGGCAAGATCGAGCTTTACTCGGAGCGCGCCGCCCAGGACGGCTACGACCCGCTGCCGTCTTACGAGCCGCCCGCCGAGAGCGCCGAGGCCGATCCGGAGCTGGCCGCCGCGTTCCCCATCAACCTGCTCTCGCCCGCCGCGCACCATTTCCTCAACTCCACCTTCTCTAACCTGCCCTCCCTGCAGAAGAGCGAGAAAGCGCCGCGCATCTGGATCAATCCCCAGGACGCGCAGGCGCGCGGCATCGCCGACGGCGACTGGCTGCGCGTCTGGAACCGGCGCGGCAAAGCAAAGCTTATGGCGGTTGTCAGCGAAAACGTGAAGCCGGGTGTCGCGTGGTCTCCGTCTCTATGGTGGCGCCGGGACAGTCCCGACCATGCCAACGTCAATGCCCTGACTTCCGACCGACTGACCGACATGGGCGCCGGCTCGACGTTCCATACCAACCTCATCCAGATCGCTCGTTGGGAGAGCGCAGACGATGGAAACTCCTCTTCAAGAAGCGGAGACGCTTGATTCCCTGTTGGCCTTTCTGGCAGAGGAGAAGCGGAAGCGGAAACGCCGCGTCCGCTATTCTCTCTGCCTCTTGCCGGTATATATCGGCGTGCTCTTTATTGCCTTCCGTATCAATCAGCCGGTCCTGTTTATTGCAATCTTTGTTATGATGCTGGTAGGGCTCACCTTGAAGAGCGAAGTCGAAAAGAAATCCGAAGCACAACAATACATCACTCGGAAACTGATCGAATGGGACGACGTGCGTGTCGTTGGGCCGCTGGCAGAGGAATTGGCATCGCTCGAACAGGATATCCGCTTTGCCGCCGAAAGGGCATTGATCTCCTTACTGCCTCGTTTGCGTGCAACGGACGCCGATCTGCTGAATACAGATCAACGCCATTGCCTCTATTACGCCCTCTCCGGCACGAGGCAAATCTGGCTGAAAATCGCCATTTTGAAGGCTCTCGAACAGGTGGGCGATAGCGAGGCTATCCCTTACGTGGAGCGGCTGGCAGCAGGAGAAGGCGCGGCAGAATGGTCTCCGGAAGTCCGGCAGGCAGCCATAGACTGCCTGCCCTACTTGCAAGAGCGCACTCGTCAGGAAAGCACCAGGCAGACGCTTCTCCGCTCTGCCGATCTGGCTGGCGCTGCTGCCGAAACATTGCTCCGTTCTGCAGGTGAGACGCAAGAAACCGATCCGCAACAGCTTTTACGCGTTCCGACAGGGAATGAAGAGGGATAAGTATGCTCAACCAGCAGCACAATGAAGAGACGGAGACGCCATCGGCGTCCATACCGAAAAGCAAGACACGTTTCGTCCGCAAGCGGGACTTAAGGCAGACAGGAGTAGAGGACATCGATACCCTCCTGGCAATCCTGGAACGGGAAAACCGCAACCGCAAGCGTCTGAGCCGGATTCTGCCTGCGTTTGCTGTTCTCTATACGATCTTTATCTTCGCTCTACTGCTCACCATGTGGAAAGTTTTCGGTCAGTTTAACGGCGCTTTCTTTGCCTTCTTCGGGGTGATGGGCATCATGGGCGCTATGGCGGTCTCAGAGAGTTACAAGAGGGCCGCCCGGAAACTGGAGAAGCTCGACGACATCCGTGCCGTCGGGGCGTGGGCGGAAGCGTTAGAGGTCCCGGATAAAGAAGTACGGCAGATGGCTCGAAAGGCGCTAACGAGATTGCTGCCTACTCTGCGTGCCTCCGACGCGTACCGGCTCAACGCGGAGCAGCGCCAATGCCTGGCCGCGCATCTTTTGCGAGCGGCGCGGGAAGAGGAAGTCGATTTTATAATGCTCCTCCTGCAGGCGCTGGAACAGATAGGAGACAGCAGCGCCATTCCCTACGTGCAAAAGCTAAAGGGAGAAGGCATTGCGGTGAAGGAGACGCGCATCTATGAAGAGGCGGATGCCTGCCTCTCCGCCCTGGCCGCGCGCAGAGATCAGGAGCAGAATCAGCAGACGCTGCTGCGCGGCTCTCACGCCATCCACGCGGCGTCCGAAATGCTGCTGCGTCCGACCGAGGGAGCGGCCAGCGTCGATCCGCAACAACTTTTGCGCGCCAATCAGCAAGATTAGAAACGAATGGAGCTTGACGGAAGGGTCTATAGACGGCGTTTATAGAGCCGGAAACGGCGCGTTATATGACACCCCGCCCGCTCGTAAAAGCTCAGGTTCCGGCCACCGGCCCAACCAAACCATAGGTAGCGCGCGCCATTGCCGGTGACCCGCTCGATGAGCGTGTAGAAGAGGACTGCGCCGATACCCCGGCTGCGCAGATCGTCCCGGACGCCGAAAGGACCGAAACGGCACGGCGCTCCGGCGGGCGGGTCGTTGTGCGGGTTTTGCCACTGCGCGAAGCCGGCGATCTCCCCGCCTTGCGTCGCGAGGATGATCTCCCTATTGTCGTGCTGCAGGCCCTCCCGCAGACTGGGCTGCCATTGAGGAAAGTGGGCCTCGGCAAACGCGAGCAGGGGCAGCGTATCCTCCCGCGCAAACATTCGCACTTCATAACCCTCTTGCTGCAGGGCCGCATAGCGCGCGCGCACCGGCTCCGGCATCCGCACCCCTTCCAGCGGCATTCCCATCGCCACCGGCTCGCCAACGCACGTGAAGCCGTGCGCCTCCAGAAAGGCCAGTCCCTCGCGGTAGTCCACATCCACGCCGGGAAAAATGTAGTAGGGCGCGTAGCCGTTGCACAGCGCCTCCGACCGTCCCTTGCCGCGCAGGAAGTCCAGCCCGGCCTCCAATAGACGCGTGCCGATTCTCTGCTGCCGCCGATCGGGATGGACGAAAAACGCGGTGATCCAGCCGGTCTGCGGCTGCACGCCGAGGCTGCCGAGCGGATATTTGCGCACGATCGCCTGCAGGAACCCGACGATAGCGCCCTCAGCCTCGGCGACCAGAGCGCCTTCCGCGTCGAAGTTGGCGTCGAGCAGAAAGAGCCTCCAGAATCGCTCCTCGGTGATCGGGTCTTTAAATAGGCACCGGTTCCAGAGGGCGACAACAGGGCTGAGGTCCTTTGCGCGAAAAGGCCGGATCGTGACCGTCGGCATGGCTGTCTCCTTCCTCCGTCTGCTCTATACCCTCCACCCTACACTTACTCCTGCCCGATTCGCGCGAACAGGCCAAAATGGGGCAAAATAGCACAGGTCCGAAGGAGAGGAGACAGGAGATGAGCGAGAGGACGCTTCACATTCTAACACTGGGAGCGCACGCGGCGGATCAGGAGCTGAGCGCCGGCATGGTGATCGCCAAATATACGCGCGCGGGACATAAGGCGACCATTTTGAGCCTGACGCCCGGTGAAAAAGGCCATCCGAAATTAGGCGCGGAAGAATACGCGCGCCAGAAGATCGCGGAAGCCGAGCAGTGCGCGCGCCTGCTGGGCGCGGAGAGCCGGGTGCTGTCCTATGGCGATGCCACCCTGCCGGTGACCGAGGAGATCATTTTCGAGGTCGCCGACATCATCCGCGTGCTCAAGCCCGACATCCTGATCACCCACTGGGCCAACTCTATCCATAAGGACCATCGCAATGCCCACCGCATCGCTCTCGACGCCTATTTTTACGCGGCCTTGCCCCGAATAGAGCGCGCCGATCCGGCGCATAGGATCTCGCGCATTTTCTATTCGGAGAATTGGGAGGACATGGAGGGCTACGAGCCCGACATCTATCTCGATACGACCGAGGTGTTCGATCCGTATTGCGAGGCGCTGGCGAGCTTCGAGCTGTGGAATGGCGGCACCGGCTGGCCGTATGCCGACTACTACAAATCGCTGGCGCGCCTGCGTGGGTGTCTGGGCTTTGGCCTGCGCGGCCGGTACGCGGCGACCCTGGCCCGTCCGAAAGAGGCGCACGTTCTGCGCTGTACCGACCTGCCGTTTTAACAGCATGCCCATCGGGATCGATCTGCCGGACCCAGGTAAGAAGAGACCTAACTCCCCCGTCTTTGCGCTTCCGGCAAATTACCCTAAACTTACAGTGCCTTTCGGACAAAAATAAGGAGAGATGTATTCCTGCGACACACAGACCAAGACGGCAACCGCAAAGGATTGAACGTATGTCCCATCGCCGCAACATAAGAGCCCGCCGCCGGAAGAGCGCCGGCTTCACCCTCGTCGAACTGCTGACGGTGGTCTTTATTATCGCCGTCTTAATGGACGTAGCCCTGCCCCTCTATCTGGACGCGCTGGCGGATAGCCAGAAGAAGACCTGCCGGCATAATCTGGAGACGATTGCCGATGCGGTGCAGGCCGCGCGGGTCAAAAAGATCCTGCCCAACTACTCCACCTTTGCCGGAGCCGTCTCTACGACCCTGGAGCCGGACCTGACTCAGGTACCGATGTGTCCGAACGGAGGCGCCTATTCGGTGCTGACCACCGGCTCGATCATCGACGGTAAAGGCAACACCATCACGATCCCCACCGGCAACTTTGCCGTCCAGTGCAACTTCAACAGCGGCGCGCATGGTGGCTATATTCCCGGCGTGACCGGCAACTGATCCGCTTCCAGACGGTCGCGCCCATCGAAGGCGCGACCGTTTATTCTTTGGCCTCCCCTACCCCTTCTCCCGGTGCGTTCCTCTCCTGCGAACTCTTTCCCTTCAGCATACGTCCTTTTAGTGGTTCCATCTATTCCACCAAAGGCCCCATCGGCGTCAGGAAAGAACCCCTGACGCTCCTACAGGCGATGGAATCGGGAGATGTCACGATGCAGTTGGCAATGGTCGGAGATGTGATGCTGGGACGAGGGGTGGCGGGGGAGATCGGATACCGGTCACCGGAGGGCTTCTGGGGCAATACGCTCCCCCTGCTGCGCGAAGCGGGTCTGGCGCTGGCCAATCTGGAATGCGCCATCACGACACACGCGACGCCGTGGACACACCCGCCCAAAGTCTACCATTTTCGGACGCCGCCCGAGGGCATAGACATCCTGCTTGCGGCCGGCGTGCGTCTGGTCTCCCTGGCGAACAATCACACGCTCGACTTCGGCGAGGCGGGCCTGCTGGACACGCTGCGGGCACTGGATGCGGCCGGAATCGCCTATGCCGGCGCGGGGATCGATCTGACGGCGGCGCGCAGGCCGGCTGTCGTCGCGGCAGACGGACTGCAGATCGGCATGATCGCCTTCTCGGACAACATCCCGGAATGGGCGGCGACCCCGGATACGGCGGGCATCAGCCATATCGACATCCGGCCGGACCCGGAGACCTTCTCCATCGTGGAGCAGGGGGTCGAAAGGGCGCGTGCGGCGGGCGCGCAGCTCGTGATCCTCTCGCTGCACTGGGGGCCGAACATGCGCCTGCGCCCGCCGGAGCATTTCCGTCAGTTTGTCCACGGCGCGCTCAATAGAGGCGTGGACCTGGTCTACGGACATTCGGCGCACGTCTTCCAGGGCGTCGAGATCTATAAAGGCAAGCCGATTCTCTACGATACCGGCGACTTCCTCGACGATTACGCCACCGATCCGCTCCTGCGCAACGACCAGTCGTTGATTTTCTTCGCCGAGATCGAAGGAACGGCCGTGCAGGCGCTGCGAATGGTCCCCGTACATCTCAAGTACAGCGAGGTGGACCTTGCGGTGAATCCGGAGCTGGACGAAATCTGCTCCCGGATCATCGCCCTTTCACGCGAAATGAACACGCATGTGGTCCGCCACGGAGACACGCTCCACGTAGATGTGCGCCCCACCTAGGAGGAACGCGTTGTCGCAAGAGCCGATCGAGATTTCCAAAAACAAAGCCTACCCGCTCGTGGAGCGGCTGGAGGCCGCCCTGGCTGCCGACGAGATCACGGAGGAGGACTGGTATCGGGAGATGCAGGCGGTCATCACGCCAGCCTATCTGGCCGCGGAGACGCCGTGGGGACAGTCCGGCAAGCTGGGCGACGAAGCCAGTTGGGAGTACGCCCGCAGCCTGATCGCCGATGCCGTCGATAGAAACGGGACCTTTCTGGACGTCGGCTGCGCCAGCGGCTTCCTGATGGAGTGCATGGCGCGGTGGACGCAGGAAAAAGGGCTTGCGGTCGAGATGTTCGGCCTGGACATCGCCCCGGAGCTGGCCGCTCTGGCCCGCCGCCGCCTGCCCCATTGGGCCGACCGCATCTACGTGGGCAATGCGATCGACTGGCAGCCGCCGATGCGCTTCGATTTTGTCCGTACAGGGCTGGAGTATGTCCCTCTTCGGCGGCAGAGCGACTTTGTCGCGCGGCTGCTTCGGGATGTGGTCGCGCCGGGCGGTCGCCTCATTATCGGGACCTACGGCGAAGAGCGGGACGACACCCGCGTCGAGCCGTCTGTGGAGGAGCAACTGGCGCACTGGGGTTTTCCGATCTCCGGCCGCACCGAGCGCCCGAACCGCCGCGATTCGCGCCTCGTCTACCGCGTCCTATGGATTGACAGCAGTGCCGTTTAGTCTCTATTATGGAGGCCGTGAGACGAACGCTACGCAAAGTACGGCGCCAGGTCGAGGCTATCACTTCTGCAGTCGAGCAGTATTCCGGATTACGCTCGCGCTGGAATGGGCAGATCGCTATTAGTGAAGAAGTAGATTTGCTTATTCAGCCAGTATTCTTGGCTAAGAAGGAATGGGATTGCTCTATCCTGATCCATCAATATGCATTGCGCAGGAAGGACCTCATCGGGACACTGATCCATGAATGTATGCACGCCGCGAGTATGGGGTTAACGCCGTCGGCCTATCTGCGATTTCGCGGATACGAGGAAGGAGTTGTGGAACAGATGACCCGGCTCTTGACACCGCGTCTGGCAGGTTCTTTAAACATACCCATCCAAGCAACGGCCCGTATATCTTATCAGGACTATATCGCCTTTTTGGAAACCATTCGCGCGGAAACCGGCAAGGCGGCGGAGGATTTCTATCTGAACCTGCTAAGGACACCTCTGGCGGACAGGGAAGATACCGTGGTACAATGGGCGATAGAGGCTAACCGCCAGGAACCAGCGGTGCGCATGCTGGTACGGATCGCCTCTGCTATGAGAGGATTGAAATGAAGCGAGAAGAAGTGGTCGCCAAGATATATGCCGCAAGGACGCTTCCGGAAATAGAAGCCGCGCAAAAAATCCGGGCAGAGTTTTTAAGCCTGCATCCAGGAGATACGGAAATTTTAGACCTGGGTGAAATGCTATCGATGACCAAAGAGGCTCTGAAGATCATCAATGCCAATTCAGAGCCGGTGGTCAAATCCTGAATTGAATATCTTCTTTGGGAAAGAACAACGTTTTACCGACCATCGCCTGCCCTCTTGTTTGAGAGGGCTCCCTATCCACTATTTAATCATAAGTGGAGCAATCCAATTCAGTGTACGCAGGCAGGACCTGCTGAGCCAGCATACACTGCTGCTCGTCAGATACGACGTAGCTTGTATGTACGATTTTATCTTCGATTGATATTTGTTCTTCAAGCGGGAAGTGCAATAGTACGGACCATGTGTCAGCATCAAGACAGACATAATTCACATACTGATGATGTCGCCACCCTGAATGGTGTGGCAGGCAACGAGGCGGCAGTTATGCGTGCGAGTCTGCTTCTGGGAATCGGTCAGGGGGAAGGTGCCTTCCTCGATCTCCAGCACGGCCACGTCGGCAGGAGCGCCGGTCGCGAGGGTCCCGATGCCAGCACAGCGGGGATGATGGGCCAAGGCTTTTACCGCATTGGCGGTCACGCGGCGGATCACGTCCGGCAGCGGCACGCCCAGCGCCAGGAATTTAGTCACGGTCGTGGGCAGGTCGTAGACCGGTCCATTGATGTTCATAGAATAGACGTCCGTGCCGATGGTGTCCGGCAGAAAGCCCTGCTCCACGGCCCGTCGGGCAACCTCCCAGGAGAACGATCCCAGCCCATGCCCCACGTCGAACAAAACGCCCCGATCCCGCGCCGCCCACGCCTCCGGAAGGACCGTCTTCGGGCGGCCATCGTCCAGCCAGTCCGGCCGCTTCGGGCCAAGCGGTCCAAGAATGCCGTTGTCATGACCGTTGAAGCAGTGGGTGAGGATGTCGCCGGGGTTCAGACGATCCAGGACGTAACCCAGCGGGACCGGCTGGCCGACCGCGTGGACCATCAGGGGCAGCCCGACAGCGTCGCGCGCTTCACAGGCCGCCGCAAAACCGGCCTCCGTATTCGTGCCGGAAACCCAGTCTCCCAGGCGAATCTTGACGCCCGCGATCAGGTCACGGTGCGCTTCCACTGTCTGTACCACCCGCTCGATATTGACGTAGCGGTTGTCCAGCAGCTCCCCGACGCCCTGATTGACCAGGCCGATGCTGCAAACATGCAGTAGAGACACGATTCGCACGCGCGAGCGCTCGATGATGAAGTGGCGAAAGCCCAGGAAGTTGTCCGCGCCGGCGCTGCCGGTATCCACAAAGGTAGTGACGCCGGTGCGGCTGCAGAGCGGGTCGGGCTGGATGCCGATCATCGTAGCGCCCCAGTAACCGTGGGCATGCATGTCAATGAGGCCGGGCGTGACGATCTTGCCGGCGCAGTCGATCTCCCGCGCCGCCTGCCCACGGGGGATCTCCGTCTCCACGGCGGTCACGCGCCCGCCCGCCAGAGCCACATCGAACACGCCGTCCCGCTCCTGCGCCGGATCGATCACCCGCCCTCCGTGTAAAATCAGATCGTACATAGCATCCCGCCTCTCTTTTCGCTCCGCATCCGCTTGTCTAGTATTGTACCTGTCACTTTTCCACGCTCCACCCTGTCTAGGTATCGGAACGAACCTCTCTTTCCGAAAATCGTATCGGATTCGATATAGGAAGAAAATGAGACAAGAACGCGAAGGAGCAAGCGAATGAGCTTGAAAGGGTCCTGCCAGTGGAATGAGGAGGGACACTACTACGAGATGACACACAGCGTCAAAGTCCCTGTGCGCCTGTTTCTCTCGGAAAAGCTTTTTGAGGAGAGCGAAGAGGACATCTATCCTCAGATCGTCGCCGCGACCCAGTTTCCCGGCGTGGAAGAGGTCGTCATCACCCCCGACGTCCACACGGGCTATGTCGTCCCCGTCGGCTGTGTCATGAAGACTAACGGCACCTTATGCCAGGCTCCGGTCGGTTTTGACATTGGCTGTTTCCGAGGGGACACGCTCATCCCTCTTGTTGACGGCAAGTCTTATCCTATCCAGGAGCTGGCCGAAAGAGGCGAGGAAATCCTTGTCTATGCGATTGACGCCAATCAGCGGGTTCAGGTGGCAAAAGCTGCCGCTAAAAAGACACGCACAAACGCTCCGTTGGTTAGAGTGACTTTGGACAATGGAGCTCAAGTGGTTTGTACGCCTGACCATGAGTTTATGCTCAGGAATGGTCAGTACCGGCGTGCAGACACCCTGGATTTTGGCACATCCTTGATGCCTTTCAATTATTTTCAGGATGCGGATGGCTATGCGAGAGTAGATCATCCTGCTACACGTTATAGCCAGACGGCGCGAACTCCAGAAATCCAGCACGGCTATAACCACAAAGTAGTCTCTATAGAGCCTTTGACAGAACTGGCTGATGTCTATTGCCTGACCGTGCCCGAATACGGCAACTTCGCTCTGGAGGCAGGCGTGTTCGTTCACAACTGTGGTATGATGGCCTTTCGCTCCACCGTCAGCAAGGGCAAGGGCTACGACCAGACCTTGCGTCAGCGGTTCTCCGAGCGTGTTTTGCAGAGCGTGGGTATGGGCACCGGCAAGGGAAGCGGCATCTCCTTCCCGCGCCGCAAGTTCGAGGAGATCGTCCGCCACGGCGCCAACGCCCTGAACGACGTGTCGCGAGAGAACTCCGAGCGGGACTACATCCCCGTCGATGACGACTGGAACCTGCCGGAAAAGCCCGTCGAGCGCGGTATCGGGCAGCTCGGCAGTCTTGGGGGCGGCAACCACTTCATCGAGCTGCAGCACGACCAGGAAGACCATCTCTGGGTCATGGTCCATACCGGGTCGCGCGGATTCGGGCACGGATTAGCCAGCCACTTCATCAAGGAAGGCAAGGACTATCTCACGCAGCGTGGGGTCGATGTGCGAGGCGGCGCGGAAGCGGTCTATTTCGAGCCTGACACGCCCCTCTACAAAGGCTACAAAAACGCCGTGGCGGCAGGCGCGAACTTCGCCATCGCCAATCGCCTGTTCATCTGGCGCAACGTCGGCCGGATCTTCGAGGAGGTCTTCGGCGAGGAGCCGGAGCTGGTCTATGAGATCAGTCACAACCTGGCGCAGGAAGAGGAGATTCCCGGCCACGGCAAGGGATGGGTGCATCGCAAAGGGGCGACGCGGGCTTTTCCCGCGGGGCATCCTATGCTCAAGGGCACCAAGTGGGAGACAACCGGACACCCGATCCTGATCCCCGGCAGCATGGGCGACAGCAGTTACATCCTTTATGCAGAGCCGGGAGCCGAGAAGAGCCTCTATTCGGTCAACCACGGATGCGGACGGCGCATGTCCCGGAGCGCAGCCAGACGCCAGTTCCGGCAGAAAGAGATCAACCAGTACATGAAAGGTCTCAACGTCATGGTCAACGCGGGCGGCGACGTACCGATCGACGAGAATCCGTACTGCTACAAGCCCGCCGTGGAGGTCATCGGAGCAGTCGTCGATGCAGGCTTGGCGCGCATCGCCTATACCCTTACGCCGATCGCTTCCCTAAAAGGAGTGGATTGAGAACACGCCCTTTCCGGGGAAGCGTGTGCGCAGTATGCCCGGCGCGATAGCGCCTCACAGCGAAGGACCTTCGTCCATCGCGCTTAGGAAAATGGCCATAGGATGCTCAAAAGCGATCCTATGGCCACTCTCTTTTCGGGTAGCACTTCCCCTCTGCTGTATGCAGACCAGGTAGGCCGCATCTGGACGGCCGGAACCTCGGAATAATGTGCTTTGCAAAACGGACGGAAACGAGCCGGTTTTTGTTCCCGGTCTGTTCCGTATCGCCCGTCATGCTCGAAATGGGCTACTTCTCGATGGGCGCCCCGATAACGCTGCCCCATTCGGTCCAGGAGCCGTCGTAGTTGCGCACGTTCGGATAGCCGAGCAGATATTTGAGCGCGAACCAGGTATGGGAGGAGCGCTCACCGATGCGGCAGTAGGCGATGATCTCTTTGTCCGGCGTGATGCCTTTGCCTTCATAAAGCTGGCGCAGTGCCTCGACCGGCTTGAAAGTGCCGTCTTCCGCCACGGCTTGGCCCCAGGGGATATTGGCCGCGCCGGGGATATGGCCGCCGCGTTGCGCCGTCTCGGACAGGCCGGGCGGGGCCAGGATCTCGCCGGTGAACTCCTGCGGCGATCGCACGTCCACCAGGCCGACGTTCTGCTTGCCGACTCGCTCGCGCACCTCCGGATAGAAGGCGCGCAGCCGGAAATCCGGGTCTTTGGCGCGGTACTGCGTGGGTGGATAGTGAGGGACCTCTTTGGTCATGGGACGGCCCTCCGCCTCCCACTTCTTGCGGCCCCCATTGAGCAACTGCACGTTCTCATGCCCAAACATCTGGAAGATCCAGAAGGCGAAGGCGGCAAACCAGTTGTTGTTGTCTCCGTAGAGAATGACGCGCGTGTCGTTGCCGATGCCCGATTCGGAGCACAGCTTCTCGAAGTTCTCGCGCGTGGGAATGTCCCGCCGCACGGTGTCTTCCAGTTGCGTCTGCCAGTTCCAGCCGACCGCGCCGGGAATGTGGCCCTGCTCGTAGGCGAGGGTGTCCACGTCTACCTCTACTAATCGGATGTTCGGATCGTTGAGATGACTGGCGACAAACTCCGTATCGACCAGCACCTCTGGGTGCGCGTAGCCCGATGTCTGTTGCGTCATGGCTATGTCTCCTTCAGAGAGGGAAAAGATGGAAGGGAAAAGGGAAAAGAAGGCTGTGGTATTTTACTTTTCCCTTTGATCTTTTCCCTTTTCCCTCTTGTTTACGCTTATGCGAGCTCGAGTAGCAGCGTGTCGCCGTCGTGAAGCGGGGTATCCAGCGTGACCGGCTCCCCATTGCGCGTGAAGCGGAAGAGGGTCCGAAGCTCGCCGTCACAGTTGAAGAGGCGGGTCGCCAGGGCCGGCTGCTGGCGGGCCAACTGGAGCAGGGCTTCGCGCACGGTCGCCGCCGTCACGGTCGCCTCTGCCGTGCCTCCCGACCACTGCACCAGCTTTTCATTCAGCTTGATCGTAACGGCCATTCCGGCATCCCTTCCTTCGGCATAAAGTATACCCCCTTAACTCCAAAGGGAAGGAGCGAGCGGAGTTCTTGACGAACTATTTCCCCACGAAACGTAAGGAGATTCTGATGACCGTGCCCCCCGATACGAAGTCTCGCATCCTCAATGCCCTCGCCGAGCGGCCCGGCGAGCAGGCGCGCGCCTGGCTGCGCCGCGCCGAGCTGCAGATCGAGTTCGCTCGGTCGTTCGCTGCTGCGTTGCCGGAGCGCGAGACGGCCGGATGGAACGCACTTATCGAGAAGGCGCAGGCGAAGCTGGAGACGCTGGATACGGGGCAGGGGCTGGAGGGACTGGTCGCGGCGGTGCGGGCCGCCGAGGCGGAGATGGAGCCGATCGGACGGGCGGCGAAGCAGTATAAAATCCACTGCGTCGGGCACGGCCACATCGACATGAACTGGATGTGGAGCTGGCCGGAGACCGTAGCGACCACGCATGACACGTTCGCTTCGGTCCTGAGCCTGATGGAGCAGTATCCGGAGCTGACCTATTCGCAGAGCCAGGCGTCGGTCTATGCGCTTATGGAGCGCTACTATCCGGCGCTGTTTGCGCAGATTCAGAAGCGCGTGGTGGAAGACCGCTGGGAAGTGGCCGCCGTCCACTGGGTGGAGGGCGATAAAAACATCGCCTCCGGTGAGTCGATCTGCCGCCATCTGCTCTACACCCGCGACTACTTCAAGCGCCGCTTCGGCCTCCAGCCGGAAGACGTGCCGGTGGACTGGGAGCCGGACACCTTCGGCCACGCCGTCACGATCCCGACCATTCTCGCGCAGGGAGCGGTCAAATACTACTATAGCTGCCGCACAGGCGGCGGCTTCGAGCATCCGATGATCGGCCAGGACCGTCCGCGCCTCTTCTACTGGCAGGGACCGGACGGGTCGCGCGTGCTGGTCAACCGCGAGAGCACCTGGTACAACAGCTATGTCAATATCGGCGACAACATCGCCCTGCCGCTGGCGGACTTCGTCCGGGAGACGGGCCTGCATGATTGGCTGAATGTCTACGGCCTCGGCAACCACGGCGGCGGTCCCACACGAACGGAGATCGACTATTATCTTTCCTTGCGGGAGTGGCCCATCTATCCCCAGATCGTCTTCAGCACGGCCACGCGCTATTTCCAGGCCATCGAAAAAGAGAGCGCCGCGTCCGGCAAGCCGATTCCTGTCCTGGACCACGAGCTGAACTTCGAGTTCACCGGCTGCTATACCTCGCAGAGCGCCACCAAGCGCGGCAATCGCTACGGGGAGAACTACTTAGAAGAGGCGGAGACGCTGGCGGCGCTCTCGGCGCGGCTGTGGGGACAGCCGTACCCGACGGAGCAGTTGCGGGAAGTCTGGATCAACGTGCTCTTCAACCAGTTCCACGACATCCTGCCCGGCTCCGGGGTGCGCCAGACCCGCGAGCACGCGCAGGGCCTCTTCCAGGAGGTCGGGGCGATCACCGGGGCCATCAAGCGCACGGCAGGCTGCGCGCTGGCTTCCCGCATCGATACGCTCGCCCTGCTGCCGGACACGCCGGCGGGCCGGGAGGAGCGGGCGCTGGCCGAACAGGGCACGGTCAACACGCCCTTCGTCGCCGGGGCAGGCATCGGCGCGGGCTTGACCGGCTATTCGCAGGCCAGCGGAGGAGGAAAACGCTTCCGGCCATTTGTCGTCTACAATCCCTGCGCCTGGCCGCGCACCGAGCGGGTGACCGTGGCACTCTACGACGCCGATTTCGAGCCGTCCCGCGTGATTGCTCTGGACGAGCAGGGCAAGGCACATCCGACCCTCTTCCTGGGCAAAGGCGGCGACTGGGGGCACGATAAGCTCACGGTCGCTTTTGACGCGCAAGACGTGCCGCCGCTCGGCTACCGCACGTATCTACTCACCGAAGGGACCGCACAGCCCGCGCAGGACACCGTGCAGATGTCTGCGAACGAGTGGTTCGAGACACCTTTGCTGCGCTTCCGCCTGGACCGCTACCGCTCCGGCCTGCTGGAATTGACAGACAAACGGACCGGCATGAAAGTGGGATATGGAAAGACGCCATTCGGCGCGTGGCAGTATGTGGTCGAGCGTCCGCGCGGCATGACTGCCTGGGCACTGGGGCATGAACTGGATGAACCGCTTCTACTGCGTTCAACACGCTTCCATGTCATCGGCGCTTCGCGCAACGAAGGCACCAATGTCCCCGGCGAGGGCGGCGTGATGGGCTACCGGGTCGAAAGCCTGCTGCAGGTTCCGGGCACGCAGAGCACCGTCCGCGTCTCTATGATGATCTCCGCTCTGGAACCCCGTCTGGATTTCTCTGCCGACATCGACTGGCGGGAGATCGGAGACGAGGAACGCGGCATCCCCGGCCTGGTAATCACCTTCCCGTTTAGCCTGGTCAATGTAACCAGTCGCTACGAAGCGCCGTTCGGCAGTGTGGAGCGCAGCCTTTTCTCCGGCGAGGAAGTCCCGACTCTCCGCTACGCGCATATCAGCGGCAAGGTAGTGAAGGAGGTTAAGGAAGGCAAGCTTAACAAGGTCTACGCGGGCATGACCCTCCTGCAGGACTGCAAGTACGGCCATTCAATAACCAAGAAGCTTACCGGGAGCAAAGAACTGCGCCTGCGGATCGTCCGTTCATCGTTCGATCCCGACCACGCGCCGGAAGTCGCTCAATCCAGCGTCCGCTACTCAATCTATCTGCACGACAGCCCGCCTGAGCCTGCCGACCTGACAAGGCTCGGCGCGGCCTGGAACCATCCTTGCCTGCTGATTCCGGCTGATCTCCAATCCGGCGACGCGCCGCCGCGCGACAGCTTCGCCCGTGTAACGACTCCGGACGTGGTCCTGAGCGCGCTCAAGCAGGCGGAAGATGGCAGCGGGCTGGTCCTGCGGCTGGTAGAATTGAACGGACAGGATACGGAGGCGGTCGTCGAGATGTCGCCCGCTCTTGCTGCCGGGCTATCTCAGGCGACCTTACTCGACCTGATGGAGCGGCCTATCACCGGAAGCGCAATCTGGAGCGCGCCTACGCTGCGCGTGCCCATCAAAGCGCACAGCTTCGTGACAGTGAAAATCACCTAACCCCCCAGCTCCCTTCCCTAAAACACTCGCTACGCTCGTTGGGAAGGGGGTGGAGCTAGCTTCTACCTCTGACCCAATTTTCATTTTCGTAAGGTTGGTGACTGGGGAGCGTAACAAGACCGGCAGAATTGTGGGGGTGAGGGCAGCAGCGGCACAAGTGAGCAATAGAATCTCCCCTCCCCTAAACTTGGGGGAGGGGTCGGGGGTGGGGGCCAAATGGATACGGTACGATGGGGGATTTTAGGGCTGGGGCGGATCGCCAACGACTTCGCGATCGGTCTGCAGGCCGTTCCGGGCGCGCAACTGGTGGCGGTCGGCTCGCGGTCGAAGGAGAAGGCGCAGGAGTTCGGCGAACGGTACGCCGTGCCCGGACGCTACGCCGGCTATGAGGAGCTGGCCGCCGACCCGAATGTGGATATTGTCTACGTCGCGACGCCGCACCCGATGCACGCCGACGACGCGATGCTGTGCCTGTCGGCAGGCAAGGCAGTCCTCTGCGAAAAGCCTTTCACCCTCAATGCGGCCCAGGCCGAGAAGGTCATTGCTATGGCCCGCCAGAAGAAGCGCTTTCTCATGGAAGGCATGTGGACCCGCTTCTATCCCATCATGGCCAAGATTCGCGATCTGCTGGACGATGGGACGATCGGGGAGCCGCGCATGGTCCAGGCCGACTTCGGATTCCGCGTCGGCTGGGACATCGAAAGCCGGATCCTCAATCTCAAACTCGGCGGCGGCGCTCTGCTCGACGTGGGCGTCTACTGTATCTCGCTCGCCTCGATGATCTTCGGTACCCCCTCGCACGTCACGGGAGAAGCGCATATCGGCGAGACCGGCGTGGACGAGCAGGCGGCGCTGACGCTGCGCTATCCTAAGGGGCAGTTGGCGACTCTTTTCGTCGCGGTCCGCACGAACACGCCACAGGCGGCCTATATCGGTGGGACGGAGGGCTGCATTCAGATTCATAGTCCCTGGTGGTGCCCGACGGCCATGTGCGTCGCCCGAGGCAGCCAGCGGGAGAACGTAGCCTTACCCCGCGAGAGCAACGGGTTCAACTATGAGATCGCTGAGGTGATGCGCTGTCTGCGGGAAGGCAAGCTGGAAAGCGACATCATGCCGCTGGACGAGACACTCTCCATCATGCGGACGATGGACACTCTTCGCACTCAATGTGGCCTGAAATACCCGATGGAATAGACCTCTCCCCTTCTTTTTGATCGGGTGAGCCCAAAGGTTCGATGACCTGGTGAGCGGGTGAGACCTAACCCCTGCGACTGCGCCTATCCCCTCTCCTTGGCAAGAAGAGGGAAGGTTTTTCTCACCCGTTCAGCATTTCAGGCGTGCTCGAAAGTGAGCCGCTTCCCGTAAGCGGCTTGGGTAAACGCCTCGATCGCATCTTTGAGCTTCATGGCCGGGTAATCGAATGTGTCGCTATCGGTCTCTCCGACGCCCAGGCGCCCGGCCTCCCACAGGTGCCGCACGGCCTGCGGGCCGAATCCCAGCAGCTTCGCGCCGGCCACGTCAGCGGCCAGAGGATCGGTACTGGCGATCACCAGGCCGGTTTCGACCGGGTAGCCGCCCAGCGGACCCGTGGCGATCATCGCCGGATGGCCGACCGTGATGGCGAGTTTAATGGGGAATCGCTTCGCCATCGCCGCAATGAACGAGTGCATGTCATCAAAAAATGCGTTCTCATGTTTCTCGGTGGAGCGGGGATGGCCGTAGTAGTCCGCTGCCGGGAACGACATGGCGATGTTCTTTAGCGCCAGGGTGACCGTCGCCGTCTCGTGCAGTTTTAACTGGCTGAGCGAAATCAATGTTTCATATTCCAGAACGCGCGGGTTGACCATGATCTCCTGCTGCGGCCCGGCCACGTCCTTGTCCGGCGCGTACTCCAGCCGGACCGGCGTGAAGGGCGGGCGGTTGTGGTCGAAGAAGGTCGCCCCTTCCTGCGCAATCACTTCCATCAGGCCGACGATCCGGAATACGTCCTCCGTTTCTGCGGCGCCCGCGCCGCCGCTGACGATCAGCTCGCGCGGCTCGAAGCGTTTCAGATACCGCAGTGTCGCGCGCAGCGTATCCGGCTGCGTCACCCCTGTCTTGTCCGTCGGCGACGCCCACGTCTCATTCGGTTTGACTGCCACGGTCTTGCCACGCACCAGCGATTCGATAGGCAGGTGATCCAGCGCTTTCGGAATCGCCTTTTCGATGTCATTATCCTGTGTGATCGCTACCGTTGCCATCTCGCCCTTCCCTCCCAGCTCATACACTCCTTTTCTTCCTGGAATCGAGTGCTGTGTGAACGGACTCACCTACGTGTCCTCAGCTCGTTGTGTTCCAGGCCCCCACCCCTATTAGGGGTGGGGGCCTGGAACGAGGAATTCTACCGGAAAAGCACGAAGAATGAGAGGCGGACGTTCCGGAAAATCGCACCAGGATGGAGTGTACAGAATAGATGCAACCCAATTTCAGGCTATTGGAGGAACGGTGGAAATGGCGACCATAACGATCGAAGGCAAGGTGTTCGGGCAGAAGCGGCCCTTGTTTACAGATTGGGCGATTCCGTTGCAGCCGGAGGAGAGTACGGGCGGCGAGCGGCTGACCCTGCGCGCCTTCATTGCGCGGGTCGTGCGGGAAGAGGTGAAGGCGTTTCAGGAGCGGCAGGAGCAGCGGCGATTGGTACAGGCGCTGACCCAGGCCGACATCACGCGCGGCCTCATGAAGGGCAAGATCGACATGGGCGGCCGGGACCTGCAACAAGAGGTCGATCCACAGGCCGCCGTGGACGCAGCTCTTCTCGCTTTCGAGGACGGCATCTACTACGTCTTCGTCGATGAGGAGCAGCAAACGGACCTGGACCGCGAGATCTATCTCCAGCCGGACAGCAAGGTCACCTTCCTCCGTCTGGTCGCGCTGGTGGGAGGCTAAGATGCTGAAACCCGATCAAGCGCAGGAGCGACTGAAGGCATTCCATAAGCCGGATGGCAAAGGCCGTCGCCTGGAGCGCGCCAGGACGCTGCCCGCGCCGCTCAAGGAGATCGTGCTGGCGCTGTATGGGCTGGATGCCAACGGCAAGAGTTTTAAGGACTATCTGGTCCAGCAGGAGGCCCACCGGCGCTCGCAGGAACGGCTGGTCGCGATGTCGCCGGAAGAGCGGGCGTCGCTTTTCGCCTGCCTGTTCCCCGGCATCGAGCGGCACGTCGAGGGCGGCTGGCAGCTCTTCTCCCGCCTGCCCTATCAGAGCGGCTACGTCCGTAAGGCGTTCCGCGTGCGCGATGCGCGAGCCGTTCCGAGCGATGCCCGGAAAAACTGGCTTATCCAGATGCTGAGTCTCACGCAGGGCTACGAGCAGGACGTCGCCTGGTATGCGGCCTGGACACCCTACCTCAATCGAGGCTGGGGCGCGGACCCGCTGGGAATCCTCTTCGCGGCCGCCATCGAGGTGGGCGGCGAAGAGGGCGAGACGGTCTTTAACATCCTGCTCGATTCGGGCCGTGGCGAGCATGAGATCGGCACGATGGGCCGCCACGTCTCCCGCGCCCTGCTGATCGCCTCCCGACCGGAAGGGTGGGAGTTCGTCGAGAAGATGCTGCTGGCCGCGCAGCGCCAGGAGGGGCTGCGCCAGGTGATCTTGGAGACTATCGACGAGGCGCATCCAGAGGCGTTCCGCCGAATCCTACGCCTGATCGTCGACCAGGACCTACTCCGCTTCAGCGCCACCGTTCGGGCAGTCTACGTCTGGTTCGGCTTCAATCCGGAGACTGTCAACGTGCGCCAGGGGAACGAGATGCTGCGGCAGGTCATCCGCTTCCTGGAGGATGCGGATGCGCGGGCCGCCGCCCTGTGCGACGAAGACAGCAACCTGCGCTTCCTGGCGCTGTGGACTCTTGCGTTCGAGGATGCTTATGCGGCGCTGGCGCCCGCCGCGCAGATGCTCGCCGACCCGAACGCCGAGCATCGCCTGGTCGCCGTGCGGTTGCTGGCGCTTCTGGGTCTGCCGGAGGCGCAGAAAGCGCTGCTCGTGGCGCTGGACGATCCGGAACTGCGCGTGGCCGAGGAGGCGTTTGCCGTCTTTCGATACGGCGTCCACGAATCGCTCGATGAGACCGACCTGTTTGAGCGGCTGGAGAGGCTTCTGCCCCGCGTCTCGAAAGAGCGGAAAAGCGAAGTCGCGGCGGCGCTCGCTCAGCGCCTGGGAGATCGCTCCCCCAGGCGGCTCATTCCCTATCTGTCCTCTATGGAGCCATATACCCGCCGCACCCTCGCCCTGATGCTGGCGAAAGAGGGCGAGACGGACGCGGAGTGCCGCGAGATGCTGTTCGCTCTGACCGGCGACCCCAGCTCCGACGTGCGCGAGCAGGCGCTGAAGGCCATCGCCCAATACAAGGTCACGGAGGCCGAGGTTCAGAAGGTCGAGCGGTTGCTGACCCGCAAGGCGAGCGACCTGCGCCGGGGCGTCCTCTCCCTGCTCATGAAACAGGACGACGCGCACACCCTGGAGAGCGCCGAGCGGCTGCTGGCCGCCGGGGACGCCGGGCAGCGGTTGGCCGGGCTGGAGCTGCTGCGGGAGATGGCCAAAGCGGAGCGAGCGCCGGACCGGTGCCGCCAGCAGGCGGCGCGCTACCTGGAGGAGCGACCGCGCCGCACCGAGGCTGAGGAAGAGCTGATCGCCGCCTTCCTGACGCCGGAGACAGAAGTCCCCACATTAGAGAATGGCCTGGGCCTGTTCGATCCCGCGCAGCGCACAAAGCCAGCGCAGCCGCGTGCTATTCCCCGCCTGGCATTCGCGACCGAGGCGAGCGTCGCCCTGCTGCAGTCTCTGGACGAGGTCATCCATGCGCACCGGGAGACGACGGTAATCATTGCAGACTGGCACGGCCAGCCGGAGCAGATCCTGGGCAATCTAAACTGGGGATTTCCAGACCCGAATATCCAGACGCCTGCGCAAGAGGACGTCGTCCGCCTGCCTCTGCATGAGGTATGGGAAGCGTGGTGGACCGGGCGCCCGGCCAGCCAGCGCGATCGGGACGGATTCGAGTTGCTGCGCGCGATTGCGGGTGGAAACCGGCCTCATAAGGCCGCCGGGCCGCCCCTGGACATGCCGGCCCTCCTGCAGCAGGGATTTGATATGCTTAAATCGCTCGGCCACACCGATCAAGCCATTGAATCGGTGGTCGATAAGCTCAGGGAGCAATTGGCGCCGCTGCAGGCGGCAGTCACGCAGAAGCAGGCCGACGGACCCGCCGTAACAAACCGGTATCCCGCTATTCGGAAGGCGCTTCTCCAGTGGATGCTGCGGCTGCACCCGCCCGCCGGCGCGGTAGACTTCCTGCTGGACGCTTTTGAGACGCAGTTGGCGCTGGTCCCGAAAAAACTGATGGAACCCGATCCTAACGCGAAAATATGGCATGGAGATGGCTGGCGCGGCCGGCATGATGTCGCCGTCTGGCTGGCGCTGGTCCGTCAGCACCGAGACCTCGTTCCGGAGGCCTGGACGGACGCGCATCATCGCCGCCTATACGGACTGCTGCGCTGGATGGATGAACCGGGCACGGACACTCCACGCTTCCGACCACAATTGGGAGAACTTCTCCTGGCTTATCAGGCTGGCGGCGCCAACGAGGCCGATTTGCTCGATCACCTGATCGGCCCGCGCCCGACGCAAGGCTACTGGAACAGCGGCTTTGGCGACCTGCAGCTTCTCTCCGCGCGCAAGGTCCCGACCGAGTACGGCAATCGCAAGCTGCCGACTCTGTACGCAGCCCATCCGATCCTTCAGGACCTCGTTCAGCGCTGCCGGGCGCGGATCATCGAAGTCGAATCCAGGCGGGGCGAGATGCCGACCGAGGCGACCCAGCCCGCGCTGGCACTGCGCTATACCGGCGGCATGGACACGCTGCTGCGGCTGCTGGCCGTCTATGGGCCGGGACCGTTCATCCGCACCTACAGCTATGGGGACAGAAGCCAGAGCCGCCCGCACGTCTTCAGCGAGCTGATCCGGCGCACGTTTCCCGGCGAGGAAGACACGCCCGTGGCGTTTGCGGCGCGAGCGCAGGCGGCGAAAATCCCTGCGCAGCGGCTGGTCGATCTGGCGGTCTACGCGCCGCAGTGGGCAAATCACGTCGAGTGCGCGCTGGGCTGGGCTGAATTGGAAGAAGCCGTATGGTGGATTCACGCCCACACCAAAGACAACCAGTGGCGGGTGGACCAGGAGATCCGGGCGACCTGGGAGGCCGAGGTGCGCGAGCGCACGCCGCTCTCGGGAGAGGACCTTCTGGAGGGCGCGGTCGATGTAGACTGGTTCCACCGGGCTTACGCGGACCTGGGGCCGGAGCGATGGACCGTGCTGGACACCGCGGCCAAGTACGCTTCCGGCGGGGGCGGCCACAAGCGGGCGACGCTCTTTGCCGATGCGATGCTGGGCCGGATCGGGAAAGCGGAGCTGATGGGCCGCCTCGAGAACCGCAATCAGGACGCGGTCCGCGCGCTGGGGCTGCTGCCGCTGGCGGAAGGGGCCGAGCGAGAGCGCGACCTGCTGGAGCGCTACCAGCAGATGCAGGAGTTCATCCGCACCAGCCGCCAGTTCGGTTCCATGCGGCAGGTGAGCGAGAAGACGGCGGCTCGCATCGGCATGGAGAATCTGTCGCGCACCGCCGGCTACCCGGACCCCGCCCGCCTGGAGTGGGCGATGGAGGCGCAGGCGGTCGCCGATCTGGCCCAGGGTCCGGTCACGGCCACCTCCGGCGAGGTCGCCGTGACGCTCTCTATCAATGAATGGGGCAAGCCGCAGGTCGCCTATACGAAGCAGGGCAAGCCGACCAAGTCGCTGCCGGCCAACCTCAAGAAAGAGCCCGCCTTCGTCGAGCTGCAGGAGCGCAAGCGCGGCATCGACCGGCAGGCTTCCCGCATGCGCAAATCGCTGGAGGAGGCGATGTGCCGTGGCGACCGGTTCACCGGCGCGGAACTGCGCACACTCATGGGTCATCCCGTCTTAGCGCCCATGCTGCGCTCGCTGGTCTTCCTCGGCGACAAGGGACTGGCCGGCTATCCGGTCGAGGGCGGCTGGGCGCTGGAGTCGCACGACGGCGCGACTTCGCCGGTCCCGGAGGCCGCCGGGCTCGCCATCGCGCATCCTTACGACCTCCTGCAGACGGGCGAATGGCATCTCTGGCAGAAGGACTGCTTCCTCCGGGAGCGCATCCAGCCGTTCAAGCAGGTGTTCCGCGAGCTGTACGTCCTCACGCCCGGCGAGACCGACAACGGCACCATCTCCCGCCGCTACGACGGCCATCAGGTGCAGCCGAAGCAGGCGATGGCGCTCTTCGGCGGTCGAGGCTGGGTGGTCCATCCGGAAGAGGGCGTGCGCCGCACCTTCCACAAAGAGGGACTGACGGCCTGGATCACCTTCTTCGAGGGCTTCACGACGCCCGCCGAGGTCGAGGGGCTGACTATTGAGGGCGTGGGCTTCTCCAAAAAAGGCCAGTGGACGCCCATGCCGCTCGCCGAAATCCCGCCGCGCCTCTTCAGCGAGGTGATGCGCGACGTGGACCTGGTGGTCAGCGTGGCCCATCAGGGAGGGGTCGATCCGGAGGCCAGCGCCTCGACCGTGGAGATGCGGACGGCGCTCCTGCGGGAAGCCTGCGCGCTACTCAAGATCGAGAATGTGCGGCTGCAGAGCGCCCATGTCCTGATCGACGGCCACCTGGGCACCTACACGGTCCATTTAGGCAGCGCCGTCGTCCACCGGCAGCCGGGCGGGCATGTGTGCATCGTGCCGGTCCACAGCCAGCACCGGGGCCGGCTCTTCCTGCCCTTCGCCGACGACGATCCCAGGTCCGCCGAGGTACTCTCCAAAGTCATCCTCCTGGCCAAAGACAAGGAGATCAAAGACCCCACCATACTGGAACAGATCCTCCCCCGCCGACAATAACGTGAACGGCTAGAAACGTGCGATCAAAAGGCAGGCGGCTACTGAGGTTGAGTAGTTGCCTGCCTCATTAAGTTGTTAGCTACAAAGGCGATGCCCTATCTTGCCGATACCAATGTGGTGGCACGGCTTTGGATATTTAAACTCTCTCCCAATCCTAAATAAAGGGTTGTTTGTTGCTTCTGTACCACTCCATAGTGGATCAATCCTCGTTAGGGCGCATCAGGGTTGTACCTTCTCCCAGGGTCCTTCGGGCCATAAGCCTCGAATTCTGCTGCCTGTGTCATGCTCTCCCGCTTCTTTGCGTGCGGCAATGGCCTGTTAGCACTGATCTGCTATGGCATGGCAACATCTGAGACAGGACATTCCTTTATTCAAGGTAGATTGACAGTGTGTCCTGTTTCGAGGTAACATAGGCTTAGCGATAGCGACGAGGTTCTGATTTGGGAAGGGTAGAGGCATTCTCACTGTCTGGCCTGGATCTGCGCTTTTACTCGCTGGATCATGGACCTCCCCATTTTCACGCAATCAAGACAGGCGTCTGGGAGATACGGGTGTACTTCACCACATGCATGGAAAATTTTCTGGATTTTGACGTGAAATGGCAGAAATCCGGAGCAGGGCCAAGCGCCGGGGAGCGGAAAGCCCTGCTTCAACAAGTACTTGCCCATCGTGACGCCCTGCTGATCGAGTGGGAAACTAAGGTTCAGCCCGCTTAAAAGGAGCAAGAAATGCCAACTATGGAACGAAAGCCTGCTATGACCGTGCTGGCTATGGATCGGGAAAGTAAAGGAATTATCCCTGCTTCCGACTCTATCCGGGTTTTGCATACTCCCGATATGCGAGAGGCCGAATCGGCGCAGAATGTATTTGTGCTGTCTACAGATGCGCAGCTAAACGAGGTGGCCGGTTTTGTACGTGCGGCAAATCGGCGGCATCATCTGCGCGCGTTTCTAGTGCGTGAGGAAAGCGACCCGACCTGGATTCCGCAGCTTCTGGATGAGGCAGACGTCCGTACGCTGCGAAATACGATTTTTCATTCCGGCAATCAGGTGCCAAAACGAATCCTGAGCGCCTGGGCCTCCGGCGCACAGAACGAGTTGATCGCCAATGCTACCGTTCGGGAGGATCGGCTGCTCGTTCTGAGCTGCGGCCTGGAGCTACTTTCCCTTCCCTTTAGTGATGTAAAACCGTTGGCAAGGATGTCACCTGAGGAACGGTCGCAGTTCGAGATCAGCCCGGATGGGAGTTATCTTCATTGGCATCCTTCCGATGTAGACCTCGATCTCGAAGGGGTTCGCTCCGTTCTGGACCCCTCGCGTAGAGAGCATGCCGATCGGCAGCGATTGATACACGACCAGTATTTTGGCCGAACGATAGCGGACTTGCGGCAGCAAGCCGGGCAGCGGCAGGGAGATATCAAAGGCCTATCGGAGCGACAGGTCCGGCGTATCGAGGCCGGGGAAGGAACTTCTGCTGCCGCAATCGGGCATCTGGCCAGAGCGCACAACATGGATGTCAACGCCTATCTGAGCCGCATCGCCGAGAGAATGGCGCAGATCAAATCAGAGGAGGCTCCCACGAAGCGCTTCCAGAACGGTATGAAGGAGATGGGCAGATGAAGCGTATTTTGCATACGGTCAGTTATGCCGGTTTTTGGCGCGGGCAGCATGGCCTGTCGCTGCCCGATACCCTCGTCAAAGCCGCCGAGTTGGGTTATGACGGCGTTATGATCGTCGGTAAGCGTCCGCACGCCTCCCTTCTCGACTTCGTCCCCAAGGAGCGCGAGCGCCTGCGCGCCCAGTTGGAGGGTCTACGGCTGGAGTGCGCCTGCATTGCCGGCTACACCGATTTCACCGCCGGCGCCGACCGTCCCGATATTCCATTGCGGGAGATGCAGATCGCCTACGTCACGGAAATGGCGCGTCTGGCTTACGACCTGGGCGGCAAGTTCGTGCGGGTCTTCACTGGCTACGAGCGCAAGGAGGCGCCCTTTGCCGTGCAGTGGGACTGGTGTGTGAGCGCCCTGCGGGAGTGCGCCGAGCGCGCCGCCGAATACGACGTGACGATCGCCGTGCAGAACCATCACGACATCGCCGTGACCGCTGCCGACCTTTCCGACCTGCTGGCTGAGATCGATCGGCCCAACTGCGGCGCCTCCTACGACGCCTGGGCGCCGACCCTGCAGGGACTGGATATCGCAGCCGAGACGGAGAAGATCGCCGACCGCATCGTCTACACGACGACGGCAGACTATCAACTGCGGCCCCGTTTCGCGTATCAGCCTCCGCTGACTCACTATGCGCCCCAACAGCCGCGCGCCGTCGCCGTGCCGATGGGCGAGGGAATCATCGACTATAAGACCTTCTTTGCGGTCCTGCAGCGCCATGGTTACCAGGGCTGCGTCGCCTACGAAATGTGCTCGGAGCTGGTCGGCGGCGGCTCGATCGAGAACCTGGACGCCTGCGCGCGGAAGTTCCTGGAGTTTATGGCCGGCATAGATGGCAGGACAGCCAGGTAAAGAAGTGAGAATCGTTATTGCGCCGGATTGTATTTTTATGCTTGTTTGTTCCTTTATATAGAATAGGTGCAAGAAGAACACGCTCCCTATTTGAGGCCGCCGCGATGATACCCTTTATTCCCTGGATGAGTGTTGGATGGACGCCTGAGCGCCCCGAAGAATCCCTGACCGGCAAGCGGATCGTCGTCGTGGAAGACGAAGGCGTGACCGAGCTGCATCTGGTGCGGTCGCTGAAGCGGGCGGGTCTGCTGGTCGTGGGCGCGGCTGCCAACGGCCAGAAAGGGCTGGAGCTGGTTTTGGAGCACCACCCCGATCTGGTGCTCATGGATATCCGGTTGCCGATCCTCGACGGTCTGGAAGCCTCGCGCCGCATCTTAGAGCAGATGCAGACCTGTATCGTGATCTTGACCGGCTACGACATGGAGGAGTATCGGCAGAAGGCCAGGGAGCTGGGACTGAGCGGCTATATCGTCAAGCCGGTGACCGGGAAGGGCCTGATCGCGGCGCTCGAACAGGCGTATCGGGACTATCAGCAGCAAAACACGCCCTGATGGGATAACGCGCGGTTTATCCGCTGGCCGGGAAGTGGATGGCGGACCACCAGGCGGGCGGAACCTTTTTCAAAAGGAGTTTCCCTATGTATAGAAAAAGCCCGCTCCTTGGAGAAGAGGCGGGCTTTCCAAAGCGTACGAAAACGCGGTCTTACGCGGATGCGCAGCACTTGCGGAACATCTGCGCTTTTCCCGATGGGGTCAGCAGACGCACGACTTCCGGCTTCTTGCCGCAGAAACGGCAGGTCGCCTGCTGCGCTTTCAATTCCGCGCGCGCGGTCACGTTTGTTTTAGAATCCTTCTTGGCCATCCGGCACCTCCAGCATTTGCGGATTAAGTCGCTTTGTAATTCTTTGTGTGGTTATTATACCACATCCAGGCTATCGCCGCAGCGCCAACACGATGATTCCGATGAGGATCAGGATAAGGAGAAAGACGATCAAGGGGATGATGGGCCTTGCCGGACTGGTCTTCTGGATCGGCGCGGGAGGTGGGGTCGCAGGCGCATTGGATTCGACCGGAGCCGGGGGCGTCCGCGTCTCCACTTGCGGCGCGGCCGAGAGATTGGCGCTGCCTGCCGTCGTGTCCGGAGCGCTCGTCTGGACGGGAGCGGCTTCCGCCGGCGCGTTGAGGATCTTGCCGCACTTCCAGCAGGCATCCTGTTCCGTCACATCCTGGTTGCTCGCCCCACAGTGCGGGCATCGTATGGTCGCCATCGCTTCACTCCT
>Ga0209810_1001513_pt1 | contig 34427 bp, 31 predicted proteins | sample Coa_R1_7_FD_187159 | JGI IMG/M metagenome (GOLD analysis project Ga0209810, IMG submission 187159) | Surface soil microbial communities from Centralia Pennsylvania, which are recovering from an underground coalmine fire - Coalmine... | ecosystem: Environmental > Terrestrial > Soil > Unclassified... | reverse complement strand
ACACCTGGGCCGCATCACCAAAAGAGGAAGCAAACTGGGGCGGACGACCTTGGTGCAATGCGCGCTGATCGCCAAACGCTACAGTCCCTACTTGAACCGATATTACGAAGGCATTCGCGCCCGCCGCGGAACCGGCAAGGCCATCATCGCCCTGGCCCGCAAGTTCCTCGGCATCATTTACCACACGCTCAAGAACAACTGGGTGTTCGAGGATTTTCCCAACTTTGCTTTGGCCGAAGCCAAAACTTAACAACGACTTCTGCTCAGTCGGAGTAGACAAACATCATAGGAGGAGACCATGCATGATTGTTATTGACGCTCACCTTGACCTAGCGTGGAACGCACTCGGCTGGAATCGAGATCTGACGTGGGACATTCGAGAGATGCGAAAAGCAGAGGTCGGCATGCCCGACGAGCACCGGGGCGCCAACACGGTGTCGCTTTCCGAAATGCGCAGGGGGGAAGTTGCAGTATGCCTGGCCACAGTGCTGGCGCGAGCAAGCAAACTGGCTGAGCCGAACCAGGCCGAGCCGAATATAGATTTCCGAACCCAAGAAATTGCATATGCGATGGGAAGGGGACAAGTCGCCTATTACCGCATCCTTGAAAAACAGGGACTCATGAAGATGTTGAGAAACCGCCGCGACTTAAAGGCGCATATGGAGAAGTGGTCGGCGGGAGATGACCGCACACTGCCGTTGGGATACATTCTCAGCATGGAAGGAGCGGACCCAATTGTCTCGCCGGCACAAGTAGAAGAATGGTGGGACGATGGGTTGCGGGTTGTCGGGCTGGCTCATTACGGGTGGAGTGCATATGCGCACGGCACCGGAGGTTCCGGTGGCCTCACGGCAAAGGGTAAAGACTTGCTGAGGGTCATGCAGGAAGCGCGCATGATTCTGGACGCGACTCACCTGAGTGACGAAAGCTTTTGGGAAGCGCTGGAATTATTCCACGGACCCGTATTGGCCAGCCACAATAACTGCAGGATGCTGGTGCCTGGGGACAGGCAATTTACGGATGATCAAATCCGTGAACTGATCAAGAGGGATGCCGTCATAGGAGCCGCTTTTGATTGCTGGATGCTTTATCCCGGTTGGAAGCTTGGCGTAACGCCCAGCAACGCGGTCAGCATGGAGAACGTTGCCGATCATATCGATCACATCTGCCAACTGGCCGGAAACGCCCGCCACGTGGGCATCGGGAGCGATCTCGATGGGGGTTTTGGAAGAGAGCAAAGTCCGCACGACTTGGACACGATTGCGGATCTCCAAGCCCTCTCGGGGATCCTGGACAAGCGAGGATACTCGAAATCAGACATCGAGGGAATCATGCATGGGAATTGGCTCCGCTTCTTCGAAAAGGCCTGGATTGAGAACTAACCAGGAAGCCTTGTTTCATCTGGTTGAAGTCTTGGCGAAGGCGAAGCGTGGCAGGTTAATGCGCCTAATGGGCCTTGGCTGATAGCTGGAAAGAAGGTGCGTTTGCTCTCGGACCTTAGTGGCGGGCGGAGTGACGTACTGTGGGATAGAGGTATTTGCATGGAAAAAGAATATCGGAAAAACCGTGGGGCGTTCGTAATCCACGGGATAGTTCCGATTGTCCCAACGCCTTTCAGGGAGAACGAGGAAGTTGATTGGGATGGCCTGCGTGCCCTAGTCGATTTTGCCTGTGTCAGTGGAGCCTGCGCCTTGTGTCTACTTGCCTACGCCAGCGAGTTTTATAAACTCTCAGAAGGCGAAAGGCGCCGCGCCATTGCTGAAGCCGTTGATCAAGCTGCGGGACGAATCCCGGTAATTGGGCAGGTGAATGCCTGGTCAGCAAAGCTGGCGGCGGAAACCGCTCTCGACGCCCAGCATGCCGGAGTTGATGCCGTCTCCGTGTCCGTACCACGCCTGTTCCCCCTGGCAGAGCGTGACATTCTGCGTTACTTCGATCGAATCTTGAGCGCGATTGACATCCCGCTGCTCGTTCAGGATTTCAATCCCGGCGGCCCCACATTAAGCGTGGAGCTTATCGCGGACCTGCATGGAACACATCCACATTTTCGGTACATCAAGCTCGAGGAACCGTTGATGGCTTCGAAGGTGGAGGCCATCGTTGAGAAGACCTCCGGTGAAATTGGAGTTCTGGAGGGCTGGGGCGGAATGTTCATGCTTGAGCTGATCCCGGCAGGAATTTGTGGTGTTATGCCTAGCCTGGGTGCTGTGGATCTCCTGGCTCGGGTGTTTCACCTGGCTGAAAAAGGACAGAAAGACGAGGCCTATCGCATCTTCCAGTGTGTGCTGCCGCAGATCCTGTTCAGCCTGCAGAATCTCGAGTTCCTGCATCACGTGGAGAAGTCGCTCCTTGTCGAGCGGGGCATCCTCAGCAATGCTGGTGTCAGAGAGGCGACCCTTGAGCTGAACTCTTACGACCGACAACATATCATTTTCCTGAACAATAAAATTCTTGAAGAGCTCGACCGGCTTCACCTCCCTCGAAACCCATGTGGTTCAGGGAAAATGCAACAAGCTTAGTTCAGACAAACACATATATGTGGCCTTAGTTTTGGGTTCGTACCCTAAAATCTGGAGGCGACCATGAACGAGAACATAACACGCCGTAAGCAATTGGTGTCCTGCCTCAGTTGGAAATGGAGTGCTCCGTGGTTATCGTAGTGGGGGGAGCGTTCTATGGAGAATCACGACAAGAGGCAATACACGGCTGAGGAAAAAGTCGCGATCTTAAGGCGGCATCTGATCGAAAAGGTGACGGTGCCGGATCTGTGCGACGAATACCATCTGCATCCGAGTGTGTTCTACCGCTGGCTGAAGCAGTTTTTCGACAACGGGACGGCGGCCTTCGTGTTGGCAGGACCGCAGGCCATATGACGAACTGGCCTACCAGCGCACGTTGGCGGCGCGCCGCCCTCACCAGGCGGCCCCAGCTCAATCTGTGGAATTGCAGTGGAAAACCATGGCCGGCTTCTGGAAAATTACGCCTTCAGAAGCTTGACAGAAAACCTCAGATGTCTACACTCCATCGACTTTTTCAGACTTTGAGGAACTGTTCGAGCAGCTTCGCGCCTTTCTCCCGGAAGTTCTCCCACGATTCCCTTTTGCCGGAGCGGAGTTCCACTTCCTTGAGCGATTCCCAGTCCTTCTGGAAGGTCTCCACCGGATCAGCCCAGGAACGGAAGAGGTCGGCGAGCGCAAGGTGCATCCTGGCCCCGAAGACCAAACCGGCGCTTTCCACCTTGGGTCTAAGCCTTTCGATATAGTAGAGGCGGTATTGTTCGGGGCATGTGAGGTAGCGGTTGATGCGGGAATACGAGGGGTTGGGGGCTTGGTCAAGCGCTCCCTCGGGATCATTAGTACGGGATCGGTCATTGGCCCCTCCCGTCTTCTTCCCCAAAGGCAGGACTTTCTCGACGTTGAGATACCTGCCCTCGTCCGTGGGTTTCGTGACCACGCGGCAAGCAAGGTTCAAGCGCAGGCCGGGTTCAAGGTTTTGGGGATCGATCTCGTAGCCGGCCGCCTGGATATGTTCGGCAAGCTGCTTGGCCGATCCGAAGAGGCGCGACGTGCGGCCGTTCACCTGGAAGTTGATGCAGAGCCGCTCGCCCCGCCGGGTGTTGATCTGGCCCACGTCAATCATGCAGGCGAAGACGGGCTTCGGCGTCTGCGGCTGGTTCGGTGTGAGCGCGGCCGCCACCTTCGAGCCGTTAAGCTTGAGGAAGGAGCCGACAATCTCCTTCTGAAGTTCGAGCGTCGAGGGCGCCCGCTCTTTGATCTCCGTGTGAGAATACCCTGAGACCGGCAGCGAGAACTCGACGGAAACCGAATCGATCCTTCCGTCGGGGCTCACGCTGCGCTTCATGACCATCTGCACAGGAACGGGCGGGATGGGCTGCGGCTCCTGCTGGCCTTTTCGCTTCCGGGGCGGTTTGTCCGCGTTTTCGGTGGCCACGGGTTCCGGCACGACGACTTCATTGGTCGGGCCGAGACTCGCGTTGTCTTGGTTTACCTTGTAAGGTGCCACCGCCAGGATATGCTTGCAGCGCCATGTAGTGTCGGCCTGGTGGTACTCAAAGTCCGGTCAGGTGCAGGTCCCGCGTTCGCCCTCCTGCGGGACGTGGTAAAGGTGGGAAAGGTGGTTGACGGAATAGACGCGGTAACCATCTTCCGTTTGGGAAACAACCAGCGCCCCGTTTTTGGGCGTGCTCTTCGCGCGCTTCAAGCTGAGTTTCAGTCATAACTGAATTTCTCCTTCGGTTGAAATTGGGTTCTCAAGGAACCAATCTCAGCCTAGGAAATGGGCAGGGCCGGAAAAGTTGGGCAAAGTTGCCGGAAGGGACATCGTAGAGTGCCGGTTTAAACAAAACGCCAGTCCGTTGAGACATGAACTGGCGCAAAGAACGAAATGACGAATCAGCGGGAGAGGCGAGATGCTTCGCTCGTGAAGAATCGCTTTACGTCCTCCCAGGATAAGGAAACCAGCATATCGGGCATCGGCAACTCGTCGGCGTCCTTGAACCACGTGAGCGATTTGCACAGGTGCCGCTGGCTCAGCTTCACCTCGGCGTACTTCTGCTTGAACCATTCGAGCACCTGGGCCAGGCCGTACTGCTTGGCAACAAAATACAGATCAACGAAATCGCGCTTAACACCGCGGCTCGCAATAGCCGCGAGCTTCATGCAGGCGATGTCACGCGGGTCGGCCACGTTCACGCCGAGGAAGGGTTTGAGCGGGAAGAGCCTGCGGTAGGGGTAGGCGAGGAAACTGACTTTCGTGTCCTCGACCGTTGCATGGAGCGTATGGGGTGCCACAGCCGCGACCGCGAATCCGGCGAGCGTTTTCATCTTGCGAATGAGCGCGTCCGGATCGACGGGATCGGGACTCATGAAGTCAAGGTCATGAGAGCGCCGGTGTCCGAGATGGAGCGCGAGGCCCGTGCCTCCGGCAAGGTAGCAGTGGTCAAGAACCCCCAGGGTGCGAAGGCTCCCGAGCGTGCGCTCCACCCGCTCGTCAATTACTTCCCGATGCCATACGTGTTCGTCATTCCCTATGGTTGATCACCTCCTTAGTGTAAATGGAATTGCACGGGAAGGATTACGACGCGGGGTGGAGCGCCGCCACATCCGTGGGGGACATCCCGTACACCAAGGCCCAATAATGGGCTGACTTTTGCGATAGCGTCCGATCCGTCATGATGACGTTCCTGATATCCGCTTCCGAAAAGGTCGCCCGCATCCATTGCACGGCATCATCGTCGCCCAACTCCAGAATGCGGCTGATGGTGTAGCGGGGATAGTCAGCAGGGTTGAAGTTGTCAAGGTTCACGTCCCAGAACAATCTATGCAAGTGTCGTGGGATCATGTCTTTATATTATACCTTCGAGAACCCAGAAGCGCAATAGGTTTTGCCGAAAGACGCTAAAAAGCACGCCTTGCCACACGGCCATTCATGGTCACGATGGAGGCATGCCCAACGGTTGCAAGAATCCCATCACGCTGATTGGCCGGACGAACATCCGCAATCAGCACTAGGCATTTGGTATCCCTCAGGCCGACCGCCGCGCCCACATGTACGTCATCGGCAAAACCGGCACGGGAGAATCCTTCTGAACATCCCTTGGAGATTAGCGCAGTTTGGAGTGAACAGAAGGTTTGCTTCCACTTCTCGCGACGGGCAGACACACTGTGCGTTCGCCGCGCGTGTTCATGGCTCGCCCCGCATCGACACGTCCGCTTGAGCGTCGCTGAAGCTGTAAGAAATTGGCGGGAACATTCACTTACAGTGAGGAGGCTATTGAGCAGAACCGGTCGGCAATGTCCCCACGAACTCGAACTGACCCTCCGGCGATTTGGCGAGGCGTCTCTGTAGGCCACGATCGCCAAACGTTAAATCACATTTCAACGAGGAGAAGAGAATGAAACGCAAGTTGCTTTTGTCATTAGTGGTTGCTGTGCTCGGCGTCACCTTCAGCGGGTTGGCGCTGGCGCAGGATTCCATCGTCAAGATCCAAAGTCAGAAGGGGTTTGACCAAACTGTTTCAGTGGTGCAGTCCGCCGCCAGTCAGAATGGCCTGATGGTGATGGGCCATTTGAACCAGGGCAAGATGCTCTCAATGACCGGCCTCCAGCTGAAGGGCGAGTCGTTCCTGGTCGGCAATCCAAACATGGGAAAGAAACTGTTCACGGCAGATCATGCGGTTGGACTCTTTGTTCTCGTCCGAATTTTCGTGTACGAAGACTCAGACGGGCACACTTATGTGAGTTACGTAAAGCCTTCAGCCGCACTTGACCAGCTCAACAACCCACAAGTCAGCATGATGGCCAAAATGCTGGACATGAAAATCCAGGGCATCGCTCAGGCAGCCACGCACTGAGCGTTTGGGCCGACTTGATATATTGCAGCGGCCTGTGATCGTCTGCCCTTTCGAGGAGAATACGGCCGGTCATAGGCCGGCGCTTCAGCGGATGTCTTCGGCGAGGTGCGACTCCCTTGTCGCAAGCGCGTAGAAGGAATCGAGGGCGACATGAAGAAAGGGTTAGGAAGTCTGTTTCTCACCGGACTGGCCTTGCTGCTGGCAGCCGTGGGGCCAAACATTTTCCCCGCGGCTGAGGCCGGATACGGAAGCATGAACGTCTTTGCAAAAGAGTTCCTGATTCCGTCCATCATCGGGTTGGCGATCATCGCGCTGCTCACCTGGAGGCGGAATCCGCACCTCACACAGTCCATCGTCTGGGGAGCGCTTGCCGGAGCTATTGCGATATTGGCTTTGGAGGCTGTCCGGATTACCGGATTTCATCTGGGCTACATGCCGGGCAGCTTGCCCGAACTGATGGGGATGCTACTGCTTGACCGCTTCGCTCTCGGGCCCAGCACACTTTCGAACATAGCCCGCTGGGCCTATCACTTCTGGAACGGGGCAGCGTTCGGAATCATCTTCGTGCTGCTTTTCGGAACGCGGCGCGTATGGGCTGCCGTTTTGTACGGCCTGGCAGTGGGTGTGGGATTCATGCTGAGTCCGGTCGTCCGAGCGCTCGGCATCGGATATTTCGGCCTGCAATTCTCGCCCGGTTTTCCCGTGGTCGTACTGACGGCCCACGCGGCGTTTGGCCTGGCGCTCGGTTTGTTGGCCCGGCTGTTCCTGGGCCTACAGCCTAACATGGCATTTTCCGCGATCGGCAAGCTATTCTATTCCGCGGGCGTTCCGGCGTCAGCCAAAAGCTACTCGCGAGTATAGGGCTTGGCGGACATGTAGCTTTGGACGCGCCGAGCAGGGAAAGGTTATGATGTCGGCTGAAATTACCGAAGGCCAGCCTGACGCGCAAAGCCTACTACCAAGCACGCGCTTCACCACGGCGACCGGAGTGGAAATCCCCAAGGTCCCTTGAAACTGTTATGGCAAAACTTTCCGACCTGAAATTGAGGTACAGAATCTTCATGCAAACATACCGCTACCGCCAGTTTGATTGGCGACCTGCGGATTCCGGGCCATGGTGATGGCGATTCCGACATGATCGTGATGGCCGTTCCGGGATGATCGTAATAACGATTCCGGGGTCATCGTGATGGCGATTCCGGGGATTGTAATAATCGTTCCGGGGTGAGGTGATGGGTCGCCGGCTCTCGACCGGGGACGGTTAGGGCTGGTCGGGTTCACCCCGACGAAGGTTAGGGGAAGCGACGCTGGACAAGAATCGGGCAATCGAGGTTCCTCTGGAAGGAGGAGGAACCTACATTGCCGACGGAAAAATTGTCCATGCGGAAAATCAAGGAAGTGTTGCGGCTCCGGTTCGAATTGGGCCTGAGCCAGGATCAGATCGCTCGCAGTTGTTCGATCTCGCAAGCCAGTGTTTCGAATTGCCTCGCCCGGGCCCGGGCGGCGGGCGTCCGATGGCCGCTTGAGGAAGGCTGGGACGAGGCGCGGCTGGAAGAAGCGCTCTACGCGCATCCCCGTCACGGAGGACCCGCTGGGGGCGAGCCCATTCGGGGTGACCCCGTTCAAGGTGAACCCGTCCAGCGCCCTGCGAAAACCCAGCGGCCCACGCCGGACTTCGCGCACCTTCACCAGGAACTTCAATCCCACCGCCGCTTGACGTTGCTCCTGCAGTGGGAGGAATACCGCCAGAACGACCCCGACGGCTAACGCTACAGCCGCTTCACGGAACTCTATCATCGCTGGCACCGCCATCTGGATGTGGTGCTGCGCCACGAGCACAAGGCGGGCGAAAAGCTCTTCGTCGATTACGCCGGCGACACCATCCCCATCTTTGACCCGAAGGGCGGATCGGAGCGCGAAGCCTCCATCTTCGTGGCCGTGCTGGGCGCCAGCAACTGCACCTACGCCGAAGCCACTTGGAGCCAAGCTCTGGAAGACTGGCTGGGGGCTCACGTGCGCGCCCTGGAATTTCTAGACGGCGTGCCCGAACTGGTGGTGCCCGACAACACCAAGACCGGCGTCCGCCGCGCTTGCCGCTACGAACCCGACCTCAACCCCGCCTATCAGGAGATGGTCCAGCATTACGGCGTGGGGTCGTGCCCGCGCGGCCCTACCGGCCCCGCGACAAGGCTTACGCTTCATACTGCACCTCATTAGCAGATGAGATGTTACTTGCCTTCATGATTAGGTACGGCCCCTTCTTTTTGAACTTGCCAGGAAGATCGTACGGCGGTGGTTCATAGAGGCACTGACCTTTTCCATTGTACCGATAAGCCTGCAGCAGCCCTTTGTCCCGCCACTCCTTCACCACGCAGCGGGCAATGCCGAGACACTCGGCCATTTCATCAATGGTCAGTAGACCACGATCGCGCAACCGCTGGAAGCGATCCCGCAACCCATAATTGCGGCGTATGTTGATCACGGTCATCGGTGTGAACGCTTGCCCCGCTCCGGACCGTAGACCGCATTCATTTAACAGCCCAGCGATTTCGGTTTCGGTATGGTGATCCAAGAGTCGATCGACTTCGCGGACGGCGGCGGCGGGAGTCTTCCTCAGAACCGTCGTACTCAGTGGGAGTGGAAGCAAGAGGCTTTGCCCTGCGCCCCCTTTGAAGCGAACGTGCACCTGAACCTGCTCCCGCTTCAGGAGAGTAACATCTTCCAGGAGCAGACGAGCCATCCGCTTCTTTTCGCGGTCGGGCGTCCGCGGATCTTGCCACACCTTCGGAAAATCTCTGACCAAAGCCGCAATGCGTTCTCGCTGCGCTCCATCGATGGCGAGGCGGTCCGCTTGGCATAGGCATTCGTACCCTTCTTGCGCCTCATTCAGAGCGCGAAGCCTGCTGTTCCATTCTGCCTCCAGAGCATCAGCGACTAAACGATTGGCGGGGTCGACGTGCATGTAGCGCCGTTGAGCCAGATCCACTTCATAGCGGGCCCGCTCCACCTGCCGACGTCGCAACCGATCCACTTCCTCCATCCGGTTCTGGATTTCTTGCTGAACTGCCAGGGCGACGTCGAGCGCTATCTGCGTCATGGTTTCCAAAAGCAGGTCGCTGATCGCCTGATCGATCTGCTCGCCGTTGATGATTTGGCAGGCGGGTTTCCCGCGCTCGATGCCCTCGCTTTGGCAGACGTAATCCGGTATCCTGCGGATTCCCCGAGAGTGATACCGCACGGTCATTCGATTCCCACACGCCCCGCACAGTGCCAGCCCTTGGAGCAAGGCTGGGCCTTCCCGCGGGGGACTCTTCCGCCGATCGTGGCCATGCGCTTGGGCATTCTCGTGAAGCCGCCGCTGATTCTCTTCATATTGCTCCCACGAGATGTAGCTGGCGTGCAGGCCCGGTAATAAAATCCATTCCTCGCGGGGGCGCTTTAAGAAACTAACCCGGCCGTTGGCCTTCTTGCGAGTGTAGGTCCGGCCATAGACAAAGGCTCCGGCGTAGCGCGGGTTGTGCAACACCTGCAAGGTGCGGCTGTGGGTCAGCTCAGCCCAGAGCAGGTCACCTTTATGCGGCCCCTTCTTGAGCCGGCGGGGAAAGATCAGCCCCTGTTGGCGGAAAGCCTTGACGGTCGCTACCGCTGACCCCGTGCGATGAAAAGTCTCGAAAAAGAGCCGCAGGCTTTCCTGCACCTGTTGATCCGGGTCTAACACCGGCTGGTTGACGGTATTGTAGATGAACCCTACCGGGAGCGGCGATCGGAGTTCACCTCGCCGGGCTTTGTTCAAGATACCTCCTTGCAGACGGGCTTTGAGGACGTGCAGCTCCGCTTCACTCATCGTTCCTTTTAGTCCGAGCAGCAGCCGGTCGTTGAAGTGGGCCGGATCATAAAGTCCGTCTTCATCGAGAATGAGCGTGTCCATCAGGGCGCAGATCTCCAGCAGATGGTGCCAATCGGCGCAGTTGCGAGCCAGCCGTGAGACTTCCTGCCCGAGCACGATCCCGGCCTTGCCCAGGCTCACCTCGGCCACCAGCTTTTGGAAGCCCTCGCGATCCACCGCCGAGGCGCCCGATTGCCCCAGATCGCTGTCGATCACGATGATCTGCTCGACCGGCCAGCCCAAAGCGGGGGCCTGCTGCCGGAGCGCATACTGGCGTTTCGTACTCTCCGTGTTTTCGAAGACTTGGCGGATCGTGGACTGCCGGACGTATAGATAAGCGTTGCGCTTCAGATGACCGTCATGCACTTTCTCATGGGCCTCGGCTCTCATGAGGACACCTCCAGTTGCCGACTCAAGATTACTCCTGCGAGAATGCTCGCGATCTGGGTCCGGACATCAACGGAAAAAGATGGGAGCGTCGAGGGCCGCGACGCCGCTTCCGGTGCGACCTTGGGGGTGCCAGAGGGCCAGGCGCGCATCCAGGCCACCATTCCTTTCCGCAGGAAGAGTACCAATCCCGGCGTTGGCGCGTGGCCAGCAGCTGAGGAGAGAGCATCCTTCCGCAGTTGCTCATAATGAGCCACCAACTCGTCGTTGCGTCGCTCCCGGCTAATCAGTTCATTCCTCCCGCTGTCGTTTTTTTTGACTTCGCGCTAAACCACGCTCGATGGTTCGCGGGTGAACCGTCAGGTTGAAATGTTCCCTGATCAAGCCCACCAAATCCGCCGTTGGTAAGGAAGGATCTTGCAGACGGGTTTCGCGAATGAAATCGAGGACCTCCGCCCTGAGCTTGTGCGCTTTCTTGAGGCCACGCTTGCGGGGAACCAGACGCGCCAAGCCCTGCTGCTGGGCCTGAGCTTCAACTTGTACCGCTTGAAGCATCGCTACTTTCTCCAAAGGATGTCAACAGACCACAGAACCTCTAAGGACCAAACAACCCGACCACTTAAGTTAGTCCCGTCCTCGTCGAAAGCATGGAATCGTTTGCTCATGGGCAAAGCGGCATTATAAGCCAGAAACAAAGAAACAGGGGACAAAGTAAGCCTTGACATTGTAAGCGCTTGCATATATACCCGAGCCAACATACTATCGTCAGTAGGAGGAAGTCATGAGACGAACATGGGTAAGTGAAGGAATAATCCTTATCGCAGTTTCCCTCCTTGTTTTCTGGCCAGCCAGGATGGCTGGCCAAGGGCTTTTTGGAACCATCAGCGGAGTGGTGACAGATCCCAGCGGTGCGGTGGTTCCTGGCGCCACGGTAAGAGTAACCAACGTTGGCACCAACGCCACAACAACATTGATTGCCAACGGGGCGGGCGTTTATTCCGCAACGAGTTTGAATCCTGGTACGTACAATGTGGAGGCCCAAGCAAAAGGGTTCAAGGCCGTGGCGATGAAGGGCATTGTGCTGGAGGTGGGCGCGAATGCAAAGGCCAACTTGGTTCTCGAGGTTGGACCTACGACACAGACAGTCGAGGTCACCGCAACCCAGGCGCCATTTCTGCAGACTCAGCAGTCAAACTTGGGCCAGACCGTCACGGAGCGCGAGCTTGACCAGCTGCCGACGTAGAGTGGCAGTGGCCGCAGCGTCTTCAACCTGCTCTACCTGACCGCGGGCGTCTCGGAGCAAATAGGTAGCGGCGACAACAACAACCTACGCATCAACGGCGACAGGCCGCGCAGCGACGATTACGTGCTTGACGGCTCGAGCATTGAGCAACCCGTCTTCGGCGGGCAGGCGTTGGATCCCTCAGTGGACTCTATCCAGGAGTTCAAGGTGCAGACCAACAGTATGTCCGCCGAATACGGCACTTCGAGCGGCGGTGTGATTATCGCAGTAACCAAAAGGGGGACTAATCAATTTCACGGGTCGGGGTATGAATACAACGGCAATGAGCACTTCGATGCCAGAAATTATTTTGAGAATCCGGCGCAACGGAAAAACCCATACAACTTCAATGAGTTCGGTGGAACCATCGGAGGGCCGATAATCAGGAACAAGCTTTTCTTCTTCACCGACTATCAGGGAATTCGCAACCCTGGAAGCAGCCCCGTGACGGGCTCGCTGGTTCCCGACGCGGCATTCCGAAGCGGCAATCTTTCCGAATTGTGCACAGCGGGATTCGACCCCACGGGGACCTGTAACGATCGCAAAGGCCAGATCTATTATCCCGGGACGACTACGCCCATCCCCTACGACACTATCACGCAGATCAATTCCGTTTCCCAGAAAATACTCGCCCTTTATCCAACATCTTCGACGTCGGCGAGCGTGCCGGGGACGGATGTCCTAGCCTATAGCTCGCCGTACCGCAACACGCTGAACCGATTCAACCCGCGAATTGATTACAACCTTTCGCCCTCTGACCACATTTTCGGCGTCTTCCACCGGGAGACAGGTGAGAACACCGCTTACGACCTAGTTGTAGGTCCGGCTGGAGAACAGCTCAGCGAGACGGACGACTACGCAACGACGATCGGATGGACGCATATTTTCAACTCGAGCACGCTGAACGATTTCCATTTCGGCTATATGCACCGTATTGGCAACCGCGCTACTTACGGCCAAGGCTTTACGTCGCCATCGGATTTCGGAATTAGCGGCATTCCGAACTGCCTGGCAAGCGTTCCCAATACTGCCAATGGTACCAAGTGCGGAACGCCAGGGGTAACCATTACGGGCTACACTGGGCTCGCTACCGGCGAGACTCTCTATGAGCCGGCCGGCACGCTCCAGTTTACAGACACGGTTACAAAGATTGTGGGACGTCACACGCTGAAAATTGGAACCACTTTCCGTCGATATTCGATCAACAATTACCAGCCGAACGGCGTCGTCGGAAGCTTCAGCTTCCTCGGTGACGAGACCGGGAACGCTTTTGCTGACTTCCTTTTGGGCGCAACCGGCGGCAACAGTTCAGTTCAGGTTCAAAACGCCATGGTGGAATCGCGTGCATGGTCCGGAGCTTATTTCATTCAGGATGATTTCAAGTTCACGCCCAAACTGACGCTGAACCTGGGACTTAGGTGGCAGTGGGACAACTCCTTCCATGAGTTGCACAATGGCGATGCATTCTTTAACCCCTATTCAGCCAAGTGGGAACAATTCGGTGTCAATGCGCCTTCCAGCACATTCGATTCGTGGAAGACGGAGGTCGGGCCGCGCGTTGGATTTGCCTGGAATCCCGTGGCGCGTTTTGTCGTGCGCGGAGGCTACGGGATCATGTTTCCAGGCTATGCCGGGCATGGCCGCGCCGGGGACGGGCAACCGGGTCCAAACCTGCTGGCTACGACCCCGATCAATGCTGGTACGAACTGGTCAAGCTTGCCGACCATTACAAGCCCCGATCCTTCCGCGATCAGGGCTCCCATCCCGGTAAACGGCAATGTATCGTTCTCCTCCTGGGCGCCACGCAAGCAGACACCTACATACATCCAGCTTTGGAACTTTACGGTCGAAAAGCAAATCGGCGCGAACAGCGTCGCGCAAGTTGCATACGTGGGCAGCCACGGCACTCACCTGCCCGTCAACTATGCCTATAACATCTGCCAGCAAACTCCCGAAAGCACTGCGCAATTTGGCTACAATGCGACGACAAGCCCCTACTGTCCGAACGCCGCGGTGGCCGTACTAGCAGGTGGTGGCAACCTCTACGACTTGGTTGTGAATCCTGGCTGGTGGGGGCTTTCCAGTTCGGTTTATCACTCGCTCCAGGCGAGTTTCAACCACCGCTTTTCGCATGGTTTCTCACTTGTTAGTAATTTTACCTGGAGCAAGCTGATAGACGATTCCTCCTCCGACTGGGGCGGCTTCTGGTCCCTGGATGTGCTTGGGCAGGACTTCTATAGTCGCCGGGCGGAGCGGTCGGTCAGCGCGGGCGACCTTCCGCTCCGCTTCACCATTGCTCCCATCGTGGATCTCCCCTTTGGACCAGGGAGAAAGTGGGCGCGGAGCGGTGTTGCCAGTCAGGTCATCGGAGGATGGCGGGTCACCGGGATCTATACTCTCAGCGACGGTTACCCCTTCGCCATCACGGATAATTCGTATGGGTACTGCAATGCAGCCCACCTACTCGAGGACCGTCCAAATATGATCGGCAATCCACTACCATCCGGGTTCCATCAAACGATCCAGCACTGGTTTAACACAGCCGCTTTCGACTTCTCAGGAACATGTCCGGCGGCTGGGTTGGTAGACCTCACCGGCCCGGGAGATCCGACGAAGGCGTTCGGAAATGCGCCGCGCTATTTTCCTAACATCCGGGTGCCGGGTGTCAACAACATCGATTTCTCATTGCAGAAGGATTTCAGAATACCAGTGGGAGAATCAACACGACTCAAGTTTGAAGCTGATTTGTACAATGCTCTGAACCATCCGCAATTCGGTGCGCCGGTTTCGGATCCGCTGCAGGCGACTTTCGGAACCATTAATTACACGTCCATTAACAATAGGTCGATCCAACTAGGATTGCATTTGTATTTCTGAAGACACACAATCAAACGTTTTCGGTCTTTTCTCGCGAGCGATTGCGGTTTGGCAGGCGGTACGCTCGGGGTGACGTTCGACTCAATACAAGGCGGCGAGATTGAATCTTGAGGCTAGGCCCAGCGAGCGGCGCACGCTGAAACTGGAGAAGTGCTCACGAGGCTGGCTGTATAATCGACCGATTAGGAAAGAGTCTGTAGACGTGTGGAGGCGGATGTCATTCACTCCACGGTGCCGCATGGTACCGTACATGTTGATATTTTCTCTCGCCTGGGGTGCGTGGGCTTCCTCGCGTGCCTCAAGGAATTCCCTGCAAGCCGTTTGGAATGTCCCGCTGAGCACCAACTTAATGCCTCATTTTGAAAGGGTGAATGGGCGGGAACGGCTTTTCGTTGAAGGCCGTCCTTTCACGGCGCTGGGCTCCGAGATCCCATGGTGGGACCTCGTTATCGGTCATTACGGCGAGGATTTGAAAGTCTACGATTACCTTTACCCAGCCGCAGAGGCGCTGGGGCTAAACGTCTTAAAAGTTCCCGTGAAATGGTCCATGGTCGAACCCAAAGAAGGTGTCTATGACTTTTCGTACGTAGATCATGCAAGAAGTATGGCGGAGAAATATCATCTGAAGCTTATTCTCGACTGGTTTGGCCATTATGCAAGCGGACCCGGTACGATATATGAGAACCTCACTGGCGAAGTGTACGCGCCGTATTACATAGTGAGCGATGAAAAAACCTACCCTCGCGCCGTGGATGCGGACGGTGTGCCGCACCACAATGCGGTTTCCTACAATTATCCTGCTGTGGTCGAAAGAGAAGTAACTGCTTTTCGCGCCTTCCTCGGCCATATTCGCCAGATTGATTCCGAATCGCATACCATCATCATGATCCAGGTCGAAAATGAGATCGCAGTATTCGGTGCCGACCGCCATAACCGGAAGCTATGGCGCGATCATTCCCCGGCTTCCAATCGACTTTTCCGGGAGAAGGGGTTTACTGACGATCTGAAGTACAGCGCCTGGGATTTGAGCTACAACTGGATCCGGCCGCTGACGGACGCGGGCGCAGCGGTCTACCCTTTGCCTTTCTTTCTCAATTATGTCGGCGGCAAGCTCGAAGATGGCATTGTGGGTGGTGCACCCGGCGAGGATGTGGGCACATACCTTCAGAACTGCCCGCACATTTCCTTCATTGGGCTGAACATGTACGTTCCGAATGACAGTTCGACCGATTACCTCCGGCACCGGTTGGATGATTATCGCGTGGGCCGCAATCTCCCCGCAATCACGGAAACTAATAGCGGCGCCGACCCTGTCGCTCCGCGCTTGGCTTACATTGCAGTGGGAGAATATGCTGCTCCCCTTTTCGCGCCTTGGGCGTTGAATGTCTCTTACCCAGCCGATTATCAGCCTTACGTACTGCCGAATGGCTCTCTTGCGAACGGAGCGTTCGCTTTGCGGGACGCGTACACGTCGCTGAGGATGGCGCTGCCGCAGGTTTCCTATTACGCGGGTACCGGCAAAGAAAGGGTCTTCATGGCCGACTTGCCCGGTCAGAAATTTTCCGAGACGAGGGATGTAAACGGCTTCACGGTTACGGTGACCGGAGCAGACAACGGGCAAGCCATCGTGATTCATCCTTTGGGACACGAATTTCTCATCATCGGCTATCGCTGCGAGGTGAGCTTCAATTCAGATGACTTCGAATGGCCGGGTATCCAGAAGCTCCGTGTTGAGAGTGGTTCATTCGTCGGCAACGATTGGAAGCCACGGGGAGGGCCATCCTATAGCATCGATGAGAGCCAGCGGGCTCTCGATGTTGACCTTGACACGCCACAGGCAATTCGCATCTCGTGGTGAGAATATAGTCCTGATTTGATTGAGTGTGGACCACCTTCGTGGAGAATGAGGTTCGCTTGATTCTTGGTTCTTTTCGACAATTTCGAGGTCGAGGTGTACAGGGTCGGGCCCTGCCGCGACACTTTGCTGCAGTTTTGTTGCTGGCATGCCCGATCTGCTGCTCGGCAGCTGAACAGGCCCCGAGTTCGGCCCGGATGGGCAATCAGCTTATCTCACGCCGTTTTGAGGTAGTGAACGGCCAGGTGGACGTGCTGGCGCTAGGCAACTCGACGATCAGCGCCACGTACAGTGGTTACACGTACTACTACTACTACTACGCGCCGCAGGCGGGAACGAAGCCAAGCGGTCAAGGCGCGCTCGGGATCTCTCCCGCTGTGGAAATGGCGCACGGTGGAAGCGTGGAAAACTCAAAAACCGAGTTGCCCCCTCTTCCTACCGTGCTTGGAAATCCAGCCAAAAAGCGCTGGATTTCCACATTCCCACAGCGTCGGCGACGGCTGTCATATAGACACAACTTTCAAACTACTCCCCCGCCCGCCGGCTGCACTATCAGGCACAGGTGACCAAAATCGAAGAGGGGAAAGAGAAAGTCTTGGAGCTGCGCTACGGTGCCGAGTCGATCTGCCTGCCAGAGCGCGAGGAGAAGTTGCTCTTGGTCGTGGTGGCGGGGTTGGGGGAGGAGCCGATGCTGCTGCTGACCACTCTCTGGGGAGCGCGGGACTCGCAAACCCTATGGTGGATTGTGCGAATTTATCCGACGCGCTGGAAAATTGAGGAAACTTTTCGCTTCATCAAACAGAGCTACCAACTTGAAGATATTCGGGTTCTGCGCTATCAGCGGTTGAGGAACCTGGTGGTGCTGGGGACGGCAGCCGCTTGCTTTGCGGCCACCTTTCTGGGACAAAAAATGAAGCTGAAAATTCTGTGTGAGAAGCTGCTGATCATCTCTCGGCGATTCTTCGGCATTCCGCCCTTTCGCTTCTATGCCCTGGCCGACGGGATTAAGTATCATCTTCTTGCAGGGACCGGCCCCAGCACTCTCCCGGAGAAACCACCTGACCTACAACTTGAATTGCTGCTCGCCTGGGAGTCGTAAAAAAACTGAGGAAAGTCCTGCCAAATTGCTTGACATCCGTCCTTCATTGTGATATGTGCTCTCGAGAAAACAATCGCATTGTTTTGGAATGGCCTCTGAAAAGTTTCAAGTCATAAGAAAAAACCTTGGGGCAACATTAACTGCGATTGTCGTAATTAACGCGTCGGGTGTTGCGTTTATGAATTGAGGAGGCTCAATGCTTCGCAAAATACTAGTGGGGGCAGTTGCCACTTCTGCCATGTGCCTGGTTCCGATGATGGCCATAGGACAGAGCACATTCGGCTCGATTACGGGAACAGTTACCGATCCTAGCGGCGCGATGGTTCCCTCAGCCCAGATACAGGTGACCAATGAAGGAAGTGGGGTGGTGCGGAGAGTAAGTACGTCCGCGGTCGGTGTCTTCAACGTTCCCGACCTTGGAATTGGCACCTATCGAATCCGGGTGACTGCGAGCGGATTCACAACATACGAGCGCGGGGACCTTCATCTTTCCGCTAACCAGATTCTTAACCTCAACGTACAACTCAAGGTTGGTTCGACTTCGACGGTAGTGCAGGTCCAGGGCGCGAGCCCGGTCATCAATACAGAAGCGACTGATATCTCGGGCTCAATAGGCCATCAGGCGATTGAGGCATTGCCGCTCGTTTCGCGCCATTACGGTGATGGAGGATTTTACTCCTATACGCTGTTTAATACGGGCGTGGCGTCGGTTTCGACGAGCAGTATTCCCGCTGTTGGTGGCGCCCGGACTGAAACCGGCACGCTGCCGACCATGGATGGGATTGCCGTGATGGCTTACTTCCAGGGAGCCAGCCCGGTGCAACCCAGTTTAGAGAACGTTGAGGAAGTCAAAGTCGAGACCGCCGTGGCGCCGGCAGAATTTGCAACGGCGGCAAACTTCCAGGTGATCTCCAAGCCGGGAACGAATCAGTTTCACGGTGGGGCTTTCTGGGATTACAACGGGAGTGCTCTCAACGCCCGCAACTTCTTCGGTTCAAAAGTCCCGTTCCGCGTTTATAACGATTTTGGTGCGAGCCTGGGCGGCCCGATCAAGAAGAACAAGCTTTTCTTCTTCTTTGATTACGAAGGTTCGCGGGAGGCCGCAAACACCGTGCTCACTGAAGACGTTCCGTTGCCCGCGTGGAAAAACGGTGACTTCAGCGGACTCTCAACTCCCATCATTGATCCCAAGACAGGAACTCAATTTCCGAACAACCAAATCCCGGCGAGCCGGATCAGCCAGGTTTCTCAGAATATTCAGAATTACATATTCCCCTCGCCAAACACTGGCGGCCCGGGGGCCTTGTTCAATAACTGGTCGCAACAGTATCCTGGGACAACAGGTTTCACCAGATATAACCAGTTTGATGGCCGCGGGGATTACAACATCAGCGAGCGAGATACGGTTTTCGCTCGGATCAGTTGGAAACGGATGCCCCTTGATTACACCGATGTCTACCCGTACCATGTAACGCAGCTCCGTTACGGCGAGAGTGCGGTTTTCTCGTGGACCCATACGATTAGTCCCACCGCCTTCAACGAATTCCGCTTTGGCGGAACGTATCACCGCAACTATTACGCCTCGGACGTCATCGGAAGCACTCTCCTCCAGCAGTTCGGAATTCAGGGGATCTCCACTGCGGGTATTCATAACGCTCCTGCGTTTGACATCACGGGGATAACGGCAGTCGACCTCGACCAGACCGACGACTCTTATGAGAACAATCCTGAGACAACCTTGGAATGGATCGACAATCTGAGTTGGAATCGGGGCCGGCACTTCATGAAGTTCGGCTTCGATGCCGTCCGAGACCGCCTGAACGGAAACCAGATTTCTTCCGACATTTACGGAATCTATAACTTCAGCGGAATCTATACCGGGCTCGGTTACGCCGATTTCCTGCTCGGTATCCCGGAAACCACCCAAGTTGGCATTCCCAGTCCCGAATGGGATTTCCGAGGTACAACGTATGGGATTTATGGCCAGGACCAGTACCGGGTAAACAGTCGGCTGACTCTGAACTACGGCGTAAGATGGGAACTGGAAGGACCTTATCACAGCAAGTCGGGTTCGATTTACAACTTCGATCCCAAGACGGGCGCGCTAGTCGTGCCTAACAGCGGAGCAAATCACATCAATCCCTTTTACCCTTCCAATATTCCAATCACCACAGCGTCGCAGGCCGGGTATCCAGCAGACACATTGCTGAGCTTCAATAAAAATACGATCGAGCCGCGCGTTGGATTCGCCTATAAAATGTTTAGCGGGAACAAGACCGTCGTGATCCGCGGCGGATACGGAATCTACGGCAATTTGATTTATGCGCCTATCATCCGTGGTGCACTATCCGGCGGCCCGTTCTCAGGAAACGTTACTTACATCAATGCCGTTAACAATGGGACGCCACTATTCAGCTTCCCATCACCGTTTCTCTCCACTGGGACAACCTCCACCCAAAACGTGAACGGGGTGAATCCAAACCTGAAAATTCCTTATACGCAGCAATGGCATCTCAGTCTCGAACATCAAATCGGGCAAATCGGGCTGCGTGTTTCGTACCTGGGCTCGCGTAGCGACCAGCTTGTTTACCGGCGAAACCTGAATGAGCCAGCTCCAAGCACCGCTTCCTATTCGACCAAAGTGTTGCCCTATCCCACCTATCGTCAAGTCATCTATGCCGACAGCGGCGGAAATGAATTCTATAACGCTCTCCAGATGTCCGCCGAGAGGAAGTACGGGCGCAATCTGATATTTAATGCCGGTTGGACCTGGGCGAAGGATCTGACGGATACCCAGGATGCCGGAGGCGGCGGTGGGACCTTTGGCGGCCAGGTTATCCAGGATCAGTTCAACCGAGCTGTTGAAAAGGCCAATAATGGCGTAACCGTTCCGCATCGCTTCTACGGGTATGTTCTTTACACGCTGCCATTTGGGCAAGGCCAACGTTTCCTCTCGGGTGCCCTCGGGCCCATGCAACAAGTCTTGGGGGGGTGGCGTACTACCTGGACGGTGACGAGGCAGTCGGGCGGATGGTTCACTCCTTCGTTCTCTGGGTTTGACCCATCGAATACTTCCACTTTCGGAGGACGGCCTGACCGCATCGCCAACGGCAACATTTCTTCCGGGGACCGAGGGCCGAACCACTGGTTCGATCCTTCGGCGTTTGCAATTCCGGGTTGCCCAGCATCCCAGCCGGTTTGCAGTAGCCCTGTAAATGTGGGGCGGTTCGGGACTTCCGGCCTGAATATTCTTTCCGGGCCTCCAATGACCGATGTCGATTTTGCCCTGGACAAGACCTTCAAGATCGGCGAGCATGTGGGGCTTCAATTCATCACCACTATGGCTGACGCATTTAACCACCCGTTCTTTTCAAATCCGCGAGCGAACATAAGTTCGACGCATTCGGTCGCAACGATCAGCGGCACGGCGCATCCGCTGCTTAGGCAGCCCAATTCACGCGAAATTGATTTTGGCCTTCGCCTGATGTTCTAGTTGTTTCCGTGCGAGTGCCAGTGCCGGTTGGACGATTCAAGGTTGCTTCAAGGGCCTGGCCGCCTCGATCATCATGCGGTCAGGCCCTGACAGGTTGTTGAAAGACTTGTAGCGGCGGCTTTACGCCGCCAGCCAGTGTGTGGGAAACCTTGGATTTACGGCGAGGTAAACTCGCCCCTACACGCCTCCGCGCGAGTTTTTCAACAAACTGGTACGTTTTGTTGCCTCATCGGGCGGGCAAGAGGTCCGAAATCCTGAAGCCGAATCCTTCGCGGGGGGACCAGTCCTACTATCAGGTACAGTCCAGGCTTGGGGACGGCATAGTTTTCGTGCTGCCGATGCTTCAGTTTCAGCCGTAAGAAATACTCTGGCAATGTTGCCGGCACGCATCATTGGCCTTAGCACGTTGCTGAAAAAAGCTGTAGCGGCGGCTTTACGCCGCCAGCCCATGCTGAAAGCAATGGGCCTATGGCGGGATGAACCCGCCGCTACACCCCTTCCAAGGTGTTTTTCAGCAATTAGGGCGTGTTTGACAAATTGGGCGCCCTTCGAAAGTGAAAATTAAGGTTTGACAAGCGGGACGCATTGTTACATGCTGCTGAGCTTTGCAGAGGTTGCAATATTCCGGAACGCTTGAAATCGGTGGGGTCTTTTCGACATTCAATGCAATGGCGGGGCCGACTGCTGCAAGGCGATTATATTGCCTCCCGCTATGGGCCTTTTTCCGCCCTCCTTTTGATCTTGCTGGACGTTTGCTGACGTTATTGATATACGCACCTTTTCGAGTTTTGCCATTCTGAGGAGCCATCAATGAATCGCAGGGATTTTATGAGCAGCGTCGTAATCGGCGCAACCGCCATGAGTGTGCCCGGCGTGCTTTCTTCGGCCGAATCAGCACGGGATCATCGGACCCCGCCCCCTTGGCTTCCTAACGAGCCCTTGATCATCGTCGGCGCCTGGGACAGTATGCCGATTTTTCAGCGGCGCCGTGGCGGAGAGTCGGTTTTGCAGGAGGCCGAATATCGCGAAGAATCGCATGAATCAACCGTTCAGAAGCTCAAAGACCTTGGCGTGAACCTTGCAGTCATCCACTTTTATAAAGGGTTCGGGCTGGAGGCGGAACGAGATCACATCGAAGTCGCGAAGAGACTGGCGGACCTGCTCCACAAGTATGGGATCAAGGTGGGGCTGTACGTGGGAAGCACCATTGCGTATGAGACTTTCCTGGTTGAAAAGCCTGAGGCTGAGGAATGGTTCGTTCCCGACTATTTGGCGAAGCCGGTTATCTATTTCGACCAGACGTTTCGCAAGCGGGTTTACTTCATGCATCCGGGTTATGTGGAGTATATGAAGCGCGTAGTGCGGATGGGGGTCGAGGAATTAAAAGCTGATGAGATAGATTTTGACAATACCAGCCTGCAAGCCGAACCGCCTATTTTCCAGCATCCTTTGGCTATCAAGGACTTTCGCGAGTATTTGACCTCCAGTTACACGCCTGAAGAGCTCACAAGACGGTTTGGGTTTTCCAATATGCAGTACGTCGTGCCGCCGAAAGTGGATTTCACGTTGACCGCCATCGACGACCCGCTCTTCCAGGAGTGGGCGGGCTTCCGCTGCCACCAACTCAACCGTTACTACGCGGAAATGTACACACTGATTAAAGGCCTGAATCCCAACACAGCCATCGCAACCAACCCGCATTCGGGCATTTCAGGCCGCAACACCGTCTGGGAACAAGGCGTCTATTACCCAACGCTCCTGCCGAACATGGATATCAATTGGACCGAAGAGGGCGACTACGCACGCATGTCGGAGGATGGCATACTCGTTTCCAAAATTCGCACGTACAAGATGGCGACCCTGCTGGGCAAGCGCGTCCTGACCTATACAGCCGGCAGCGAAGGCGGTGGCAAGCTGGCCATGGCGGAGTCTATGGCGTTCAACCGGCAAACGCTGGGCATGGTGGGGAGCATGCTCAGCGCCCCGGCGATTCCTGCCGATCAGCGGCGCTACGTGTCCTTCTTTCGTGATCAATTCGGCTATTACAAGGAAGTCGAGAACATTGCGGATGTAGCGGTGCTGTATTCGTACGCAACCATGGGATTCAACAATGACCTTCCGGCGGTGAGCTTCATGTTGTTCACGCAAGCGCTGATTCAGGCCAAGGTGCCGTTCAACATCATATTTGATGAGCACCTGAAAGACCTCTCAAAGTATCGGGCGCTGGTGCTGGCCGATCAGGAATGCCTGAGCGAAGAGCAGATGGCGATGATCCGGAAATACGTGGAGCAAGGGGGCGGTCTGGTGGCAACGGAGCTGACGTCGTTATACACGCCGTGGCGGCTGCGGCGGCGGGACTTCGGGCTGAAGGATCTGTTTGGGGTAGAGGCACCGAAAGCAGGCCGCCGGGACATGGAACGGGACCTGGAGATTCCGCCCGTGCAGAGACGGATCGGTCAGGGAAGAGTGAGCTACATTGCGGCGGTGAAGGCGGCAATAGAGAAGCCGGCGGGGGCGCGGATGACGAGCCAGTACTGGAAGCTGCCGCTGAACTGGGAAGAGATGATTGAGCAGGTGCGGTGGGCGGCGGGAGGGAAGTTCACGCTGGAGGTGGAAGCGCCGGAGACGCTGGCGTTGGCAGCGGCGCAGCAGGAGCAGGCGGGGCAGGATCGGAGGCTGGTACATCTGGTGAATTACGCCGCGCCACAAGGAAAGACGGTGAGCAACGTGAAAGTCGAGGTTGAGCTGCCGGAAGGCAAGGGCGTGCGGCAAGTCACGTTGCTAACGCCGGACGGCAAGGGAAGCATGACGGTCCAGAGCCAGGTGGCCGGTGGTCGAGCTCGATTTACTGTCCCGGACTTGGAGACATATATCTTAGCAGTCGTTCAAATGGAGTAATAAGATGAGCCTATTACAGAATCCTGTAGCTGAGTCAAAACACCTCAAACGAGGGCCCGCGTGGCTTGCTAAGACGCCGCTGGTCATCGCCGGCAATCATGACAGCATCCCGATCTTCAGGCGCCGCACGGGCGGAGGAACGGTCTATCAGGAAGAGGAGTTCAGAAAATCGTACACCGAGGACTTCGCCCGAAAGATCAAGGACGCCGGGATCACGTTGTGGATCACTTACTATTACAAAGGCTTTGGCGTGGAAGCCGAAAAGCAATATATGCAAATTACCACCAACTTTGTGCCAATACTGCATAAGTACGGCATCAAGGTGGGGGTTTACATAGGCAGCACCATTGCATACGAAACCTTCCTGGTGGAGCGGCCTGACGCTGCGGAGTGGCTGGTTCCCGATTACCTGGGCAAGCCGGTCATCTATTTCAACCAGACGTTTCGCCGGCGGGTCTACTTCATGCACCCCGGCTACGTCGAGTACATGAAGCGCGTGGTGCGCTCGGCGGTGGTGGATGCCAAAGTTGACCTGATTCACTTTGACAACACCAGTCTTCAGGCTGTGCCGGCTATATTCCAGCATCCACTCGCCATCAAGCATTTTCGAGAGTATCTGGCCTCCAAGTACAGTCCGGATCAGCTCAAAAAGCGCTTGGGTTTTTCTGATGTCAAATATATCATTCCACCGAAAGTTGACTTCCCGCTAACTACCATCGATGATCCGCTGTTCCAGGAATGGGCCGATTTCCGCTGTCACCAGCTTGACCGCTACTACGCCATCATGGAGGAAGTCATCCGGGGCGCGAACCCTGAAACAGCCGTCGAATCGAATCCTCATTCCGAAATTTCAGGCAGGAACACCATCTGGGAGCAGGGTGTTTATTATCCGAAATTGCTTTCGCACATGGATGCGGTTTGGAGCGAGGAAGGTGATCCGGCCGGAATTAACGATCAGGGAGTCCTCGTGAGCCGGATCCGGTCCTTCAAGAACGTGAGCACGCAGCGGAATACCATGTTTGTTGTAACGGGCGGTCCAAGCGGCTCCACGCTCCAGATGGCGGAGTCGATGGCCTTTGGCCGCCAGTGCATGGGCGATATTAGTATTGGGACGACGGACGAAAAGATTCCTGCCGGCCAGCAGCGTTATGTAGATTTCTTCCATAAACAGTTCGACTACTACAAGGACGTGGAGAACATCGCGGACGTGGCAGTGCTGTACTCGTACGCCACCATGGGATTCAACAATGACCTTCCGGCGGTGAGCTTCATGCTGTTTACTCAGGCGCTGATCCAGGCCAAAGTGCCGTTCAACATCATATTTGATGAGCACCTGAAAGACCTCTCAAAGTATCGGGCCTTGGTGCTGGCCGATCAGGAATGCCTGAGCGACGAGCAGATGGGGCTGATCCGGAAATACGTGGAGCAGGGAGGCGGTCTGGTGGCAACGGAGCTGACGTCGTTATACACGCCGTGGCGGCTGCAGCGTTCTGACTTCGGACTCAAAGATTTGTTCAAGGTCAAAGCGCCACAACCTGGTAGGAGGGCGGCCACAAAGGAGCTGGAAATTCCACCCGTGCAAAACCACGTTGGGCGAGGACGCGTTAGTTATGTTCCCGCCATCAAGCCCGCGATTCCCAAGCCGCCCGCAGTGCCGATGACCTATCAGTACTGGAAATTGCCGCTGAACTGGGAAGAACTGATCGAGCAGGTGCGGTGGGCAGTGGGTGGGAAGTTCACGTTGGAGGTGGAAGCGCCGGAGACGCTGGCGTTGGTGGCGGAGCAGCAGGAGCAGGCGGGTGAGAACCGCAGGCTGGTGCACTTGTTGAACTATGCGACGCTGCAGGGGAAGACGGTGAGCGACATCAGGGTGGAGGTTGAGCTGCCGGAGGGCAAAGGCGTGCGGCAGGTGACGCTGCTGACGCCGGACGGGACGGGGAGCATGACGGTGCCGAGCCAGGTGGCCGGCGGCCGGGCCCGCTTCACCGTCCCGCACCTGGAGACCTATACCTTGGCAGTCATTCAAATGGAGTAATGCGATGAGAATTTTCCGCGCGGCCTGCCTGACCGTTTTCGTGCTCGTACTGTCGTGCCAAGCTTGGGCAGCAAGCCCTGCGGCTCAAACCGTGACGGTGGACTATCGGACCTTCCCAGGCTTAGCCCGGATGGACGGAAACTGGTCAGCGTTGCTGGCGGGAAGCGATGGAAAGGTTTACATGGGGCTCGCGTACCACCCCTACCCCCACGGGGGCGGCTACCTTGTGTACTATGACCCAAAGACTAACACTGTTCACGAAGTCGGTAACTTGAACGTCCTCACGGGGCAGCAGTTCCTGGGAGTTGGCCCGCAAGCAAAGATTCACACAAAGTTTGGTGAAGCCAAGGACGGCAAAATCTATTTTGCTACGGAATACGGCCTTGATTTTGACTTTGCATTCTATGCGACTCCGGGATGGTACCCTGGCGGCCACTGGATGGTGTTTGATCCTAAAACTGGCCAGGTCACTGATCTGGGGATTGCCTTCCCCTATCAGGGAATTATTGCCGGCAGGTACGACCCGGTTTACAACCGCTTCTACGGGCTGACAGATCCTCATGGTGAGTTTGTTTACTACGATATCGCGAAGCATACGGAGAAGAATTTTGGCCGGTTTAACAACTGGGACTCTCTGTGCCGAACCCTGGTTGCCGACGACCGCGGAGATATCTACGGCAGTTTCGGCAGGGGTCGAATCTTCAAATACGACCCTCGGACAGACAGGGTGCGGGAGCTTTCTGTAAGGCTTCCCATCAGAGAGAAAGGAATCTCGCTCGGCCGGGATTATACGAAAGCGGAAACTGCCTGGCGCGCCGCTGTTTGGGACGAGCAGACGAAAAAGATTTACGGCGTCGAGGAAAGCGCCACAACGCTTTTTTCGTTCGACCCTTACGCCGGCGAGGACGGAGTGGTCAAACGGCTGGGGCAGCTCTGCATTCCCAGCTTTAGGGACGCGAGGGATGTCCCCTATGCGACGCTCAGTCTCACGCTTGGAAATGATCGCAAGCTATATTACGCCGCCGCCGGCAGAGAATTCGACTACGCAGGGAGCCGCGCCGTGGCCGCATCCCACCTTATCACTTATGACCTGAACAACGGCGAGATCACGGATTTGGGTGAAATGCGTTTGCCCGATGGCAGTCCTGTGATCGGCACGAACTCGGCGACCACCGGGGCGCACGGAACGATTTATTTTGGGGGTGCGATTGAGGTGAAGCCGCAGCCGGGCAAGCCCGTCAAAGCGGGCGGGAAAATCGGCAATGTCTATTACCGGCTCGCCATCATCATCTATCATCCCCACCATTGAGGCCGCTCCCTTAAACCGAAGAAGCTTCATTGGAGGCAATTATGGATAGAAGAGACTTTGTCAAGCAAGCGGGAATCCTGCCGCTGGCGGTGGGACTGCCGGGCGGCTCGCTGGCGGTTCCTTCCGGCAAGCCTCCGCAGGCGAGTGCGGCGCGGCTCTACAGTCAAATGATGCCGGACATGCTGGTGACCTACCTGACTGAGAAGGTGAACGCCATGGCGGCGCATTGGGACCAGCAGCGGGCGCAGATTCGCACGCCCGGGCAGATGGAAGCGCGCAACCGCTTTGTCCGGCAAAAATGTATCGAGATGATCCATGGGTTTCCGAAAAGAAACCCCCTCAATCCCATCATTGTGAAGTCCTTCGAGCGCGACGGCTATAAAGTTGAAAACCTGATGTATGAAAGCCAGCCGGACTTCTGGGTCACGGGGAACCTCTACATCCCGACGTCCGGCAGCGGCCCCTATCCCGGCATCATTTCACCTTGCGGCCATTACCCGACCGCACGCGGCTTCCCGGAATATCAGGCGGCTTACGTCAATTTCGCTCGGAACGGTTTTGTGGTGCTCGCTTACGATCCGATTGGCGAAGGCGAGCGGCGGCATTTCTGGAATCCCATGACCCATGTCAACGAGATTGGCGGGCCGGTCACGTGGGAGCACTCGCTGCCGGGCCAGTTGCTCCTGTTGATCGGCGAAGACCTGACGCATTACCGCGTGTGGGACGGCATGCGTGCCATCGATTATCTGCTGACGCGGCCCGAGGTAGATGGAAAAAGGATCGGCTGCGCGGGCCATTCCGGAGGCGGCACGCTCACCAAGTTCATTGCCGCCATGGATGAGCGTGTGGCGTGCGCGGCCATCAATGAGGGGGGCACGGCCAACGAGTGGCCCATACATATTCCGATGTACAAGCCGATGGGTACCGGCGACACGGAGCAGCACATGTTCCCTTCGGGAACCTACGGAATCGACAACGTTGATCTTCTTGCGGCCGTCGCTCCGCGGCCGTTGCTCGTCACCATCGAACATTACGCGCCGCCATTCAACAGGGCGGCGGCCGCCATTCTCGCCCGTTACGAGCTACTCGGGGCTGGAGACAAATTCAAGACCGTGCCGGCGGACGATCCTCATGCCTGGACGGTCAAGCTGAGGATCGCCAACACGGACTGGTTCAGCCGCTGGTTTTATAACCGTCCCGGCCCGCAAAGCGAGGCCCCGTTTACACCGGAGCCGTGGGAAAATCTCTGGTGCACGGTGGATGGCTCGATCGAATACTCCCGGCAGGGCCAGACGATCTATTCCCTCATTCTGAAAACACAGGCGACGCTTCCCCCGGAAAGGAAAGCGCCGACGAGCTCATCCGAACTTGTCTCCTACCGGAGCGAACTCGGCGAAGAGATCCGGAAAGTTATCCGCTACCGGCCCTCAAACACTCCACTCGCCCCGCGCCATGACACCACGACTCCGCGCAAGGGTTACAAGATCGAGAAGCTGGAATTCCTTTCCGAGCCCGGCATTTACATTCCAACCTGGGTCTATAAACCCGACGCCGGAGTCAAGAACCGGACGGCGATTCTGTACGTCAGCGATACGGGGCGGGTAGAGGACGGTATGGAGTTCGGCCTGCTCGAGCAATTGACCCTTCAGGGCAACTGCGTTGTGGCAGTTGATGTGCGAGGCATGGGCGCCACCACACCTCCTCACCTTGGCGAGGAGCATGGCGAATTCCGTCAGGTCGATGACACTGAATGCACTATGACTTACATGGCGTGGGAAATCAATGAGGACCTGTTCGGCATGCGCGTTCTGGATGTGATCCGGAGCATCGACTACGTCTTGAGCCGGCCGGATGTTGATCCGACGGGCGTGCGCCTGGCCGGTAGAGGCGCCGGCGCTCTGTGGTCGCTCTACGCGGCGGCGCTCGATACTCGCGTCAAGATCCTGCTTGCCCACGAGGGATTGCTTTCTTACCGCGCACTCACCAGCGTTGACCGCTACCTGACGGAGTCGAGCCTGTTCATCCGCAACGTCCTCACACGCTTCGATCTTCCCCAGGTTGCTGCAGCGGTTGCGGAGCGGCCGCTGGCCGTGCTTGCTCCTCGGGGGCCGATGAAAGAGGCTGTGGATATGGGCGCGGCCCGCCGGGCGTATCATTGGACCGAACAGGTCTATGGCAATCTTGGGATCAAGGATCGATTCCAGGTTTCGGTCATGAGCCCGGATAAGAGCCTTGCTGATCAGTACCTCGAACTGTTGCGAATTTCGTAGCTCGTTGCGTTTAACACTTTGTTGAAAAACGTGCTGAAGGTTATGCGACGCTGGGAACCTACGATGCGGGAACCGGAGCGCCGGATAGCCGAAAACGTGAAATTGCTCAGGAGGCGAAAATGAAAAGGTATTGTCAGCTGTTCGTAACGCTGATGTGCGCCTTTGCCTGCGGACCGCTTTTGGCGCAGTCCGTACAGCTAGATAAGTAAGGGTATCTCATTGATTTTGCGGCACGGTTGGCAACCCTGAGTTACTGAAAATCACGCTCGGAGCGCTCATGTTGTACCTATCTTGTACTTGTTTTAACCATTTGCAAGGTCACCGCAGGGCTGGAGTTTCGTGAGAAATTTGCACACGCGATTGGGACGACTGCCCAAAGGAACGGAGCAAGCGTAACGATAGATGGTTAAATTACTTTCCGTGAGGATTGGCCTTCTGTGCCTGCCTCCACGGGGGCAAGGGCTCCCGCCTCCAGTCGGGTTGTCTTCCCCATATGGCGATGTTATGGTTCCCTGCAGCCAGTTCGGGTATCACTTCAAACTGGCTTTTTCCTGTCATGAAAGGGATTGACCACACGCACGCCGCGATAGACTTGGCCGTCTGACAGATCCTCTGAATACAATACCTCTGACCCAGACGCTTCCGCTGCCTGAACTACGAGCGCGTCCCAGAAAGAGATGCGATATCGTTCCTCAAGTTCGAGCGCATCGAGGACTGACTCCCCGGTATTCGTCACCACCTCCCAAGCCAGGTAGTCCGTGATGATTTCTCGCGCTATCTTGAGGCTGACCGGTTTCGCTGCCTTCCGCCGCAGGTTCACGCAGAGCTCTTGGAGCACCTGCGTGCTTACCACGCCGGAACGATTGCGCCACAACTCTTCAATAAGCACCTTTGCCCGCTGATGTTTCACCCCGGCCGCCGTATCGTGAGCGTACATCAGGATGTTTGTGTCGACGAAGTATTTATCGCTCATGGAGTTCGTCTCTTGTTCTAGGAGGCGTCCAACGGAGGTCGAGACCCTCGCGGAGCCGAGCGAGTGCCCTCCGACGAGCCTTATCGAATGCCTTACGCTGACGGACCATCTCTTCAATCCTGTCGGTCAACAGGGCGCTGACGGAGCGTCCTTCCTCAGCCGCCAGGACACGCGCCTCGCGAAGCAGCTTTGCGTCGACCTTGAGAGTGATGTTTGCTTTCATAACCAGACCTCTAATGAGTAGCACATATATTCGTGCAGCACTATTATACGTGCATGCTGAAACTACATCAAGCCAGTGAACTCGTTCAACTCGTCCAGTAGATTGGGGGCTGGTAGGGTCGGGAGCTCGAAACGGAACTTCGGTTTTACCTCCCGGTCACCACGTCAGTTCCCGACCCTTGTGGTTGGCCAAAATTCCATCCGCGTCCGGAGGCACGGTTCCGTCAAAGTCGCGATTGCTGATGAACAGCGGGGAAGGCTCGCGAGGCTGGGAATGGAGGCGGCAGCATCGCTACGAGAGATTGTGGATTGCCAGCGGGGAGAATTGCGGGGCGAACGGATTAAGCAGACAGAGAAGTGTGGCGGCGGGATAAGTCCGTCAACCACCTTCGAATCGAGGCTCGCCTGCTCACGAGTCAGGCCATGGCCAGACCGATCAGGCGCAGGGGGCGGAGCCGGTTGCCAGCGGCGTGCAGCGCGGGCGCGGTGTGGACCGCTCCGGCCAGACGCAACAGGCTAATAGCCAGATTGTGCAGGGCAGCCATGACCTCGGCTCCGGCGTGTCTGCGGATGCGGCAGCGGTCTTCATCGAAGACGAAATCGCGCACCCAATGGAGACGATTTTCGATTCCCCAGTGGCCCCGGTTCAGCGCCAGCAGGCGCACGGGGTCGGCTTCTTCCGGCATCAAGCTGGTCAGGCCATAGACGATTTCGAGATGGAACTCGCCGGTGACGAGGTTGGTCCTCTCACGCCGAATGAGGAAGACTTGACCGAGATAGGGGAAATCCAGAGAGCCGTTCAGCTCCGCGCTGGTCCAAAGGCGCCGGACTTCCAAGCGCCCGTGAGCTTTATCCACGGTTTCGTGCTGAGGGGGAGTGGTGAGTAACCCGCGAAGCTCCAACAGTGCTTCCACCGCCACCAGCGGAGGCCCGAGGGAGAGATCTGACAATTCCGGCTGAACCAGGACACGCAAGCTGACGGTGCGACTGTACGGGACGCGGCGTACCAAATGTGACTATGCGCAGCTTGTCCGCCTGCAAGGTAGCCTGCGGAGGAACCGGGTGGAGACAACTCCATCGAGGTTTTGATTGGGCGCCTTGCCTCCTTGGAAGAGCAGGGAGTTTGATCCGGGAATCATGGTCGTGATGACCGCATAGATGGCTGATGGGATTAACATCCACCGCAGGATTCTCAGAGGCGAGCCTTGGTCGAGACAAGCCAAAAGATTCCTGTTAAGGACGAAGCTTCGCTTCGTCCCTGCTCCAGTGTGGGCGTGCAGTTCGCGGCGTCAAGGGTCTGCGATGAACTCGCTGCGCTCGCCCTTGACGCCCCGCCCGGCACGCTGACCTACACGTGTGCCCAAAAAGTGATTGACAGCGCCGACGCCGTTATAGACGGGTCCTCCTTCGGCTGAGAGTCTCTGGCTTTTTGCCGAATCCAGTTTACTCTCGCCGTCGAGGAGCCGACGCCCTTAAAACATCAGAGTGGCTGGTGAAGGTATCATCGATCACGCTCAAGCTGGGCGCGGTCTTTCAGAGCCACAGCCGCCGTGCTATTCTGTAGCTCGTGAAATACAGGGCATTACTGATCCTCGGATTCCTCCTGGTGCCCGCTGCTTACTCCCAGGTTTCCCGCGGGGACTTGTCAGTGCAAGAACTGTGCCGTAAGGCTCGTGCAGAGTTGCATGACGGAAACTACGCGCAAGCGCGGGCGACGGCGACAAATGCGGTCAAACTCAATGGTGGCTCCGCGGAAGCTCAGTGCCTTCTCGGTGAGGCGGAATTCGCGCTGGGCAATTTGCCGGCTGCAGAGGAACACTTGCAGAAAGCTCTCGGAATTGATCCGGCTTTGCCGGAAGCCCACCGGGTTCTTGGCGCTACTTTTCTAAGGCAGCGGCAGTTCAAGGCAGCCCAAGGCCAATTCGAGGATGTGCTAAAGGCACATCCTGATGACTTCTCTTGTCTCTATGGGCTGGGAATGTCTTTGCTGGGGCAGAATGAACCTGCCCAGGCGCTTGGACAACTGGTCAAAGCTTACCAGATGAATCCGTCTGATTCCGAGGTCCTCACAGACATAATGGGAGTTCATCTAAAACTGGGGCAGTCGAAGCAGGCGCTGGCGGACCTGGCAGAACTGAACCGCCGGTTTGCGCAAGATTATGCCGCGCAAATGCAAGTGGCTGAAGTCCTGGTCCACGAAGGCGCCTATGATCTCGCCGCCAGTCAGTTCAAGCAGCTGCTTAAGGCGAGACCTGACTCTTACGAACTGAATTACGATTTGGCCTTGGCCTATCATCGTGCTGGCGAAGAGGATCAAGCAGCCGCGCAACTGCGTAAAATGCTGGCCCAAGGCGATAAGGCCGAACTGGAAAACTTGCTGGGTAGTGTCGAGGAGAAGCGTGGGAATTATCCTCAGGCGCTGATGGCCTTCCGACGGGCTGCAGAGCTTGCGCCAAAAAATGAAGAATACCAACTGGACTTTGCAACAGAAATAGCCTTTCATTGGAACCCGATTGAAGCGGTGAAGGCCTTTGCCGCTGAGCTGAAGAATTTCCCAAATTCCGCAAAGTTATGGATGGGCCTTGGGGGAAGCTATTACCTGCTTGCGAAATACAGCGATGCGGTTGATAGCCTCCTCCATGCGTCACGGTTGGCCCCGGGTAATCCTGACGTTTATGCCTTACTGGGCCTTGCCTATGATGCGGCAGGGCCTCGGCAGAAAGATATCGAGAAAAAGTTCCGCGATTACATCAAGACCCATCCCAGTGACGCCTTGGCCCACTACTTCTATGGGAAGATTCTTCTCGACCAAAGCAAAGGCAGAGCCGCTGGTGGCCTGGATCAGGCCAGACGCCAATTGGACACTGCTATTGGCCTGAACCCTTCCCTTGTTCAGGCCCATCTTGAGCTGGCCACGTTGCTGCGCATGCGAGGAGACACGCAGGGAGCCCGGTCACAGCTTGAGACGGCCGTCAAATTGGATCCAAAATCGAGCAATGCCTACTACCAACTGATGCAAGTGTACGAGAAATTGGGTCAGCGCCAAGAAGCGGAAATGGCCTTGCAGAAATTTCGCCAGCTCAAGAACGCGTCGAACCAGGAAACGGGACGGGAGCAGGTTATCAAAATTCTCGGTCACGACAGACAGTAAGCGCCTGCCATCGCTCTCTAACCGAAGTTCGTCAGAGGGTTTCACAAAACTCTAAACGTCTTAAAGTCAATAAGTTACAATCCTTCGAAAGGCTTAAATCCTAACCATTGCAACGTATTGAAACACAATGACTTGCACCGCTTTAGTCCGTGCCAGCCTGTGCCCAAGGATCTCTTTGGCCTGCCCGAAATGGGCTGGTTAGTAAGCTCGACTTTTCTGAAAACCTCTTGGCAGCACGACTGAAGTCTTCTGCCCACCGGCACTTCGCTCTCCTAACTTTTTGGCCTGCGGCTCGGTGCCATGATAGATTCCCGCAG